>Ga0164242_10006810_pt1 | contig 12559 bp, 12 predicted proteins | sample OricomgcompostMG_FD_108783 | JGI IMG/M metagenome (GOLD analysis project Ga0164242, IMG submission 108783) | Miracle-Growth compost microbial communities from Emeryville, California, USA - Original compost - Miracle growth compost (MG) ... | reverse complement strand
TCGCGCGCCGAGTACATGCACATCGGCGAGACCACCACCCAGTTCTCCAGCGTGAGCCCGCGCAGCAGGAAGGGCGTGAACATCGGCGGGCGCGCCGGCGTGGCCTCGCGCTCGACGGCGGGAAGCGCCTCGCACTTGCGCTGGAAGTCGCGGGCCAGCGCTTCGACCAGCGCCGGATCGCGCAGCCGCAGGTTCTCGTAGGTGATGCGCAGCGAGCGGGTGAGCAGCGCGAAGGCGAACTGGAGCGGCTCCATCGCCATGTAGCGGCGGGTGCTCTCGAACCAGAGCAGGCTCTCCTGCGCCGCGCGCTGGGTGCTCGCAACCTTCGGCCGGCGCGCGGACTCGTAGGCCTCGAGCGCGGTGGGCAGGTCGGCGTTGGCGGCCAGGGCCGCGTCGAGCGCGATCGCATCCTCGAGGGCGAGCTTGGTGCCCGAGCCGATGGAGAAGTGGGCGGTGTGCGCCGCGTCGCCGAGCAGCACCACGTTGCCGTGACGCCAGGTTGGGTTGCGCACGGTGACGAAGTTTATCCAGCTGCTCTGGTTGGTGAGCAGCCCGTTGCCGTCGAGGTGCTTTGCGAAGATGCGCTCCAGCGCCTTGACGCTCTGCTCCACCGGCATGGCGTCGAAGCCGGCGTTGCGCCAGGTCTGCTCGTCGCACTCGACGATGAAGGTGCTGGTGTTCTCGTCGAAGCGATAGGCGTGGACCTGCATCACCCCGTGCGGCGTCTCCTCGAAGATGAAGGTGAAGGCGTCGAAGCGCTTGCGGGTGCCCAGCCAGATGTAGCGGCAGTTGCGGAAGTCGAGGGCGGTGCGGAAGACCTCGGGGAAGAACCCGCGGATCCGCGAGCGCACGCCGTCGGCGGCGACCACCAGGTCGTAGCCCTGAAGCTCGGAGGCTTCGCGCAGCTCGCGGCCGAACTGGAGGTTCACCCCGAGCGCGCTCGCGCGGGCCTGCATGATCCCCAGCAGCTTCTTGCGCGCCACGCCGGAGAAGCCGTGGCCGCTCGAGCGCAGCACCTCACCCTTGAAGCAGATGTCGATGTCGTTCCAGTGGGCGAAGCTCTCGGTGATCTCCGCGTGGGTGGCCGGATCGGCGTCGAGCAGGTTGCCGAGGGTCTCGTCGGAGAACACCACGCCCCAGCCGAAGGTGACCTCGGCTTCGTTCTTCTCGACGAGCGTGACCTCGTGCGCCGGGTTGCGGCGCTTGAGCAGGATGCTCGCGTACAGCCCCGCGGGCCCGCCGCCGACGACGAGGATCTTCATGCGCACCGTTCTGCCAGAGATGGGCGCGCGCCCCAAGCGTCGCGCGCGTGCGGACCAGCGCTCGCTCTCCAGTCCGGTGCTGCGGCTTATGCGTTAGCCTCGAGAGAAACCTGGAGGCCGCCGCATGCCACTCAAGAAGCCCATCGAAGAGCTCCGCGCCGATCTCCTCGCCGACGAGCGCACCCAGCGCTACGCCAAGACGCTCAACATGCCGCTCGAGGCCTATGTGGAGAAGGTGCTGTACTACGCCACCCATCCCGAGGAGCAGCCGGTCTTCAATGTGCTGCCCGAGGACCAGGTGAAGGCCATGGGCGGGGCCACGGTCGCCGAGGTGCGTACCTGGCTGGAGAAGGCCAAAAGCGGCGAGGTAGCGCTCGGGCCGAAGGGCTACACCGATGGGTTCGAGCCGGCCAAGCCCGCGGGACCCGACCTGAAAGACTGAGTCGTCAACGACTTGCACGCACTCGCGCGCAACTGCTGACGAATTCGTTCGAGAATTCTCTCACCTACTCGGGAGCACGCCATGGGCCTCTTCGGATCGATCGGCAAGGTGTTCAGCAAGATCACCAGCGTGGTCGACAAGGTCACCAGCTTCCTCAACAAGCCGCTCGAGTTCCTCACCAAGCCGCTTCAAGGCCTGGTCGACGGCGTGCTCTCGAAGCTGCCCTTCGGCATCGGCAACTTCATCAAGCCGTTCGCCGACACGTTCTTGAGCAACGCGGTGGGCTGGCTCGCGGGCGGTCCGCTCGGCGGCGTGCTCTCCACGCTCTCCAACGTGGCCGGCGTGGCCAACAAGGTCGACTCGGTGATGGACACGGTGAACGGCGCGCTCAATGGCGGGCTGGCCAGCCTGCCCCAGGCCGCGCTGCAGAACGCGCAGAACGCGTTCGCCTTCACCCAGGCGCAGGAGCTTCAGGCGTAAAGCGCCGCAGCTTCGCGGAAGCATCCACGGCTGCGCTCTCGGGCGCGGCCGTTCGCTTTTTGCGGGCGGCGGCTACAGTGCGCCGATGCGCAAGGGCCCGCATCCGGTTCGGTTCTTCTTTCTCGTGCTCCCGTTCGGCGTGGCGTTTGGATACATCGCGACCGCGCTGCAGTACGTGGCCACGCACCACCGCGACGCGAAGCTGGACCTCTCTCCGGAGACCTTCGCGGGCGTGCTGGCGTCCGCGTACCTGCTGCACACCTGGAAGCCGCTCTGGGCGCCGGTGGTGGACTCCACGCTGAGCAAGCGGCTCTGGTACCTGCTCGCGCTCATCCTGGCGATGGCAGGCATCGTGACCCTCGCCGCGATGCCCGTCGATCCGCAGCACGTGCGCCTGCTCACCGCGGTGGTCATGGCCTCGCAGCTCCCGCTCACCTTTCTGGGCATGTCCTGCGAGGCGATGCTCGGCAACCTGCCCGCCGAGGAGAAAGCCACCGCGGCCGGCTGGTACCAGGCCGGAAACTTCCTCGGGCTCGGGCTGGGTGGCGGCCTCGCGTTGGACCTCGCCACCCGGCTGCCACAGCCCTGGATCGCGGGCGCGGCGCTCGCGGCGATGATGGCGCCGTGCGCCCTGGCGCTCATCGGAATGCCCGAGCCGCAACGCCACGCGGAGAGCGTGAGCGCCGCGGTGCGCCAGCTCTCTCGCGACGTGGTGGGCCTGGTGACCACCCGTATCGACGGCCGCTGGATGCTCTCCATGGTCGGCATCGCCGGGCTGGTCATCGCCATCTCGCCGGTGAGCGCGGGCGCCGCCGGCGGGCTGATGACCTCCGCCGCCGACACCTGGCACGCCTCGAAGGGAATGGTCGAGTTCTTCCAGGGCTGGGCCAGCGGGCCCATCTCCGCGGCGGGCGCGCTGCTCGGCGGCTGGCTCTCGTCGCGAATGGACCGGCGGGTAGCCTACGCGCTCGCCGGGGCGGCCATGGCGCTGACCGGGGTGTTCATGGCCTTCGCGCCGTTCGCGCCCTGGGTGTTCGCGGTGGGCGCGGTGGCCTACGGGATCTTCGTGGGCGTGGCCTACGCGTGCTTCTGCGCCTTCGTGCTCGAGACCATCGGCGGCGGCTCGGTGGCGACCAAGTACAACCTGTTCGCCTCGCTGGCCAACGGCGCCATCTCCTACATGCTGCTCATCGACGGCGCCGCGCTCACCCGCTGGGGCGCGCGCGGGCTGATGCTCACCGACGCGGGTTGCACCTTCGCCGGCATCCTCCTGGTGCTCGCGCTGGTGGGCGTGCTCCGGAAGCTCGGGGGGCGCGCGGCGGAGCCGGTCGCGGTCAGCTCCACCTGAAGATGCGCAGCGCCACCACGAAGCTGCCCACCATCCAGCACGCCAGCACCGCGAGCTGAAACGGCAGGTGCACGATCGAGGTGCCCTCGTTGATGATCGCGCGCAGCGCCTCGTTGAGCGCGGTCAGCGGCAGGATGCGGATGAAGGGCTGCACGAAGGCCGGGAAGCGCTGCGCGGAGAAGAACACGCCCGACACCACGAACATCGGCAGCGTGACCAGGTTCACCAGCCCGTTGGCCGTCTCGGAGTTCTGCGCGCGCGAGGCGCAGAGCAGCGCCAGCCCTGCGAAGGACGTCGCCCCCAGCGCGCACACCGCCACCATCGCGACGATCGAGCCGCGGATCTCCACGCCGAAGGCAAAGTAGGCAAAGCCCATCAGCACCGGCACCTCGACCGCCAGCGCCAACAGCCGCGAGAAGAAGAACGCGAGCAGGTAGTCGCGCTTGTGCATCGGCGTGGCCAGCATGCGCTTGAGCAGCTTGCGCTGGCGGGTTTGCACGATGGCGTAGGCGATGCCCCAGAGGCTCCCGCTCATGAGCTGCATCCCGAGCAAGCCGGGCACCAGCCAGTCCACGTAGCGCGCGCCGGGGGCGCGGGTGGCCTCGTCGGTGGTCGGCCGCGCGTCGGGCCGTCCCGCTGCGCGCTGCAGCGCATCGTCGGCGAGCAGCCGCGCACCCGCCGCTTCGGGCCGCGAAGGATCGAAGCGATACGCGATGCCGTTTGGCCCGGGCACCACCAGCACCGCGACCTTTCCCGAGCTCAGCGCGCGGTCGGCATTGGCCGGCGCGATCAGCTCGGGCGCGAGACGGCCGGTGGCGGTGAGCACCCGGACCGTCTCCGCGGCCGCGGGTCCTTCGAGCACGCCCACGACCACCTTCTGCGGGCCCTGGTTCCGGAAGGCGATGCCCAGGGCGATGGTGAGCAGGATGGGAAAGCCGAAGGTCCAGAAGAGCGCGCCCGGCTCGCGCACGAACTCGCGGATGCGCGCGAGCGTGAGCTCCCAGACCGGCGCGTGGATCTTGCGCTTGGGCCGCGGGGCGGAGATTTCAGCCGTCACGCAGGTGCCTCCCGGTGAGCGAGACGAAGACGTCCTCGAGGGTGGCGTTGCGGGTGGTGAGCTGGGTGAGCTCGACCTTCCGCGCGCGGGCGAGGTCGAGCACCGCCGGCAGCGCGACGTGCGGCTCGTCGACCGCGAGCGCGTGGGTGCCGGCCTGCGTGCGCGCCGACTTCACCGAAGGCAGCGGACGCAGCGCCTCCAGCGGGAGCTCGGGCGCAGTGGCCAGCTCCACCACGTGCGCGCCGCCGAGCGAGTCGATGAGCTGCCGCGGCGTGCCCAGCGCGATGACCTTGCCGTGGTCGACCACCGCCACCCGGTCGCAGAGCCGCTCGGCCTCATCCATGTAATGGGTGGTGAGCAGCACCGTCCGGCCGCGCGACTTGAACTCCACGATGAGGTCCCACAGCGCCCGGCGCGACTGCGGGTCGAGGCCGGTGGTGGGCTCGTCGAGGAAGAGCAGCTCCGGCTCGCCGACCAGCGCGCAGGCCACCGCGAGCCGCTGCCGCTGCCCACCGGAGAGCTTGCTCACCCAGGCATCGCGCTTGTCCTGGAGCTGCATCGACGCGAGCAGCTCATCCAGATCGCGCCCCTGCCGGTAGAAGCTGCGAAACAGCGCCAGCGTCTCCTCGACGGTGAGCTTGTCGGCCAGCCGCGTCTCCTGAAGCGCCACGCCGATCCGCTCGCGCAGCTCGCGCTCGCTGGTGCGCCAGCTCTTGCCCAGCACCTCGACCACGCCCGAGGTCGGCGGCATCAGCCCCTCGAGGATCTCGCAGGTGGTGGTCTTGCCCGCGCCATTGGGGCCGAGCAGGCCGAAGCACTCGCCGACCTGCACCTCGAGGTCGAGCCCGTCGACCGCGGTGAGCTCGCCGTAGCGCTTGCACAGCTTCTCGATGCGGATCGCGGCGGTCACGGGCCACGTCGTATCCGGCGGCGCGCGCGGCGACAAGATTCGCGGCGCAGCTCGGCTGGCAGACTGGGCGGCCCGGCCGCTTCCCTCTAGGCTGGGCGGCATGAATCGAATCCACGTTCCCTGCAAGCTCGCCGTGCTGGTGCTGACGGTCGTCGCCGTCGGCTGTGGCGCCGGCTCGACGCCCGCCGCGCGCACTTCCAGCGATCGCTCGGCGCTGTCGATCACCGGCCTCTTTTCGACCGGCGTCGATGCCAACGGCGCGGCGCTGGCCAATGGCGCCACCGATCCGCACTACACGCTCACCAGCAACGACGCCGCCCACAACGGTCCGGCGGCGATAGCGATCGTGCCGGCCCAGAACACCTGGGCCGCCGACACCTCGGGCTCCACCTGGATCGGCACCGGCACCAACGCTGCGGGCGGGAACGGGAAGAACTTCATCTACACCACCACCTTCGTGCTCGCCGACGTGGATCCGGCCGACGCGACGCTGAGCGGGAGCTGGGCATGCGATGACACCTGCACGCTCTCGCTCAACGGAACGCAGGTGGCGAGCAAGACCGGCGGAAGCGCCTGGACCACGCTCACCACGTTCACGGTCCCGGCCGGCTCGCCGTTCGTGCTCGGCACCAACACCCTGGCTTTCAAGGTGAGCAACTCGGGCGGCGGGATCACCGGGATTCAGGTGCGCACGCTCTCGATCGCGGGCGTCACCTGCTCCGACGACTCCGGCTGCAGCGCGAGCCAGTACTGCAACACCGGCTCCTCGACCTGCGTGGCCAAGCTCCCCAACGGCGATCCGATCCCGACGGTCAGCGGCCACGATCCGGTCCTGGACGGCACGTGCAACCCCGACGCGGGCGCGGCGGTCTGTGCCTCGGGCGTGTGCGATGCGAACGACGATGCATGCGGCTACGCCAACGGTGACGGCACCTGCACCCAGGCCAACGCCGCGCAGGTGTGCCGCTCGGGCGCATGCAGCGCGGAGGGAATCTGCGCGAAGGCGTGCACCGGCGACCTCGGCTGCCCGGATGGCTGGTGCGACAAGAGCCTCGGCGCGTGCGAGGCCAAGCTCCCCAATGGCAGCGCCATTCCCACCGACCCCGGGCACTCGCCAACGCTGAACGGAAATTGCACCGCGGGCGCGGCGCTCCTGGTCTGCCAGAGCGGCGTCTGCGATTCCGATGACGATGCCTGCGGCTACCCCGACGGCACCGGGCCGTGCACGGCCATCGATCCGGCGCGGTGTCGGTCCGGCGCGTGCAGCCTCGATGGCACCTGCGAGCCCAGCGGCGGCTGCCACGTCGACCTCGACTGTGCCGGCGGCCACTGGTGCGACGGCGCGAGCTGCCACGCCAAGGTCGCAAACGGAGATCCCATCCCCACGGCCGCGGGGCACACTCCGCCGCTCGACGGGAGCTGCACCGTGGCGTCCGCGAGCGTGTGCGAGAGCGGCGTCTGCGATTCCGACGACGACAAGTGCGGCTACGCCGACGGCGATGGTCCGTGCACGACGATCGACCCCACGGCCTGTCGCTCCGGCGCGTGCAGCCTCGATGGCACCTGCGAGCCCACCGGCGGCTGCCACGTCAACCTCGACTGCGGATCTGGCGAGCACTGCGACGTGCCTTCGCAGACCTGCGTGGGCAACGCGGCCTCGAGCTCCTCGGGCGGATCCGCCTCGGGCAGCTCCAGCGGCGCGAGCTCGGGTGCCACCGGTTCGACGGGCCAGTCGGCAAGCTCGACCGGCTCCACCGGCCAGGCCGCTGGCTCGAATGGGACGAACGGCACGTCCGGCTCGACCGGCGCCAGCGCTTCGGGGACCTCGGGTAGCGGCGGATCCAGCGCGGGCGGCTCATCGGGAACGGGCGCCTCCGGCAGTGCGGCGGCCGGCGGCGGCGCAGGCGCGGGCGGCTCGAACGGCTCGACGCTCGGCACCCTCGCGGGTGGCGGCTGCAGCAGCGGGCCGGGCGGCTCGGCGGATCCTCTGGCGCTGATGGGAATGTTCGGAGCGGCGCTGCTGCTCCGCCGGCGGCGCGCCCAGGTCTGACCGAAGCCGGCTTTCAATCGCCGCCGGAGGCGAAACCCTCCGGCTCGATCGCCGCGTGCGCCACCCGGAAGGCGAGCGGATCCACCGGATGGCCGCCCAGCTCGAGCTGGTAGTGCACGTGCGGCCCCGTCGACCGGCCGGTGGAGCCCGAACGCGAGATGACCTGACCGCGGTGCACGTGCTCGCCCGCGTGCACCAGAAGCTCGCTGTTGTGGCAGTAGGCGGTGGTCACGCCGCGGCCGTGGTCGATGATCACCACCTTGCCGTTGACCGCGTCCTCGCTGGCCCGCCGCACGACCCCATCCGCGGTGGCGTGCACCTCGCTGCCCGCCACGATCCCGAGGTCCACGCCGGTGTGCATCTTCCGCGTCCCGAGGATCGGGTGAAGCCGCATGCCGAACGGCGAGGTGATCCGGGTGGTGGCGGGCACCGGCCAGCCCAGCGCGTATGCGGTGCCCAGCTCTGCGGCCTGTGAAGCCGCGGCGATCGAATCGTCATAAGCGGCGGGCAGCGCCTCGGCGAGCGCGACCAGGTCGGCGGCGCGCCCCTCGGCCTTGGCGCGATCGCGGGCGAACTTCGCGGGCTCGACGCCGCAGAAGAGCGCGGCCAGCGCCACATCCGGCGAGCCCAGCTCATTCGTCATGCTCGAGATCAGCTTGGCCAGCGCGACCGGGCCTTCTCGCGCGTCAAGAACGCGCGCGCGACTCAGCCCGTGCGCATCGGCGGCGGTGAAGACGTTCGCCTGCTCCGAAACGGGCAGCGCCTGGAATGCGGCGTACGCGCCGTAGCCCAGCGCCTGCTCTGGCGGCATCGGACCTGCGGCGATGGAGCGCTTGGGCAGCGAGAGCTTCGGCGTCGTCGCACCGGGAGCGCTGTCGTACACGCCGGCCGAGTAGTACGAGAGCAGCGGCCGCGCCGAGCTGTGCGCGCCGAGCACCTTCGCGGTCAGGCTCCGGGCCAGCGCGCCCATCGGGGTGTGGTACGCGGCGGCCCAGAGGCAGAGCGCGGCGCAGAGGGCGTCGAGGAGCCCGCGGGCACTGCGCTGCGGTGTGCGGGTGAGCGCGACCATGATCAGCGAAAGAAGGAGAAGACCGGCGAGGCATCGAGGAGCGCAGCGAGGGCCAGCGGAAGCACGAGGGCCGAGCCAAGCAGCCCGGCGGTCAGGCGCGTCGCCGAGGTACGCGCCACGAGCTCCGAGCGCGAATCGGCGTGCTCCAGCGCGCGCTGCAACGCGCGAAGCCCCAGGCTCGCGCCGACCGCACCCAGCGCCAGCAGCGCGACGAAGCGGGCCAGCGGCGAGGCCGCGGTGTCGAGGAAGTCGTGCAGGCCCAGGTAGAGCTCGGCCTGGACCATCTTCGCGACCGCGCAGGTGCCGGCCAGCGCGAAGGCGAGCGTCTCCAGCGGACGGAGCACGCGCAGCGTCGTGGGCCGGGTGAAGGTGCGGTGGAGCAGCGCCCGCCAGCGCTGCTCGGGACGGAGCTCGGCGGCGGCGCGCTCCTCGAACCCCAGCGCGGGCAGCGCCACCACCACATCCGCCGAGAGCTCCCAGACCAATGCGAGCGCCCGCGCGACCCGGGTCCGCGCGGCGAAGCTGAACGCGCCCACCAGCGGCGCGGTGAGATCGAAGGTGCCCATGGCATGGTCGAAGGCCTCGGCGATGCGGTCGGCCACCCAGAGCAATCGATCGCAGACCGTGTCCGCCGAGCCGTGGATGCCCACCGCGAGCAGGGCGAAGATCCCCAGCGGCAGGAACGCCCAGCGCATGCTCCCGAGGGCGCGAGAGACTGCATGGAACGCACCGGTCGGCCGCGAAGCCTTGACGCCGAGCTGGGCCACGCGACCTCCTCCGACAAGAACGCAGCCGGAGCCAAAAGGATCTCGGCCGAGTGTAGCCCCGGCCGCCGCGAGCCCTAGATCGCCGGCGCGGGCAGCTTGCCACCGACCAGGAACGTCGCGCGCGGGAACGAGAGCGTCCGCGGCTTGAGGAGGTTCTTCTCCTTGAGCTCCACCAGCGCCTTGGTCGCGTTGCAGATCCAGCTCTGAAAGCCGCTCGGCGTGCGCGAGGCGAACGCTGGGCTGAACAGCGCGTAGTTGAGGCCGCCGCCGGGATCGCGCGCGGACCGGAAGGCGAAGGCATCGACGCCCGCCGCGCGCATCTCGCTGCCCAGCGTGTGGGTCTCGGCGTAGGAGGTTTTCGAGCTGATCGCCGACTCGAAGGCGGCGAACGGCGCCTTGGTGAGGTCGATGAAGCGCTTGGCGGCGACCTTGGCGATGAAGGCGGTGTGCTCGGTCGTGACCAGCGGCAGCGCGGCGCGCGTCCCCTCGAGGAAGACCAGCCGGTAGTACGCGACCTCAGCCAGCGCGACGCTCACCTCGGCGGATCCGTAGAACAGGCTGCGCTCCACGCGCGTACCGAACCGCGACCCGTGGGTCAGCGGCGGGTGCCGGAATGGCGTGAACAGCAGGTAGTGCCACTTGCCCATCCCCGCGGGCACCGGCGGCTTGGCCTGGTCGATGAGTGACTCGAGCACGGCCTGCTCGGCGTCGGAGTCGACCAGCTTGCGGGTGGAGACCACGTACTGGCTCTCCACGATGCGCAGGCAGTTGAAGGCGCGGGCGCGGGGCTTAGAGCTTGCCGCGCATCGCGTCCAGATAGTCGGCGACATGGACCAGGCCCTGGGGCGTACGCAGAAGCTCGAGCGGCGTTCCGTGGAGGTGATCGTTGGGGCCGGCGAGCCAGGCCCGGAGCGCGGCCGCATCGCCGCCCACCAGCGCATCCAGGCTGCGGAAGACGCGGAGCAAGAGCAGCGCGAGCTGACCCTGCTTCGAGGCCGGTTCGAGCGCCGCCTTGCCGCCGCGGACCCGCGAGATGGTGGCCTCGCTCACGCCCACCACCTCGGCCACCGCGCGGCTGGTGAGGCCCATGGCCTCGGCGGCGCGGAAGAGCGCCTTGGCCAGCACCTGGGCCGGCTGGACCTCGGGACGAAGCGCAAGCGTGGCCATGACGACCGCCTTTCACCTGCAATTTTATCGCAATAACTTCATTGCGCAAGGCCCGCTGGCGGACCACCGAGCGCCTCCAAGCCGCTCAAGCGTAAGCCTCACCGATGCCCGCCGGTTGCGCGGGCACTCTGACGCGAGCTCGTGCTCACGCGGCGATGGGCTTCACGGCCCGCATTGCCCCGCGCCACCCGGGCAGACGTAGGTCAGCGTGACCACATAGCCCTCCGGCGCCCAGCCGCCGCACCCTCCGTTGGCTGTGCCGGTGACGACCTGGTTGTTCGAGCTCGGGGTCGTCGAATCGTCGTACGGGCCGGACGAGACGTCAGGGCCGTCGGCCTGGTTGGCGGTCCAGGTGGTGGCGGTCGTGTCCACGGCGAACGGCATCCCGCGCAGGTCGATGTCGAACGTGCCGTCCGGTCCGCCGCAGGCGCCCGCGAAGGCAAAATACATGTACGGGCCAGCGGGGAACTGCTGGCCGTTGGTGACGCTGAAAGCGTTGTCGGTGGTGTCGATGGTAAGCGTGGCAGGATCGAAGCGGACGCGCTGGTACCGGGTGAATTCGGCGGTGGCGAAGCTGCCAAAGTTGTAGAGGGCTGGCTGGTTGGTATCGAGGCTGGTGTTCACCAGGTCCAGATAGGTCGCCGGCGTGGTGGCCATGTTCGCGCAGTAGGCGGTGTACGGCTTGGCGCGCTTCTGGCTGACGTAGAGGGTGTAGTCCCCGTCGGTCGCCGTGCCGGAGCTGGCCACGTCGACGCAGCTCGCCGGCGCCGCGACGCACGCGCTGCCCGAGCAGAGCTGGGTGTCGCTGCAGGCGATGCCGCAGCCGCCACAATTGGCCGGGTCGCTCGCCGTCGGGATGCACGCGCCGCCGCAGAAGCTCTGTCCGGACGGGCAGAGGTAATTCAACGTGATCGCGTAGCCCAACGGCGACCAGGCGCCACAGCCGCCGTTGCCGGTGCCGTTGACCACCTGGTCGTCAGAACTGGGCGCGACCGAATCGCCGTAGGGGTTGGACGAGACGCCGGGGCCCGAAGACTGGTTTGCGGTCCAGGTGGTGGCGGTCAGGTCCACCTTGAAGGGCAGTCCGCGCAGGTCGATGTTGAAGGTGCCGTTGGGGCCGCCGCAGGCTCCCGCGAACCCGTAATCGACGTACGGGATCGGCAACGCCTGGCCGCTGGTCACACTGAAGGTGCTGTCGGTCACGTCGATCTGGAGCGTGGCGGGATCGAAGCGCACCCGCTGGTAGCGGGTGACCTCATCGTTGGCGAAGTTGTAGTTCCCGCCGGTGGCGATGCGGCCGAAGTTGAAGGCCGCGAGGTGGTCGGTATCGAGGCTGGTGTTCACCAGCTCGAGGTAGGTCTCCGGCGTGGTGGCCATGCTCGCGCAGTAGGCCAGGTAGGGCACCGTCGAGTCGTGGTCGAGGTGCAGCGTCTGCGCGCCGTCCTGGGCGACGCCTTGGCCGGCGAGCTCGGCACAGCTGGCGGCGAGCGGCACGCACGCGTTGGCAATGCAGGCCTGGTTCACTGCGCATCCCCCGGCGCAGCCGCCACCGGTGCTGCCGCTGCTCGAACCCGAGGTGCTCGTCCCGCTGCTCCCGCTCCCCGAGTCGGAGGTGCTGCCGCTCGAGGTGCTGTCGCTGGTGCTGCCGCTGTCCGACCCGCTGCCGCTCGAGCTGGACGAGCTGGAGGTCGAGCTGCTGCCACTCGAACCCGAGCTGCTCGAGCTAGACGAGCTGCTCGAGCTCGACGAATCGGTCGAGCTTGATCCCATGGTGCTCGAGGTGCTGCCTGATCCGGCGGAGGTGCCGGTCGAGCCGCTCGCCCCCGTGGTGGGAGCGTTCGCGTCGCCGCAGCCGAGAAGACTCGCCGACGCGATCGCGGCGAGGACCACCAGGTGCCATCGGTTCATTGGTTCCTCGTAGTCGACGGGCTTGCCACCGCCTCGCCGGCTTCTCTGTAGAAGTGATTCACGCCAAGCCTCTCCACTTAGACTCACGGCGGCTCCGAT
>Ga0164242_10006809_pt1 | contig 12562 bp, 12 predicted proteins | sample OricomgcompostMG_FD_108783 | JGI IMG/M metagenome (GOLD analysis project Ga0164242, IMG submission 108783) | Miracle-Growth compost microbial communities from Emeryville, California, USA - Original compost - Miracle growth compost (MG) ... | reverse complement strand
GATGGCAGAGGAGGGCTTCATGACCCTGTTAGACAAGGCCAAGGTGGCGGCCGAGAAGGCCAAAGTGGCGGCCGAGAAGGGTATGCAGCAGGGCCAGGCCAAGCTCGACGCGATCCAGGCCAAGCGCCGGGCAGACGCGCTTTTGCACCAGCTCGGCGCCGCTTACTACGCGCAGCAGCGCCACGGCGGCTCGCAGGACGCCGTCGACACCGCCTTGGCGGCGCTCGATTCGCACGCCGCGGAGCATGGGTCGGTCGACACCTCGGGTGAGCCGCCGGCCGCTTCGTAGCCGCCGCTTGCGAGGCTCGGAATTGCGAGGTTAGAAACCGAGCCGCAAGGGGCACATCGCGAGCACTTGGAACATGGCTCGAACATGGCCGCGGTCGCGAGGAGGACGAGCATGGAGCAGTCGCATCACGATGTCGGGGCGATGATTCCGCTTACGCCGGAGCAGTGTCGTCAAGCTGCGCTCGCTGTGTGTGGGCAAGCGCGCGACGTCGACGATGCGGCGCTGTTGCTCGACGCGCTCGGCTTGCGCGTCGCATTGCGGCCGGTGCCGATCTCCGCCTGAACATCCGACGACGGCCCGTCGCATGGCGCCGGGCTGCGCCGGGCATGACGCTTTCCGACCGAGACCGAGGCATGGCCGCTTCCGGCGATGCGCTTGTGGATCTGAGGAGATGCGATGGCGACGGCGACTGTTGGCGATTTCTTGCTCAAGCGGTTACGCGAATGGGGCGTTGAGAAAGTCTTCGGCTATCCAGGCGATGGCATCAATGCCCTCCTCGCCGCTTGGGGACGCGCCGGCGACGAGCCGAAATTCATTCAGGCGCGGCATGAGGAGATGGCCGCGTTCGAGGCGGTCGGCTACGCGAAGTTCACCGGCAAGGCAGGGGTCTGCGTCGCGACGTCCGGCCCTGGCGCCATCCACCTCTTGAACGGTCTCTACGACGCGAAGCTCGACCACGTTCCGGTGGTCGCGATCGTCGGCCAGACGAACCGCAGCGCGATGGGTGGCTCCTACCAGCAAGAAGTCGATCTGCTGAGCCTGTTCAAGGATGTCGCCAGCGATTACCTGCAGATGGTCACCGTTCCCGAGCAACTGCCGAACGTCGTCGACCGAGCGATGAGGATCGCCATCGGCAGGCGATCGGTCACCGCGATCGTCATCCCGGCCGACGTGCAAGAGCTTGAGCACGTGCCGCCGACACACGATTTCAAGATGGTGCCGTCGAGTCTCGGCATGGAGTGGCCGCTGATCTCTCCCGACAGCGAAGGTATCCGCCAGGCCGCCGACGTCTTGAACGGCGGCAAGAAGGTAGCGATGCTCGTGGGCCAGGGAGCCCGTGGCGCTCGCGAGGAGCTTGGGCAGGTTGCCGAGATCCTCGGCGCGGGCGTGGCGAAGGCGCTGCTCGGCAAGGACGTTCTCTCAGACGACCTGCCCTTTGTCACCGGCTCGATCGGCTTGCTCGGCACGCGGCCGAGCTACGAGCTCATGATGAACTGCGACACTCTGCTGACCGTCGGCTCGAGTTTTCCGTACACCCAGTTCATGCCTCGACTCGACCAGGCGCGGGCGGTGCAGGTCGACATCGACCCCTCGATGATCGGCATGCGTTATCCGTACGAGGTGAATCTCGTGGGCGACGCGGCCGCGACGTTGCGCGCGCTGATTCCGCTGCTCAAGCGCAAGAAGGACCGAGGCTGGCGTGACACCGTCGAGAAGAACGTCACCCGATGGTGGCAGACGATGGAGGCCGAGGCGATGGTCGAGGCCGAGCCCATCAACCCCATGCGGCTTTTTCACGAGCTGTCGTCACGGCTGCCCGACAACGCGATCATCGCGGCCGACTCGGGATCGTCGGCCAACTGGTATGCCCGCCAGCTGAAGTTCCGCGGCAACATGCGCGGATCGCTATCGGGAAACCTCGCGACGATGGGCCCTGGCGTGCCCTACGGGATCGGCGCGAAGTTCGGCAATCCCGATCGCCCCGTCATCGTCTTCGAGGGCGACGGCGCCATGCAGATGAACGGCCTGGCCGAGCTCATCACCGTCAAGCGTTATTGGCAGGAATGGTCGGATCCCCGGCTGATCGTCGCCGTCCTGCACAACAACGATCTCAACCAGGTGACGTGGGAGATGCGGGCCATGGAGGGCGCGCCGACATTCGTGGAGTCACAGGCGCTGCCCGACGTGTCGTACGCGGCTTTCGCGGAGAGCCTTGGCTTCCTCGCCATCACCGTGGAGAAGCCCGACGAGCTCGGTTTGGCGTGGGACGAGGCGCTCGCGGCAGACCGGCCGGCCGTGCTCGACGTGATCACCGACCCCGACGTGCCGCCGATTCCGCCGCACGTCACGTTCGAGCAGGCCAAGAAGACGGCGCGCTCGCTGCTCGGGGGAGACCCCAACCGTCGTGGCGTCATCCGGGAAGGCATTCGCACCAAAGCGCAGGAGTTCTTGCCACATCGGTCGTAGCACGATGAGGCGCCGCGCGTCGTCTGGCCGTCAAAGGGCGATTACTCCGATCGGCGCAACTACAAGTCGGCGTTTCGGTGTCGCTTTCCGCGCGGTTTCGGTAGACCCTTGCCGATGGGGAACGGTCGAATCCGATTCTTAGACGCGCGGAGGTGGTCCGGTGGTGGCCGAAGCGCGCCCAATTCCGCCGGGCGCGTCGTTGCGTGTCGCCGGCGTCGGGGATGTGGTCGCGCTCGATGCGACGGGCACGGTCGAGACGTGCGCGGCCGCGTTGCCCCGGGTGCTGACCGATCCTGACCAGCCACGGCTCGTCTTTCAGCCGATCGTCGATCTCAACAAAGGCATCGTCGCCGGCTTCGAGGCGTTGGCCCGGTTCGACGGCCCGGTGCAGGCCACGCCCGACAAGTGGTTCGCCGCGGCCGCGGCCGCCGGTCTCGGCCCGGCGCTGGAAAGCCGCGTGGTTCGGGCCGCGTTGGCCGCGCGCGAAAACCTGCCCGCCAACTGCTTCTTGACGGTGAATGTGAGCCCGCACGCTCTCACCACCGGCCCGGTCATGGACGAGTTTCTCAAGGGCGGCGAACTCGCCGGGCTGTTCGTCGAACTCACCGAAGAGCAAGCGATCACCGATCCCGAAGGCATGCGCCGCGATCTGGCTCGCTTGCGCGACCGCGGCGCATTGATCGCGTTGGACGACGCCGGCTCCGGCTATTCGGGTCTACAACGATTGCTCGCGTTGCGGCCGGATTTGATGAAGCTCGATCGTTCGCTGATCGACGGCATCGACAAAGACGAGGCCAAACGCGCCTGCGTCGAGATGCTCATCGTGTTGGCGAGCCGGCTCGACTCGTGGCTCCTCGCCGAGGGAATCGAGCGGATCGGCGAATTGCGGGAGCTGATCACGTTGGGTGTTCCGCTCGCCCAGGGCTACCTGCTGGGCAAGCCGGCGCAGCCGTGGGCCACGCTCGGCGCGCAGACTACGGCGCGCATCAGGGTCGCGGCCCGCGCGGCGTCCGGACGCGCGCATATCGCCGCGCTTGTCGAGCCTGTCACCTTGGTGGTGGCCGAAGAGGTCGAGGCCGCGCGCGCGGCCGGCTATCCGAGCCCGTTCGTCGACGAGCTCAGGCGAGGGCCGCATCAGGTCGTGGTCTTGCTGGACGCCGACGGCCGCCCGAGCGCGCTTGCCGTGCGCGACGAGGATTCTGGCCTCTCACGGGAGATCGACGTGAGCATTCGGCTCAATATCGCGACGCCGATAAGCGACGCGGCGCAGACATGCATGGCGAGGCCGACCGCGCATCGCTTTGACCCGATCCTGTGCACGCACGACGACGGCACGGTCGCCGGCGTCGTCCGCATGGAACGCGTGTTCGCCTGGCTCGCCCACAAGTAGCCCTGCACAATGCTCGGGTGACTCCCGACGAAGCTCTTGATCTCGCGCGTGACGCGCTCGACGCCGATCTGCGATCGACGCGGTCGTGGACGCCGATCACCCGAGCCGCGCTGGAGGCGGCGGTAGAAGGGCGGCGGGCGTGGGCACACGCGTGGCCGGAGGGCGCAGAGCACGTGCCCGGGCTTGTCGCGCAAGATCTCCAGGAGGCGTTGCACGAAAGCGTCGACCCTCGGTGGCCGCCGTGCGGCGAGCACTCCGATCACGCGTTGGCGATCGAGCCGGATCTTGGCCCCGATCCGTTCTGGGTGTGCGAGGTGACCGGCCTTCCGATCGCGCCCGTCGGCGGTCTTTGACGAGTCCGAATATCGAATTTCCAAGGGCAATACCCACGATCTGTACGATGGCTCCGTGTCCGAGCGAGCTGACCGCGAGCACGTGGAGGGCGAGCACGCCGCGCCCGAGCCGCGTTGGCTCGACGCCGAAGAACAGCGGGTCTGGCGCTCGTTTCTCGCCGCGACCCAGCTCCTCACCGAACGGCTCGACCAGGAATTGCAGCGTGCCGCCAAGATGCCGCACGCCTATTACGAGGTGCTGGTGCGGCTTTCCGAGGTGCCAGAACGCCGGTTGCGCATGAGCGAGCTTGCGGCGCGGTCGCTGTCGTCGCGCAGCCGGCTCTCGCACGCGGTGGCCCGCCTCGAAGAAGCGGGCTGGGTCGTTCGCGAGACATGCGCCACCGACCGCCGTGGCCAGCTTGCGGTGCTCACCGATGAGGGCTTCGCCGCCCTCGAGGCGGCCGCCCCCTGGCATGTCGAAGGCGTCCGCGCACACGTGTTCGACCAGTTGACGCCGGCGCAGGTCAAGCAGCTCGGCGAGATTTGCGGCACCATCGCCGACCACTTGCGGGCCGACCGCCCGGCAGGCGCCTCCGACGCAGGCGAGTCGCCACACTAACCGAGTCACCTCGGCAGCCCTCGTGACGTGCACCCGTAGGGCTACGCCAAACGTCCTGGGAACAGCGGCCGTTCCCGGCGCCGGGTCGTGGCCCGGCCGCGTTCGCTACGGAAGGATCGCCGTGACATCCCGATCAGCCGCGGCAGCCGCGGCTTTGCTTGCCTGCGTGGGCCTGGTGACGAGCGCCTGCTCGAGCGGCCAGCCCTCCGGCGTCCAGAATTCGCCCTCGGCGACACCGAGCGCGACCTCGCGGGTCTCGAGCCCGTCCGTGCCCGGCACGGTGTCGGCCGCCCCGTCGCCAGCGCTGCCAGCGTCGCCAGCGTCGCCAGTCGCGCCAGCCGCGCCGGCCACTCCGGCTGCGCCCGCGTCCGGCGAACAGCAGGTTCCGGCCGGGTTCGAGCCCGCGTCGGTCACGTTCGTGTCGGCGAAAACCGGCTTCGTGCTGGGCGACGCCTCGTGTGCCGGGGGCGCCTGCGCGACGCTCGTCACCACCGTCGACGGCGGCCATGCCTGGTCGCTCGTCGCGACCGTCCCGCCGGCTCTCGGCGAGGCTGGCGTGAGCAAGGTGAGGTTCGCGAACACTCACGACGGCTGGGCGTTCGGCCCGCAGCTGTGGTCGACCCACGACGGCGGCCACAGCTGGCGGCAGATCGCCGAGACGGCGCCGGTCGCCGACGTCGAGGCGTCCAATGGCAGGGCATACGCGATCGTCGGCGATCAGGTGCTTCGCAGCGACGTCACGGGCGACTCGTGGGTCGCCGTGCCCGGTGCGCCGCCGGTCTCGGCCACCGGCGCCATCGCGTTGCACGGTGCTGCCGTCTGGATCGTGAGCGGCGGCGCTCCCGACGCGAGCGCGCTGCTGACCAGCCCGGACGGCGTCAGCTGGCAAACCTTCGCGCGCCCGTGCGCTTCGCTCGGCGCGGATTGGGCGCTGGCTGGCGTCGCGCCGGTCAGCGAGACCTCGATCTACCTGCTGTGTGGCGGTGACGCCGGCGCCGGCAGCGAATCGAAGAAGGTGCTGCTTTCGACGGACGCCGGCGCGCACACGACACCTACGAGCGCCGATCCGCCGCGTGGGGGAGACGCCAATGGCATCGCCGCGGCGAGCATGTCGGTGGTCGCGGTGTCGGCTCGATCGGGCGCGAGCGAGGTTTACCGCAGCGACGACGGCGGAGACAGCTGGCAGGCGCCGTTGCAAGAAGGCGACGGCGGAGTCGGCTATTTCGACCTCGGATTCACGACGCCGACCCAAGGAGTCGTGGTCTACGGGCAACCGGGAATGGGGTCGGGGGTCACGGCGAAACTGCTGATAACCCGTGACGCCGGCGCCAGCTGGGCGCCGGTGTCCTTTTGAGGTCGATACTCGACGGGTGCCACGTCTCGAGTCGCCCGCGCCGCGGACCGTCGACGTCGCGCCCGCGCGGCTCGACCGCTGGATCGCCGGCTTCGCCGAAAGGCACGGCGATTACAGCGTTTTCGCCGCATCAGACGCGATGACCCTCACCGCCGCCGACGGCGCGACCGCCGCGTTCACGCCGGCCCTGCTTCCGCTTCCGGGAGGCTGGGCTGGTGACCGGCCGGTGAAGAATTTCACCGCGCACGCGCTCGCTCCTCGGATCGTCGGGCTCTTGCTCGTGCGCCTCGGTGGCTATGCGGCTGGTGTTTTCGAGGGCGGCAGGCTCGTGGCGTCGAAGGTGGGGTCACGACAGGTGCACGGCCGCTCGGCCGCGGGCGGTTGGTCGCAACAACGGTTCGCGCGCCGACGTGAGGGCCAGGCGCGGGTCGCGCTCGGCGCGGCAGCCGACGCCGCGGCCGCGATTTTGCTGCCTGCGTTGCCGAAGCTCGATGTCGTCGTGAGCGGTGGCGATCGTCCGGGGCTGCGTGCCGTGCTCGGCGACGTGCGGCTGCTGCCATTGGGGCCGCTGGTCTCGACTCGCGTGCTCGATGTCGCCGACCCAAAGGCGCAGGTGTTGCGCGAGAGCATCAACGCGGCGATGGCGGTGCACGTCACGATCACCGATCCGCCTGGTTACCAAGGCAGGTGACGGGTCAGCGGGCAGCGCTCGCCGACATCCAGCAGCGGACGATGTCGCGCATTGCCAGAATGCCCACCACGTCGTTGCCGTCGAGCACGACGAGGTGGCGAAAGCCGCCTTTGACCATGGCGACGGCGGCGTCCTCCATCAGCCAGTCAGGCGCGGCGAAAACCAGATCCTTGGTGAGATGCGCGCCGGCCAACTCCAGGTCAGGGCTTTCGCCCGCGCCGACAGACTCCAGCAGGTCGCGCTCGGTGAGGATGCCCAAGCCTGCCGTCTCGGGATCGACGACGACAGCCGCGCCTACGCGTCGTTTGGCCATCAGCCGGCTTGCCTCGCGCAACGTGTGGTTGGGGCCGATGGTCAAGACTTCGGTGTTCATGCCGTCTTTGACGCGCATCGAAACCTCCCTGTCTGGCGCGGTCGCGTGCTTCCATCGTGGACCCGCGTGACGCCGCGGACAAGCTCCGCACGGGGTTGTCAGCGATATGACGCGAGAGTGAAATATCTCGTCACGAGGCTTAAGCCGGAGTGATCGTGGCAATCACGGTTGCATGGCTGGATTCCTTACCGAGGTCACGAAGGGATCGGCGAACCGATTCCTTGTGCGGCTTGCGGTCGTCGCTGCTTTAGGGGGATTCCTCTTCGGGTACGACACCGGCGTCATCGGTGGCGCGATGCTGTACATCAAGAAGGATTTTCACGCCGGCACGGTCGGCCAAGAGAGCATGGTCTCCGCGATCCTCATCGGCGCCGCCATCGGCGCGCTGGTGTCCGGCTGGGCCGCCGATGCTTTTAGCAGGCGGCGCACGAAGATTGTTTCTGGCTGCATCTATGTCGTGGGCGCGCTGCTGTGCGCGTTCTCGCAAAACACGCTCCAAATGGTAGGTTCGCGATTCATTCTGGGCCTGGCGGTCGGCACGGCAAGTTTCGTGGCGCCGATGTATATCTCTGAGAACGCGCCTCCTCGCACGCGCGGCGGGTTGACGACGTTCAACCAGTTGATGGTGACGATCGGCATCGTGGTCGCGTACATCGTCGATTGGGGCTTGGCTGACGTCTCGAACAATTGGCGGTGGATGCTGGCTTTGGGCGTCGTCCCCGGGCTAGCTCTCGCGGTCGGGATGGTGTTTCTTCCGTACAGCCCGCGCTGGCTGGTGCAAAAGAACCGTTCTGACGAAGCCCGTGACGTGTTACGGCGCACGCGAGGTGACGACGACGACATCGACGCAGAACTAGAGGAAATAGAGGAAGCCGCGCGCAAAGAGGGCGCCGTGCGTGATCTGCTCTCGCGTTCGGTGAAACCGATCCTCGTCGTCGGGATCGCATTGGCGCTGTTTCAGCAGTTCGTCGGCATCAACACGGTCATCTATTACGGTCCGACGATTTTGAAGGCCACCGGTCTGGGCGATGGCGGGGCGCTTCAGCAAAGCGTGTTCATCGGCGTGACGAACGTGGCCTTTACGATCGTGGCGGTGCTTCTTCTCGACAAGGTCGGACGCCGTGTCCTGCTGCTGACCGGCAACGTGGCGTTTTTCGCGGCGCTGGTGGTGCTCGGCTTGTATTTCGCGGTGACCCCGATCAAGCAGCACGCGCCCTGGGTGGCGTTGGCCGCGCTGACGTTGTACATCGCGGGCTTCGCGATCAGCCTGGGCCCGGTGTTCTGGCTGATGATCTCGGAGATCTTCCCGTTGCATTTGCGGGCGCCGGCGATGGCGGTGTGCACGATCGGCAACTGGCTGGCAAATTTCGTCGTCAGCGTCAGCTTCTTGAGCCTGAACAACGTCATCACGAGGCAGGGCACGTTCTGGCTCTACGCCGGGATCTCGGTGTTTGCTTTCGCCTTCTTCGCCAGGCGCGTGCCGGAGACGAAGGATCGCACCCTCGAGCAGATCGGCAGCGACCTCGGCGCGGACGTCGTCGACGCCAAGGCGGCCTAACCCAAGAGCGCCAGCACGTCGTCGTGCAGAAGGCCGTTGGTGCAGACGATGCTCGGGCTCGCCGGGCTCGGGCCGCCGTCGACGCCGGTCACCCGGCCACCGGCCTCCTCGACGATCGGCACCAGCGCGGCGACGTCCCACAGCGAGACGTCCGGCTCGGCGGAGACGTCGACCGCTCCCTCGGCGACCAGCAGGTGCGACCAGAAGTCGCCGAACGCCCGGGTGCGCCACACGGCCGACAGCAACGAGTCGAACGCCGCTCGGCGCCGCCCCCAGCCGCCGAGGCTCGAGTACGACACCGACGCGTCGGAGAGCGCGGCGACCGACGAGGCCTGGTTGCGCCGGGCGGGGCCACCGGCACGCGACGTCCAGCTGCCGAGGCCGCGCGCCGCCCACCAGCGCTGGCCCAGGGCCGGCGCCGACACCACGCCCACGACGCTTTCCGCGCCGTCGAGCAGGCCGATGAGGGTCGCCCACACCGGCACGCCCCGCACGAAGTTCTTCGTCGCGTCGATGGGATCGACCACCCAGCGACGCGCGCCATTCGATGCGACGCCGCCGAACTCCTCGCCGATGATCGCGTCGGCGGGCCGTGCCGTGGCGAGCGCGTCACGCAGCGCCTGCTCGACCGCCTGATCGGCGTCGCTCACCGGCGTGAGGTCGGGCTTGGTGTCGACGCGCAGGTCGAGCGCGCCGAAGCGCGGCAGGCTGAGACGGTCGGCGATGTCGGCGAGCCGCAGGGCGAGCTCGAGGTCGTCGGCGTAGGCGGGCATGCGTCTGACGGTATCGGCTCGCCTGGCGGCACTGGCGTGGCCGCGCTGGCGAGCGAGCCGATACCGTCGGGCGCATGCGGTGGACCGTGCACGGCGAGCGGACTCTGTACGACAGCGAGTGGGTGCGGCTGGCGCTCGTCGACGTCGAGATTCCTGGCGAGCGGCGGTTCGAGCATCATGTCGTGCGGGTGCCCCGGCCGGCGTCCGGCACCGTGGTTCACGACCCCGATCGCGGCGTGCTGTTGCTGTGGCGGCACCGGTTCATCACCGACTCGTGGGGGTGGGAGGTGCCGGCGGGCGGAGTCGACGAGGGCGAGAGCCCTGACGAGGCGGCCGCTCGCGAAGTGCTCGAAGAGACCGGTTGGCGGCCAAGAAAGCTGCGGCCGCTTGCGGTCTACCATCCGAGCAACGGCCTGAACGACCAGACGTTCCACCTGTTCGTCGCCGACGGCGCCGACTACGTCTCGCCGCCGAGCGACACAAGCGAATCCGAGCGAGTCGCCTGGGTTTCGCTCGCCGACGTGAGAGATCTCTTGCGAAAAGGCGAGGTGCGCGACGGCCTCAGCCTGTCGGCGCTGTCGATGGCGTTGCTCTTCGAATTGCCTGCGCCGTAAGGCGTCAGTCCGGATCCGACCGTTCGCCCACCGACAGCAGCCGGCGCAGCGAGTCGAGCCGGGCGGCCTCCGCGTGCCCCGAGGCGACCCAGTCGTCGAGCGCGCAGCGGGCGATGTCGTCGTCGACGGTGGCGCCGCCGGCCGGCAAGGCGTGCCGGCAGCCTCGCGGGCACTGCGCGGCGCCGGCGAGCAGGTCGGGAAACGCTGCCACCACACGATTCACGTCGACATGCGCCAGCCCGAACGAGCGCACGCCCGGTGTGTCGATGACACGCCCGCCGCCCGGCAGGTCGAAGACCACGGTGGACGTCGAGACGTGCCGGCCTCGGCCGGTGACCACGTTCACGTCGCCGGTGGCTCGCAGCGCGCCCGGCACCAGCGCGTTGATGAGCGTCGACTTTCCGACGCCGGACTGCCCTGCGAGCACGGTCAACCGATCACGCAGCAGCGCGGGCAGCTCGTCGCCCGGCTCGCCGTGAGCGGTGACCACGACCCGCAGGTCGAGCAGCGCATAGGCGTCGATGAGCGGCTGGGGGTTGGCGAGATCGGCTTTTGTCAGCACCAGCAGGGGTTCGAGACCGCCGTCGAACGCCGCGACGAGGTAGCGGTCGATCAGCCTCGTGCGCGGCTCGGGGTTGGCGACCGCGCACACGATGGCCAGCTGCTCGGCGTTGGCGACGATCGCCCGCTCGACCGGGTCGGTGTCGTCGGCGCTGCGGCGTAACAACGACGTGCGGGGCTGTACGCGTACGAGCCGGGCGAGCGTGTCGGCGCGGCCGGAGACGTCGCCGACCAGCTCCACGTGGTCGCCGACCACCACGGCCTTGCGGCCGAGCTCTCGCGCGCGCACCGCGACGACGTCGTGCTCGTCGACCAGGCAGGTGTAACGGCCGCGGTCGATCGCGACGACGAAACCCACGGCGGCCTCGGCATGTGCGGGCCGCAACCGGCTGCGTGGCCGTGAGCCGCGACCGGGCCGCACGCGCACGTCGTCTTCGTCGAGATCGCGCGGACGGCGGCTCATCGGGTGGTCTCGGCGCGGGCGGTCACGTGAGGAGCGCGCTCCATAAGTCGACGAAGCCGGGCATGGTCTTCGCCGTGGTGGCGACGTTTTCGACGACGACGCCGGGCACGGCGAGCCCGAGAACCGCCGCCGACGTGGCCAGCCGATGATCGTCGTACGTGCCGAAAACCCCTGCGTGCAAAGGCTTCGGATGAATGGCCAGCGTGTCGGTGGTCTCGCTGACGGCGCCTCCGAGCCCGTTGATCTCGCGCGCGAGCGCGGCCAGCCGGTCGGTCTCGTGCCCTCGCATGTGCCCGATGCCGCGCAGCGTCGACGGCGAGTCGGCCAGCGCGGCGAGCACCGCGATCGTGGGCACGATCTCGGTGGTGTCGCGCAGGTCGGCGTCGATGCCGTGGATCGACGGCCCCCCTCGTACGGTCAGCCCGTCGTCGCCGAGCTCGCAGCGCGCGCCCATCGTGGTGAGCAGATCGGGCAGCGCGGCGCCAGCCTGGGTGGTGCGGGCCGGCCAGCGCGGGAAGCGGACGACGCCGCCGGTGACGAGCGCCGCGGCGGCGAAAGGCGCGGCGTTCGACAGGTCGGGCTCGACCTCGATGACCCCGCCCGAGATCGGCCCCGGAGCCACCCGCCATGTGTTCGCCGCGTGCTCGATGGCGACGCCGCGATCGCGCAACATCGCCATGGTCATCTCGATGTGCGGCAGCGACGGCAGCGTCTCGCCCACGTGGTTGACGACCACGTCGGCGTCGGCGCCGGGCGCAGCGAGCAGCACGGCGGACAGGAACTGGCTCGACAGCGACGAGTCGAGATCGCACTTTCCGCCGGCCAGCCGGCCGACGCCGGCCACGGTCAGCGGCAGCGCGCCCCGGCCGCCGTCGTCGATGCGGACGCCGAGCTGCCTCAGCCCGTCGAGCAGCGGGCGCAGCGGCCGGTTGCGGGCGTGCGGGTCGCCGTCGAACGACACGTCGCCGTCGGCGAGCGACGCCACCGCGACGAGGAACCGGATCACCGTGCCAGCCAGGCCGCAGTCGATCGTGGCGGGCCCGCGCAGCGGCGCCGGCGCGACGCGCCAGTCGGGGCCGGAGTCGTCGACGTCGACGCCGAGGGCGCGCAGACCGGCGGCCATCAGGTCGGTGTCGCGCGAGCGCAGGGCGCCACGGATCGTGGTCGGCTCCGACGCCAGCGCCGCGAGCGGCAGCGCCCGGTTGGTGATCGACTTCGAGCCGGGCAGCTCGACGGCGGCGTCGACCGGGCGGTCTGCCGCCGGCGCCGGCCACAACCGGGGGAGGGGTTCGCTCACACCGTGCAATCTATCGGGCAAACCAGCCGGGGTGAGACGCTGGAGAGCATGTGTGGCCGTT
>Ga0164242_10006807_pt1 | contig 12563 bp, 13 predicted proteins | sample OricomgcompostMG_FD_108783 | JGI IMG/M metagenome (GOLD analysis project Ga0164242, IMG submission 108783) | Miracle-Growth compost microbial communities from Emeryville, California, USA - Original compost - Miracle growth compost (MG) ... | reverse complement strand
TCTTCGACGCGGCCATATCGGCATTGGGGCGATGGTGGCCGGCACAAGCGGCGATCGGCAAAGCGAGCGAGGCCACAATCGCGGTGCGCAACAGGCGGTTCATTGGCGATTCCCTGGACGAAAGGCTGTTCGGACGGCATCTATAGATAGTCTCGCGCGCGCCGCAAGCGCGCCTGCTGTGGACGCCGCGCAACACCGTCGATGAAAATGAGTCGCGGGAGTGGAAATAATCAGACGAATCATGATATCGCTTTCGAAGGGAGTCGAAAAGGATCGATGAAGGGACGTCGGGTCATCGCCGGGGCGGGAGTGGGGGCGCTTGTCGCTGCCGCCATCGCCGTGACTCCGGCACTCGGTTTCCCGGATCGCGCGCACCACAATGCGCCCAAGCCAGTGACCTTCGGCTTCGATGGCGGCATCGGCTCGTTTACACCGGCTTCGGCGGATCCGCAGCTTGCCGCCGCGCTCGCCAAGAGCGGACTGGGCGCGACCGGCTTCCGCTTCACTCCCTCGGATGCCAACGACAGCGAGCATCATGGCGTCACGGTCGCGGTGGCGGGTCGATCGAATCAGGCGGTCAATCACCGGGATACGCGGATCGCCGACAATGATTCAGCGGTACGGCTGGCGCCGATCGCCTACAATCTCGGCGTTGCGGTCGGCTGGAAGCGGTTTGCGATTTCCGGCGATGTCGCACATCTCGACCTTGCCGGCCTGCCGGGGAGCCGCGAGACCGCCGACGTCGGCGTGAGCTACACCGGCCGCCGTGTCAGCGCGCGGGTGAAGCTGCAGACCGACAAGCCACTCGACGATGCGCCGGCGCTGGTCCAGCAGGCGCCGAGCCAGACGATCGACGTCGGTGGCTCCTACTCGCTGACGCGCAACCTCGATGTCACCGCGGGTGTCCGCTACAAGTCCGAGCAGGACCGTAACCGCCTGCCGCTGATGAACGACGATCGTCGGGACAGCCAGGCAGTCTATATCGGCGCGGCGTTCCGCTTCTAATTCGGCGCAAGCCAGGCGTCGATCGCCGCCCAGCCATGAAAGCCGCGCCGCACGAGACGGGCTCCGCTCGTCGGCGTTACGCCGCCCAGTGCGATCGCAGCAACCGGCAAGCCTGCGAAAACCTGCCCCGCTCGCCTGTCGCGCAGCGCCGGGGCATCGGGATGCGACCGCGTGGGAAAAACAGGCGACACGAAGATTGCTGCAGCGCCTGAACGTACGGCACGGATAGCCTCGAGTCGCGAGTGCGCCGGCCAGGTCACCAGTCCAGCGCCGCGGCGACCGTGAACGCCGTCTTCGTAACCCAGCCGAGCGGATCCCGCGCGCACCATTACCAGCCCGCGCTGCCGCGCGATGCGTGCCACGCGACGGTAAAGCGTGCGCCTTTCGGCCGCGGGCAGCGTATAGTGGCGAAAGACGATTCCCGCGCCCCGCGGCAGTCGGCGCAGCGCCGCCCATAGTGCCTCGCCCATTCGTTCATCGGTCATCAGCCAGACGCGGGGGATGGGGTGGCGAGCGGGCACGGCGCTCCCTATAGCAGCCCGCATGACGCCCGACGATCCCGCCGACCGCCTCGCCACCGTCACCGCGGCTATCGCCAAGGCCGCCCGCCTCGCGGGCCGCGCCCCGGGCGAGGTGACGTTAATTGCCGTCTCCAAGACGCACGACGTCGACGCGATTCGCCCGCTGATTGCCGCCGGCCAGCGCGTGTTCGGCGAGAACCGCGTTCAGGAAGCCGAGGCGAAATGGCCGGCCCTGCGCGACGAAACGCCGGACATTTCGCTTCACTTGATAGGACAGCTCCAATCGAACAAGGCCGACGAGGCGGTTGCGTTGTTCGATGCCATCCATTCGGTCGATCGGCCATCGCTGGTGACGGCGCTAGCGAAGGCAATGGACAAGACCGGCCGCCGGCCTGACTGCTTCGTCCAGGTCAATATCGGCGATGAGCCGCAGAAAGGCGGCGTCGCTATTCGCCAGCTCCCCGATCTGCTCGCGCAAGCGCGCGACGCCAGCCTGCCGGTCAAGGGACTGATGTGCATCCCGCCCGCCGAAGTCGAACCGGCGCCCTATTTCGCGCTGCTCGCCAAGCTCGCGCGCGATGCAGGGCTGGGCGGCCTCAGCATGGGCATGTCGGGCGATTATTCGACCGCAGTGACGCTCGGCGCAACGCATGTCCGAGTCGGCACGGCCTTGTTCGGGACGCGGACATGAGCGGCATGATCGACATGCCACATGCGCCGCTCGAGGTCCGCTTCGCCGCGTTGATCTTCGATTTCGACGGCGTGCTGCTGGAGAGCGAATATGCCGGAAACGCACAGATCGCCCGTTACCTGACCACGATCGGCCATCCCACCACGCCAGAAGAATCGATGAGCCACTTCATGGGCCTGGCCGGCGCCGACTTCATCGCGGCGGTCGAGCGCCACATCGGCCGCGCGCTACCCGACGACTTCCATGCCGTGCGTGCGGAAGAGGATGCCCGGGTCCTCGCCGAAGGGCTCGACGCCGTCGCCGGCGCGATTGCGTTTGTCCGCGGTTTGCCCGCCGGCCTGCCGCGCGCGATCGCTTCGTCGAGCTCGGTGCGCTGGATCGAGACTCACCTCGCGCACCTCGGCCTCGACGGCGATTTCGGTGACAAGATCTACAGCGGACGCGAGCATGTTGCCCGCGGAAAGCCTGAACCCGACATTTACTTCCACGCTGCTGCAGAGTTGGGGGTCGCGATCGAGGACTGCGCGATCATCGAAGATTCGCCGGTGGGCGCAACCGCCGCGGTTGCCTCGGGCGCTTATGTCATCGGACTTACCGCCGGGATGCACTGCCCGCCCGATCATGGCGACCGCCTGCGGGGGATCGGCGTCAATGCCGTGGCGAGCGACTTCGCCGAAGTGGCGCGACTGATCGCCTAGCCTCGTTCAATCAACGTATAGTCAATCGTCGTCCGCACGCGAAACCCGAGCCTCTCGTAAAGCGCGATAGTCGCGGCACGATCGGCATAGGCGTGGAGGAACGGCTGCTCGCCGCGGGCAATAGTGCGCGAGATGACGACCGCCATGAGTCCAGCGGCATAGCCCCGCCCGCGGAAGCCTGGCCGCGTGCAGACGCCGCTCACCTCGGTAAAGCCGGGTGGTCGCATCCGCTCGCCGGCCATCGCTACGAGGACGCCATCGATCCGCACGCCAACGAACGAACCGAGCCGATGGGTTTCTTCGGCGAACGGGCCGGGCTCGGTGAGCGTGGCGAGCGCCAACATCTCAGGTGCATCGGCATCGCCGAGATCAAGCAGTTCGAATTCGGGCAATGGCGCGATCATGCGCTCGGCGACCATTTGCACGCAGCGCGCCCGCCGGACGAGACGCACGCCGCTGGGAAGCGTCGGCGTTTCGCGCTCGACCAGGCCAAGCACGCCTTCGACCGGGATCAACGCGGCAAGCGCGTCACGGCATTCGTCGTTGTTTTCCGCCATTGCAGCGAACAAGCCGATCGCCGGGTCGACGCGGATCGCGCGGTCATCGCCGAGCGCGAATTCCCGCTGACGCGTGGTGAACGCATTCCAGACCGGGCGGTCAAGCGGGTGCGCCATGGCTCAGAGCTGATGGCCAGTGCGATCGCGCTTGGTCGCGAGATAGCGTTCGTTGTGCGGATTGGGCGGCAGATGATGCGGCACCCGCTCGACGACGGCAACCCCGGCGCATTCGAGCGCAGCGACCTTGGCCGGGTTGTTGGTAAGCAGGCGGATGCGAGCCTGGCCGAGCAGCGCCAGCATTCGTGCCGCCACTGCGAAATCGCGCGCGTCGATGGCAAAACCCAGCCGCGTATTGGCGTCAACGGTATCGAACCCCTGGTCCTGCAAGGCGTACGCGCGCAGCTTGTTGATCAGGCCGATCCCGCGTCCTTCCTGCCGCAGGTACAGAAGGATGCCCCACCCGCTCGCCTCGATCTCGGCGATCGCGGCATGAAGCTGCGGCCCACAATCGCACTTGAGGCTGCCAAGGACGTCGCCAGTCAGGCATTCGCTGTGCAGGCGAACCAGCGGCGGCTGGCCGTTGGGCTGGCCGATCACTAGTGCGACATGCTCGCCGGGCATCTCCGGCGTGCGGAAGGCGACGATCTCGGCATCCTCGGCCCCGGCTATTGGCAACCTGGCGCGGGCGGCAATCGTCAGCCGAGTCGCATCCTCATGCGCGGTAATATCCGCGGGGGTGACGCGGATGTCTGCATCCACGTCGGCACGCATGAAGAAGGCGGGCAAGATCCCGCCGATCCGGGCGAGTTGTAGCGCGACCGCAGCGAGCGCGGGATTCGGCGTCGCGATCGCGCGGAAAGGCCCCTTGAGCGGGGTTGCAAGATCGAGTTGCGGGTCGGCAAGGGCAGTCGCCGCCGCCATGTCGAGCCAGGGCGCCCGCTCGATCGTCACTGGGGCGTCCGGAGTGGCTGCCTCGCGCTGGTTAGCGAGCTTGAGCGTCGCGGCACGGCCTGCTGAGAGCAGCACCGCCGCCACCCCGTCGGGATCGAATGCGGCGAGGCGCTCTGCATCAGCGGTCTCGATCGCCAGCAGCGCCAGCACCGCCCCGCCCTCGCCGATCGCAACCGGCCAGCCACGGCGCAGCGCATCGACCGCGCGGGCCGCGGCGCGCGGATCGTTCACAGGTTGAACTCGGTCATGATCGGCACATGGTCCGATGGCTTGAGCCAGCTTCGACATTCCTCGAACACCTTGTGCGATGTCGCCGTTTTGGCAACCTCGGAGGTTGCCCACATGTGATCGAGCCTGCGTCCACGGTCATTCTTGGTCCAGTCGAGCGACCGATAACTCCACCAGGTATGCAGCCGCGTCGGAGCCGGATGAAAATGCCGTCCGAGGTCGATCCAGCTGTTCGAATCCTTGAGCGCATTGAGTGCGTCGACCTCGATCGGCGTGTGACTGACGACCTTGAGCAGCTGCTTGTGGTTCCACACATCGCACTCAAGCGGCGCGATGTTGAAATCACCGGTCAAGATCGTCGGACAATCGAGTCCCTGCGACCAACGCGTCATTCGCTCAATGAAATCGAGCTTTTGGCCGAACTTGGGGTTTTCATCGCGATCGGGAATATCTCCCCCGGCTGGCACATAGACGTTCTCAAGCCGGATGCCATTGGCCAGTCGTACGCCGACATGGCGCGCCTCGCGATTGGCCTGCCAATCGAGCCGATCGTCCTCTGCCAGCGGCATACGGCTGAGGATCGCAACTCCGTGATGCATTCGCTGGCCGTGCAGAACGATATGGGCGTAGCCGAGCTTCTTGAACGGCGCGACGGGAAAATCGCCGTCGATTACCTTGGTTTCCTGCAGGCACAGGATGTCCGGTTCGACTTCCTTGAGGAAGCGTTTGACGATTTCGATCCGGAAGCGGACGGAATTGATGTTCCAGGAAACGATCTTGAGCGTATCGGCCATGCCGCGAGCATGTAGCCATGCGACGACACCGGCGCCAGTGCGCCACGTGAGACGAGTCCCTTCGTCCCGTTCATCGAGCAAAGGCAAACGATCAGGGCCATTCGCCCTTTGGTTTTGCGCGGAGCGACGGGGCAAGCGCTTTTAGGACAAAGGAAAGGCCCTCGCTCCGGGGGCATGGAGCGAGGGCCAACCTAGCGTTCGTCACGCAGGCGGGAAGCGAGGTGTTGCCCGGGTAACAGGGGGAAAATCCCGAACGCCCCGCATCCGCAAAAGGGCTTCTATGCCTCCAAACCTGTCGCCAGTATGAATGACTCAGCGGCCGTGGGCTTTCTTGCGAGGATCATTCCAGCGGAACGTGCTGTCGGAAACCGGCACGTCGAACTTCTGGTTGCTGAGCTTGATCGTGGTGCGGTTATTCTGCGCGTCGAGCGCAACCCAGCCCTGCAATTCGAGCCCGCCGGGCGCCGCGGCGTTGCGCGCGAACACCAAGGTAATACGGCCATATTCTGGATGCTTGGGATCGCTCGCCTCGACCGAGACGATGCGCGGATCACCGCTCTGCGTGACGTGGGCGAACTTTCCGACATCCCTGCTGGGATCGACCAGCACGCCCAGCGGCGAATTGCCGATCGGCCAGCGCTGCACCTGCGCGACCGAATAATCGATGAAATAGAGATTATGCCCATCACCTACGATCAGCAGCGGCACGCCCTGCTGGTATTGAAAACGGATCTTGCCGGGCTTCTTAAGGGTCAGCGTGCCGGTCAACACCTTGCCGGCGCGATCGGTCTGGGTGAAGTCGGCGGTCATGCTGTTGGTCGCGCGCAGGGATTGCTGGACGAGCGCGAGGTCTCCAGGCGGCGCCGGCGCGGCGATCGCAGCAGGGGCGGCGACGGCGGCGGGCAGCACGAACGCAGCGGCTAAAGCGGTGGCGAAGCGGAATGTCACGGTGGCGGATTTCCTGATCATTGAGCCGTGGTGGTTATAGGACAGGCATTGAACACGCCGTGAACCCGGCTGAACGACGCGGCTCAGCTTTGGTTGCCCGGCAACTTAAGCCTGCTTGCGCCAAATCGGAAAGGCGAGAGCCGCCGCTACGAGGTTGCACCACTTTCGGGCTCAAGGCCTAGAGAGGCCGGCCATCGCGATCCATCAACACCTCGCGCCGGCCGACGTGGTCGGGCTTCGAGACCAGCCCTTCCTTTTCCATCCGCTCGATCAGGCGCGCGGCGGAATTGTAGCCGATGCGCAGCTGCCGCTGGAGCCACGAGGTCGATGCCTTCTGGCTTTCGGCAACGAGCTGGCAGGCCGAGCGGAACTGCTGCTCCTCGGGCGAATCGTCGCCGATCGGCGCGCCGTCGAGCGCGAAGCTCTCCTCTGGCTCCTCGGTGACCGAAGAGACGTAGTCGGGCGCACCCTGCGCCCGCCAGTGATTGGCTACCGCCATCACCTCGTCGTCGCTGACGAAGGGGCCGTGCACGCGCGCGATCTGCTTGCCGCCGGGCATGTAGAGCATGTCGCCCTTGCCGAGCAGCTGCTCGGCGCCCTGCTCGCCCAGGATCGTGCGGCTGTCGATCTTCGAGGTGACGTGGAAGGAAATACGGGTCGGCAGGTTCGCCTTGATCACGCCGGTGATGACGTCGACCGATGGGCGCTGTGTCGCCATGATGAGATGGATGCCCGCCGCGCGCGCCTTCTGCGCCAGGCGCTGGATGAGAAACTCGACCTCCTTGCCGGCAGTCATCATCAAGTCGGCAAGCTCGTCGACGACGACGACGATCTGCGGCAGCACCTCGTAGTCGAGCTGCTCCTCCTCGTATACCGGCTGGCCGGTCTCGGGATGGTAACCGGTCTGCACCTTGCGGCCCAGGGGTTTGCCCTTGGCCTTGGCGGCACGGACCTTGTCGTTGAACCCGGCGAGGCTGCGCACGCCGACCGAGGCCATCATGCGATAACGGTCCTCCATCTGCTCGACCGCCCATTTGAGCGCACGCACCGCCTTGGCGGGTTCGGTGACGACAGGGGCGAGCAGGTGGGGAATGTCCTCGTACATGCTCAGTTCGAGCATCTTGGGATCGATCATGATCATTTTGCACTGCCTCGGCGTCAGCCGGTAAAGCAGCGACAGGATCATGCAGTTGAGCCCCACCGACTTGCCCGATCCGGTGGTGCCGGCAATCAGCAGGTGTGGCATCGGCGCGAGATCGGCGACGACCGGATCGCCAGCGATGTTCTTGCCGAGGATGATGGGGAGTTGCGCCGACTGGTCCTCGAAGCTCTGCGAGGCGACGAGCTCGTGGAGATTGACGCCCTCACGCCGAGCGTTGGGCAGTTCGATGCCGATTACGCTCCGCCCCGGGATTGTCGCGACACGCGCAGAGATCGCCGACATGTTACGCGCGATATCGTCGGCCAGTGCGATGACGCGGCTCGCCTTGACGCCGCTCTCGGGCTCGAGCTCGTACATCGTGACGACCGGACCAGGGCGCACCTCGACGATCGATCCCTTGACCTTGAAATCATCGAGTACGTTCTCGAGCAGCCGCGCGTTGCGTTCCAGCGCGGCCTTGTCGATCGCGGCGTTGGGCGAGGGCGGCGCCGGCTTGAGCAGGTCGAGCGGCGGCAGCTGGAAATCGTCGCGCAAGTCAAGCGAAGCCTGCCGCTCCTTCGGCTTGGCGACCGAGGGCGCCACGTTACGCTCGGCGATCACCGGAGCGGGGCGCGTCTCGGGTAGCGCAACGGGGCGCGGCGCCGGGCGCTTGAGGATGGCAATATCCTCGGGCGCTTCATCCTCCAGCATCTCGCGTTGATCGGTGAGGCGCGGGGTTCCTGCAAACCATTCGCGCTCTGAAAGGCGCAAGTCGAGACTGCGGATGTAAATCACCAGCCCGACAAGACCGATCGCCAGGCCCACGCCACGCTCGGTCCACGTGACGGCAGCGGGATTGGGAATGAACCCGATCGCCCAATCGAGCGCCGAGGTGATCGCGAGCCCGATCAATCCGCCCCAGCCCGCCGGCAGCATCATTACGGCCGAATCGGAGACGAAGGCGACCGCGGTGGCGATCAGCACGATGCCAATCAATACGCCGCGCAGCATCCGCCGCCATTGCCCTCCGGGACGGTCGCGCCAAAGCCGCGCGCCCCAGATCACGCCTAGCGGCAGCACCAGCGTCACCGCCGGCCCGACCAGCATCAGCAGCAGATCGGCAACGAAAGCACCCGGCGCGCCCAGCCAGTTCTTGGCCGGCCCCCCGGCAGCAGTATCGAAGGAGGGGTCGCCGGAATGATAGCTGACCAGCGCCAGCGCCAGCGCCAGCGTCGCCACGAGCAACGCCACCGCGCCGAAAAGCGCGCCGCTGCGCACCGCGCCCGCCTTTACCGTTTGCCGCCACATCGACGACTGCGCCCGGCTCGCCATCGGCGATCCCCCACTCGTGTACACTGGATGTTCTCGGCGGCGACAATCGTCTTTCATGAGTCCGGCGTCAAGACGACACCCACCCGCCGTTCCTCGTTCAAGCTGGGGTGACGAAGGCTGCACACCGTTCTACACCGCGGATCATGACCCAGGCGGATGTTCTTATTCTCGGCGGCGGGCTGGTCGGCGGCGCGCTGGCGGTGGCGCTCGACGCGCACGGCCTTTCCTCGATCGTCGTCGACCCGGCCGACCCGGCGGTCATGCTTGCCAGGGGCTTCGATGGCCGCGCCTCGGCGGTGGCCAGCGCCAGCGGGCGGATGCTCGAGGCGATCGGCGTTGCCGAAAGGCTCGCTGGCCATGGCTGCGAGATCCGCCACATCCGGGTGAGCGACGGGCTGCGGCCGGGCGCGCTCGACTTCATTCCCGATGCTGACGATGGCGCTTTAGGGACGATGTACGAAAACCGCCTGCTGCGCCAGGCCCTGCACGACGCCGTAGTCGCAGCGCCGCGCGTTGATCTGAGGATGCAGCGCCGCGCGGTGTCGGTCGAACGCGGTTCGCATAACGTCACCGCGACGCTCGACGACGGCACGAGGGCCACCGCGCGTCTGCTGATTGCTGCGGAAGGGCGCAATTCGCCGACGCGCGAGGCCGCCGGCATCCGCGTCGCGCGCTGGTCCTACGATCATCACGCGATCATCAGCGCCTTCAACCACGAGGGCGACCACGAGAACATCGCCTACGAAATCTTTTATCCCTCGGGCCCGTTCGCATTGCTGCCGCTCAATGACGATGCCGGCGGCCATCGCTCGGCGATCGTTTGGAGCGTCGCCGCCAAGCACGGGCCGGCGATGCTCAAGCTTTCCGACCGCGCTTTCATAGCCGAGGCCGAGAAGCGGATGGGCGGCTTTCTCGGCAAGCTTTCCAACCTGTCGCCACGCGCCAGCTATCCACTCGGCTTCCACCACGCCGCGCGGATCGTCGACGAGCGCCTCGCCCTCGTCGGCGACGCTGCTCACGGCATTCACCCGATCGCGGGCCAGGGGCTAAACCTCGGCTTTCGCGACGCTGCGACGCTGACGCAGGTGCTGGTCGAGGCCAAGCGGCTCGGCCTCGACCTCGGCGATGCCGAGGTGCTGGCACGCTACCAGCGCTGGCGCGGGCTCGACACTTTCATGGTCGCGGCAGCGACCGATGGCCTCACGCGCCTGTTCGGCGTTCCGGGCCGGACGGCAAGCGCGGTCAGGCGATTTGGCATTTCCGCGGCCGACAAGCTGCCCCCGCTTAAAGCCCGCCTGATGGCCGAGGCACGCGGCGAATCGGGCGAACTGCCGAAACTTTTGACGGGCGAGACGGTTTGATACTCATCGCACCGTCTCGGCATCTTCCCGCGTTTTACCGGCGGTCGCCCCGGCACGCCGCGTCATCAGGAACGTTCCGCTCCAGTCGTCCCGGATGGTCCAGCTTCCGCTAATTTCATAACCGTCCGCGCTGAGCGTTCCACAATAGACGATCGGCTTTGTTCGCCGTTTCGAATCGTAGAATTTGGTGAAGGTGACCTGTGTGCCCGATCGGGTTCCCTCGACAAAGGCGTGCAGCTCGCTGGCGCGATCGTGCGGCGAGTCGCTGGGTTCCCGCGTTTCACCTACAATCCGCCCATGTCCCTCGTGCAGCTCGGCGGTGAAGTGGTTGGGCGGCATCGCACGCGGATAGCTGAAAATCCCGTCCCATTGCCCGGTAACGTCGAGCGGGTCGGCCATCAGTCATCCAACCGCCGCGCTTCCTCGACCAGCATCACCGGCACGCCGTCGCGTATGGGATAGGCAAGCCCGGCAGCCTCGGAAACCAGCTCCTGCGCCGCCTCGTCGTAGCGCAGCGGCGTTCGCGTTACCGGGCAGACCAGGATCGACAGAAGCCAGGGATCGAGCGTCTTGCTCATTGCAACGTCACCCGGTCCTCGCCGTCGTGGCGGCCGAAGAATTGCATCAGCTGAACAATCAGGTCGGCACGCTCGTCGAGGCTGGCGCTTTCGAGCAAGGCCTGCTTGGCCGCGACGTCGAAAGGTGCGATCTGGGCGATACCGTTGACCAACGCTTCGTCATCGAGCCGGCTCACCGCGCTCCAATCGACCGCATAGCCCTGCGCCTCCGCAAAGCGGCGCGATTCGAGTTCCAGCGCGGCGCGGCGACCCATTGCCAGCACCGGATTGTGTTCCGTGATCGGCAACAGCTCGGCCTCGACCTGCCGGAACGGCGTCGTCACCTCGAGTTCGCGCGCGACGCGGAACAGCGCCACGCCTTGAAGAATCAAATTGTAGCGGCCGTCATCGAGCGCTTCGATTTCCGCGATACGGCCGACACAGCCCATATCGAAGAGCGGCGGATGATCGCGCTCGGCCTCGGCGCAAGGGCGTGGCTGGATCATGCCGATCCGGCGGTCACGCGCCATCGCGTCGGAGACCATGGCCCGGTAGCGCGGCTCGAAGATGTGCAGCGGCAGGTGCATGTCCGGAAACAGCAACGCCCCCGGCAACGGGAATACCGAGAGGCGCGTCATCGTCATCCGAACAGCACGGCCGATAATCGCCGGCGCTGTGCGGCGACCCAGGGATCCTCCAGCCCGGTGACCTCGAACAGCTTCAGCAGCCGGTCGCGCGCCGCGCCCTCGTTCCAATCCCGGTCAGCGGCGATAATCGCCAGCAGGTTGTCCGCGGCGGCGTCGCGGTTCCCTGCGGCCATTTGTCCGCCGGCAAGCCTGAAGCGCGCGTCATGATCGCCAGGGTGTGCGGCGACCTCGGCCTCAAGTTCCACAAGATCGCCGACCGGCTGCGCGTCTTTCTTGAGCGCCAGCGCCGATTTGGCGCGTTCGATCTCCGGCAACTTGGCGACATCCTCTGGCAGCGCAGCGATCGCCGCTTCGGCATCGGCGCCACGATCGGCGGCTACCAGCGAGCGGATACGCCCGGAAAGCACCTTGGGGTGCTCGGGGGCCATTTCAGCGAGCTGGTCGAAGATCGATAGCGCGCGCACTGCGTCTCCCTCGCCGAGAACTTGTTCACCCATCGCGATCAGCGGCGCGAGTTCAGCCTCGATGTCCTTTGCTTCACTCGACACCGGCAGTTGCGCGAGCAGTTGATCCAGCGTCGCCTTCAACTGCGATTCGGTGCGTGCGTTGGTAAGATCGGCTACGAGCTGGCCCTGGAACATCGCATAGACGGTGGGGATCGAGCGCACCTGGAATTGCGCGGCGATGAACTGGTTCTTGTCGGTATCTACCTTGGCCAGCACCACGCCCTTGTCGGCATAATCCTTCGCAACCTTCTCGAGGACCGGTGCCAGCGCCTTGCACGGCCCGCACCATTCGGCCCAGAAATCTATGATGACGAGGCTGGTCATCGACGGCTCGACGACGTCGCGACGGAAGGTTTCGACCGCTTCCTTTTCCTGTGGGTTCAAGCCGAGCGTAGCCAAGACGTGCTCCTGTAGATGACGTTCGCCCCCTTATGTGGGGCGAGCGGCCGTGACGCCAACCCTTTTGATGATCGCGCCGATTGAGGGCTTGCCGACCCCGAAGGCCGATGCTAACAGCCGCGCCTCACCCGGAGCCTGCGTTCGACGCGGGCCGGCGCCAGAGCGGGCGTAGCTCAGGGGTAGAGCACAACCTTGCCAAGGTTGGGGTCGAGGGTTCGAATCCCTTC
>Ga0164242_10006806_pt1 | contig 12564 bp, 11 predicted proteins | sample OricomgcompostMG_FD_108783 | JGI IMG/M metagenome (GOLD analysis project Ga0164242, IMG submission 108783) | Miracle-Growth compost microbial communities from Emeryville, California, USA - Original compost - Miracle growth compost (MG) ... | reverse complement strand
GATGCCAATCTGCTGTAATATTTTTTTGCTTCAGGGTATCAAAATCAATTTTTTTGTCCAAATAGTCTGCAATTAAGTTGTAAATATTACCCGTCATTGATTCATAGCCAGTTCCATATTTTTTATACATTTCTATGGCTTCTTCTAGCATGCCGCTAGCAAACAGTTGGTCGGCTCGCTGGATAATTCTAGCTTTTAGGATGTCTCTATCTGTTGTTATTCCTACTACAATTGCCCCTGTTATTGGCACCAAATTGCTGATTTTATTGTCGCCACCACGTATAATCTGACGAATCAAATATCGCTTGTTGTTTTTATTTTCTGGTAGGTTGATGTTGTACTTTTGACTGTATTTGCGCAGTTCTTCGACGTTCATATTATCAAGTTTTCGAAGCATTTTTTCATCGCCTTTTGGGCTAAAATGAAAATCAAATAGCACTCCGTCTACGTACAATCCAGTTCCGCCAACAATAATTGGCAAATGTCCTCGACTATGAATTTCCTTGATTTTTTCGTCGGCGTAGGCTTTAAAATCTGATGCTGTAAATTTATCAACAGGTTCAACCAGGTCTATTCCCCAGTGTGGTACCAGCTGTTGCTCTTTTTTCAACGGTTTGGTGGTGCCTATGTCCATCCCTTTATACACCGCACGTGAGTCGGCCGATATAATCTCACCATTCAGTTCCAGCGCCAAATCCATTGCTAGAGCGGATTTTCCCGAAGCAGTCGGACCGACAATAAACAAAATCTTCTCAGACATTAAATATCTCTTCAAATTTATAGCGACGGGTTTTGAAATCGTCGACTACAAAATCAGTACAACTAATACCTTCACTAGCTAAAGCTGTGGCTTGAGCCTCGCGGCCACCGTAATAGCCACTAGCCAGACCACCGAACCGATTGACCAATCGGTGCCATGGTAAATCGGGGTTACCGTAGTGCGCAATCCCGCCAACCACACGCGAAGCATAGGCTTGCCCGGCTAGACCCGCCAAGTCGCCATAGGTAGTTACAGAACCAGCCGGCACCATAGCCATCAACTGCTCCACCCTCGTCCTAAAGTTGGAATTTAATTCGAGCTCGGACATACAAACCTAAAGTGATTTAAGGTAATCGGCTAGGTCGTCCAGTGCGACTTTACTCTCACCGTCCTGAGTACGTACTGAAACTTCTCTAGACTCAGCGTCGCGTGGACCAACTATCAGCTGCACTGGAATTTTCCAGGTTGTAGCCTCGCGAATCTTCTTGCCTAACGACTCATTGCGATCATCAACTGTAAAACGTAATTCGTTAAACTTCAGTGGTTTATCGAGTACGATAGAGTTTAGAATCTTGGCAATTTCAGTAACATAACCACCGACACTATCGTTAATAGTCAAAATCCGCAGTTGTTCCGGAGCCATCCAAAACGGGAACCAACCGCCAGTGTGTTCAGTATAAACACTCAGAAATCGCTCAAACGAGCCCAGTAAAGCCTTGTGAATCATGACCGGTCGTTGCTCGGAGCCATCCTCGGCTATGTAGGTCAAATTGAATCGTTCCGGCTGGACAAAATCAAGCTGTTCGGTAGCCAGTTGCCACTCTCGACCTAACGCATCAGTGGCCATGATGTCGATTTTTGGACCATAAAAGGCCGCTTCACCAACGCCCACAAAATAATCTAAGTCCAAATCTTTGGCGACATTTTCTATAGTGCTCTGAGCGCGTTGCCACAGTTCTTTGTCGCCCAAATACTTGTCGGTTTCATCACGAAAACTTAGCCTAGCGCGCCATTTTAACCCAAACTGAGCGTACATTTCCTTTATCATTTTCATAATCGAACTGAACTCTTGCTCAATCTGATCGACTCGCGCAAAAACGTGGGCATCATCCTGAGTCGCGCCGCGTACTCGCGACAAACCATGTAATTCACCGGCTTTCTCGTCACGATAGACAATCGTATTTTCCATGTAGCGAATCGGCAAATCACGATAGCTACGCGGACGCGAAGCGTAAATCTGGGTGTGATGCGGACAATTCATCGGCTTCATCATAAACTCATCATCGCTCTCTACACTAGTAACATTGAAACGCTCTGGGTATTTATCGTAGTGACCAGAAGTTTTGTAAAGGTCAACTTTAGTTATGTGTGGAATAGCCACACGCTGATAACCAGCACTGGCTTGTAATTGCTGCGAGTAATCGCCAATTTTATCGCGTAGAATCGTGCCACGTGGAGTAAATAAAGGCAAGCCAGCTCCGACCAAGTCTGAAAAAGTCCAGAGATCCAGCTCTTTACCCAGTTTGCGATGATCGCGCTCACGAGCAAGTTCCAGGTTAGTTATGTATGTATCTAGCTCGTCCTGGGTTTCAAAAGCCACGCCATACAGGCGTTGCATCTGAGGATTATCTAATTTTCCGCGCCAGTAAGCACCAGCTACACGCATCAATTTAAAAGCACCGATTTCATCAGTGTTCTCAACGTGCGGCCCTCGACAGAGATCGACAAAATCACCATTTTTATAGAAAGAGACCGTCTCGACTGCCGAGTCGCCGCTGGCTTCTAGGCCAAGCTCGGCCACGTCTAAATCTTTGGCGACAGTAGTGCCAGCACGCTTTAAATCGTTTAGTAACTCTTCTTTGTATGGCTGTTTATTTACCCTTGCCCATTCGATTGCTTCGTCGATTGGCATCTCGAAGTGCTCGAAAGTTTGATGTTCATCAATAAATTGGCGCATTTTAGCTTCAATTTTATCAAAATCAGCCTCGCTAATTTTGCGCTCACCCAAATCTATATCGTAATAAAAACCATTCTCTACCACTGGACCAACGCCAAACTTTGCTTCTGGCCATAGCTTTTTGACACTCGCCGCCATCAGATGAGCTAAACTGTGGCGCATTTTGTATAATTTATCATCCATATTAGTCCCAGTATACCACAAAACTTGTCTTACTACCCCTGTTATGATAGAATTAGACAATCTGGATCCTTAGCTCATTTGGCTAGAGCGTCGCATTGACGTTGCGAAGGTGAGAGGTTCGAGCCCTCTAGGATCCACCACGAAATTATAACAAGTAGCACTTCTGGTGCTGCTTTTTTCATACTTTCCCACAACCTCCAAAAACTTTTCCACATCTGTTTTTATTCAAAATCCAAAATCTTATACCAACCATGATATACAGTGCTACAGTTTGTTCTATTGACTTTTCATGCCGTTTATGCTAATATGAAAGTATGGATAAGATTCAAAAAACCAACACTAATCCAACCCTACCCGGAGCCAATATTTTCCGTACGACTTCCTATCTATCTAAAGTTGAATTTGGCTTTGAGTACGACAAGACTCTAACCGAAATCAAAAAAGACATCCGCAAGTCTGCGCGTCGATAAATTAAATCTAGCCCGCTTGTCTACTTTTTAGATTTCTGGCGTTTCAGCTTGGCCTGCTTGGCAGCTGCCACAGTTACTTTCGCTGTAACGTCAAATCTATCTAGATATCTACCAAATAGTAGGCGTGTCTGAGAATAAAATGCCGCAAGCGAGCTATAACCAATGGCCGTAAATGGCATTAGAACCCACTGTACAAGCATGCCGATATTTCGCGATCGTTTGTAACGCTCTGGTCGTGGCGGCAAAAGTTTAAATGACATAAAAATCGTCACCAGCAGACCAATCAGAGCAATCTGTTGTATACGACTAATGGCGTCTGGTAACTGGTGTGCTACTACATTATGATAAGCATCCGGGTTAATCAACAGAGGCACCCATCCACCAACCGCCACTAAAATTGATACCACTGCCAGAGTAATATGACCGTCTAGAAGGTTTATAAATCTAACCAAACTAGCCCAAAACGGCGCGATACGCTTACGTGTAAAAATCTGACTAGCTACATACGGCACGTCCGAGGCGCCGTAAGCCCAACGACGCAGCTGAACAAACTGCGACTTCATAGTCTTTAACAAAGTTTCATCCATCACAGCGTCCTGATAAATCGGAATATACAGTGGTACAACTTCGTATTTACCGCGAAAATGGAAATAACTGCGCCAATATTGATGGCCGTCCTCTACTATGGTGCGCGTGCTCCAAAAATTCATCTCGACCAGAGCCGACATCGGCTGAGAATGCGAGGCAAAATTGCGTAATGTGTGCGGACGCATCGAGCTAATAATATTCCAGAAAGAATTACCGGTAGCAATAACCCGCATTGGCGCTGGCACGTCCCAAATATTGTTCAAAAATAGCGAAATCGGCTGAAATGACAAATGCTTGCGATCGTCGCGAACGATAAATTCGTACATAGCATAGTCAAAATAGCTATGATGCGGGCGGTTATCGCTATCTAGCGTCGTCACCAGAACCTTATCGTAGGCAATTTTCTGCTTGTCTAGCCACCCCTGTAAATAGTGACCAGCATAGCTAATGTTGCCTCCCTTGCCCCGAACCTCATTGTCTATAACCGGGTGCTTGACCGGTAAAAAAGCTCTAAACTGGTCACCAAATTTCTTTTGTAGTTTCATTACCGTAGCTTCGGTGGCTTTACCCGCTCTGCCTTCATAAGCCAGGACGACTATCATCTGGTCGCGATCAGTAGAACTATTGATGATAGACTTTATGGTCGGCTCTAACACATCGTAGGGTTCGTTGTACATAGCTATTATCACTGCATGATAGGTTTCAGACGGTTTAGGATAGTCGGCAGGCTCAGCTGCCTCAGCGATAATCTTTAGATTGTCGATATGAACGTCTAGATCAAAGGTTTTGTGAACCATATTTTGATTATATTTCTCTAGAGCGGTCACGGGATTCTCTAAATCGCCTAAACGCTCTACCCAATTAATTTTCTGAGCATGAGTCAGCCTAGAATTACCCTGTAGGACGTGGTAAGCAATCCCCACTGCTTTTACCAAAAGTGTCACTACTACCAGTAGCAAATAGGCCGCCGCCAGAAATGGTGACAGCCAAGACAAGACAAACAGCAAGATAATGGCTCCATAGCTCATTATTCCCGGTAACATCTCAAAGAAACGATACTGGAAAGTGCGTTTGCCTAGTGGAATATCTAGATTTTCGTCCACTATATTACCGATAAAATATTAATCAATCGAAACGCCACCACCCAATCTAGGATAATCAGACCAAAGCCTATCCAGACAAACATGATAGCCAGGGAGTGACCTTTTAGTGGGTAGATTTTTAGAGCGATAGCCACGTGGATAATGGCGGCGATAGCGGCTAAAATCCCAAAATTATAGAAATAATACCAGACATCGGTATAGAGGTGCGACTGGCCATACATGGTGCCGCGCACCACCTGTTGAATGTCAGCTGGGTGTACTGCTAGTAAAATGTAGCCTATCATCAGCAGAGCCAGCAGGATGGTCATAATCGACAAGGTTGCTAGATAACGATTGGTGAATAGTTCTTTAACAGATTTGTAAACTAAATTCTTCATATTTTTCCCACCGGATTTAATGGAGCCGTTGACTGGGGTTGAACCAGCGACCTGCTCGTTACGAATGAGCTGCTCTGCCAACTGAGCTACAACGGCGCGCCCTTTCCACTGGGATTTATTGTAGCACACTGCAGGCTTGATTTATAGAGGTGGACTTGCTATAATGAATTAGTTCTTGGGTTCGTAGTGAAGTTGGCCCATCACGTCCCCCTGTCACGGGGAAGATCGCCGGTTCGAATCCGGTCGGACCCGCCAAGATTATTTATAACCCCCATATTGCTGTGGAGGTTATTTTATTTTATTTTAACTTACCAAATCTATCTTGAACGAAATCCCAATCGACCACGTTCCACCAGTTTTTGATGTAATCGTCGCGCTTGTTCTTGTAGTCCAGATAATAGGCATGCTCCCAAACGTCCAGACCTAGAATCGGCTCTGGCAGCCCCTGACCCAATGGGTTATCCTGGTTAGCAGTAGTCATGATGGTCAAATCTGGCTGTAGCCACGCCCAACCGCTGCCGAAAACACCGAGCGCTTTAGCGTTGAATTCCTCAATAAACTTGTCAAACGAGCCGTATTTTTCGGCTAACTTATCGGCTAACTCGCCCTGGGGCTGGCCGCCGCCGTTTGGTGACATCACGAGCCAAAATAGCGAATGGTTGTAGTGACCACCGCCGTGATTGCGAACAGCTCCCTTGACACTTTCTGGCAGTTTATCATCAGCGAGTAGCCGTAGCAGCTCCTCGACAGTTTTACCTTTTAGTTCTGGCGCCGATTCAATCGCCGCATTTAGTTTATCAACGTAAGATTGATGATGTTTTGTGTGATGAAGCTCCATAATGTCGGCGCTAATGGTCGGCTCTAGAGCATCGTAGCTATAATTTAACTTTGGTAGCTCAAACATGCTAGTTGTCCTCCACTTTTATATACTCTCTTATTTTACCACTAGCTTTTATTTTAGCCAGTTGAGCATCAAAGTCGGTTAGCTTGATATGTACGAAATCATAAGTCACGCTACTATCGGTTAGGCCGGTCAATTTTATAAAGTAATAACCGTCGCCAGTGGTAACTTTGACAGGTCCAGAGATTTCGCCAATCGACATTTTGCTCGCAGTTGTCGCCAGTCCACCATCCTGGTTGGTTTTTGGCACAGCGCCAGAACTACCAAATTCAGCCACGCCAGCTTTGACTTGATTCAAGGCCGTAGCGACGCTATTTAGGTCAGAAGTACCGGATTTTAACATGCTTTTAGCTGTTTTGACGGCAGCGGTGGCATCTTTATCAACCGCATAAGCAACCTTTTGGTGAATTAGTTTTTCCTTCATAACCCGAGCGTATTCGTCTGGTGTCCAGCCGTAGTAGTCTAAAATCACCGCATTATAGGTATTTTCCGAAACTTCACCACTAGGACTTTGACGTTGGGCTTTTAGAAAATCATTCAATTCTGCGTTCGATACTGTAATTTTGAGCTGTTTGGCTAACTTAGCAGCGTAGGCGTCGGCCTCGGCGTTGTCTAGCTCCTGGCGTTTTATATAGCCAAGCTGGCTTTTATCGCTATCAGAATTCAGATCGATTTGCTCTTTTTCCTCTTTGTAATGAAGTGAGCTACGATAACGCATTAAATAGTCTGAATAGCGTACTGACTGGCCATCCACACTAGCAACCGGCAATGGCACAGCGCGCGTTACGCGGTACATCAGGTCGTTAGAAGTCTGTAGGCGGTACAAACTAAACCAAACGGTCGCCACTACCACAATCAAAACCGCCAGGACAATGAGGATAGTATTGAAAACTAGTCTGTGGCGGGCGTACTGAATAGGATACTTAAACTTACGGCCACCGGCGATTACCGCCTCGCGATGCTCCGATAAGTTTTCGGTTGTAATACGCGATGGCACCTCTGGGGCTTTTTTACGGAAAGGTTTCTTAACCTTTTCCAGCGAGCTACTAGCCACGTCTTTGGTGGTCTGGCGAATTTTCTTAAGCATCTATGTCCTCCTCATTTCCTTGGCGGGTGCGACCCTCTTTTTCGTCAATGATGTCAGAAACGGCATTTTGAAGTTTGTTATAAATCTTATCTGGATGTTCAACGTGTCGTATAACTAAATCGCCCACAAACGTTTGAATCACAATGGTACCAAAGCCAAAAAGTTCACCCGTAAAACCAGGTACATTATAACTAATGTTTTGAATTTTGCTCAGGCGTAGCTCGACAATATCCTTACCAAAAAAACCAAACTGAGTGACCTGACGAATGCGCTCGTTGGTGACTATGAAAATCGTAAAATACCACATCGTGAAATGGTAAAAGAATAAAATCAGACCGAGTGCAAAACCAGCAGCCGGAATCCAGAGCAGCTCTATATTGTCAGGCCAAATAAAAACTGGCAAAGATGTGATTAACAGTGGTATTAGTAGCAAGTAAAAGCCTTTACGCATAGCAATAATGTGACGACGAAAGATAAAAAGAACCTCTTCGTCTGGGCGTTGACCCTCAAAGTCTAACTTTGGCTCTTCCGGCCGTTTACTCATATAACTATTTTAACATAAGGACAGTGGTACAGAGGTTTTGGTACTACTTATTGGATCTTTTTTGGAAAATAGCACCCAGCCCAATCCGGCGTGAATATTCAAGTGCGCCAAACTGGAACATTCGAACTGCGACCATCAGGGCTATAACTGCGCTCACAATCAGAATGATGATACCCAGAGTAGCGTCGCCGATCGAAATATTACCAACCGCATTTCGAAGCATCAGAGGTATCGGCGCGGTAAGCGGAAAGAACGACAGGAATCGCACCAAATCTGACTCTGGAGCCGATATGAACAGTGTTACGGCGTATAACGGTCCAAATAGACATATCATAACCACTCCAAAGAAGCCCGATGCCTCCTTGGCTGTCGGTACTGCTGCGCCTATTGCTACCAACAGACCTGTAAACAACAAAAAGCTGAATATAAACATTAGTGCCGCGATAATTATGCGAACTGGATCGAACGGAATATCATTGAGACTGATATTTGGTAAAGATAACGTATTGTGTAGAAAAATATAGGCAATAACAATCGGCGTTAATATAACAACCACTTGAATCAAAGCCAGCACCAGTAGTGATAAAATCTTGCCAATTATAAGTGTCCGAGCTTTTATAGCCGTCAAAATCATCTCTATGACTCTGTTCTCTTTCTCTTCTGTCGTGCTGGTTAACATCTGGTTGCCAAACATGGCGATCAAGATATAGAACAAGATCAGGAAGACACCCGGAGCAATTAGTTGCTTAAAGCCATTAAACTCTACGCCGTCCTTATAGGTTGTCGAGTCAAACCCAACAGTATTTTGGAGGACGGCCGTTGTCTGAGGATCTACATTAGGAGCGACGGATTGCTGTAAAATCACCTGGGCGACAGCCTGGTAACGACCATTATCGAATAGTCCGGCGTCTTTGGCGTAGATTTGAACCTTGTCGTGAGCCAAATCTTTTGGATAGTAGAAATAGGCATCTAGCTTACCGCTAATAACGTCGTGAATAGCGGTTTGGCGATCGTTAGTTTCCGAAGCACCAAATTGTTGAACGATTTTCTTATCTACTACTCCACTCTCATCAGTGATTTCAAAAGAGAACTTCTGATTCTTTGTATTGGCTGCTGCTTTATCGGTAGCTTGGTTCGAAAAGAATACAATCGTAAAAACCAGACCAATAATAACCGGAAAGGCCGCCGCCATTATCCAAAAAGATTTTTTCTTTAGGGTGCGTTTGACCTCAAAACGAAATACGGTTCCTAGATTATACATGGCTCGCCTCCTCGGCTTGCTCGTTCTCGTCGCCATAAACTTCTAGAAAAATATCGTCAAGTGATTTACCGCCAAATTTCTTTTTAACCTCTGCTATCGTACCGTAAGCATGGGCTGTGCCATCTTTCAGTAGAACAATTCGATTACAAAGTCGTTCCACTTCTTCCATTTGGTGAGTAACAAAAATAATCGTGGCGCCAGCACGCTGGTGTTCCTCGATAATATCCATCAGCAAGCGACGATTGACCGGGTCAAAACCTTTGGTCGGTTCGTCTAAAATGAGTAGTTCTGGGTCGTTGATGACCGTGATGCCCAACTGAACCTTTTGCTGCTGACCGCCAGATAGCTTATCGAGGCGAGTATTCACCTTGTCACTCAGCTTGACGCGTGCCAAAAATGCTTCAGAGCGGGTTTTCGCCTCGTCCCTAGTTAAACCCTTGAGCTGGCCAAAATATATCATAATATCGAGAACTTTTTCTTTTTTATATAAGCCCCGTTCCTCTGGTAAATAGCCTAATTTTAGCCCAGACGAGACCGAAAACGGCTTGCCGCCTACCAATAAGTCACCCGACGTTGGTGTGTAGATACCGAGCAGGGCGCGAATCGTGGTGGTTTTTCCAGAGCCATTACTACCTAGAAAACCAAACACTTCACCCTTATGAACATCAAAAGACAGGTCTTTAATGACCGTTTTACCGCTAAAATCCATTCTGAAGTGATCTACGCTGACAACTGAAACCATATACGCCTATCTTAACATAGGCGTAATATTGGCAGCAAATTAATAAAGCTGGTACCCCGGGCAGGAGTTGAACCTACAACCTTTTCCTTAGGACGGAACTGCTCTATCCAATTGAGCTACCGAGGCGCCCCATTATTATAACAGATGTCGTTACCTGTTAGCGAGTGAACTTTTCGTGTAGAGCTTGGTAGTCGTATAGGTCGGTATCACTAAACCAGTGAGCAATTTCCTTTTCGGCTTCGGCAGGATCACCACTAGCGTGAATAAGATTAGGCACGCCCTTTGAGTTGCTATCGGCGTAACCAAAACTCATATGTGAATAATCGCCACGGATAGTGCCTGGTGCGGCTGACTTTGACTCGGTTGAACCAACTAGCTTGCGAACTAGTTCAACCGCCTCGACACCCTCTAAAACCATAGCGATAACCGGTCCGCTCATCATCATATCGAGCGTCATATTAAATGTATTTTCACCACGTCTAGTCACCATCTGACCAATTTCTTCGTAATGTTTATAGTAGTGGTCACGATCTGGTGCTAGCATCTTGGTGCCAACAATCTTTAGACCAACTCTCTCAAATCTAGTTAATATTTCGCCTACCAAACCGCGCTGAACTGCGTCAGGTTTGAATAAAATTAGTGTTCGTTGTACCTCTGTCATAGGGTTATTTTATCATGCCAAGCGCAAAATAGCACTAGTTTTAATGCTTAAGCTAGAGTATGCTAGGGCTATGAAGCAAGGCCTAGTAACAGAGCTGCTCCTGGACTACGTCGAATATCTCGAAGTCGAGGGCGGCAGATCGTCTAAAACTGCCGAAAACTATAATTTATACCTCGGACGGCTGGTTGAATTTGCTGGTACCGACCTAAATGTGGCCGATATTACCGACGAGTTCGTCCGCAAATACCGTCTGTGGCTGAATCGTCACATCGACGACCAAGGTCGCGAACTAGCCACTATAACCCAAGGCTATCATTTAATCGCCCTCCGCGGATTTCTGAAATATCTGTCACTACGCGGCATCAAAAGTCTACCCACTGATCACATCGTTCTACCGAAAGTTCACCGCAAACAAGTTACATTCCTGAGTTACGACGAAGTGACTCGCTTACTCAACCAAATCGACACCGATTCTGAACAGGGTTTACGTGACCGCGCTATCGTTGAGCTACTATTTTCGTCTGGCCTGCGTGTTTCAGAACTAGTCAATCTAAACCGTGACCACGTAAATACTAAACGCGGTGAATTTATGGTGCGCGGCAAAGGCCAGAAAGACCGCCCAGTTTTCATTACCGCAGAAGCCGCTGATTGGATTGAACAATATCTCGACAAACGTACAGATAGCCTCGTGCCACTCTTTATCAGCTATAGTCGTAATAATTCTAACCCAGACACGACTGGTGATTTTCGTCGCCTAACTTCACGTAGTATTCAGAGGCTTATCACTCGCTACGCCCGCCTAGCTGGCATTACAAAACATGTCAGTCCACACACCATGCGACACAGCTTTGCCACCGATTTACTGATGAACGGCGCCGACATTCGCAGTGTCCAAAGTATGCTCGGTCACAGTAATATATCTACTACTCAAGTCTACACTCACGTCACAGATGAACACCTGCGCGAAGTTCACGAAAAATTTCATTCTTAAATCTAGCGTTTACAGCTATTGATAGTAGAGCCGTTGACGGTATTGATAGATTTAAACTCGCTAGCTGAGCTACTAACTGTATAATTCTTGCAAAAGCTACCAGTTACATCGACGGCGTTTGATGGAAACGGAAAATTACTATCAAACAGATTCACTCTAACTGCTACACGGCGAAATAAGTCGGCAGCTCGTCCAGTCGAATCAATTTCTGGCTGAACGGCTTTGAAATTAACTGGTGTACTGCCACTAAATAACTGTACCTGAAAATGTGTGGCGTGATAAAACGGCTTAATTACCAGATAAGCTATATTACTCTGATTGCCATCGGCGTCTACCGTTACCGCACTCGGCAGATAAATAATCTGACCACAGGCATAGCCACCAGCCGACAGGCTATCGATACACTTAGCATCTACTGACTGGCCGTTTTTATTGACCTGTGGAGTGTCGGCTGTCGCAAAACCAGTAATATTCGGCGAGTAGCTATCTGTCGGGCTACACGGCTGGCCGCAAGTCGGATAGTTAAATAGCGCCCAGTTACCACCCTTGGAATTATTGTTATTGACAGACGCTAGATCGCCTATCGAATAGCCGGAAGCATCGGCTTCTATCAATTGAGTCCTCAAAAGTGACGGACGATAAGATTTATTACTCGGATTGCTATTATTGTCCCAATTACTAGACGACGGCATAGCATTGGTATCGCTAATGTTAAAGTCTGGCAATGAAACGGTTTGGCTAACGCCATCGCCTATATCGGAACTACTCCACCAGTTTACGCGAACGTTATCAAAACTAGCATCGGCCTGAAGCGGAACGATAGTCGTATCGCCTTCACTAGACACGCCGACAAAATCGGGTGTATTCATAGTAACTTTGACACAGGTGTAGGCTTGATTGAAATTGCTGCCACCAGTTTGAACTGGCTGTTCACGACCT
>Ga0164242_10006805_pt1 | contig 12564 bp, 13 predicted proteins | sample OricomgcompostMG_FD_108783 | JGI IMG/M metagenome (GOLD analysis project Ga0164242, IMG submission 108783) | Miracle-Growth compost microbial communities from Emeryville, California, USA - Original compost - Miracle growth compost (MG) ... | reverse complement strand
GTGCGCCGACCACCAGGGGGCCGGATCGACGGGTTTTCCATCCTTGCGGAACTCTACATAAAGTTCCGGTTGAGAACTATCAGCATCAATTGCCACGGTGCTCGCTACCCTGGCTTCGCCCATGAGGCCAACAGGCTCCCCCGCCAGAACGGACTGGCCCAGCGATACGCTGATTCTGCCCAGTCCCGCCAGAACGACATGATAGCCGCCGCCGGCGTCGAGGATCAACAATTGGCCGTAAGAACGGAACGGGCCCGCATATAGCACATTCCCATCCGCTGGCGCGGTAACGATTGCGCCAGATTGTGTTGTAACAATGTCGCCATACATGGTCCCGCCGGTCCCGTCGTCATCGCCGAAGCGGCGGACAATTCGGCCCGCTGCCGGCAGCTCCATGCGTCCGCGCATATCGGAAAAGCGGGCGATCGCCAGCCGGTTCTGCTGCGGGATCCGCGCATTCGGCGCCTTCGCGCCGTTTTGCCCGCTCGGGGCAGTGGCGGCCTCCTCCGTCGCCTTGCGAACGCTTTCGATCTGGGCTTCCAGGCCGGCGATCAATTCCTTCATGCTGGTGGCCCTCGCCGCCAATTCAGACGCCTTCTTTCGCTCGTCGGCGAGCGCCGCTTCCGATTGCGTCTCCAGCTTCTCCTTTTCCTGCAACAGCATGGACAGCTTCGTCTTCTGCTCTGTCTGGTCGGAGACTTTAGCGACAAGATCGCGCCGCTCATTGTCGATCGAGGTCGAAACGCGGGTGAGTTCCTTCAGGTCTCCGGCCAGCACTTCGGTTTGCGAGCGAAGCTCGGGAACGACCGCGCCGAGCAGGATGGCGCTGCGGACCGACGACAGCGCATCCCCCGGCTTGACCAGAATGGCGGGCGGCGGATTGATCCCCATGCGCTCCAGTCCGCCGAGTACTTCCGCGAGAACGCCGCGGCGCGCCATGAGCGATTGCCTGATTGCTTTTTCCTGCGTGCGCAATCGGGCGAGCTTGTCCTCGATGTCCTCGATGTCCTGGGTGAGCTTGCGCTCCGTCTTCGCCGCCTGGATGAGAGCGGCCGTGATCGAGGCGTGATCTTTCTTGATGGTGGCGATCTCGGCGGAAAGGGAGGCCATTTTCGTGTCGGAAAGCTTCATCTCCTTCGAGAGCTTGTCATATTCGGCCTCGCTCGCGGCCTTTTGCTGCTCGAGCGGGCTCGCCGCCTCTGCCTGCGCGAGCGCGGGCATGGCCGAGGCGGATGCCAGAAAAGTCGCGGTCAGCAGGCCGATGAAGCCGGATTTCAGCATTCCGATCGTTATTCCCGAAAGGATGTCCGCTCCAACTTTTAAAGAACGGTCGTTAAGGAACCATCAACCATGACGCCTTGCGGTGCGCATAGGCGTTCTTCTTTCATCTAAGGCCGGCCGATGCGTGCGGGAAGAAACATCCGCACTGTGTCGATCCCATGACCAAAAAACAAAGGGCCGCCCTCTCGCGAGGACGACCCCGTGTTTTCATGCGTGGCGCGGCCACCGGGCCCGATCCTGACCGGATCGGCGGCAACGCCTCATGCCGTCAGCGGAGAGGCTGCTCTCCGCAAAGGCAATCCGCTGTGGCCACGCTAGCGCAGAAATCACTCGACATCGGATCACCTCCTTTCGTTTGTTGAACACAGTCGGAATGTGGAGCCGCATGGCGCCCGGGACAAGCCCCTTTCGATTTCCGCAGCGTTATCGGCGCTTGTGAGAAACAAAACCTTCCCGGTTTCGTTCAGGCGCGTGCGGCATCCCGCAGGATTGCAGCATCGGCGCGTGGGGGGTAATGGAAGAAGCCCGTTTCATCGGAAAGGCCATGAGCGATATTTCGATACAAGCAGGGCGGCTGAGCGATCTAGCGAACCCGACACGATTTCTCGCCTTCGCCGCCCGCGCCATTCCCTGGCTGTCCATCGCCGCGGCAATCATGCTCGCCATCGGCTTGTGGATGAGTTTCGCCGCGCCGCCGGATTACCAGCAGGGCACGACGGTGCGCATCATGTATATCCATGTGCCTTTCGCCTGGCTGGCAATGATGTGCTACACGATCATGGCGCTTTCGGCGCTCGGAACGCTCGTCTGGCGACACCCGCTTGCGGATGTGGCGCTGAAATCCGCGGCGCCCATCGGTGCGACTTTCACCTTCCTGGCGCTTGTCACGGGTTCGATCTGGGGCAAGCCCATGTGGGGAACCTGGTGGGTCTGGGACGCGCGATTGACCTCGGTTTTCATTCTTTTTCTCATGTATGTCGGCCTGATCGCGCTCACGCGGGCGCTTGACGACCCACAGAAATCCGCGCGCGCGGCCGCCGTTCTCACCCTCGTCGGCTTCATCAACATCCCGATCATCAAATTCTCCGTCGATTGGTGGAATACGCTGCATCAGGGGGAGTCGATCTTCCGCCTCGACGGACCCACCATCGCGCCCGCCATGCTGTGGCCGCTCGGAGTGATGGCTGTGGGCTTCACCGTCTTGTTTTTCGCGCTGCATCTTTCCGCCATGCGGACGGAAATCCTGCGCCGGCGGGTGATCTCGATGCGCCGCATGGCGGCGCGCCGCGCCGATCGCGGGTAGCGGCATGTACGCCCACTGGGACTATGCCTATTTCGTGGGGGCCGCCTATGGCATCAGCGCCGTCGCGCTGATCGGCCTGATCGCATGGATCGTGCTCGACCAGCGGGGAAGGCGGCGCGAAATCGCCGCGCTCGAAGCGAGCGGCGTTCGCCGTCGCTCGGCGCGGGACGAAAAGCAATGAGTATCGACGCGGAACAAACGCGCAAGCCGCGTTCCTGGCTGCTTCTCCTGCCGCTCGTCATCTTTCTGGGGCTGGCGGCGGTCTTCATGGTCCAGCTTCTTTCCGGGCAGGACAGTTCCGTCGTGCCGTCGGTGCTGATCGGGCATAAGGCTCCGGCGACAAATCTGCCGCCGCTTACGGATACCGGCCTGCCGGGCATTTCGGACGCCGATTTCAAGGGGCAGCTGACGCTGCTTAACGTCTGGGCGTCATGGTGCGCGCCGTGCCGGGAGGAGCAGCCGCTGCTGATGAGCCTCGCGGACGATCCGCGCTTTCGCCTCGTCGGGCTGAATTACAAGGACAAGCCGGAGAACGCCCGGCGCTTCCTTGGCGAGATGGGCAACCCGTTCGATGCGATCGGCGTCGACGAAAAAGGGACCTCGACGATCAACTGGGGCGTCTATGGCGTGCCGGAAACGTTCCTGATCGGCAAGAACGGCGTCATTCTCTACAAGCATGTCGGGCCGTTCTCGCCGCAATCGATCGCCTCGGAACTGATGCCCGAAATCGAAAAGGCGGTTTCTGGCTCGTAAGCAGGCGGTTACGGCTCTATGATCCGCTACGGCCTTATTCCTGAATTGATTTCCTACTTGTTGTCTTGATATTCTCATGAATGAATTGATGTCCCGCCACTTCGATGCGCAGGCGAAGGCGTGCGATGCTCTTGGTTCGCCATTCACAGCGCGGATGTGCCGAGCCGCCATATCGATCCTCGACAGGCAGACCGCGACGGGCAGGCTTATCCTTGACTGGCGGGGAGACCCCGGCGCCGACGCGGTGTCGCTGAGGCTGTGCGGCGGCCTTCATGCACTTGTGCTTTCAGGGGCGGACGAAGACCTTGCCGCAATCTATCCGCCGAACGAGGTCGATGGAGCCCTATTGCCGAAGAAGCTTATCGCCGCGTTGCAAAGGCATGACGCCCGACTGGTCCGCTTCATGGCGTCTCCGCCGCAAACCAACGAGATTGCGCGCTCCGGCATGCTGCTACCCGGCTTCACCTTCATTGCTCGCAGGTACGGACTTCCTCTCGCTCTTCGCGAGATCGGGTCGAGCGCCGGCCTCAATCTCAATTTCGACCGGTTCCATTACCGCTATGATTCGCTGGAATGGGGCGATGCCGATTCACCGGTGCGGCTGGCTCCGGAGGTGAGGGGCAATCCACCACCACTTGGTGGTACTGTTTCCGTCGCGAGCCGGGAAGGCTCTGATATTGCCCCGATCGATCTCGCCGATCCTATAAAGACCCTCAGCCTGCGTTCCTATATATGGGCGGATCAATCGGTCCGGCTTGCACGGATTGATGCGGCAATTCGTCTCGCCGCTCGGTTCCCTCACAAGGTCGCCACCGCTGATGCGGCGGACTTTGTAGAAAAAGCCTGGCCGCACGGATGCACGGCCAGGCTTTTGTGCTGTTTCACTCGATCATGTGGCAGTATTTGCCAGAGGTGACGAGATCGGCTGTCGAAAAATCCATGTACAGGGCAGGCGCGGAGGCGACCGAGGAATCGCCAGTGGCCTGGCTGCGTATGGAACCGTTGGAATCCAAGGCCCGGCACGCAACGCTTTGGCTGACGACATGGCCCGGCGGCCGGAACGAACGCCTGGCCAATTGCGACTATCACGGTCGATGGATCGAATGGACCGCAGGGTCTGCTCAGCCGTAAATTTCACGGCGGACGTGGTAGAGCATCTCGGCGCGATTGCTGTTCAGATCAGCGAGGTCGCGGTCGCTCAGAGACTCGATTTCGGCGACGAGCTGGTTGTAGCGCCGGCGCTTCTGGATACGGTCGCGCGTGCGATGAACGAGGGAAGAAAACATGGCGAGGATCTCCTGAATAGAGGCCGCTTGCGCGGCGAAAAGTTCCTCCCTGAATGCGGTCCGAATATGGGGCCGACTCTACCGCATTGCAAAACATAATGCTGCAACGCAGCATTGACCCGGTCGCATAGCTGATTTCCGAGGGGTGGACGAAGAAAGGTGCTATTCGTCCTTCTTGTCCTCGGGCGAATGTTTCGCGATGAGCGGCATCTGCGTCAGGACGAAAAGGAATGTCAGTCCGGTGAAGCCGAAGAGCTTGAAGGCCGCCCAATATTTGTCGGCGATTTCCGGCGGGTAGATCATGCCGAGGCCCCGCCAGAGGATTTCGTTCAATATGGCACAGCCGATGAAGAACAGGCCCCAGCGGAAAGTCAGCTTGCGCCAGCCTTCCTCATCGAGATGGAAGGCCTGGTCGAAGACATAGCCGAGAAGCGATTTGCCGAAGAGAAGCCCGCCGAGCAGAAGCGCGCCAAAGAGCGCATAGACGAGAGTCGGCTTCATCTTGATGAATGTCTCATTGTGAAGCCAAAGCGTCAGGCTGCCGAAGAAAATGACGACGATGCCGGAAACCAGCGGCATAAGGGGCAGCGTACGCGTCATCACCCATGAAACGCCGAGCGCAATCACCGTTGCCGCCATGAACAGCGCCGTGGCAAGGAAAATCGGCGTTCCCAAAGCTCCAAGCGCCGGAAAATGAGCGATCAGGGCATCGCCTTTGAAGGTCGCTAGGAAGAAAAGGACCAGCGGGCCCATCTCCAGGGCGAATTTGAGGCCGGGACTGACCTTCTTTCTTTCCGGGTCGCCCGGCGCGCGCTCGATGATGGGATCGCTCATGATCGGTTTGCCTGTTTTGCGGTTTGCGACCGCGCTACGAAATGAATGTGGCAAAGACGAGCGCAAGGCGAAAATGACGGATATTTCATCTCAACCCGTTCCGGCGATCGCTTCGGCGAACTCCTTTGCCGAGAATGGCTCGAGATCGTCCACCTGCTCGCCGACGCCGATAAAATAGACCGGCAGCTTGTGCTTGGCGGCAATGGCGACGAGGATGCCGCCGCGCGCCGTCCCGTCCAGCTTGGTGAGGACGAGCCCGTTCACGCCCGCGACGTTGCGGAAGACATCGACCTGGTTCAGCGCATTCTGGCCTGTCGTGGCATCGACGGTCTGCAGCACCGTATGCGGGGCTTCGGGATCGAGGCGACCGAGCACGCGCACGATCTTTTCCAGTTCCGCCATCAGTTCCGTCTTGTTCTGCAACCGCCCGGCGGTGTCGATGATAAGAACGTCGCTGCCGGCTTCCTTCGCCTGCTGGAAAGCGTCGAAGGCGAGGCCGGCCGCGTCGGCGCCAAGCTTGGAGGCGATGACCGGCGAACGGGTGCGCTCGCCCCAGATCTTCAGCTGTTCGATCGCGGCGGCGCGGAAAGTGTCGCCGGCCGCGAGCATGACGGAAAGCCCGCCGGCCGTCAGCTTCGCGGCGAGCTTGCCGATGGTGGTCGTTTTGCCCGTGCCGTTGACGCCGACGACCAGAATGACATGCGGCTTATAGGACAGGTCAAGCTCAAGCGGCAGGGCGACCGGCGCGAGCACCTTTTCCACCTCGGTCGCCATGACGCGGCGTACTTCCATGTCCGATACGTCCTTGCCGTAGCGGCCGGAAGCCAGCGCATCGGTGATGCGCATCGCCGCCTCGATGCCGAGATCGGCGCGGATCAGCACGTCTTCCAGATCCTGAAGGGCGTCTTCGTCAAGTCGCCTCTTGGTGAAGATGCCGGCAATGTTGCTGGAGAGTTCGCGCGACGAACGCGACAGGCCCGCGCGCATGCGCTGGAACCAGCTTGGCCGTGGCGCGGGCGCTTCCGCAGGCGGTGCGGCTTCCGCCTTTTGCTCGACCCTCTTGGAGACGGTGACACGGCCGGCGGAAGGCTTCGCCGGTTCCGGCTCCTCGGGGGCCGGAATGTCCGGCGAGCGTAACGGTTCCGGGGATGATTGGTCCGGCTTAGGCGCGGGATGCGTCGGCGGCGTTTCCTCGACGGAGGGCCGCTCCGGTGTTTCCGGCGTTTCGGGTATCTTGCGAGTCTGCGCCGGGCCGAGTTCGACCATCGCTTCCGGCGGCGGCACCTCGGATACGGGAATATCGTCCCGAGGGGGCGTCGGTTCGGACGGCGCAGGTGGTTCCGGTTGCTGGGGTATTTCCGATGGAGCAGGAGGTTCCGGCAATTCCGGTGCAGGTTCGGGCAGAGACGGTTCTTCTGCCGGTTGCGGCAGATCCGGCCCCGGTTCCGGGATGGTCGGTTCGGGCGTGGGCGCTGGTATGTCGGGCCGTGGCTCCGGTTCGGGCTGTGGCTCGACAGGCTGCGGCGGTTCGGGTGCCGATATCGGCTGCTGGGTCGGCTCGGGTGCTGGCGGCGCTTCTGCCGTCTTTGCCGGCTCGCTCGACTTCAGCGCCTCCAGCGCATCGAAATTGAGCGGTTGCAGCGGCGCGTCTTCCGCCGGGCGTTCCTCCACTTCCTTCCTGCCGAAGGAAAAGACCTTCTTGATGAAGCCCAATGCCATCGGTCAGGCTGCCTTGGCGGCCAGCGGACGCGCCAGCAGGCGCTCTCCATCATGGCCTTCGATCCGGGCTTCGACGATTTCGCCGGGCAGGCCGCCATCGAGGAGGGCGAGCGTGAACCCTTCGGTGCGGCCGATACCGTCCCGCTCGATCAGTATGGATTGGCGCGTTCCGGCAAGCGAGGCGAGATGCCGGCGATGGGCCGTGTCGCCCGCTTCCCTCAGCCGCGCAGCCCTCTCCTTGACGATATTGCGGGGAAGCTGCGGCATGCGCGCGGCGGGCGTGCCCTCGCGCGGGCTGAAGGGAAAGACGTGGAGATGGGTGAGGCCGCACTCCTCGATGATTTTCAACGAATTCTCGAACATCCCTTCGCTTTCGGTCGGAAAGCCGGCGATGATGTCGGCTCCAAGGACGATTTCGGGCCGCAGACGCCGGACGTCCTCGCAAAATCGAATGGAATCCTCGCGGCTGTGGCGCCGCTTCATCCGCTTCAAAATCATGTTGTCGCCGGCCTGCAATGAGAGATGCAGATGCGGCATCAGCCGCGGCTCCGTTGCGATCGCCTCCAGCAGGTCCTGGTCCGCTTCGATGGAGTCGATGGACGACAAGCGAAGCCGCTTTAGATCCGGCGCCTGCTTCAGGATCGTTTTCACCAGCTTGCCGAGGCGAGGCTTTCCCGGCAGATCGGCCCCGTAGCTGGTCATATCGACGCCCGTCAGCACGATCTCGGCATAGCCATTGCCGGCGAGCCGCTTCACCTGCTCGACGACCGCGCCCATCGGTACGGAACGCGAATTGCCGCGTCCATACGGGATGATGCAGAAGGTGCAGCGGTGATCGCAGCCATTTTGCACCTGCACAAAGGCGCGGGCGCGGCCCTCGAGGGCATCGACCATGTGCGAGGCGGTTTCGCGTACGCTCATAATGTCGTTGACGCGGGCCTTTTCCGTGTCGTTGACGCCGAAATCGGAAAGCGCGCGGTAATTATGCGCGGCAAGCTTCTCCTCATTGCCGAGCACGAGATCGACCTCGTGCATTGCGACGAACGCTTGCGCGTCGATCTGCGCGGCGCAGCCGGTAACGATTATGCGGGCGTCGGGCCGCTCGCGTCTCGCCTTGCGGATCGCCTGTTTCGCCTGCCTGACCGCCTCGGCCGTGACCGCGCAGGTGTTGAAGACGACAGCGCCGCCCGCGAGCGTCGCAAGGCCCGCTCTCGCCGCTTCGCGGCGCATGACTTCCGACTCATAGGTATTGAGGCGGCAGCCGAATGTGACGATATCGACCGCCATCAGGCCGCTCCCCGCTCGTCGCGCGTCCAAGCGCCGGTCTCCGGATCGAACATGCCGGAAAACTCCCACTCCGCCGGCCCGGTCATGGCGACGTGATCGTCCTCGCGCCATTCGATAAGAAGCGGTCCGCCGGGTACCGATACGGTCACTTTGCGTTCCGTTCGGCGGGTACGCGCGCCGCAAACGGCTGCCGCGCAGGCGGCCGAGCCGCAGGCGCGGGTGAGGCCGGCGCCGCGCTCCCAGGTGCGCAACCTGATCGCGTCCGGCGCGGCGACTTGCGCGATGCTGATATTGGCGCGTTCGGGAAAAATCGGATGATTTTCGAGCAGCGGCCCAAATTTTTCCAACTCATAGGACCAGACGTCCTGGTCGACCCAGAAGATTGCGTGGGGATTGCCCATCGAGACCACCGAGGGCGAATGGAGCGCCGGCCGGTCAATCGGCCCGATCTGGAGTTCGATCATGCGCGTGTCGTGGAATTCTTCGGCCAGCGGAATCTCCCGCCACCCGAAACGCGGCTTTCCCATATCGACGGAAATCAGCCCGTCAGCATGTTCTTCGGCCGTCAGCAAGCCCGCGATCGTCTCGAAAACGAAGCTTCGGCGGCCCGTTTCGGCGGCGAGCGCCTGGGTCACGCAGCGCATGCCGTTGCCGCAGGCTTGCGCCTGGCTGCCGTCGGAATTGATGATGGAGACATAATTTTCGGTGCCCGGCGTCTTCGCATCGTGTATCGCCATGATCTGGTCGAAGCGGGTCGCCGGATCGGCGTTGAGCGCGATCGCGGCGGCCGCCGTCACGCTGTCGGCACGGCCGCGCATGTCGGCAACGATTATCTCGTTGCCGAGCCCGTTCATCTTGGCGAATTGCGCTGGCTTGCCCGTCACGCGGTCTTCCTTGCCTTTTGGCGCCTATATGGCGGAAAAGGCGCTGAATTACCAGTGCGCGACCGATGAAGACGGGATCAGGTAATGGCGAAAACGCCGAGCACGATCAGCAGGAAGACGATCAGAGCGATTCCGATCAGGATGCGGGCTCCCGCGGCTGCCGCACCCGCCAGCAGCGGAAAGCCGAGAAGGCTGGCGGCGGCAGCGATGATAAGCAGAATCAGAATAAGTCTCAGCATGTTCACCTCCGTTGAATGCAGCAGATGAACGCCGCGCCTGGGAATGCGTTCCTCGTGGCTGGAGAGCCCTTTGGGACTCTCACGCCGGAAAAGTTTTAAGAACCCTGTCGTATGAAACCCAATTTTAACCACAACCGGCTGGAAATGTAACCGTGATCACCCTTATTGTGGCGATGAATACAGGAAGGGACTTCGGGACGATGCGGTCCCGATGGAGGTATTAATGTCTTTTTCGAGGACGGGGTTTATTTCGGTTTCACTCTTGGCGTTCGCCTTGGCGGGGTGCGGCGGCTCGCGCATGGGCGGCGGCCTCGAGGAGCCGCAGCCGGCGCCATTGCCCGCCGCGCCGGCGGGGCAGGTTTCGCAGAGCCAGCTTCCAGCGCCGACCAAGGATGCTTCCCAGTTTCCGACAGCGCCGCAGGTGGCCTCGGCCCAGCCGATGAACGATGCCGCCGCGGCGGCCAATGCGGTGAACATCACGGCGGGCGGCGTCGCCGGCGTGTGGAACGTCAATCTCTCCGGCCAAAGCTGCCGGATCGCAACGCCGCAGACCAAATACGGCCAAGGCTATCGCGCCGGTCCGCTGCACTGCCCGCCTCCGCTGGAGGGCGTGAAATCATGGGCGGTCGACGGCAAGCAACTGGCCCTTTATGACCAGAACGGTTCGGTGCTCGCCCGGCTTTACGCCTCCGCGGCCAACAAATTCGACGGACAGACCGCAAGCGGCCAGCCCATCACGCTTTCGCGCTGATCCAACTGGCCGCCAGACAGTTTCGATGAATTTGCGTGACGCTCCCACGGTTCAGCCCTGCGTCTCGCAGCGCTACCGTCTTCTCGTGGAAAAGGGCGGGATCCGGCGTGATCCGCAGCAGGAAAAGGTCGCAGCGGCGCTTGACGGGCTGATCCTCGAAGTGGCGCAGTCGCGCCTCGCCACGAAATCAAGTTCGCTCGGCTGGCTGTTCGCCAGCCGCTCGTCGAAGCCGCCGGCGAGGGGACTTTATATTCATGGCAGCGTCGGCACGGGCAAGACGATGCTGATGGACATGTTTTTTGAATGCCTCCCGGTGAAGGCCAAGCGGCGCAGCCATTTCAACGATTTTATGACCGACATCCACGACCGCATCGATGCGCATCGGAGGGCTGTCAGGAAGGGTGAGGCAAAGGGCGACGACCCGATTCCGCCGGTGGCCAAAGCCGTCGCAAGGGAAGCGAAGGTCCTGTGCTTCGATGAATTCAGCGTGACGGACATCGCCGACGCCATGATCCTGTCTCGGCTTTTCACCGCCCTCTTCGCCGAGGGCGTGGTGCTGGTGGCGACATCGAACGTCGCCCCCGACGATCTCTACCGCGACGGACTGAACCGGCAATTGTTCCTGCCTTTCGTAGAGGTCCTCAAGGCGCATACGGAGATCGTCCGGCTCAATGGCAACATCGACTATCGGCAGGAGAAACTCGCTCGTCTGCCGGTCTATGTCACCCCGCTCGGAGAAGAAGCCGACCGAGTGATGAACGAAGCCTGGGCGGCCGCGACGGAAGGTGCACGCGAAGCGCCGGTCGAGATCGCGCTCAAGGGCCGTTCCATCCTCGTGCCCCGCGCAGCCCATCGCGCGGCGCGCTTCACCTTTGCGGAACTGTGTCAGCAACCTCATGGGGCGCGCGATTATCTCGCGATCGCCGCGCTGTTCGACACGATCTTCCTCGATCATGTGCCGCTGCTGGCCGATGCGCATCGCAACGAGGTGAAGCGTTTCATCCTGCTGGTGGACGTGCTCTACGACCGGCACGTCCGGCTTTTCGCCAGCGCCGCCGCGCTTCCGGACCAGCTTTATTCGGGTCGGCGCGGAACCGAGGCGTTCGAATTCGCACGCACGGCCTCCCGCCTCATGGAAATGCAGAGTCGGGATTGGCTCGATTCCTGGGGTTCGGCGCATGACGAAAAGGCGCGGGGCCAGGACCTGTCGATGTGATGGAAATGGCGCCGGAATGGCAAAGAAAGGCAAGGAGAAGCGCTAGGATCGATGGGGCTCCGTCAATCGAGCGGTTCGAGGTAGCAGGTTACAGCCGTTTCGGCGTCCGGCGGATGCGGTCCATCCGTCCGGCTAGCCTTGTCGAAAGTTTTGAAGGGGGGCCTTTTCTCCTTGTCTCCGAGCGGATGGGCCTCGCACCGGTTCGGCCAGAATTGACGAGAGCCTGACCGAAATGGAGCGCCACTCGCCCCGGAAAAGCCGGAAATTCTTACCTTTACGTAACTGCCAATGAATACAACCGTTTGAAATCATTGATCACGAAATTTCTTGTTGAGTTGGTCCGGCATGAGGTCTATGTGCAACGCGAAAGGACGGTTCGCTCCGCCCATGCCGCCGTCCGCCTTACGTACCGCAGGCGGTGCGGTCGTTAATCTTCTGGAGTCGAAAGCCTCCACGCCGGCAACACGCAGTAAAGGGATCATCTCCATGGCACGCAACAAGATCGCCCTTATCGGTTCGGGCATGATCGGCGGCACGCTCGCGCATCTGATCGGCCTCAAGGAACTGGGCGACGTCGTTCTGTTCGATATTGCCGAGGGCATTCCGCAGGGCAAGGGACTCGACATCGCGGAATCCTCGCCTGTGGAGGGGTTTGACGCTCATTTCGCCGGGACGAATGCCTATGCGGGGATTGAAGGCGCCGATGTCTGCATCGTCACCGCAGGCGTGCCGCGCAAGCCCGGCATGAGTCGCGACGATCTGCTTGGCATCAACCTGAAAGTCATGGAGCAGGTCGGCGCCGGCATCAAGAAATATGCGCCGAACGCCTTCGTCATTTGCATCACCAATCCGCTCGACGCCATGGTCTGGGCGCTGCAGAAATTCTCCGGCTTGCCGAAAACGCATGTGGTAGGCATGGCTGGCGTGCTCGATTCGGCGCGCTTCCGCTATTTCCTTGCCGAGGAGTTCAAGGTGTCGGTCGAGGATGTGACGGCCATGACGCTCGGCGGC
>Ga0164242_10006804_pt1 | contig 12564 bp, 13 predicted proteins | sample OricomgcompostMG_FD_108783 | JGI IMG/M metagenome (GOLD analysis project Ga0164242, IMG submission 108783) | Miracle-Growth compost microbial communities from Emeryville, California, USA - Original compost - Miracle growth compost (MG) ... | reverse complement strand
CGCCCTGGTCGTCACCGCCTCGGGCGTCTTCACCGAGATGGAGGACGCGCTCAACATCGTCTGGAAAGCACCGCGCAAGGAATCCTATCTGCACCAGTTGCTGCGGGGCCGCGTTCTCAGCCTGATCCTGGTGGTGGCGTTGGGCTTCCTGCTGATCCTGTCCATGATCGTGGCCAGCGGCATCGGCTGGGTGACGCATCTGCTCGACCATGATGCCGGCCTGTCGCGGCTGGTGACGGGGCTGCTGGATTTCGCGCTGTCCTTCGCCCTGCTGTCGCTGCTGTTCGCCGCGATCTACAAGCTCTTGCCCAATACGCGGCTCTATTGGCGCGACGTGCTGGCGGGCGCCTGCGGCACGGCGCTGCTGTTCCAGGGCGGCCAGGCGCTGATCGGATTCTATCTCGCCACCTTCATCTCGGCCAACATTTATGGCGCCGCCGCCGGCGTCATCGTGCTGCTGGTCTGGGTCTATTACGCGGCCATGGTCTTCCTGCTGGGCGCGGAGTTCACCCGGGTATGGACGCGCCGCCACGGGCGCCATCCCACGGCTGGAGCCGTACCTGCTCCGCCAGCAGTTTCGCGCGCGCCGCGGCCTGCGCATCGCCCGCCGCCGCCGCCGCGCGATACCAGCGCAGGGCCTGGCGGGGATCCTGCCTGACGCCCTGGCCTTTCTCGTACAGCACCGCCAGGTCGAAGGCGGAATCGACATAGCCGCCCGCCGCCGCGCGCGCGAACCAGGCCGCCGCCGCCGCATCGTCGCGGCCCACGCCTTCGCCCTGGATATAGGCGATGGCGAGATTGTGCATCGCCTTGAGTTCTCCCGCCGCCGCCGCGCGCGCGAACCAGGCGGCGGCGCGGGCCGGATCGCGGGCAACCCCGATCCCGTCGCGATAGAAACTGCCCGCCAGATATTGCGCTTGCGGCTCGCCCGCGTCCGCCGCCGCCAGCGCCCAGCGCGCCGCCGCCATCTCGTCCCTGGGCACACCCTGCCCGCGCAGATAGGCCTGGGCCAGTTCGCGCTGCGCCACGGCATCGCCGCTGTCGGCGCGGGCCACGAGCTTTTGCAGAGGCGACGCCGGCGCCAGGCGATGCGCCGTGCCTTCGCCGGCAGGCGCGGCGCTGGCATACCCGGCATGCCCCAGCGCCAGCACGGCGCAGAGCAATAGCGCCGCCATCGCCAGCGCCGTCACCAGCAGCAGCCGCAGCGGCAGGGGCCGCCGCCTGGGCGGCTGTTGCAGCGCGCGGGCATGCGCCCGGGCGGCGCGGCGCCCGACCTCCAGAAATTCGCTGTCGGCTTTGCCGGGCGGCGCCGCCGCCGGCTCCAGCGGAGCCAGCGCCAGCGGATCGGGCGCGGCCGTCTTCTGCGCGACGGCAGGCTCCTCCGCTTTCTCCTCGGCACCGGGCGCTTCGGCATTGGGCGCGGTCATGGCTTTTTCCAACGCCCGTTCCGCCGCTTCCGCCGCATCGCGTGCCTGCGCGCCGCCCAGCGCCGCCAGCTTTTCTTCCAGCCGGGCGATGGCCTGGCGGTATTCGCGGTCGCGCTTCCCGGATTTCTCTTCCAGCGCCCCCAGGGCGCGCTCGAAAACGCGCAGCCGCCGTTCCAGCCAGGGATCGGCCGGCGCCGGCTCTTCCTTCGCGGCGGCCTGCGGCCCCAGCAATTGTTGCAGCAGGTCCGCCTTGCCGGCGAAATTGGCCTGGAAATCCTCCAGCGTCACGCCGGCTTCGGCGCAGAGCCGCGTGAGGGAGAAGCGCCCGCCGCCCTGCCCCAGCAGGACGCGTCCCGCCGCGAGCAGACGCGCGGCGGCATCGCCGGTCTTTTCCGCCTCAAGCCCCATGCGCCCATGCTGGCAGCGGCGCGTTACGATTGCGGTGGCGAAATGGCGGCAAATCGCCGGAGATTCTTAAGGCTCTAGAAACGACTCCACAGCGACAGGCAGACACCCTGCTCCACCAGCGCATTGTGTCCGGCGGGCGAGAAGAAGGCCCCCGCCTGGACCAGGAAGCGATCCGAGAGCCGCCGCACCCAGGAGAATTGCAGCTTGTGGCTGGCGAAGGCGGGATAGGCGGCGGTGCTGCCTGCGCCCGCCGACAGGTTGAAGCTCTGCGCCATCGCCATGTCGTCGGCATCGAGCCATATCCCGGCGGTCAGATCGAGCGGCACTTCCAGCGGCCGCGCGCCCGACAGCAGCCGTCCGCCCACCTCCAGGTCGATGAAGGCGTCCCGGTCCCACAGCTTGAAGCCGCGGCCATAGAGCAGCCGGACCTGCGTGCCGCTGCCGCCGGTGTGGCGGTCGGCGGACACCGCGAAATTGAAGGCGCCCGCGGTGCGGGCCGATACATCCAGGGAGAAAACCCCCAGCGCGCTCAAGCCCGCCCAGGAATCGAAGCGCCAGCGCGCCCCGCCCTCGATGGCGTTGTCGCGGGCGCGAAAGCGCGGCGCGCTCCCCTGGCGGATATCGACGGCGGCGCTTTCGGCGGTGACGAAAAGCGTCGTCTGCGCCGTCAGGCCGTATTCGGCGAAGGCTTGCAGCAGGGTGCGGTGGAACTGGATGGGTAGGTTGCTGTCATAGCCGCGTCCGGCGTCGCTGACGATGACGCCGCTGATGACCTGCCAGCGGTCTTCCGCCTGCGTCCAGGCGCCCGCCCAGGCCGGGCCCGGCAGCAGGACAGCCAGCAGCCACAGCCGGTGCAGGATCATGGGGATGGCGTCACGCCATGGGCGGTTTTTTCCCAGAAGAACGGCCGGCGGACGAGCTGGCCCAGGGCGCGATAGCCCGCCAGACTCACCATCGCCCAATAGGCGATGACGGTCAGGCCCCAGGGCGCCAGGTCGCTGCGTCCCCGCCGCCCCGGCGAGATCATGGCGAGATAGGTCAGCAGCACATTGTTCGCCAGCAGGCCGGCGCCGGGAATAGGGCCGAAGCTGTCCCAGGCCTGCCGGCCGAACAGCGCCGAGCCCAGGACGGCCGCCCAGAGCAAGGGATTGGCCAGCGCGAAGACGATGCCGCCGCCGAGGAAAAGCTGGAAGGCGAGAAAGCCGCCCAGCCCCGCGCGCCGCAGCAGCCGCAGGGGATGGCGCATATGCACCAGCCAGGTCTGCATATAGCCCTTGAGCCAGCGTGCGCGCTGCCCGAGCCAGGCGGCGGGCGCAATCGGCGCCTCTTCATAGGTTGTGGAGGCGATCATCGAGACGCGGTAGCCCAGTTGCGCCAGCCGGATGCCGATATCGGCGTCTTCCGTGACGTTGAAGGCGTCCCAGGCGCCGATGTCGCGCAGGATGGCGGTGCGGAAATGATTGGAGGTGCCGCCCAGCGGCATCGGCATGCCGATGCGGTCCAGTCCCGGCAGCAGCATGTCGAACCACAGCGCGTAATCCAGCGCGAACATGCGGGTCAGCGGTATTATGGCGCAAACCCCGGACGATTTCATTAGGGCTGCCGCCTGACTGTCCCCATCTTTCCGGGGATGGCACAGACAGACCTTGGCAACCGCTATGCGCTAACCGCCCTCCGGGACCGGCGCGCTTCCCTCGCTGGGGAGATAGTCAGCCTCAAGAAAAAGCTGGCATGGGCGGAAGGGCAGCTAGTCCACCTGGACGCCACGCTGCGCCTATTCGATCCGGCCTATCAGGAAGGCGATATAGCACCCCGGAAGATCTACAAGCGGATCAAGTTCTTCCGGCAGGGGGAATTATCCCGGCACATTCTGGACGCCCTCAGGAAGGCCGGGAAGGCCGCCAGCACGGCAGAGGTCGTTACTGCCGTTCTAGAAGCCATGGGCCACGGTGAGGAAGCACGGCCAGCCCTAGCGCCTAGGGTGCGAACAAACCTGCAATACCTGGAAAAACAGCGGGAAAAAGTTGCGAAGAGTGGCGCTGGCCGTGGTGCCCGATGGACGCTTTCGGAGTAAAAAGGTGCGGGTGGGCCGCTGGATACGGCCCACCCGCAATGTCCGCGCCCTGTGGAGCTATCGCGGACTATTGAGCGTCGAGATGACGCCCAAACCCTAGGGCCTTGGCTCCAGCCCTTAATGAAGGAGTGCCTTAATGGCTGATACACATACGCAAATCCTTTGCGGTGCCGATAAAGTGCCGCTTAAACCTGTCGCTAACAGCAATCCGGAGAGTTGGCGTTGCCCCGTTTGTGGCATCACTGACACCCGTGAGAACGTGCTGCGGGAAGCTCAGGAGCACGCCAAAGAAGTAGTGGCGCGCGGCTTCCAAAGCGCCCTCCGAAAGGGTGCCTCCGGGCATAGCGGTCTCAAGTTCACGGGCAAGGTCATCCCAAAGCGCCAGCACCGCTTTATCACTGACTTGAAAGACTGAGGTTGAAGCAGGCGCGCGCATCACCTAGATTCCTTTCTAGGTGGTGCGTTGCAGCCCACAATCTCCGCGCAGTCCGCGCCAACGGACCATCGCAAATCCCAATATAAGCAACCTATCTCCGCGCTACTAGCGCGGGATCAGGCTGTTTTGATATGGCGCTGCCAGTAGCCGCTGAAATCCACTGACGGCTTCCGGCTCATAGCCAGATGGGCCACGCGCTGGACCTGTTCGCCGTTGGAGACGCGGCGATTGTCTTCGCGCCACGCCGCTTCCTGGGCAAAGCGCAGGAGATACGGGCCGGAAATGGTGTGGTGGTGGCCAGCCTCCGCACGGCGCAGGCGGCTGAAATAGCTTTCCGCCCAATTGGTGCAGGCACCGTCCAGCGAATACGCCTCCTGGTGATTGATGCGGCGCATTTCAAAGCGGCTGTGCAAATCGTTCCAGCCCGGCGCTTCATCGGCGTGAAGCACGGTGCCCTTTTCAACTCGGCTCTTGATCCAAGACAGGGCAGCGCCTTCCGAGGCAAAGACGCCCGGAAGGGTTTCGCCGCCATGTTCGCGGATGACCACCACCACCTTGCGCTTGCCTGACTTTGCCGAACGGAAGCGGCGGTCAACGCGGTGTTCGCGCATGTTGGCGGGGCGGACATGGCCTCCGAAATAGGCACCGTCCACCGAAGCCTCGGGGCAGTCATCGCCAATCGTGCGGCCCTTCATTTCCTCGGCCATGGCTTCGCGCATCTTGTGGCAGAGGACGAAGGCGGCCTTGTAGGAAAGGCCCAGGTCGCGGGACATGGCCAACATGCTCTTGCCCTTCACCTCGTTGCAGAAGATGGCGATGGCGGCGAGATACGTCCGCAGGGGCAGCTTGTGGCTGGCGAACAGGGTGCCGGAGGTGATGCTGAACTCCTTGCGGCAAGCCCGGCACTCGAAGCGCAGCGGGCCGTTGGAGCGGCGAAACTCATAGGCGTCCAAGCCGCCACATTCCGGGCAGACCGGGGCACCGTCAGTCGAGGGCCAGCGGACCTTGCGGAACATGGCTTCGGCTTCCCCGTCCGACAGCCGCATGACCTGGACCAGCGTCAGGGTCTTGGCTTTGGAGGAAAGGAGGAAATGCTGGGCCACTAAAAATCACCAAATCCGATGTTGTTGCATCAGATTTAGGGCTCTTCTGGCACCTTTTCAAGTGAAAACGCATCGTTTATGATGTTTTTAACGTCGTATTTGGTTCGTTTTGGAGAAATATAATGGATTCAAAGACTAAGGAATATCAGGACAAGGCCAAGGGCCTGCTTAAAGCCGAGATCAAGCGGCGCAACTTGAATTACGAAGATTTGGCCGAGAAGCTTGCAGCCATCGGCATCACAGATTCCGCCCGCAACCTTTCCAACAAGATCAGCCGGGGCGGCTTCACGGCAGGGTTCTTCGTCCAATGCTTGGAAGCGATAGGGTGCGATACGCTGCGACTATAATAGTTCGCGCGTTATGGGCCGCCCTCGTTCTTTACTGGATTGCTAGTTTGGGTTTAGCGATCCTCTCACAAGCCCAGACTGTGAGGAACGAATACCGCGAATATCAGCGCCGATCCGAGAGGGAAGAGCAGGAAGCCGCAAAACAGATAGCCGAGAAATGCGCCGTCTTTTTCAAGTCCGGCCAGTCGGTCGCTAAATGCCTCGCGGATGGCATACAGGCCCATCATAATAAGTCCAATTCCGACCAAGAACTGCAAGCGCAGATCGAAGCCACTTATTGGACCAAATGGGCCGCGCTGGCGGCACTCTTTGGTATCCCGGTTGGCATCTTGGGCCTCATCGGCCTGTTCTGGTCCCTGAGACAAACTCGCGCCGCAATCTCCAATGATCGGGAATTGGGCAACGCTGAAATTCGTGCTTATGTTTCTGTCACCCCGCTTACCCTGAGCGATTTTAAAGTCGGCTCGATTCCCAAAATCACTTTTGGAATTGAGAACAAGGGCACCACCCCGGCATACAGCATTCGGCACTTGGCCTCGGTTGCCGTGCTGCCCTATCCGTTGTTGGATCATCAAGGAGATATGGTTAGCGCTGTGCCAGGACAAAAGATTCCTGACCAAGTGCTGCATTCCGACGGCAAGATTATCGGGGATGGACGCGACATCAAGCCATTGAGTGCCGAAGATTATAAGCGGTCGCTGGAAGGCAAGGATTTCCGGCTCTACGCCTTCGGCAAAATCGAATACCGGGACGTTTTCAAGGCCGACCGATTTACCAAATTCTGTGCCTATGTTGACCCTGACGTGCTCTCCAAGGCTCTGAAAGTGCAAGCCGCCAGCGGCCCAGGTCCGGGCGCTACCCGCATAGACTGGGTGTTTGCCCACGTCCACAACGAGGCCAATTAGAAGCGCAACGGTCACGGCGACCACCGGATACCACCTCAAACGCCCGCTCCGGGGTTTGCGCCATAGTACCGCGGGTCAGCCAGTTGTGGTCGGCATTGTAGAAGTTCAGCCGCGCCTGGACGCAGGCCAGCGTGCGCGGCCCGGCGCGGAAGGCGGCCACGGCCTTGAGAAGCTGGTCGGGCTCGGGCCGGTCCTCGGCGTCATAGATGACGAGATATTCGCCGCGGGCGAATTGCAGCGCATAATTGGCGGCCTTGGGCTTGGTGCGCGGGCCGTGCGGCGGCACGCGGACAATCTCCAGGCCGCCGCCCCAGCGTTCCGCCGCCGCGATGGTGGCGGCGTCATCGGCTTCCAACACCAGCTTGATGTCGAGCAGGGCGCGCGGATAATCCAGCGCCTTGAGCGCTTCCACCAGGGCGGGCAGCACTGCCGCCTCGCGGTACATCGGCACCAGGATGGTGTAGCGCGGCAATCCTTGCCGCGGCAGCGGCGGCGCGGGCGTGGGCGCGGCGGCGCCGATCCAGGCCAGAAGAGCGCGGAACAGGCCGCTGGCGACCAGGGCCGCCGATAGCAGCAGCAGAACGGCCTGCAGGCTCGCCAAGGGCCGCGCCAGGAAAGCCGCCAGCAGCGCCGCAGCCAGCAGCGCGAAGACCATGGCCTGGCCGGGCGTGACGACCCGCCGCGCCGAAAGCTCCGGCAGGCGGCAGCCCAGCCCGTTGACCGCCTCGTCGCGCAACGCCGTTTCGTGACGGCGCAGGACGGCGGCGCGCAGGCTTTCCGGCTCCGCCCGGCGCAGGGGCAGGCCGGGATAGGTGGCCTGAAGCCAGGCCCGGTTCTCCGGGCCGAGGTCGGCGGCCAGGACCTCTCCACCCAGGCACAGATGCAGACGGCCAAGGCAGGTGGCCGCCTTTTCCGCTGGATTTTCCGGACGTTTCCGGCTTTCCGTCCCCAACGTCATGGCAACAGTCTTCTTGCGCCCGGAGCCATGAAGCCCCGGACGGGTGTGAACGCCTGCTTGCAGAAGAAATTTTACGACGCCACGCCGAACACGCGCCGGAACGCAGCGCGGGTTGTAGCCGGACTATGCGTCAACCGGGCCTGTCCCACAATGGGAACGGATGTTCCAAAAGCGTCAATAAGGCTAAGGGGCGGTTAACCCTCGTGGCGGTACCATTACGCACGAAACCGAATCCGTGTCGCAAACGCGATGGCGCAGCCAAGACTGAATCTCCAGGCCATCAGCGTGCTGCTGGTCGATCGCAACCATTACAGCCGTGCCCTGATTTCCCAGGCGTTGCGCGGCTTCGGCATCAAGCATATCGCGCCCTGCGAGAATGGCGCCGGAGCCCAGGAATATCTGGCGCAAGCCCCCGTCGATCTCTGCCTGGTCGAAGCCGAATTGCCCGACATGAACAGCACCGACCTGATCCGCGCCATCCGCCGCCTGCCCACGGCGCCCCTGCGCTTCGTGCCGATCATGGTGTTGTCGGGCTATACCCAGTTCCGCACCCTCAACGTGGCGCGCGACGCGGGCGCCAACCTGGTGCTGAAGAAGCCGGTTTCGCCCCAGGCCCTGTTCGACCGCATCTGGTGGCTGTGCCGGACCAAGCGCGCCTATATCGAAACCGCCAATTACATCGGGCCCGACCGCCGCTTCCACGACACCGATCCGCCCGACAGCGCCTACAAGCGCGCAGGCGACAAGACCGAGAATGTCGATCCGCAGCGGATCGCCGCCCCTGCCGAAGGAGCTTCCTCATGAGCGGCGTAACGGTTCACTTCCCCACCCTGCCGTTGCAGGAGGCCGCCGCGCGTCCCGGCGGCATCACGCGCGAGAGCGCGCTCGAAGCGGCGCAGGAAAACCTGCGCGCCATCAGCGGCGAAGGCGACGCTACCATCGAAACCGCCCTGGCGGCGCTGGACGCCATCGTGGGACAGGCCGCGGGCGGACGGCTGACGCCGGAACAAATGCGCGCCGTGCTGAACGAAGCCGACCAGGTGGTGAACATGGCCGGCACTTTCGGCTATGCCGCGCTCGACCGCGCCAGCCGCGCCCTTTGCGATGTCGCCGACGGCCTGCTGCGCGCGAACCGCGGCGACGTGGCGCCGGTGGCGGTGCATATCCGCGCCATGCGGCTGTTCTCGCCGCTCTGCGCCGCGCCGCCGGCGGAAGAAACCGCCCGCGTCCTGGCGGAGCTGGCCAAGGTGGCGGCGTTTTACGATTTCACGCCGCTGGGGTAGCGGTAGGTAGAGTTTCTTATGTTCAAGTTGAATCCCCCATTGTCATCCCGGGCGCGGCGCAGCACGACGTGGTGCGCCGCTGACCCGGGACCCATCTTGCAGGCGGCACAATGGGTACCGGATAGCCGCTTCGCGGCTTCCGGGATGACGATATCGGGATAACGATCACAACCGGGTCTAGCCGCGCACCCGCGCCACCGCCGCTTTCCAGCCGCGATAGAGTTCGTCGCGGCGGGAAGGCCCGAGACGCGGCACGAAGCGGCGGTCCAGCGCCCAATGGGCGGCCACATCCGCCGCGCCGCGAAAAAGTCCCGCCCCCGTTCCCGCCAGCATGGCCGCGCCCAGCGCCGTGGTTTCCGTGATACGCGGCCGCGCCACCGCCAGGCCGGTGAGATCGGCCAGCCGCTGGCAGAAGAAATCATTGGCGACCATGCCGCCATCGACTTTCAGTTCGCGTAAAGCGATGCGGGCCCGGCGTGTGTCCCGCGCCATCGCCTCCAGCAGGTCGCGGGTCTGGTAGCAGACCGCGTCCAGCGCCGCCGCCGCCACCTCGGCTTTTCCCATGTCGCGGGTCAGGCCCAGGATGGCGCCGCGCGCATGCGGATCCCAATAGGGCGCGCCCAGGCCGGTAAAAGCGGGCACGAAATAAAGCCCATCATAAGCCTTGGCCGTCTTCACCAGCGCCTCCACGGCGGGGGCGGTGGCGATGACGCCCATGGCGTCGCGCAGCCACTGCACCACCGCTCCGGCGATGAAGATGCTGCCTTCGATGGCGTAATCCTGTTTTTTCGCGGTGGTGGACGCCAGCGCCGTCACCAGAAGCCGGTTGGCCGAGCGCGGAATAGTCTTGCCGGTGTTGACCAGCGCGAAGCAGCCGGTGCCATAGGTCGCCTTGACGTCGCCGGGCCGCACGCAGGCCTGGCCGAAACTGGCGGCCTGCTGGTCGCCGGCCACGCCCAGGATCGGAATCGGCGCGTGGCCCTTTCCCAGGAGAGAGCCATCGGCGATGCCGAAATCGTCCACACTGTTCTTCACCTGCGGCAGCATCGCGCGCGGCACGCCGAACAGCCCGAGCAGGTCATCGTCCCAGTCGCGGCGCTTGAGGTTGAACAGCATGGTGCGCGAGGCGTTGGTGACATCGGTGGCGTGCACCGCGCCGCCGGTGAGCTTCCAGATCAGCCAACTGTCGATGGTGCCGAAGCGGATCGCGCCCGCCGCCGCGCGCGCCTTCGCATCCTTCACATTCTTCAGCAGCCATTCCAGCTTGGTGGCGGAAAAATAGGAGTCCGGCAGCAGCCCGGTCTTGCGCACGATCCTGGCGTCCCAGCCCGCCGCCCGGAGCGCGGCGCAGCGCGCCGCCCCGCGCCGGTCCTGCCAGACAATGGCGTTGTGCAGGGGCTTTCCGGTCCTGGCATCCCAGATCAGGCTGGTCTCGCGCTGGTTGGTGATGCCCAGTCCCGCCACCGCATCGCGCGGCGCGGTCTTCAGCACCGCGCGGGCGCAACGCAGCACGCCGCGCCAGATCTCCTCCGCGTCATGCTCGACCCAGCCGTTGGCGGGATAGATCTGCCGCAACGGAACGGCATGACTGGCCAGGGGCCGCGCCTTGTCGTCGAACAGGATGGCCCGGCTGGAGGTGGTGCCCTGGTCGATGGCGAGAAGGCAGCGCTTTTTCATGGCCCGAGCGGACATGATTTGCGCGGCGCGCACAAGCGGCGCCCTCCCCCCGCGAAAAACGCGGCCCGGCAACGCCGCCGACGCCGCTTTTGCGGGCGCAAGCAGGCACTTAACGGCCTGTTAAGGGCCCGGTGCTACAGAACGGCATAAGGCCAGAAGGCCGTTGCAGAAGGCATGGGGCGTCCCTTGGGGCTTACCGCACACGATATGAGCGACATGAGCCGCCTGGCCCAGCTCGCCACCAATCCGCAGAGCGGCGCCAGCCGCGAGGAAATCTACCTCGCCGTCGCCTCGCTGTACCGCATCCAGGGCACCGGACTGAACGCACGCGAGCGCGACCTGATGCGCGACATCCTGCGCCGCCTCACCCGCGACGTGGAGATGGCGATCCGCGTCGCCCTCGCCCAGCGCCTGGCCGAAGACACCACGGCGCCGCACGACCTGATCCTGCTGCTGGTGGACGATTCCATCGAAGTGGCGCGGCCGCTGATCCTGAACAGCCCGCTGCTGACCGAGGCCGACACGCTGCGGCTGATCGCCGAGGCCGGCATTGCCCATCTGGAAGCGGTGGCGCGCCGTCCCCATATCGGCGAGCCGGTCACCGCGGCGCTGGCCCGCTCCGAGCATGAATCGGTGCTGCTGGCGCTGGTGCGCAACGCCACCGCCCGCATCTCGGAAAGCACCTATTGCGTGCTGGTCGAGAAATCCCGCGCCGTGGGCGGCCTGGCCGAGACCCTGGCCTACCGCTGCGACCTGCCGCCGCAACTGGCGACCCAGATGTGCGAATGGGTGTCAGGCGCGCTCAAGACCTATATCCAGACCAACTACATCATCGCGCCGCGCACCGTGGACACCGCCCTGGCCGAAGCCAACAAGGCCATCAACAGCGAGCCGCCCGCGCCCAAGGACCCGCCGCCCGACAGCGCCCACAAGCTGATCGAGAAGCTGGCCGCCTCGGGCCAGCTCAAGGCCGGATTCCTGATGCGGGTGCTGAGCCAGGGCCAGGCCGACCTGTTCGATCTCGCTTTCGCCCGCCTGCTGGACGTGGAACTGGAAAGTTTCCGCGACTTCTTCTATCGCGACGATCTGGAGCCGGTGGCCCTGGCCTGCCGCGCCGCCGGCATCGACCGCTCGGCTTTTCCCACCGTCTTCAACCTGTCGCGCCAGGCGCGCGGCGGCAAGGCGCTTATCCAGCCCAACGAGATGGCGCAGACCAAAAGCATCTTCGCCCTCAGCCGTCCCGCCGCCCTGACGGAAATCCGCGCGTATATTTAACTGTCATCCCGGCCAGCGAGCGCGAGCCGGACCCATTCTGCCAATTTCTGGGTCCCGGGTCTGCGGCGCACCATTTCATGCTGCGTCGCGCCCGGGATGACAGTCAACGGGCCGCTCTGTGCATTTTGCCTCCCCATGCTATCGTGATGCCATGAAGCTGCATTTCACCGCCACGCCGGAAGCCGCCGAAGGGCTCGCGGCCCTGCGCGCCCGTCATGCGGATGCCGGTCCCGATGCCGCCGACATCATCGTCGCGCTGGGCGGCGACGGCTTCATGCTGCAGACGCTCCATGCCTTCATCGGCAAGGACAAGCCCATCTACGGCATGAATCTGGGCTCGGTCGGCTTTCTGATGAACGAATACCGCGAAGAGGCGCTGGAGGAACGCCTGGCCGCCGCCGAGCGGGCGGTGGTGCATCCCTTGCGCATGCGCGCCCATGGCCGCGACGGCGTGGTGGAGGCGCTGGCCTTCAACGAAGTCTCGCTGCTGCGCGAGACCCGCCAGGCCGCCAAGCTGCGCGTCATCGTCGATGAGCGCGCGCGCATCGCCGAACTGATCTGCGACGGTATCCTGGTTTCGACGCCGGCCGGCTCCACCGCCTACAATCTTTCCGCCCATGGCCCGATCCTGCCGATCGACGCCGCCCTGCTCGCCCTCACCCCGATCTCGG
>Ga0164242_10006803_pt1 | contig 12564 bp, 15 predicted proteins | sample OricomgcompostMG_FD_108783 | JGI IMG/M metagenome (GOLD analysis project Ga0164242, IMG submission 108783) | Miracle-Growth compost microbial communities from Emeryville, California, USA - Original compost - Miracle growth compost (MG) ... | reverse complement strand
GTAGGTGGCCAGCGCCTTGGCCACCAGCGTGCCCTGCGGGTCGACGATCTCGGCCTCGCAGTTGACCAGCGACCGGCCCCGCCGCAGCACCCGGCCGACCCCGATCACGTCGCTGGCCCGGGCCGGGGCCATGAAGTCCAGGGCCATCGACACCGTCACCCCGCGCAGCTGCGGCGGCGCCTGGGCGCCGCACCACGCCGCCGCCATCACGGTGAGATCGGCCAGCGTGGCGATGGCGCCGCCGTGCACCATGTCGCCGATCGTCACGTTGGAGGGATCCCAGGGCAGCCGCAGCCGGACCTCGTCCTCGTCCAGCCGCTCGGCCACTATGCCGAGCTTGACGACGAACGGCGACTGGGGCAGGAACTGGGCGATCACGTCGCGACCGCTCGGGGCGGCGGCCGATTCGGAAGCGGAAGAAGTGGAAGAAGTCATCCGCCCATGTTTTCGCACCGCGCCCCGCCGGCAAAGCACCGCGCCCACTCCGGCGTGACGGTGACGCCGCCCGCGCCGGAGTTGACAGCGCCGGCGCCGGCTGGTCTCATAGATCGTTAAGATGCCAAATATGGTCAGTTCTGCCAGGTTTTATCTCCGACGTTGCCGAAGGAAGCCATGACCGCTGATCTGCAGACGGCGCCCGCCGCCGGACAGTACGAATTGAGCCATCTGCGCTCGCTGGAGGCGGAGGCGATCCACATCATCCGTGAGGTCGCCGCCGAGTTCGAGCGCCCGGTGCTGCTGTTCTCCGGCGGCAAGGACTCGATCGTCATGCTGCACCTGGCGTTGCGGGCCTTCCGGCCCGGACGGCTGCCGTTCCCGGTGATGCACGTCGACACCGGGCACAACTTCGACGAGGTGATCGCCACCCGCGACGAGTTGGTCAAGCAGCACGGCCTGCGCTTGGTGGTCGCCTCAGTGCAGGACGACATCGACGCCGGACGGGTGGTCGAGCCGAAGCAGGGACGCAACCCGATCCAGACCGTGACCCTGCTGCGCGCCATCCGCGAGAACAAGTTCGACGCCGCGTTCGGCGGGGCGCGTCGCGACGAGGAGAAGGCCCGCGCCAAGGAGCGGGTGTTCAGCTTCCGCGACGAGTTCGGGCAGTGGGATCCGAAGGCGCAGCGGCCCGAGCTGTGGAACCTCTACAACGGCCGGCACCACAAGGGCGAGCACATCCGGGTGTTCCCGCTGTCCAATTGGACCGAATTCGACATCTGGTCCTACATCGGCGCCGAGAACATCGCGCTGCCGTCCATCTATTACGCCCACCGGCGCAAGGTGTTTCGCCGCGACGGCATGCTGCTCGCGGTCGACCGGAACATGCAACCCAATCCCGACGAGCCGGTGTTCGAGGCGACGGTGCGGTTCCGCACCGTCGGGGACGTCACCTGCACCGGCTGTGTGGAATCGCAGGCGGCCACGGTGGACGAGGTCATTGCCGAGACCGCGGTGTCCCGGCTCACCGAGCGCGGGGCGACCCGGGCGGACGACCGGATCTCGGAGGCCGGCATGGAAGACCGCAAGCGGCAGGGGTACTTCTGATGGCCGCCCCAACCACGCTATTGCGTTTGGCCACTGCGGGATCCGTCGACGACGGCAAGTCCACGCTGATCGGCCGGCTGCTCTACGACTCCAAGGCCGTGATGGAAGACCAGTGGGCGGCGGTGGAGCAGACCTCGAAGGACCGCGGCCACGACTACACCGACCTGGCGCTGGTCACCGACGGCCTGCGGGCCGAACGCGAGCAGGGTATCACCATCGACGTCGCCTACCGCTACTTCGCCACGCCCAAGCGGAAATTCATCATCGCCGACACGCCCGGCCACATCCAGTACACCCGCAACATGGTGACCGGCGCGTCGACCGCGCAGCTGGTGATCGTGCTGGTCGATGCGCGGCACGGCCTGCTGGAGCAGTCCCGCCGGCACGCCTTCCTGGCCTCGCTGCTGGGCATCCAGCACATCGTGCTCGCGGTCAACAAGATGGACCTGATCGGTTGGGACAGAGAGAAATTCGAGTCCATCCGAGACGAATTCCACGCCTTCGCCGCGCGCCTGGACGTGCACGACGTGGCCACCATCCCGATTTCGGCCCTGCACGGCGACAACGTGGTGACCAAGTCGGATCAGACACCCTGGTACGAGGGGCCGGCGCTGCTGTCGCACCTCGAAGAGGTGTACATCGCCGGTGACCGCAACCTGGTCGACGTGCGGTTCCCGGTGCAGTACGTGATCCGTCCGCACACCCACGAGCATCAGGACCACCGCAGCTACGCCGGTACCGTCGCCAGCGGCGTGATGCGTCCCGGCGACGAGGTCGTGGTGCTGCCGGTCGGCAAGCGCACCCGGATCACCGCGATCGAGGGCCCGAACGGCCCGGTGCAAGAAGCGTTCCCACCGATGGCGGTGTCGCTGACCCTGGCCGACGAGATCGACATCTCGCGCGGGGATCTGATCGCGCGCACCCACAACCAGCCCAGGATCGCCCAGGATTTCGACGCGACGGTGTGCTGGATGGCCGACAACACGACGCTGGAACCGGGCCGCGACTACGTCATCAAGCACACCACCCGCACCACGCACGCGAGGGTGACCGGGCTCGATTACCGGCTCGACGTCAACACGCTGCATCGGGACAAGACCGCGACGGCGCTGAAACTCAATGAGCTGGGCCGTATTTCGCTGCGCACCCAGGTGCCCCTGCTGCTCGACGAGTACACCCGCAACCCCAGCACCGGCTCGTTCATCCTGATCGACCCGCACACCAACGGCACGGTGGCCGCGGGCATGGTGCTGCGCGACGCCTCGGCCCAGGCCGCGAGCCCGAACACGGTGCGGCACAAGTCATCAGCGATCGCCGCGGCGCGGCCCCGCGGCAAGACGGTGTGGTTCACCGGTCTGTCCGGTTCCGGCAAGTCGTCGGTGGCCATGCTGGTCGAGCAGAAGCTGCTCGAAAAGGGTGCGCAGGCTTATGTTCTCGACGGCGACAACCTTCGGCACGGGCTCAACGCGGACCTTGGTTTCTCCATGGCCGACCGGGCGGAGAACCTGCGCCGGCTCGCTCACGTGGCGGCGCTGCTGGCCGATTGCGGCAACGTCGTGCTGGTTCCGGCGATCAGCCCACTGGCCGAGCAACGCGAATTGGCGCGCAAAGTGCACGCCGACGCCGGCTTCGACTTCATCGAGGTGTTCTGCGACACCCCGATCGAGGAATGCGAAAAGCGTGACCCCAAGGGTCTGTACGCCAAGGCGCGGGCCGGCGAGATCACCCAGTTCACCGGCATCGACAGCCCGTATCAGCCGCCGGCGAAGCCCGACCTGCGGCTCACCCCGGACGGCACCGTCGAGGAGCAGGCGCAGCGGGTGATCGACCTGCTGGAATCACGCGGGTAGCCCGCCGGGTCAGCCAGGCTGCATCGAAATCGCCGCTCCGGGTGGCACAATCCTGAGGGTGCGGATGTCAGCGAAGGCGGAGTACGCCGTGCGGGCGATGATCCAGCTCGCCACGGTGCCCGACGGGACGCTGGTCAAGACCGACGATCTGGCCCAGGCGCAGGGCATTCCGCCGCAATTCCTCGTCGACATCCTGACCAATCTGCGCACCGATCGGCTGGTGCGCAGTCATCGCGGTCGCGAGGGCGGCTACGAATTGGCCCGCCCCGGCAAGGACATCAGCATCGCCGACGTGCTGCGCTGCATCGATGGGCCGCTGGCCAGCGTCCGCGACATCGGGCTGGGCGACCTGCCCTACTCGGGGCCGACCGCCGCGCTCACCGACGTCTGGCGGGCGCTGCGGGCCAGCATGCGGTCGGTGCTGGAGGAAACCACCCTGGCCGACGTCGCCACCGGAAGCCTGCCCAAGCATGTCGCGCAGCTGGCCGACGACTACCGCAAGCAGGAAAGCCAGCGGCACGGCACCGCGCGCACCGGCGACTAGTTCGCCGCGCCCGACCCGTACGGGCGGGTGAGGATCTCCATGGCGTGGCCGGAGGGATCCAGGAAGTACACCCCGCGCCCGCCGTCGTTGTGGTTGATCTCGCCGGGACGCCGGGCGCCGGGGTCGGCCCAGTGTTCCAGGCCGCGGGCGCGGATCTTGCCGTAGATGGTGTCGAACTCTTGCTCGGAGACCAAGAACGCGTAGTGCTGGCGCGGGATGTCCGCGCCGTCGGGGGCGTCCGCGTAGTCCAGGCTGGCGCCGTGGTCGAGTTCGACGACCATGAAGTGGCCGAACGGTTTTGGGCCGGGCAGGTCGAACAACTCGGCGAGAAACTCCGCGGATTCCCGTTTGTCGCGTGAGGCGACGATGGTGTGGTTGAAACTGATGGTCATGGTTCTGTCCAGTCAACCACCGCGCGGCCGCGGCGACAACGCGCCGGGCGGCTACTTCGGGGCGGTCAGCTCCAGGGCGATGTTGTCGGGATCGCGGAACTGCAGGATGTAGGCCGGGCCGATGTCCTTGACCGGCTCGTGAGCGACGCCAAGCTCGTCCAAATGCGCTGCGGCCGCATCCAATTCGTCCCTGCTGTCGAGCCGGAACGCGATGTGGTCCAGGCCGGTGCGGTCCTCGTCGAAGCGGTCGGTGGCCACCGGCCGCAGCCCCAGCAGCGTGCCGCCGAGGTCGTAGATGACACCGCCGAACAAAAAGCTCAACTGCTCACGAGTGGACGCGTCGGCGTTGTCGGGCACCTCCAGCAGCACCGGCCAACCGAACACGCTCTCGTAGAACCGCCGTGACCGCTCGATGTCGGTCACGGTCAGGCGCACATGCGCGATGGAGGTGTTGGTCAGACCCATTCGCCCCATGGTTCCACTGAAGGGCCGAATGTTAAACATGCCAGAATCCCCATCGTGCGGGTAGCGATGACCATGCCGGTGATGGAGCCGGATCTGGACGCGACGGTGCTCGAGACCTGGGCGCGCACCATCGACGAGGGCCCGTTCTCGTCGCTGTGCTGGGGCGAGCGCATTGCCTTCGACAACCCGGACAGCCTGACACTGCTGGGCGCGTTGGCCGCCTGGACCGAGCGGGTCCGGCTGCTGACCACGGTGATCGTGCCGCAACTGCACGACCCGGTGCTGCTCGCCAAGGGACTGGCGACCGGCGACCTGCTCAGCGGCGGGCGGCTGAGCGTGGGCATCGGCGTGGGCGGTCGGCAGGAGGACTACCACGCCGTCGGCGCCGACCCCGCGACCCAGACGATGCGCGGCATGGCCGAGCGGGTGGCGGTGATGAAGCGGGTGTGGGCGGGGGAGAAGCTCACCGAATCCGTGCGGCCGGTCGGGCCGGCGCCGGTGCAGCCCGGCGGACCGCCGCTGTTCGTCGGCAGCATCGGACCCAAGACCATTCGCAGCGCGGCCGCCTGGGCCGACGGGCTGGCCGGCACCACGCTGGACCTCGACGTCGCCAAGCAGCGCGAGCTGTTCGACGTGACCCGCGACGCCTGGGCGCGGGCCGGCAAGCCCGCGCCCCACCTGATCACCTCGTTCTGGTTCGCGTTCGGCTCGGCCCGAGGCGCGCGCGAGCAGATCCACCGCCACCTGCGGCGCTACATGAACTGGATACCGGCCGACTACGTCGACGCCATGGCGCCGACGACGGGCTGGGCCGGTGACGAGGACGAGCTGGCAGAGGTGCTGCGCAAATTCGCCGAGATCGGGGCCGACGAGGTGCAGCTGATCCCGACCAGCTCGGACGTCGGCCAGCTGCGCCGTGCGGCCGACGTCGCCGCCCGGCTGTAGCCGGGTCCGGGCGCGTCGGGGTGAATTGCCGGGCCGGCGCGGCGGCGATTTGATTGGTGGCATGACGCAGCAGGAATTGCCCGCCCCGCTGGCCGAACTGACCGGGCTGTTGACCGAGTGCACGAACAAGGGCGATTTCGTGGGGGCCGCGCGACAGGCCGGTGAGCTGGTCACGCTGTGCCGGGCAACGCTGGGCGAACGCCATCCCACCGCCCTGGAACTCAAGGTGTCGCTGGCCACCCTGCGGCTGCGGGCGGGCGAGTGCGCGGTGGCCTACGAGGAGTTCGAGCGGTTGATACCCGACCTCGTCGAGGTGCTCGGCCCCGATCATCTGAGTACCCTGACCGCGCGGCACCTGTTGGCCAGTCGACAGCAGGCCGCGTTGTCGTCGCTGGCCGAATGGTCGCAGCTGTTCGCCGACGAACAGCGGGTCTGGGGCGCCGACCACGAGAACACCCTGGTGGCCCGCGAGAAGATCGCCGAGAAGCGTTGGGAGATAGGCGATTTCGTCGGCGCGATGGCCGAGGGCGAGCAGGTGCTGGCCGCGCGGCGCCGGGTGCTCGGCGCCGATCACACCGACACCCTGGGCACGCAACTGATGTTGTCGATCTGGCGGGGCCGCGCCGGCGACGTCCCCGCGGCCGTCGCCGAGCTGGAGCCGCTGATCGGTGAGCTGCGCGAGAAGCTGGGAGACGACCACGCGCACGTGCTGATGGCGCGACACATGTTCACGCTGTGGGCGCCGGAGCGGGCCGGTGTCACCGACGCGGTCGCGGCATGGGAGGCACTGGTCGAGGAGGAGAGCCGGGTGCTCGGTGACGAGCACCCGGTGACCCTGGCGGCCCGCCAGGAGCTGGCCGGATGGTGCGCCCGGCGCGACGGCCAGGCGGGCGGCGCCGGCGCCCAGGGGTCGCTGGACTGGTCGGCGTCATGACCCGCATCTGCCGTGCCGCGGCCCTCAGGTCGTCGCCTTGTCCGCGGGCCGCTCCTCGTTGGCGGGCTGTTGGGGCGGCTGCCCCTTGCGCAGCGTCTCCAGCAGCTCGCGATACGGACCCACCAGGTAGACGGTGTCGCCGGCCCGGAGCCAGGCGTCGCGGCGGGGATGCAGCTCGACGGGCGTGTCCCGACGAGTGATCGCGATGACCCGGGTCTGGGTGGACATTTCGAACATCCGCAGCCCGTCGAGCTCGCTGCCGGCCGCCACGTGCATGGCGCCGACCATGAAGGACCGCTGCCCGACCGAGAACGTGCCCAGCACCTGCAGGCCCATCGCGGCGCCGATGAACCAGGGCGCCGCCAGGTCGACGGTGGATCGGACGTTTTCGAACCCGAACCGCTTGGCCACCGCATCGCCCAGGGTGCGGTCATAGATGCGCAGCACGATCGGCACGTCGGGCCGGTTCACCTCGGGCATCACCCGCGGCCCCAGCATCTCGCGCAGCACGATCCCGATCTCGATGTTGACCATGTCGTCCTGGGTCAGCACCGCGACGGCCCGGGCCCGGTCGACCCGGGCCGACTCCAGCGTCTGGCGCAGCGTCGCATCCCCGAAGATCACCGGCACGTCGAGTTCGGCCGCGGTGGACAGGAACCGGTTGTTCTCGTCGCGCTCGATCACCGCGACGTCGTAACCGGCGGCGGTCAGGTCGGCGACGACGCGGCTGCCGAACGATCCCAGCCCGACCACGATGATGTGGTTGCGCAGATGGCGTGCCCGCCGCAGCCCGGCCGACTGCAGAAAGCGCCGCGACAGCAGCAGGTCCGCCAGGAACGCGACGAGCAGCGCGGTGGTCGTCACGCCCGCGAACATCAGGCCCACGGCGAAGATTCGCAGCCAGGCGGACTGGTGGGCGAAGGTGAACTCGCCGTAGCCCACCGTGGTGATGGTCTCGGCGGTGAAGTACAGGGCGTCCAGCCAGGACAGCCGCGGCTTGGTGTAGGAGAAGTGCACGATGACCGTGGACACCAGCAGCAGGGTGAGTGCGAGCAGGATCGCGGGGAACAGCATCGGGTTGACGTCGTCGCGCATGGCGCGGGCGGCGTCCAACACCCGCCGCAGCCACGTCTGGCGAGAACGGGTCGCGGGGGGCCGCGGTGTTCTGATGCCGCGCGCGGCCAGTTCGTCGGCGCTGCCGATCATGGCGGTCCAGTCGCCGGCGCGCACCCGGTGGTCCCGGCCGGGGCAGGGCACCACCTCGCCGGGGGTGGCGCCGTCGTTGCCGTGGATCACCGCCACCGGCGCCAGGTCGCCGTAGATCTCCCGGAGCGTCGCGTCGCGGGGTGCCTCGGCCCCCGACACCAAGAAGTCGATGCCGGCCGCCCGGACCGGGTGGGTGCTGCTCGACAAGCAGGCCTCGACGACCGAGGGGGCGGCGAGGTCGGCGACGTCGAGGATGGCGCCGGGGCCGTTGTCGGCGGCCACCGCCCCGCGCAGCACGTCGTTGCCCAGCCGGGCGACCACCCGCACGTGTGGGTTGGTTTTCCTTGCCAGCAAGGCGATTTCGAGATTCTTGGCGTCGTCGCGCCCGGCGCACACGATGGCGCTGGCGCGGGCGAGGTCGGCGCCGGCGAGTTCCTCGCTGGGCAGCTTGACGATGGTGGCGCCCGCGCGGTTCAGTTCCTCGGCGATGGTGGTCGCCAGCACGTCGTCACCGCTGACGATGATGTGGCGGCGCGGACTCATCCGGGGTGAGTCGTCACGCATAACCCCACCTCTTGATGACATTGGCGCTCACGGTGTTGCTACGACTATCGGGCACCATGCCGATTGACGCCAGTGCGACGCGGTAAGGCGGCGCTAGAGGACCTGGACGTCGGTCGGGGACCAGAACGCGCGCATGGCCGTGATCTTGGCGTCCTCGTCGAACGACATCGTCGAGATGGGCGAGATGCGGGTGCGGGTGTCGCCGGCGTCGAGCGTGAGGTGCCACAGGAAGGCGGCTTCGCTGCCGGAGACCCGCAATTCGGCGAGTTCGGTGTCCTTCTTGGCGTCCTGGAATCCCGCATAGAAGGCCCGGATCGCGTCGTGCCCGCGGCGAATGTCGGCGCCGATCGGATCCTCGATGGTGGCGTCGGCCGCGTACAGGGTCACGATGTCGTCGGCGGTACCGGTGGCGACGAGCGCCAGGTAGCGATTAACGGTGTCGGTGATGGCTTCTGCGGACGGCATGAATCGGGACGCTACTCCTGGCCGTGTCGGGTGTGGTGTTCGTCGCGATACTGGGCGGCGTGACTTTCATCGAACGCCTCGCCAGCCGGGAGATCTACCGCAACCCGTGGATGGTGTTGCGCGAGGACGACATCCGCCGCCCGGACGGCAGCGCGGGCATCTACAGCGTGGTCGACAAGCCTTCGTACGCGCTGGTGATGCCCTACGACGGGCGGCGTTTCGGGTTGGTGGAGCAGTTTCGCTACCCGATCGGGGAGCGGCGCTGGGAGTTCCCCCAGGGCACCGCTCCGGAGTTGGCCGACGCCGATCCCGTTGAGCTGGCCCGGCGTGAGCTGCGCGAGGAAACCGGATTGCGCGCAACGACGTTCGAGTCGCTGGGCCGGCTCGACGTGGCCCCGGGGATGAGCAGTCAGCGCGGCTGGGTGTTCCTGGCCACCGGGATCGTCGAGGGTGAAGCCGACCGCGAGCACGAGGAGCAGGACATGCGCAGCGCCTGGTTCTCCCGCGACGACGTCGAGCAGATGATCCGGACGGGCGTCATCGCCGACGCGCAGTCGATCGCCGCGTACGGCCTGTTCCTGTTGCGCCCGGAATCAACCGGCGCGCCCGTGACGGATCAGGGGCAGTAGTTGGATTCCGCGGCGCTGACGATGGCGGTGGCGTCGGCGTAGTTGAAGGAACTGTTCAGGCCGGAATGCACATCGGCGGCCAGCTCGTCCGGGGTTTTGCCCGCGGCGCGGTCCGAGCAGATCGCGTGGCCCAGCTGAATCAGCGTGGTGTCGCCGCCCGGCTGCCAGGCGACGCCGATCTTCTTCAATTGGGCGAGGTACCCGTCGTCGTCGGCGACGGCGATCCCGCTACCTACGGTCAACGCCGCAGCAACGACGGCCGGAATGCATAACATGCGTAGCCCGCAAACAGACATGATGCGTGGCTCCTTCTTTCGGTGGGGTGCAACCGGCTCAGTATGCGGGCTATGACGCCGGGTTGCGCGCGGAACGGCGCAAACCGCGCAAACGCATTCATGCCCGTCGAGCGGCGCCGTCAGCAAGGCGAGCGTTCGGTGGTGGCAATCCCGTTGCCGCGCAACGGCTTGGCCGTTCAGTCCGGCGGCGTCGGGGTCATCGACGCGATGTAATAGGTCTCGTGCCCGCTCGGGTAACCGCCGCCGTCGGTGGCGATGTGGACATGGTCGTAGTGGTCGGCGGTTTCGGAGCCCAGGTCCGCCATCCAGTTGCCCCCGCCGACGCCCGGATAGATCTTCTGCCGCCAGATCACGTGATTGATTCCCCAGCGTTTGGCGTTCGCCAGGGCGTAGCCGGCGATCTGGTTGCCGAGCTCGATGCCTTCGGGGGTGTGGTAGTTCGGGATCATCACGTCGATCGCCAGCCCGTTGGGGTGCCACGGCAACGGGTCTTCCCGATACCCGTAGATGGTCGTGATCTGGGGGAACAGCACGCTGATGGCGCGGGCCGCCCAGATGGTCTTGACCTGCAGCCGGTCCTCGGAGCCCACGCTGTGCGGCAGTGCGAGCTGGAATTGCTGCCCCGCGGACGGGGCGGGTGGTGCCAGGGCCGTCAGCGATTCCACCTCGGCAGGACTGGCGGTGCGCGGTGCGCCGGCCGGCGGGGGGTTCGCGGCGGCGCTGGAGGCGGTGGCGTTGGGGGTGGGCGCCGCCGCCGGCGGCGCGGGGCAGCAGCGCGGCTTGGTGCCCTGGGCGTGGATCATGGCCGCGGAGATGACGAGGGAGGCCGCGACCGCCAGCCATCGGCCGGCGCCCTTGGTGACCACCCGCACGCCCACGACCAGCAGCTTAACGCCGCCTGTGACGCCTGTGGCTCGTTTTTTCGACAGCTCGCCCCGGTCGGGCCAAAACGCCCCTCGGCGCCGTCCGGCGAGTCACACTGAGGCCATGCCCGGGCGATCGTTCGACGATGCGAATGCTTTTCACCGGTTGATGCGCCGCTTCGCGTCCACGACCGCCGGCGTGGCGCTGCTGCGCCCGACGGCGCATCACCTCGACCGCCTCGTCGCTAAGGCCACCGGCGGGCGGAGCAGCTTCGCCGGGTTGGCAACCGGCATCCCGGTGGTCATGCTCACCACGACGGGCGCCAAATCCGGTGAGCCGCGCACCGTCCCCGTGTACGGGATTCCGCATCCCGAGGGCCTGGCCCTGATCGCATCCAACTTCGGCGGCGCCAAGCATCCGGCCTGGTATTTCAACCTCAAGGCCCACCCGGAAGCGACGGTCACGGTCGGGCGCGACAGCTGGCCTGCCACCGCGCGGCTGGCCACGCCCGACGAGCGGGATCAGATCTGGGCCAAAGGTGTCGAGCTGTATCCCGGTTGGCGAAAATATGAGGTGCGGGCCGGCGATCGCCATATCGAGGCGTTCATCCTGAGCCGGGCGCCGGCCTAATCCCTCACGGGAGCTTCGCGTTTGGTCGGCCGCCGCCGACGCTGGTTTCGTATGGCTATGCCCACGTCCCGACAACAATGACTGCCGCAGAAATCTCCGGGGCTATCAGCGTGTGGGTCATCACGCGCGTGGCGAGCCGGTGCGGTCGTCTGCTCGACGCTCAAGCCAGTTCAGCATGAGCATGAGGACTGCCCAGCACGCCGCATAGCCGAGTGTGTAGATCGGCACGAGTACCCACCACGGATGACGGCCGAGGAGTAGCCAAGCGGCGCCTTTGAGCGCGTCGTCCACGAAGCCGGACACGATGATTGCGACAAGCAAGGCGGTGTAGACGTGTTGGCGCTGCTGGGGCACTTTGCCGGCGGCGTGTCTGGACAGATACCAGAGCACGACACCTGCCACGACCACGGCGGACACGACGAAACCAATTGTCATCCACGCCGGCACGGATTTACTGCCAGGAGGGCTGGCCGAATCGAACAGGACGTCGATGGTGACGGCCCAGACGAGGTAAAGCGGCAGGTAGAGCAGGATCCTCTTCGCGTTGATCATGGCTTCAGCCAAGCAGGTACATCTTCGCTGCACTCCAGCGCACCCTTGGCGGCAGCCTCGACCGGGGCTTCGAGCAAGCCTTGCGCGAAGCCGCCGACGAAGCCGAGCACCGCGCCGGGCAGTGCCCCAGCACCACCGAGTTCCGGAGTGAGGCCCGCGCCGAACGCCGCGCCGATTCCGGCCTTGATGGCGCCGCTCTTGAAGCCGTCCTTGATCATGTCTTTGCCGACGTTGGTTTTCACCTCTGTTCCCACGCATTGGCCGAAGCTCGGTCCAGCCGGGGCAGGAGGTGCGGCCACGTCCGGCGGGGGTGGCGGGGTCTTCGGCGCAGCAGCCGCGACCTGTGGCGGCACGGGGAATGGTCCGATTTGTGGTTGGCCTTGCGATGGCGTTGGCTGTGGCATCGGCGAAGGGTCTGCGCCACCGTCCTGCTTGAAATCCACGAGGTGAACCCCGCCACGTTGGCTGTTAGGAACGCCGGAGGTGCTGCGGCGGTTCTGGCCGCCGTCTTTCTGCGCCGATGGCTGCCTGCTGTTATGGCTCGATGCTGGCGCAAAGCCGTCGCCGCCGAGACCGGCAGTAGCGGCGGTGAGCTGACCGGCGACCTTGGTGTCGGCCCCGTCGAGTTGTTCGGCGCGCAAACGGATGTCAGCGGCGAACGCTTCCGCTTGGGCCTGCCGGGCCGC
>Ga0164242_10006802_pt1 | contig 12564 bp, 11 predicted proteins | sample OricomgcompostMG_FD_108783 | JGI IMG/M metagenome (GOLD analysis project Ga0164242, IMG submission 108783) | Miracle-Growth compost microbial communities from Emeryville, California, USA - Original compost - Miracle growth compost (MG) ... | reverse complement strand
TGTGCAGACGAGGACTGGAGGACGAGATGGCCGCGCAGACACAGAGGGCCGTCCTGGCGGGCGGATGCTTCTGGGGGATGCAGGACCTGATCCGCCGGCAGCCGGGCGTGACCGCGACGCGGGTCGGCTACTCGGGCGGCGACGTGCCCAACGCGACCTACCGCAACCACGGCACGCACGCCGAGGCGGTCGAGATCCTCTTCGACCCCGAGGTCACCGACTACCGGGCGATCCTGGAGTTCTTCTTCCAGATCCACGACCCGACGACGAAGAACCGCCAGGGCAACGACATCGGCACCAGCTACCGCTCGGCGATCTACTACGTGGACGACGAGCAGAAGCGGATCGCCGAGGACACCATCGCCGACGTCGAGGCGTCCGGCCTGTGGCCGGGCAAGGTCGTGACGGAGGTGGAGCCGGTCGGCCCGTTCTGGGAGGCGGAGCCGGAGCACCAGGACTACCTGATGCGCTACCCCGACGGGTACACCTGCCACTTCCCGCGCCCGAACTGGCGGCTGCCGGCCCGCGCGAAGGACTGACGGGCCCAGGACCCGTTCCGCGAAGCCTTTCGAGGTTCCGCCGAGGACGCCGGCCGGCGGAGGGGCCGCACGGAGACGTGCGGCCCCTCCGCCGTGTCCGGGCGGCTGCCCGGGTCAGGTCGCGTACGCCTCCAGCTCCACGATGCGCGAGTAGGTCGGCCCCTCGTTCGAGGCGAGGGTGACCACGCGCAGCGCCGTGGCGGTCACCGGCGTGAAGGCGGAGGTGACCTCGCCGGCGGTGTTGCCGCGGACCTGGGCGACGGTCCGCCACGCGCCGTCCACCATCAGCTCCACGTCCCAGTCGCTCAGCCCGTACCTCGCGGCCGGGTACTTCGCGGAGTCCAGCGTGTAGAGGTCGACCCGGCCGACCTGCTCGGGCTGGCCGAAGGTCGACTGGATCCAGTCGGGGAAGGAGCCCTTGGTGGCGTCGTTCCAGCCGGTGGTGGAGGCCCAGTGGTCGGAGTCGCGGTCGCCGTCGAAGGCACCGCAGGCCGGGTAGGTGGGCAGGTTCTCCGAGGAGGCCGAGACCTCCGTGTAGCGCAGCAGGTCGCCGCTGGTGTCGACGGGCGCGGAGGTGACGTGCACGGGGACCGCCAGCGAGGCGCTGCCGGAGTGGACGGTGATGGTGTAGTCGCCGGGCGGGGTGGTGCGCGGCGCGGACACCTGGATCGGCACCCTGAGGGTGTAGCCGGGCGGCAGGTAGCTGGACACCAGGGGCCGGGAGACGGTCAGCGGCGCGGGCGCGTCGACGAACGCGTCGGCGTAGACGGCGCCGGCGCCGGCGTTGCCGAACAGGAGCTGGAAGCCCTGCACGGCGCAGGGCACCGGAGTGACGGTGACCAGGGCCATGTCCGAGCCCAGGGTGATCGTCTGCGGTGCGGCCGGCTTCGCCGCGGGCTGCCGCGGCGCGGCGTGGGCGGTACCGGTGGCGACGACGGCGAGCAGCAGGGCGGCGGCCGCGGCGGCGAGCAGTACGCGGGCGCGCGCCCGGCGTCCGGCGGGCCGGTGCGCGGGCAGGGCCGCGGGGCTGGACGCGCGCAAGGTACGGGCGGGGTGCATGGGCGGCTCCTCAGACGCGGTTGAGGCCGGGGTGGCCGGCCTCGACGGCGAAGGACGCGATGGTGCTGATGGGCGCCCCGGGACTGTCGATGTACGGCACGGCCCGGTAGTGGGCGTGGAGCTGCACGGGGGTGAGGTCGACGACGATGTAGCCGCGCCGCTCGTTGACGAGCTTCAGGTGCGGGTTGTGGTCGAGGAAGTTCTGGCCGTTGACGGAGACGTCGGTGCCGTTGCCGCCGCTGCTGATCGAGGTGCCGACCAGTTCCACGCCGATCGTCTGCGAGCGGGGGTCGTCGAAGTCGCGCTTCATGTCCATCGCGTACGCGGCGTGAACGTCGCCGGTGACGACGACGGGGTTGCGCGCACGCAGGCCGGCCAGCCCGTCGAGCACCAGTTGCTGCTCGTGGGTGTAGCCGTCCCAGGCGTCCATGTTGTAGGTGGCGGTGCCGCTCGCGTCCAGGTCCATCCGGCTCATGACGACCTGGTTGGCCAGCAGGTTCCAGGTGGAGGTGGAGCTGCGGACGCCGTCGAGCAGCCAGCGCCGCTGCTGGGCGCCGGCGAACGGGCGCGACGGGTCGTCGCGCCCGGGGTTGTCGGGCTTCCACAGGTCGCCGTCGGCCTGGTCGGCCCGGTACTGGCGGGTGTCGAGCACGTTGACCTCGGCGAGCCGGCCGAAGGTGAGGCGCCGGTAGAGCAGGTAGTCCGGGCCCTGGGGTGCGGGCGTGCGCAGCGGCATGTGTTCCCAGTAGGCCCGGTAGGCGTTGGCCCGGCGGACGGTGAAGTCCTCGATCGGCGCGTCGGTGCGGGAGACCAGGCCGGCGTAGTTGTCCTGCACCTCGTGGTCGTCCCAGGTGCAGATCCACGGCGTCGTCTGGTGCGCGGCCCGCAGGTCCGGGTCGGACTTGTACAGGGCGTACTGGAGCCGGTAGCGGTCCAGGGTGTCGGCCTCGGTGCGGAACTGGTCGGGCACCGGGTCGGCGGTGTCGCGCAGGCCGCCGGAGGCGGAGATGCCGTACTCGTAGATGTAGTCGCCGACGAAGAGGACGGCGTCGGCGTTCTCGGCGGACAGGTGGGACAGCGCCGTGTAGTAGCCGTCGGGCCAGGACTGGCAGGAGGCCACGGCGAACCGCAGGTGGCTGACCCGGGCGCCGGCCGCCGGCGCGGTGCGGGTGCGGCCGACCGGGCTGATCCAGCCGCCCACGCGGAACCGGTACCAGTAGTACCGGGAGGGGCGCAGGCCCCGGACGTCCACGTGCACGCTATAGCTGAACTCCGGCTGGGCGGCGGCCTTTCCGGAGCGCACCACCCGCCGGAAGCCCTCGTCCTCGGCGAGCTGCCACTGGACGGTGACGGCGTTGTAGGGCATGCCGCCCAGCGGCTCGTAGGGCTGGGGCGCCAGGCGGGTCCAGATGACCACGGCGTCCGGCAGCGGGTCCCCGGAGGCCACGCCGAGGGTGAACGGGTCGCCGGACAGGCCGCCGCCGGAGACGTCCGCAGCGGAGGCCCGGCCGGGCAGGTTGGTGGCGAAGGCGAGCGCGGTGGCGGCCGCGGTCACCGTCATGAAACGCCGCCGGGCGTACCGGACGGCCGGGCGGGGGATGCCGGAGTCGGGGTCTGACGTGCTGGCCGGGTCGGTCACGCGCGGAACTCCTCTGCCCTCGGTGGGTGCGGGCGGTCCCGCTGCATGGTGGGTGCTCCCGGTGGCCGGGGGACGACTGCCGCCCGAGCGGAAGATGACGTCCGGCGGTCCATGCCGCCGACTCCGCCTACTAACTGACGAATCATCACATTGACGATCTATCAGGACTCCGCGGGTGGGACCCGCTACGACGCGCCCCGGCGAGGAACCGTCAGGCAGGTCCGATCAGGCGCCGCAGGGAGTGGCGCGCCCACATGGGTGCCCGCCGGTCCCGCTGGAGCTGGAGCCCGTGGTTCAGCGCGAGCATGACCCCGACCAGGTCGAAGACCAGCTGGTCGGCGTCCGTGCCGTCCGCCAGCTCACCCTGGGCCACCGCCCGGCGGACGTGGATGCGCAGGTCCCGCTGCCACAGGGACGCCATCCCGGCGACGGCGTCCCGCACCGGCCCGCTGCGGCCGTCGAACTCGGAGGCCGCGGCGGTGAAGAAACACCCCCCGGGCGGCGCCCCGGTCTCGAGGTAGGCCACCCACGCCTCGCACAGCGCCCGCAGCCGGAGCAGTCCGGGCGGGGCGGTCCGCGCCCGCTCCACGACCTGCTCGGCGAACGCCTCGGCCGCCGCGTCGACGACGGCCAGCTGGAGGTGTTCCTTCGTGCCGAAGTGCCCGAGCACCCCCGCCTTGCTCATGCCGAGCTCGCCCGCGAGCCGGCCGATGGTCAGCCCTTCGAGCCCTTCGAGCGAGGCGATCTCGACGCTGCGGTCGACGATGCGCTGCCGCGTCAGGCGCGCCTCGGCGACGGACTTCCGGGGGCTCATGACGTCCATGCTAGGGGCCTGTCCGCAAAGCCGTGCCTGCCCCGCGACGCCCGGTACGCACTCCCCCGGGGCCTCTGCCGGGAAAGCACCGGAGGCCGGGAGGCCCGCCCGCGGGCGAACGGCACGATCTCGCGGACACGCCCAGCCGTCTTCCCGCACCTTTACCTTCCGATCGATCGGTTGCTATATTCGCCCGGCAGCCGCCCGTCCGAGCGGCCCGTACGAGGGAGAAGCCCCCCATGACCGGATCCCGTATCGCCGCGCTGGGCCACCACCAGCCGTCCCGGGTCCTGACCAACGCGGACCTCGAGGGCATGGTCGAGACCAGCGACGAGTGGATCCGCCAGCGCACCGGCATCGCCACCCGCCGGATCGCCGCCCCCGGCGAGTCCGTGACCGACATGGCCGCCACTGCCGCCGCCAAGGCGCTCGCCGCCTCCGGACTGGACCCCGCCGAGATCGGCCTGGTCACGGTGGCGACGTGCTCCGCCGTCGACCGCTGCCCCTCGATCGCCGCGCAGGTGGCCGCCCGCCTCGGCGTCCCGTCCGCGGTGTGCTTCGACCTGAACAACGGATGCGCCGGCTTCTGCACCGCCCTGGCCTGCGCGGACCACACGGTACGCGCCGGGGCCGCCCGGCACGCGCTGGTCGTCGGTGCCGAGAAGATGTCCGACGTCACCGACTGGACCGACCGCGGCACCTGCGTGCTGCTCGGCGACGGAGCGGGCGCCGCCGTCGTCAGCGCGGCACCGCAGGCCGACGGGCTCGCCGCCGGGATCGGCCCGGTCGCCTGGGGCTCGGACCCGACGCGGTCGGACGCGGTCCGGCTGGTCGACGACTGGCAGCCGAAGTTCGCCCAGGAAGGCCAGACCGTCTTCCGCTGGGCGACCTCCGAGCTGCCCAAGGTGGCCCGCGCGGCGTGCGAGCGCGCCGGGATCACCCCCGGGGACCTGGCGGGGGTGGTCACCCACCAGGCCAACCTGCGGATCATCGAGTCGCTGGTGCGGCAGCTGGACCTACCCGAGGACGTCGTCGTCGCGCGGGACGTCGTGGAGTCGGGCAACACCTCCGCCGCGTCGGTGCCGCTGGCCCTCGCCAAACTGGTCGAGGCCGGCTCGCTGCCCTCCGGGGCGCCGGTGCTGCTCTTCGCCTTCGGCGGCGGCCTGTCGTGGGCCGGCCAGGTCGTGGCCTGCCCCTGACCGGGCCGACACCGGTCCCCACGGGTCAGAACGGGCCGGGGGCGGTGCTGCCGCGCGCCCGGGCGGCCCGCTCCGAGCTGGCGTCGGTGATGTCGAGGAAGACCCGGTCGGCGGTCGGCCAGCGCTCGTGCAGGGCCCGTCGGATGCGGACGCTGACCTCCTCGACCCGTTCGCTGTCCAGCCCGCCGACGAGATCGATCCGGGCGGCCACGAGCGTGGAGTACAGGCCGAGCCGCATCGTCAGCAACTCCTCGACGGTGTCCACCTCCGGCTGCTCCGCCAGCATCGCGCCGATGCTGCGCCGCAGCTTCGGGTCGACGGACGCCCCGATGAGCTGCCCATGGGCGGCGCGGCCCAGCCGGGACGCGACGAACATCAGCAGCAGCCCGATCGCCATCGACGCGGCCGCCTCGCCCGCCGCACTCCCCGTGACCAGGTGCGCCACGATGCCGCCGGCCGCCAGCAGCACGCCGACGACCGCCGTACTGTCCTCGGCGAGCACCGTTCGCAGCGCCGGGTCGTCCGCGCCGCCACCCCGGCGCCGGGTCTGGACGACCGCCCGCAGCAGCGACGTGCCCTCGGCCAGCAGGGAGACGCCGAGCACGATCAGGCCGGCGATCAGGCCGGTGCGGCTTTCGTTCTCGCTGCCCCGGAGCGCGTGCACGCCCTGGTAGAACGAGAAGCAGCCGCCGAGGACGAAGATGCCGACCGCCGCCAGCAGCGACCAGAAGTACCTCTCCATGCCGTACCCGAACGGATGCTCGAGGTCAGGACGGCGGCGGCTACGGCGCAACGAGATCAGCAGGAAGACCTCGTTGAAGCTGTCGGCGACCGAGTGCGCGGCCTCCGACAGCAGTGCGGGCGAACTCGCGAACAGGCCCGCGGCCGCCTTGGCCGCGGCGATCAGGACGTTCGCGGCCAGCGCCACCAGGACCGCACCCCGCGTCCCGTCGTCCCTGCCCTGCCCCCGCTCGCCACCGGGTGTCCCGGCCCGGTCACTGCCCGCCATCGCTGTCTCCCTCCTCCCCGGCCGCCGTCGCGCTCCTTCAGGGGACGCGTTCCCGTCCTCGCGCGGGGCATCCCACGCGGGCGGGACGGATAGGGGACCCGCACGGCTCGCGGGCCGGGACGCTCTCCGGGGCGTGGACCACGCGGCAACGGTGACAAGGGGGCGCGGCCCGTGCGCGGTCCGTTCCCGGCCGCCGCCGGGCGGGCCGTCAGTAGTGGATGGCGCCCTTGGCGCCGCCGCCCACCGCGATCGCGTCGCCGTTGATCGCCACGCTGAGCGGGCTGGCCAGGAACGCCACCACCGCGGCGACCTCCTCCGCGGTGACGATCCGGCCGATGGACACGCCCGCGGCGGCCATCCGCTCGACGTCCGCCGGCTCCACCCCGCGGGCCGCCGCCATCGCGGCGAGCGTCTGCGGCGTCTTCTCGGTCCGCGTCAGCCCGGGGTGGACGACGACCACGTTGACGCCCTGCGGGCCGAGTTCGTCGGCGAGGTTCTTGGTGAGCGCGGCCACCGCGACGTTGCGCACCGATCCGACCAGGGAGCCGGCGGAACGGGCCGCCAGGCCGCTGATGTTGATGATCCGGCCCCAGCCCGCCGCCGTCATGCCGGGCGCGAACGCCCGGGCGGTGCGCAGGTATCCGCGCACCTTGACGTTGATCTCGGCCTCCAGCTCGCTCTCCTCGAACCGGCCCGAGCTGGGCGTGGCCGCGGCGTTGACCAGGATGTCCACGCCGCCGAGGCGTTCGCCGACCGCGCGGGCCAGCGCCGCGACCGACGCGTCGTCGCCGGTGTCCGCCGCCACCGCGATCGCACCGGGCACCTCCGCGGCCGCGGCGGCCAGCGCCTCCTCGCCGCGCGCGACCAGCGCCACCCGGACGCCCTCCGCGGCCAGCGCCTTCGCCATGGCCAGCCCGATGCCCCTGCTCCCGCCGGTGACCACGGCCCGCCGTCCGTCCAGCCGCAGATCCATGGTGCGTCCTCCCGCATCGCCGTTGCCGGCCGCGCCCGCGCGGCCGGCCTTGATCCGTACTCTGCCCTACCGGGACCAGGTCCCGGGTCCGGAACCCGCGTCGGCCGGAAGCCCCCTCGTTGTCCCGTCTGCGCCACCCGGCCGGCGCCCGGTGGCACCGCCAGGGCCTGAAGCAGAACTGCGGGCGGGCTTAAGAAAACGTCGATGGACGCGGCGCCCGCCGCTGGGGCAGATTGCAGGACGGTCCCCTTTCGCCTCGGGCGGCGCGGCGCGCCGTACCGCTGGTTCCCCCTACCGTCAGGAGCTTCGGTCATGCAGGCGCTGGTCAAGGAGCGAGCCGAGCCGGGTCTGTGGCTCACGGACGTGCCGGAGCCGGCGCCGGGGCCGGGCGACGTGCTGGTGAAGGTGCTGCGGACCGGCATCTGCGGCACCGACCTGCACATCCGCTCCTGGGACGCCTGGGCGCGGGGCGCGGTGCGCACGCCGGTCGTCGTGGGGCACGAGTTCGTCGGCGAGGTCGTCGAGGTCGGCCGGGACGTGACGACGGTCGCGGTCGGCGACCGGGTCAGCGGCGAGGGCCACCTGGTGTGCGGGCAGTGCCGCAACTGCCTGGCCGGCCGCCGCCACCTGTGCCGTTCGACGGTGGGCCTGGGCATCGGCGTCGACGGCGCGTTCGCCGAGTACGTGGCCCTGCCGGCCGGGAACGTGTGGGTGCACCGCGTGCCCGTCGACCTCGACGTCGCCGCGATCTTCGACCCGTTCGGCAACGCCGTGCACACCGCGCTGAGCTTCCCCCTGGTCGGCGAGGACGTGCTGATCACCGGGGCCGGCCCGATCGGCCTGATGGCCGCGGCGGTGGCCCGGCACGCCGGCGCCCGCAACGTCGTCGTCACCGACGTCAGCGAGGAGCGGCTGGAGCTGGCCCGCGGCCTGGGCGTGAGCCTGGCGCTGAACGTGGCGCGGGCGAGCATCGCGGACGGGCAGCGCACCCTCGGCCTGCGGGAGGGCTTCGACGTCGGGCTGGAGATGTCCGGCCGGCCCTCCGCGTTGCGCGAGATGATCGAGAACATGACGCACGGCGGCCGGATCGCCATCCTGGGCCTGCCCGCGCAGGAGTTCGCGGTCGACTGGAGCCGCGTCGTCACGTCGATGCTGACCCTCAAGGGCGTCTACGGGCGGGAGATGTTCGAGACCTGGTACTCGATGTCGGTGCTGCTGGAAGGCGGCCTGGACCTCTCCCCCCTGATCACCGGCCGCTACGGCTACCGCGAGCACGAGGCGGCGTTCGCCGAGGCCGCCGCCGGCCGCGGCGGCAAGGTCGTCCTCGACTGGACCGCCTGACCGGCCGCCCGGCCTCCCCCCTTTCGCGACCAGACCCCGGAGCCCCGCCATGTTCGATGCCGTCCGATCCGACCTGCGCGCCACCCTCGACGAGATCCGCGAGGCGGGCCTGCACAAGCCCGAGCGCGTCATCGACACCCCGCAGTCCGCGTCCGTCCGGGTCGCGGGCGGCGCAGCGGATGTCCTCAACTTCTGCGCCAACAACTACCTGGGCCTGGCCGACGACCCGCGCGTGGTGGCCGCTGCCAAGGAGGCGCTGGACCGGTGGGGCTACGGCATGGCGTCCGTGCGCTTCATCTGCGGCACCCAGTCGGTGCACAAGGAGCTGGAGGCGCGGCTGTCGGCGTTCCTCGGGCAGGAGGACACGATCCTGTACTCCTCCTGTTTCGACGCCAACGGCGGGGTGTTCGAGACGCTGCTCGGGGAGGAGGACGCGGTCATCTCCGACGCCCTCAACCACGCCTCGATCATCGACGGCATCCGGCTGTCCAAGGCGCGCCGGCTGCGCTACGCCAACCGCGACATGGCCGAGCTGGAGCAGCGGCTGAAGGAGGCGGCGGACGCCCGGCGCACGCTGATCGTCACCGACGGCGTGTTCTCGATGGACGGCTACGTGGCGCCGCTGCGGGAGATCTGCGACCTGGCCGACCGGTACGGCGCGATGGTCATGGTGGACGACTCGCACGCGGTGGGCTTCGTCGGCGGGGGCGGGCGCGGCACGCCGGAGCTGCACGGGGTCACCGACCGGGTGGACATCGTCACCGGCACCCTGGGCAAGGCGTTGGGCGGCGCGTCCGGCGGCTACGTGGCGGCCCGCCGGGAGATCGTGGAGCTGCTGCGGCAGCGCTCGCGGCCGTACCTGTTCTCGAACTCGCTGGCGCCGGTGATCGCCGCCGCCTCGCTGACGGTGCTGGACCTGCTGGAGTCGGCGTCCGGGCCGCGCGAGCGGCTGGCCGAGAACACCGCGCGGTTCCGCTCCCGGATGGCCGAGGAGGGCTTCGAGGTGCTGCCGGGCGACCATCCGATCGTGCCGGTGATGATCGGCGACGCCGCCGAGGCCGGGCGGATGGCGGACCTGCTGCTGGAGCAGGGCGTGTACGCGGTCGGCTTCTCCTTCCCGGTGGTGCCGCGCGGCCAGGCCCGCATCCGGGTGCAGATGTCGGCGGCGCACTCCCTGGCGGACGTGGACCGCGCGGTCGCCGCGTTCGTGGCGGCCCGGGCCCGGCTGGCCGGCTGACCCGCCGCCCGGCAGACCTGCCTGACCTGCTGGTTTACCATTGCGCTTGCGATGATCGACACGAGGCGGCTGCACACGCTGCGCGCGGTCGCCGACCACGGGACGGTGACCGCGGCGGCCGCCGCGCTCTTCGTCACCCCCTCGGCGGTCTCCCAGCAGCTCAACGCGCTGGAGCAGGAGACCGGCCACCGGCTGGTGGAGCGCGGCGCCCGCGGGGTCCGGCTCACGCCGGCCGGTGAGATCCTGCTCGGCCACACCAACGCGGTGCTGGCCCAGCTGGAGCGGGCCGAGGCGGATCTTGCCGCGTACGGGTCGGGCGCCACCGGAACGGTCACCGTGGCCTCGTTCGCGACGGGCATCGCCCTGGTGGTGGCGCCGGCGGTGGCCCACTGCGGGCGGACCGCGCCGGGCATCACCATCAGGGTGCGGGACTGCGAGGGGGACGCGAGCCTTCCGATGGTGCTGGCCCGGCAGGTGGACGTGGCCGTGGCCGTGGAGTACCGGGGCGCCCCGGCGGACGACCCGCGCCTGACGCACGTGCCGCTCTACGCCGAGCCCTTCGACGCGGTGGTGCCGGCCTCGCACCGCCTGGCCGGCGCCGAGTCGGTGCCCTTGGCCGAGCTGGCCCGCGACACCTGGGCCGGCCCGTACCCGGGCAACCCGTGCCATGACGTGGTGGTGATCGCCTGCGAGGCGGCGGGCTTCCAGCCGCGCTACGCGCACTCCTCGGACGACTTCCGCGCCGTGGTCGCGCTGGTCGCCGCGGGGGCGGGCGTGGCTCTGGTGCCCCGCTCGGCGCTGCGCGGCATGGACCTCGCCGCAGTCGCCGTCCGCCCCCTGCAGGCCGTCGCCCCCGCCCGGCGGGTCTTCGCCGCGGTCCGCCGCGGAGCGGAGGACCACCCCCTGATCCGGCCGGTCCTGGGCGCCCTGGGCGCGGCGGCCCGTCCCTGGAACCCCTCCCCGGCGGACGCCCCGCCGGGGTGAGCGCACGCCGCCTCGCCCCGCCGACCGCGGCCGGCGGGGTGGCCGCGACCGACCGGAACGACCAGTGCCGGCAGGGGCGCTAGTTGCTGCGGATCGCGAAGATCACGCCGATCAGGAAGATCGCGGCGATGATCGCGTACCAGATGATGTCCTGACGTGCGTCCGTGGTCAGGGCAAGCTGCACGATCCTGTCGTCCACGACGGAACCCTTCTCGCGTAGTGCGCATCTTTCTGCCGAGGCTACCTACCCGCTGCGGCTCCTACCACCTGCCCGGGACGGCAAGGATCGGCAAAGATCGCCGGGTGCCGTGCCGTGGAGGCGGCCGCGTCCACGGCCTCGATGCCGCGGCGGCCGGCACCCTCCGGGGAGGGGCCGGCCGCCGGGCCGGACCGGGTCGGGGGTCAGGAGCAGGTGAGGGTGGGGTTGACCCAGTCCGCGTGGTCGTTGCCGTTGCCGTCGCCGCCGTCGCCGACGTTCAGGTCGATGACCTGGCCGCCGGTGACGGGGACGTCGAGGGCGACGGAGTGCGAACTGCCGCGCAAGACGGGGGTGGTGACCAGCGTCTTGCCGTCGAGCAGGACGCTGAACGTGGCGCTGCCGGGGTCGCCGTGGTCGATGCCGACGGTGGCAGTGAACCGGCTGCACCTGCCGTCGAGGTAGACCTGCACGTCGCTGGGCGAGTTGGTGCCCAGGCCCTTGGCGTAGACGGTGCCGTCGAGGGTCAGCGGGGTGCCGTCGTCCGCGGCGGTGTTGCCGACGGACTGGTCCCGTTCGACGGGGCCCCAGCCGTTGGTGGCGGACAGCCAGTCCAGGTCGCTGACCTGGTCGGTGCCGGCCGGCGGCGGGGACGGGACGGCGGTGGTGATCCGTTCGTCGGACGGGTGCACGGTGCGGCCGGCCTGGCGGAGCGTCGCCGTGGCGGTCAGGGCGCTGGCCTTGGCGGGCTTGTCCGGGGCGGTGACCGTCCAGTGGAAGGCCGCCGAGTGCCCGGGTCTGATCAGCCGGACCGAAGCCGGGGTGGACGCCGGGCTGACCGTCCACCCGTCGGGCACCGCCAGCCGGGCGGTGACGTTCGTGGCGGCGGGCCGGCCGGCCGGGACGCTGACCGTGGCCGTCGCGGTAAACGTCGCCGAGCCCTGCGCGGAGCCGGGTGTGTCGAGCCGGACGGTGGAGGTGGCCGCGGCCGGCATGGCGTACCGGACCGGGTCGTAGCCGGGGCTCGCGTTCTGGCGCACCGTCAGCGAGGAGGCGTAGGAGCCGTAGTCGACCAGGCTGACCTTGCCCAGGCCGCCGGTGCTGCCGTCGAGGTTCCACACGGCGATCGAGATGGTGTTGCGGCCGTGCGGGTTGAGGATGCCGTCGGGGACGGGGAAGCTGTGCTGCGGTCCGACGTAGTTGACGTAGTTGCCCATGTCCCAGCCGTTGACGTAGATCTCGGCGCGGTACTTGCGGGACGGATCGTCGGTGATGTTGAGGCCGAGTGAGGTGTCCTGGCCCTGCGGCAGCCGCAGGGTGACGTCGGTGGTGTACCAGGACACGCCCGGGGTGGTGTCGGTGGCGGGCAGGGTGACGGGCTTCCATCCGGCGGTGGAGTGGCCGGGCAGCATCCAGCCGGCCCGCTCGCCGTACAGGCCGCCGGTGCTCAGCGGGCCGCGCACCGGGTCGGTGGCGGCGTCGCGGGCGCCCTGGATGCGCCAGGTGACGGTGTTGAGCGGGTCGCCGACGAGTTCGGCGCCGGTCAGCCCGCGGGCTGCCTTGCTGCCGTTGGA
>Ga0164242_10006801_pt1 | contig 12565 bp, 11 predicted proteins | sample OricomgcompostMG_FD_108783 | JGI IMG/M metagenome (GOLD analysis project Ga0164242, IMG submission 108783) | Miracle-Growth compost microbial communities from Emeryville, California, USA - Original compost - Miracle growth compost (MG) ... | reverse complement strand
GCCCGCCGGGTCGCCGAATGGGCGGCGTCCCTGTCCGGGTGAGCAGTGTCGGTCGCCGCCGGCCGCAGCGCCGGGCGGGACTGCCCGCATGACCTATGCTCGCCGGGGCTCGGGATCCCCCGGCCGGACGGAGGTCGTCATGCAATCGCGAGTGCGTTGGGGGATTCTCGGCACCGGGTGGGTCGCCCACATGTTCACCGCCGATCTGGTCGCCGCCGGTGCGCACGTCACGGCGGTCGGGTCGCGCTCGGCGGAGGCGGCCACGGCCTTCGCCGCCGAGCATGGAATTCCGAAGGCCCACGACAGCTACCAGGCCCTGGTCGACGACGCCGACGTCGACATCGTCTACGTCGCAACGCCTCACCCGTTCCACGCACCGCACGCCGCCCTCGCTCTCGAGGCCGGCAAACATGCCCTGGTGGAGAAGCCGTTCACGATGAACGCCGGCGAGGCGTGCGGCCTGGCCCGCCTCGCTGAGCAGCGGAGCCTCATTCTGCTGGAGGCGATGTGGACCCGCTACCTGCCGCACATGATCGAGCTCGACCGGGTCATCTCCGACGGCACCATCGGTGAGATCCGTACCGTGATCGCCGACCACAGCCAGCGGCTGTCGACGGACCCCCGACACCGGATCAACGACCCCGCACTCGGAGGTGGTGCGCTGCTGGATCTCGGCATCTACCCGGTCTGGCTGGCCGATTACCTACTCGGCGCACCGACCGAGGTGCACGCGTCGTCCGCGCGCACGGCCACCGGTGTCGATCGCCAGTGCGCCATGGTGCTCGACCATGCGAACGGCGCGCAGGCGGTGCTGCAGTGTGCCCTGGATACTCCCGGCCCCAACACTGCGGCGATCCTGGGGACGCGGGGCTGGATCGGCATCGACCCGGTCTGGCACGACGCGTCGTCCTTCACCGTGTACGACACCGAGGAGAACGTGCTGCGGCGCTTCGACGAACCGGTGCCCGGCCGGGGCATGCACTACCAGGCGCTGGCCGCGGAGCGACTTATCGTGGGCGATGCCAGCCCCGACAAGGTGATGCTCCCGGCGACGAGTGTGCGGATCATGGAGACGATGGACCGAATCCGCCGGACGATCGGGCTGGTCTATCCCGGCGAGGAACCGGAATAGCAGGCCCGCTCGTCGTAGCAGCGGTGCCCGAATGAGCCGGTGACGAGGATGCGGGTTACGCCCGGCGGGTGGCGGCGCCGTCGATCAGCTCCGACAGCGCCATGTCGAGGGCGTCGCCGAACACTCGCCTGCCGGTGGCGCGCAGGCTGCGCAGATGGCTCGCCAACAGCTCGGCGGTGCCCCCGTCGATCGGTGTTTCTCGGACCCTCTCGGCGAGCGTGGCGATCGCTCGGGCACCGACCTCGAACATCTCGATCCACGGCCGCGCCTCGGCGATGATCGCGGTGTTGTTCACCGAGCCGCCGAGCAGGTGCTCGGCCGCTTGACGGAGTCGACTGGCCACGGTCGACAACTCGCTGCCGGCCTCGTCAACCCGACCGGTATCGATCAGGAACCCGAACCGCTCCAGGGCGGCGCCCACCTCCGGTGCGTCCTCGTCGCACAGGCACGAGGAGCGCACGTTGTCCGCGAAGATCGCGAACGCCGCGGCATCCTCCTCATTGGCCAACACGTCACGGATCGCGGTCCGCAAACTCGCCTCCGGGTCGTAGGTCTCCGGCGCCCACAGGTAGTCGGCGATCGTCGCGAATGCGATCTTCGACGACTCGAACAGCGACATTCCGTTGGCGATCACCCCTGTCGCGAAACGGTAGAGATGCCTGTCCCGTCCCAGGTACGGACCGACGTGCAACTCGCCGCCCATGGCGACGTCGTTCACTGGATAGTTGTCCCAGTAGGTGACCGGGCGGGCCAGCGACCTCGAGATCGTGGCGGCATCCGCGAGATCGAGAGTGGCCGAGCAGATCGCGCGACCGGTCCAGAACACATCGATCCGGGGGTCGATGCCCCGTCCCAATCGAGTGACGTACTCCTCGTCGCCGTACCCGCGGTACACGGTGGGACAGACCACCAGTCGACCTCGCGGATCGCGGGCCAGCACGTCGTCGAAGACTGCGCCGATGAGATGCTGGTGGGCGTCTGCCAGGTCCCGGAACATCTCGCGATCCACGGAATGCTGGAGTTCACCTGGGATGTCGTCCAAGAGCAGGCCGAAGGAGCGGATACCGAGTTCCGCCACGCTGCCGAACTTGGCGTCGAGAAGGGCCCTGTCCCGCGGACTGGAGTACTCGATCGACAGCCCGGGCGACAGGCAGTACACCAGCTCGACGCCATGGCGTGCACAGTGTTCGGCTAGCTCGGCCAGTCTCGCCAGATCATGGCCGGCGTAGCGGACGCGCCAGTCCCGGCGTACCAGCGGGTCGTCCTTCGGTCCGTAGACGAAGGTGTTCATGCCGCGCGCGGCGATGAACTCGATCATGTCCAGCCGCTGGGCGTGCGTCCATGGCGGGCCGTAGAAGCCTTCGATGATGCCCCTGGTGCGGAACGCGGCCGAACCGGTCTTGCCCGTGCCCATCACGACCGCGGTGCTCATGGTGTGCGGGGCTCGATCCCGGGATGTGATGCGGCATGTTCGGCGTCACCGGTCGCGGTATTCAGGCTGGCGTACACCTCCGGCGGTCTGCCGCGCTCCACCAGCAACTGCACCGCCTCGGCGACGACGGCGTTCACGATCGCGGCACCGATCACGGTTGAGGTGGGCGCGATTCGCTTGGCGAATCCCGGGACGTCCACGGCGGCGTCACCGGGGATGCCCCCGTTGTCGAGGACGATGTCGGCCAGCGTGTGGAGCCTGGGTAGGTCGCTGTGCCGGGCCGCTGCCGATGTCGCGTGCCGCATGCTGGTCACGGCGATGACGGTGGCACCGGCCTGCCGCCCGAGCCGGGCCATCTCGATCGTGGCCACATTGCCGCCGGAGTTCGACGCCACGATCAGCACGTCACCGTTGCGGATCGGATGATCGGCCAGTAACGCGGACGCCAGACCGGGCATGCGCTCAAGCGCGGTGCTCCGCTGGGTGCTGTGATGCAGCATGACACCGTCGAACAGGATCGGCTCGACACGTACGAGACCACCCGCGCGGTAGTACAACTCCTCGGCCAGCAGGTGCGAATGACCGGTGCCGAAGACATGAACGGATCTCTGGTGGTCCAGCGCCTCGGCGACGGCTCGCGCCGCCGCCTGGATCTGGGGCCATTCCTCGGTTCCCAATCGCGAGATCAGCGTGCCGAGAGTGGCCAGGTAGCGGGATCCGGCAGAGCCGGGGGCAGGGGTGCTGCCTGCGGTGGGTGTCATCGTTGTTCGACTACCGTCCTGTCGTCGGCGGGCTGGGCGCCGCCGGCCCGGTCCGGGTCCCGGGGCCGGTCACCGTTCGGACCGCGGTGTGGTCGTCATACGCTAGGCGACATGAGCCCGATCCGGCAGGCGGAACTCCGGGACCTGGCAGGAATCTACCGGGTGTGCCTGCAGACCGGCGACGCCGGCATGGACGCCACGGGGATCTACCGTGATCCAGATCTACTGGGCCACATCTATACCGGCCCCTACGTGGTTGGTCAACCACGGTTCGCGATGGTACTGGCGGACGTTCGGGGCATCGGTGGGTACGCCCTGGGCGCCTCCGACACGATCGCGTTCCGCCGGTGGCAGGAGGCCGAGTGGTGGCCCTCGCTGCGGCGCCAGTATCTGGGTGCCGATCGAACCGGGGCCGACGGCGAGTTGATCGAGCTACTCTTCGATCCGCCCGAGCCCGATCCACGGCTCTGCGCGGACTATCCCGCCCACCTGCACATCGATCTCGCTCCCCGGGCACGTGGTCACGGCCATGGCCGCGCGTTGATCGAGGCGTTGATCGATCGCCTGTGCGCCGGTTCGGTGCGTGGTGTGCACTTGGAGGTGGCGCCCTCCAACCACAACGCGATCGAGTTCTACCGGCATCTCGGGTTCCGGGAGTATTCTCGGTCGGACGGCGGCATCGTCATGGTCCGCCGGTTGAATGGGCTGGCGACCCGGTGAGCGGATTTCCCATTGCTTTGCCCGACGCGCGGCTAGTGCCATTGCGCACCGCGGCGTCGCTGCGCTGGGGGATCCTGGCTCCGGGTGAGATCGCCGGGGACTTCGTGCATGCCCTGCACGTGCACACCGAGCAGCGGGTGTGCGCAGTGGGCTCCCGCTCCTCGGCACGAGCCGAGGCGTTCGCGCGCCGGCACGGCATCGAGCGCAGCTACGGGTCGTACGAGCAGTTGGTGGTCGATCCGGGCGTGGACATCGTGTACGTCTCGTCGCCGAACAGCGAGCATCGCCGCCTCGCGATCATGGCGATCGAGGCCGGGAAGCATGTGCTGGTGGAGAAACCGATGGCGGCCAGCGCGGCGGATGCCAGGGCGATCGCCACGGCAGCCACAGGTGCGGGAGTATTCGCCATGGAGGCCATGTGGAGCGCGTTCCTGCCCCAGTCGTCGGTGATCCGTGCGCTCCTCGACGATGGCGTGCTGGGGCGGATCGCCATGCTCACTGCGGACTTCGGTGCGGACTTCACGGACGAGCCCGGGGCGATCGTGTTCCGTCCGGAACTCGCCGGCGGCGTGCTGCGCGACATCGGGGTGTATCCGCTGTGGTTCTCCTCGTTCGCGCTGGGACCACCGACCGCGGTGAGCGCAGTGGGGACGGTGACCGACTCGGGGGTGGACGGGCAGGCCGCCGTCGTCCTGGGCCATCGGTCCGGCGCCCAGTCCGTACTCAACACGACGATGTACGCGGACACTCCCACCGTTGCGTCGGTAAGCGGTGACGCCGCGAGGCTGGAGGTGGACCGCCCCTTCCTCATGCCCGGTGGATTCACCCTGTTCGACGCACGCCGCGACCGATCGCTGCGCTGGCGAGACGACTCCGGCCTGGTCGGGCGGGAGGGTCTTGCCTGGCAGGCCGTCGCGGTGGCACAACACGTGGCCGATGGTCTGCTCGAGTCCCCGGTGCATCCGCTGGAGGCGACGGTATCGATCCTGGAGACGCTGGACGAGGCGCTGCGGCAGGTGCATCGGGGCGCGACGGCGCCGGGACTGGGCCACACCGCGAGCACCTGACCCGGTCTTGGGTAGGCCGATCGGAGATAGTTCCTGTCGGGGTCTTACTATTAGGAACCTTTCCTGATACATTTCCGCGCAACCTCACGAGCGAATGCGGCGGGAAGGCGAAACGTGGGAACCCGACCGGGTACTCCATCGCGGTTGCGCGAGATGAACGACCGCACTGCCCTGTCGCTGCTGCTCGAACATGGTGCGCTGACCCGGAACAGGCTCAGTGAGCTCTCCGGGCTGTCCAAGCCGACCGCGTCGCAGATGATGGTCCGACTGGAGAACCTCGGCCTGATCCATGTCGTGGGAGAGGTGTCGGCCGGCCGCGGACCCAGCGCCGCGAGCTACGCGGTCCGCAACGACAAGGTGCTCGCGGTCGCCGTGAACATCAATCACGGACTCGCACAATCGACGGTCGTCGACGCCAGCGGAGCGGATCATCCCATCGTCGAATCCCAACTGTCACGCACGGCGCGAAATCGTGATCCCGCCGACGACGTGAGGGGCGCCGTTCGCGCCGCGTGCGCCGCCAGTGGGCTGCGCATGCGATCCGTCCGCATGGTCGCCGTGGGGGTGCAGGGCGCCGTCGATGAGCGGGCGGATGAGTTGAGCTTCGTGCAGTCGCTCCCGGGGTGGCCGCGGCACGGTGCCCGAGCCGCACTGGAGGCGGCGCTGAAATGCCAGGTCCTGATCGAGAACGACGTGAACCTTGCGGCGATCGCCGAGCGAACCCAGGGCGCCGGTATCGGCCGGCACAGCTTTGCCCTGCTCTGGGTGGGTGAGGGTCTCGGCCTGACCGTCGATCTGGGCGGCGTGGTGCTGAACGGGGCGTCCGGGCGCGCCGGCGAACTCGGTGACCTCCCCGTTCCCCGGGACGTCGCAGCGGTCGATCCGGAGGCCAAGGACCTGGAGAGTCTCGTCTCCGCAGCCGGGCTCGGCCGGATCGCCCGGCTGCACGGGGTGCGCAAACGCTCCTTCCCCGCGCTCCTGGGCGCCCTCGCGGACCACCCGGAGCGAGAGCAGATCCTGGACGCCCTGGCCGGCCGGCTGGCCGTCGTGGTCAGGGTGGTCCTGGCCGTCGTGGATCCTGATCGTGTCGTGCTGGGCGGGCCCACCGCGGCCGTCGGCGGGACGATACTGGCCGAGTTGGTGCAAGCCAAGATCCGTCGCAGCTCGAAATGGTCCGCGGAGGTGGTCACCAGCACCGTGACGGACCATCCCATCATTCGCGGAGCTCGTGAGCTGCTCACCGCGAAGGTCCGTGAAGTGCTCATCGAAGAGGTGGGCGATGTCCCGGGCGGTGCCGCCCCGACCCGGCGCCGTCTCACCGTCTAGGAACAGTGAGGTTCAACCATGCGCCATCATCACCGCTCCCTGGTCGCAGCCACGGCTGCGGCAACGATCGCGGCACTCGCCCTCGCCGGATGCTCCGGCGATGCAGGCGGTTCCGGTTCGGACGTCGGGTCCGCGGCGCCCGACCACCTGTCCGGCACCGTGTCGTTGTGGCACTACTTCACTGACCGGGAGGCGAAGGTCGTCCAGTCCGTCGTCGACGGGTTCGAGAAGGCCAACCCTGACGTGAAGGTGAAGGTCCACACCGGCCAGGAAGACGACAAGATCACCAAGGTCATCGCCTCCGGCGGGGATCTCGACGTGGCGATCTCCAGCGGGACCGACAATCTGGGCGCCTTCTGCAGTTCCGGCTCGTTCATCGATATGGGCCCCTACATCAAGCGGGACGACATCGCCAAGGCGCAGATCCTGTCCGTCCCGCTTGACTACACCAAGTTCGACGGCAAGCAGTGCGCGCTGCCGATGATGTCCGACGTCTACGGGTTGTACTTCAACACCGACCTGCTGAAGGCAGCGGGCTACGACTCGCCGCCCAAGACGCTCAGCGAACTGGCCGACATGGCGGTCAAGCTCACCACCTACAACGACGACGGGTCGATCAAGACGCTCGGGTTCGACCCCCTGATGGGCTTCTACGAAAACCAGTCCGCCCAATGGTCCTTCATCACGGGCGCCTCGTGGATGAAGGACGGGAAGAGCGCGATCGCGGACGACCCCGCCTGGAAGGAATTGATGACCTGGCAGAAGGGGCTGGTCGACAAGATCGGGTACGACAAACTCAAGGCGTTCACCGCGGGCCTCGGCGACGAGTGGTCGGCCGATCAGGCCTTCGAGACCGGCCAGGTCGCGATGATGCTGGACGGTGAGTGGAGGGTGGCCTTCATCAGCGACCAGAAGCCCGATCTGAACTACGCGACGGCGCCGTTCCCCACCGGTGACAACAACACCGATTCCTACGGCGGGGGATACACCTCGGGCACGATCGTAGGAATCTCCAAGAACTCCAAGAACAAGGAACTCGCCTGGGCGCTGGTCAAGTACCTCACCACGAATACCTCCGCACTGGTCACGCTGGCGAACGAGCTGAACAACGTTCCGACCACCAAGGCGGCGTTGACCTCGCCAGACCTGAAACTTCCCAGCCAGTTCCAGACGTTCCTGGACATCGCCAAGAGCTCGCATGTGGTGTCGCTGCCCAACACCGTGATCGGCAGCGCGAACCAGACCACGATGGACACCTACTGGCAGTCCTACCAGGCGGGCGGCGGCAGTGGTTTGGATGCGGGCTTGAAGAAGGTGGACGAGGACATCAACAATGCCCTGTCGCTGAGTGAAGGACCGTCATAACGGTGGCGATCGGATCGGCCCTGGGAGCGGGGGCGGGCGCACGATCCCGCCTCCGCCCCGGCCCCCGGGGAGCGGGCGGTCGGCTCGGGCGCTCCCTCGTCGTGTGGGCGATGCTGCTGCCCGCGCTGTTGGGATTGGCGATCTTCTTCGTCTACCCCTTGGTCGCCAACGTCTACTTCTCGTTCACCAGCTTCAACCTGCTGGAGCCGCCCCGGTGGATCGGGCTGCGCAACTACACGTACCTGTTCACCCAGGACCCCCAGGTGGGGACGGCGGCCCTGAATACCCTGTGGCTGGTGGCTATTCTGGTTCCCGTCCGCATCGTGATGGCGCTGGGCGTGGCCGGTCTTCTGGTGCGTGCCAAGCGCGCTTCCGGCTTCTGGCGCACCATCTTCTACCTGCCGGCGCTGGTGCCGCCGGTGGCCTCGGTGGTGGCGTTCGTGTTCTTGTTCAACCCCGGCACGGGGCCGGTCAACGAACTGCTGCGCCACCTCGGAATCCGCGGCCCGCTGTGGTTCAACGACCCTTCCCTGGCCAAGCCCTCCCTCGTCATGATGGGAGTGTGGGTCATGGGCGACATCATGATCATCTTTCTGGCGTCGTTGCTCGACGTCCCGCGGGAGCAGTACGAGGCCGCTGCCCTGGACGGGGCGAACGGGGCACAGAGAGTTCGCTACGTCACGATCCCGCACCTGGGTCCGGTGCTGGTGTTCGCGGTGATCACAGGCGTGATCGATGCCCTGCAGTACTTCACCGAGGCGGCCGTCGCCTCCAGTGTGGCCAGCGGCAGGTCCGGGGTGTCGGTGAAGTTCGAGCAGGTTCTTGGCTACCCCAACAATTCGCTGCTGACCTACACGGAGTGGCTGTACGTGCGTGGGTTCAGCAACTTCCAACTCGGCTATGCGGCGGCGCTCGCCGTCCTGCTGTTCGTCGTCACCGCTGTGTTCCTGTTGCTGCTGCTGCGGCGCTTCAACGCCTTCACACCGGACGGCCGCGCATGACGGCGATCGCATCATCGACGTCCGGCGCCCGTGGCACGGCGGGCCCGCAGCGCCCCAGACGCTCGGGCAGCGTGCTGATATGGATCGCCGAGCACACCCTGCTCACCCTGCTGGCGGTGCTGTTCATCGCGCCGATCGTCTTCGTGCTGCTCACCTCGTTCATGTCGTCGAATCAGACGCTCACCGCATCGCTCTGGCCCCAGCCGTGGGACGTGCGCAACTACGCGAAGGCCTTCACCGAGGTTCCGCTCGGCCGGTGGTTCGGCAATTCCGCCCTCTACGCGGGCCTGGTCACCGCCTTCATGCTGATGTCCTCGGTACCCGCCGCCTATGTGCTGGCGAAGGTCCGGATCCGCTTCTCCAACGCCATCTTCGCCGCGGTGATCGTCGCCATGCTGCTTCCACCGCAGGTGACGATCGTGCCCCTGTACATCATGTGGTCGAAGCTGGGGCTGACCGGCACGCTGTGGCCGCTGATCCTGCCGAACCTGCTCGGGGACGCCTTCTCGATCTTCCTGCTGCGCCAGTTCTTTCTCACCATTCCCAGCGAGTACGCCGACGCCGCGCGGATCGACGGGAACGGGGAACTCGGAGTTCTGCTGCGGGTGATCGTGCCGATGGCCAAACCCGGAATCGCCGCAGCGGGCATCTTCAGCTTCTTCCACGCCTGGAACGACTACTTCGGCCCGCTGGTGTACGCCTCGGAGAACCCGGGGAACTGGCCCGTTGCCTACGGACTGGCCATGTTCCACGGTTCCCACGGCACGGACTGGGGGACCACCATGGCGGTGACGATGCTCGTGACCGTTCCGGTCGTGATCGTGTTCTTCTTCGCTCAGCGGACCTTCGTCGAGGGGATCACGCTGACCGGCGTGAAGGGATAGGGCCGGTGAAGCTGACCGTCGTCGGTGGAGGATCCACCTATACTCCGGAACTCGTCGACGGGTTCTGCCGCCGCAGGGGGGAACTGCCACTGGATGAGCTGTGGCTGGTCGACCCGGACGAGCACCGGCGGGACCTGGTCGCCGGGATGACGCGAAGGATGTTCGCCCGCCAAGGGCACTCCGGACGCGTGATGGCAACCGCCGATCTGGTCGCGGGCGTGAGCGACGCCGACATCGTGCTCATCCAACTGCGCGTCGGGGGCCAGGCCGCGCGTCGCCAGGACGAGACATGGCCACACGAGGCCGGCACCATCGGGCAGGAGACAACCGAACCCGGCGGCCTGGCCAAGGCGATGCGCACGGTGCCCGTCGTGCTCGACATTGCCGAAACCGTGAGGAAGCACGCCCGCCCGGACGCGTGGATCATCGACTTCACCAATCCGGTCGGCATCGTGACCAGGGCGCTCCTGCAGGCGGGCCACCGTGCGGTCGGGCTGTGCAACGTCGCCATCGGTTTCCAGCGGGACTTCGCGACGCGGCTGGGTGTCGACCATGGCTCGGTCCAACTGGAACACGTCGGTCTGAACCACCTCACCTGGGAGCGCTCCGTCCGCGTCACCCGGAACGGGCACACCTACGACGCGCTGCCCGAGTTGCTGGAGCGGCACCTGGAGGCGATCGCCGAACAGGAGCAACTACCCGCCGATGCGTTGCGACTGCTCGGTGCCATTCCCTCCTACTACCTGCGCTACTACTACTCCCACGATCGGGTGCTCGCCGAGCAACTCTCGTCACCGACCCGTGCCGAGGAGGTGATGGAGATCGAGCAATCGTTGCTGCGCACCTACGCCGATCCGACCGCGAACGAGAAACCCGACGCGCTGGCCCGGCGCGGCGGTGCCTTCTATTCGGAAGCCGCCGTGGACCTGATCGCATCGCTTAGGACCGACCGGCGGGACGTTCAAGTCGTCAATATGCGGAACGACGGCTCGCTGCCGTTCCTCCCCGACGACCACGTCATCGAGGTGCCGGCGGTCGTCGGAGCAGACGGACTGACCGCGGTTCCGCTGCGTCGGATGCCGGACGAGATGGCCGGACTGGTCGGCCAGGTGGCCGGATACGAGAGGCTGGCGCTGCGGGCGGCCGTCGAGGGCGGTCGCGACCTGGTCATGCGGGCACTGCTTTCCCACCCCCTGGTCGGTCAGACCGACAAGGCAGAGAGACTCACCGACCTACTGATGGCGCACAATCGCGACTATTTGTCCTGGGCGCGATGACATGACCATCGACACACCCGACCGCGGATCGGACGATCACCTGGTCGTCGCGGTGGATGGCGGAGGTTCCAAGACCGACGTCATCGCGGTCACCACGGCGGGCAGGGTGCTGGCCGGTGCGCGAGGAGCAGCGTCCAACCCCCAGCATGTCGGCCTGCCCGGGGCGGTTGCGACGATCGGGGCGCTGGTGGAGGACGTGCTCGCCCGATCGGGCGGCCGGGTGCCGCAGCGGGTGGGGATCTACCTCTCCGGCCTGGACTTCGATCGCGAAGTTGACGCCTTCACCACCGCGATCCACGGCGCGGCGTGGACGAACGGCGCCGCCGGACCACCGGTGATCGGCAACGACCTGTTCGCCGTGCTGCGGACCGGAACGAGCGCGCCCGACGCGGCCGCGGTGGTTTGTGGCACGGGCATCAACTGCGTGGGCGTGCGCGCCGACGGGGCGACCATCCGCTATTGGGCGGTGGGCGCCGTCTCCGGGGACTGGGGTGGCGGGTGGCATCTGGGTGAACAGGCGATGTGGCACGCCGTCCGAGCCGAGGACGGCCGGGGTCCGGCGACGATGCTGTCCTCGCGTATCCCGCGCGCGCTCGGCCGGGGCTCGCTGGCCGAGGTCATCGAAGCGCTCCACTTCGGCGAACTGGAGGAGTCGCGCCTCGCGGCGCTCAGCCCCGTGGTCTTCAAGGCGGCGACGGCCGGCGATCCGGTCGCCGGCTCGCTGGTCGATCGTCAGGCCGAAGAGATCGTCGCGCTCGCCGCCGGCGCGCTGCGCCGCCTGGATCTGCTGGACCGCGAGGTGCCGCTCATCCTGGGCGGAGGCATCGCGCGTGCCCAGCATCCCAGGTTGATGGCGCGTGTTCGGCACTGGGCCGCGACACTGGCACCTCACGCGAGCGTCATCGTGGCGTCCGAGCCGCCGATCGTGGGGGCGGCCCTGCTGGTGCTGGAATCCATCGGCGCGGGCCGCGATGCCCTGCTGGGCTGGTCACCGCGCGACGCCGATGTCTCATCGTCGTGGGGTGTGGCCGCGCACCGGAGCGCCAGCGCCGGGCGATAGGGTCGGTCCATGTTCGATCGTCACCTCTTCGGCCCCGGCCCGTCCAACGCCTACCCGGAGGCGACCGCGGCACTCGCGGCGCCGCTGCTGGGCCACCTGGACCCCGCATTCCTGGAGATCATGGACTCGGCCTGCGACGGCCTGCGCGCGGTGTTCGGCACCGAGAACCGCCGGACGCTGCCGATTTCCGCCACCGGGTCCGCCGGCATGGAGGCCTCCTTCGTCAACACCGTGCACCCGGGCGACGTCGTCGTCGTCGGGGTGAACGGCCTGTTCGGCGAGCGCATGTGCGACGTGGCCGCCCGCTGCGGCGCCGAAGTGGTGCGGGTGGATCACGAGTGGGGCACCCCGGTCGATCCGGACCGGATGGCCGCCGCCCACCCGAACCCGAAGATCATGGCCGCCGTGCATGCCGAAACCTCCACCGGCGTGCGATCGGACATCGCCGCGCTGGGCGCGGTCAAGGGCGACGCGCTGCTGGTGGTGGACACCGTCACGTCCATCGGGGGCATCGAGATCGCCGCGGACGAGTGGGGCATC
>Ga0164242_10006800_pt1 | contig 12565 bp, 6 predicted proteins | sample OricomgcompostMG_FD_108783 | JGI IMG/M metagenome (GOLD analysis project Ga0164242, IMG submission 108783) | Miracle-Growth compost microbial communities from Emeryville, California, USA - Original compost - Miracle growth compost (MG) ... | reverse complement strand
TACCGTTGCGGATCAGCGCCTTTGTGGCCGTATTGATAATCTAAGATGGTATTAAATCCAGCTCCGGCAATGCGCGCCAAATTTTCATCCGTGTTATCATTTTTTTCGCCCAGATAAATGCCGAACGGAAAGAACGGTTTGCCGTTGCGGATCATACGGCCGGTTTCATCGATATACACTTTTGGCATTTGCGCTACGATATGCACCGGCTGATTTAATTCCTGCAAAATTTTTCCATCGCTGCTTTGTAATTGGAAATTCCACTGGTAATCGCCCATCGCTAATTTGTCTTTAAGCGGCAATTGCACTTCTTGTGTGTTCTTCAAAACGGATGAAGCGTGTGCAATTATTTTCCCCGCGCTGTCTTTTAATGCGTAGTTGAGTTGTAACGCGGTTGGCAAATCAGTGGAATCCGCTAATTCTATTTTTGCGCATAACGGTTTATCATTATTTACTGGCAATAGATTCCGATAATTGGGACGGCGCAAAAATACCTGCATCGGCGGCAGTTGGCGTTGCAGCGTGACGCCGTCAAACCACACCGTTCCGCTTTGGCCTGGATTGAGTTCCATCGAAAATTTCCGCGCATCGGCAGGTAATGTAAAAGTACTTTCGCGCCACGTCCAATCGAAAGTACCGGTTAGTGACTCGGTCTGAGCAGAAGTTTTATCACCTCTTACTTTAATAATCGCATCACCTTGCACATTTTCGCCGCGTATCCACGCGCCAAAGCGCACGGTTTCTCCCGGCAATGCAGTAACAATATTTTGTTGCGCAGATTTTTCGTTTAATTGGAGAGATATTTTGCCATCATGAAAAACACTATTCTCAGCAACGGCATTATCCGGCAATGTCCATTGCTGCACTTTCTCTTTGACCACTTTTTCGAAACCAGGATTATTTAATTCATTTTGCGATGAAGTAAATAATGGCGGCTGCGCCTGGCATGATATATTTGCGAATATAACCGTGGCGGCTAATAAAAGTACTTTTTTATACATAATTTCACCTCATGCAATTATTACGGATTCCAAGTTGTATTAGGAGTATTATCACTACCCCACACATCTTCACGAGTCAACAATGCGCCTTTCTTGCTCCATTTCACATGACCATCCGCATAACCAATATTGCCTCCGCCGAGATGCGGCCAGATGCGAATCACGCTGGCGCTGGGATTTTGTTGTTTCGCCCAATCGCTGTAATCGTTACCGTTGGGATAAAGATTCCACTGGGTGTTATAGTCCAGAATCATGACTAATTTGGATGCTTCCCGCACATCCGCCAATGCCACCGGAGTTGGTGAACCGATCTTGCTGATCTTGCGGTTGTAGCCATAACTCAATTGAAGCGATCCATCGTTCTGACCATAAGTTGCAGAAGGACACACAAAAACTTGCACACTTTTTGTATAGGGATAAATCACATCTTGAAAGGTAATCCAATGCCCTGATTTGCAACCATTACTCACCACAAAAAGATGGCCGGGTTTGGTGGAATCCGTCTGCGTCTGCCCTCCGCCATTACACCAATCGGCCGGGTTGCTGTAATAGTAGGCCATTGGAAAGCGCTCATCATAATCCTGCACATACATCATAAATCCCAAACCGATCTGCTTTAAATTACTCATGCAACTGGCGCGCCGGGCGTTCTCCCGCGCCCGCGCGAAAACCGGAAACAGGATTGCGGCGAGCAATGAAATAATCGCCACGACGACAAGAAGTTCGATTAAGGTGAATCCCCTATTACTGTTTGCTTTACGTGACATCATACTCCTCCTAAAAGTACTTTTATACAGCTTGAGCAGCAGCGTATTTTTGATTCGCAGCCGCCGTGGTTTTCCCCGCAGCTAATTGCACCGGCAACATCACGCTGCGCTGATTTTGGTGCGGATTTTCGATGCGCGCGGCAAGCATATTCAAGCCGGCAGCGCCAATTTCCTGCAAAGGCACTTGCACCGTCGTTAAACCGCACGACCGGACGCAAAAGATTTCCGAACCGTCATAGCCGGCAACGCTGACATCATCGGGCACGCGCAATCCGGCTTCTTCCAACGCGTTCATCGCCCCCATCGCGCATAAGTCATTCTGGCAAAGCAATGCAGTGCATCCCAAATCTTCCCATCCGTTTTTCAACCATAATTTCATGCTTTCATAGCCATAATGCACGTAATCCGGTTCATGCAAAATAGGCGGTGAAAAAACCCATTCCGGTTGCGCATCAATGCCGTGCGCTTTCAGTGTTTCCAGATAAGACCGGTAACGCACTTGCAGTAACGGATGTTGCGCCATCAACGGAAAATGCACCTGCGTTAAATAGGCGATGCGCCGATGCCCAAACCCGATGAGATGTTCTGTCAGCTGGCGAATGCCGCTGGCATCGTCCGCCAACACGCTGGGCATGCCCTGCAACGGAAATAACAAATTGACCGCCGGCATTTCCGGCGGCATGTAGGGCAAAAAATCATCGCTGCTGAATCCAAAATGATGGCCCGCCGCGCAAAACAGCACGCCTTCCAATTGATCCCATTGCTTAAATGCGTTGAATGCGTGAATCAGCACAATTTGCTTTCCCGCCTGTTCGGCAGCTTCGCGCACACCGGCCAGCAATTGCGTGTAATAAAGTTGACTCCTGGAGCGCTGCCAGCGATCATCCACATAACCGATGAATCCAGTTTTTGTGAGATTCTTAGACCGCGGCGCCACATAAACGCCGCTGCTGGGCTTGCGGAAAATTAATCCCTCCTGCTCCAGCACGGACAGTGCTTTTTCTAACGTGTTTTGCGCGCAACCAAATTTCGCCTGCATGTTAGCGTAAGTGGGCAACGATTCGCCAACAGGCAATTGCCCGTTCACAATCTGCTGCCGCAATTCCCCGGCTAATTGCTGGAACTTGGGAATCCTCTCTGCTTTAGAAATTTCGGTTTTCATCATTTTATTTACAACACTGTAATCTCATTATTGCACTGCTGTAATTATTATGCCACATTTGAATGAATTTTAAACTGTGAGTTTTATAAGGAAAAGCGCGCAAGCTATCGCTTACGCGCTGAAACCATTTTTATATTTTGGTGATTAAAAGTTATTGTGCAGTTTCTCCAACATTCCTCGCACCTTTTGCAACTGTTCGTCCACTAATTTCGGATCAGTTTCTTTTTGCCAATCGCCGTTTGTTGCGGTCGCGGTTACTGTTTTTACAGCTTCATCCAAAACTGCTTGGGCCTGGCTTTTTAACGTGACGTTTTTAGTGGATTGAATGGCATCATGCAACATCGTCAGTTCTTCAAAATCTTCCACGCCTTCGCGCACGGAATCCCAATGAATGCTATTGTAAACGGTGTCTTTATCGATGAACGCCGGGGAAAAGCTGCGGGAGATTTGATAATCGTTCCACGTTGTTGGCGCCCCACCGAGATCGCCGAAGGCCCAGAAACCCATGCCATCGCCGCCCATCGAAAAGACGCGCCATGCCTGACCGCGATAATATTGCTGCGGATTAAATAAACGCACCGGACCGATGCAGGCGTATAACCAAAGATTCTTGCCGTCAGCGCGCTGCTTTTGATAATAGTCTTTTACCTCTTGCGGCCTGCCGGTAAAATGCTGTGTGTTGGGCATCAAAATGTCCATTTGCTTCAGCGCCGTTTGATGGATTTGCTCATCGGGACGATCCCACAATGGATCACAAATTAATGTTAATTCCGGCGCGGCGGCGTTGATGGCCTTTGCCCAATCTGCGATAACAACGTCCTGCCACGCGATATGCGGTTCATCCACAATTAATAATGCCAGTTTCCCCGGATCCAAATTCAGCTTTTTCATATGCGCGGAAAGTACTTTTGCCCAACTTCCCAATCGTGCATTGAATTCTGCAGTGCCGCGCTCAGCACCACCGAAGGAGTCTTTTTCCTTGGCGCTGATAAAGACAAAAAAATGCCGCGCATCGGGCCATTCTGTGATCCATTGATCAAAGGTGGCAAAGTCGAGCGAGCTTGTTACGTTATTTTGCGCATCGAAATCTTCCGCTTTTGGAAACGGCAAAATGCCGCGCGTGGCCCACGGCGAATCCACGTAATGCGATTTCATGATCTTCAACGCACCGGCATAATTTTCTGAAGTAACGCCGCGGCTGGCAGCCGCTTTCATGGATTTTGGATCGGTGTAATCCCACATTGTCAGCGACAAACGCGGACGCTGCATGGCGATTTTGGAAACGTTCAAATTAAACGGAACACTATTCCCATTGACGACAAAAGTACTTTTATAGCTGCCGGCCGGCACTTTGGAAGAATCGACAGTGAGCCAGATCTTGCCGGTGAATCCTGCGGGGATTGTCGCTTGATTATCGTTCAAAGGCATCAACGCATCGGCCACAGGCATTCCTTGATATGTATCCATCCAAACCGCCTGCTCAATTTTCAGCCAACCTTCTTTTGCGCCTGCAGGCGGATTTTGGATTTTCAATGATATCATTTGCGAAGCATCGCTGGCGTTAGTGACCAAAATTGCATCTGAACGAAATTGGTTTTTCAACAAGGAAATATCGATAACAGGTTTCCTATCCGTTTGTGGCTTGGCAATAAATGGCGTCCACGCATAGCGATGTTCTTTCCAAACAGTGAGCGGCGCCACCTTTTCGGCTGCCAAAATTTCGCCATAAACAGCCATCACATTTTGATGGGTTTTGTTGATCGGCAATACCGTTTTGAGACTGCTCTCCGTTAAAGTAAAATTCTCATTTTCAACAGCGGCTTTATCGAGACTCGCGCTAAAAGTACTTTTCTGCGTAGCGGATAATGGAGATTTATCGAGTATTCCTCGAATATCTTTAATATCCAACGCCACGCGGCGCTGCACAAATGTCGCCGTCACCGAAGCTTCTGCCAGGCTTTTCATCGCAGCGGGTGAGGCAATTTTTTTGCCGTTGGCGGGCAGATTTATCCAGGCATCATCGCCGGAATAAACTTCGATTTCATCCGTCACGGTAAAAGGCGATTGAATAACCGCCAGCGCCACATAACGCCCTTTAGTTTGTAAATCATGCGTGGTAAAACGGTCTTTGGAATATTTACTCAAATCCGGCACGCCGTTTTTGCGCGACAGACTCATCAAGTCGCCCTGATAATACCAGCTTTTGTTATCATCGCTGACTGCAATTCCCGCGAACGAAGGAAATTGCACGGCGGCCGCGCCCGCTGCAGTGCTGAAGGAAACGCCAGAAATAGGCATGACTTTCCCCAAATCAATAGTGAAGATAATAGGATCTTTGCGTGCCCGCCAGGTCAAAGAACCACTTTGCACCCACAGGCTGGAGGTTTTATGCGCCGCATCAAATTCTGCTCCGGCATATTTTCCATCCACCAATTGCGCCGGATTTTTATCCTTGGTTAAGGCGTAATTGGAGGGTATGTTAGTGGTAATTTTTTTGTTTAAAGCGATGTTAGTCTGCGCATTGGCGCAGGATGTTAATGCAAATGCTACGCTGAGTGTTGTTAGTGGTAAAAGTACTTTTGGGAATTTCGTCATAATCTTAATTTTTAACTATATTGAAAAGCTGATTCCTGTTTGCATACGCAAGGTTACTCGGCAGATATTTTACATGACCATCTGCAAACAAGTAATTTCCGCCCCCTTCATAGCTATGAGGTTCACCAGCAACTGTGGTTAAGCCATCACTGTTGTAAAACGGGCCAACTTGGCCGCCGTGCAATGTGGGAAAACTCGACCGCCATCGCGAATAGAGATATATGGCGTTGCCGCTATAACCACTACTGGCAGGATCACCCGCTAATACTGTTCCGGCCGGTTCTTCGACTTCCGCCAGCGTTACTCCAATATTGCCCGTGGGGGTGCAAGGGGCTCCCGAGGTGTAGCCAAACCCATTACCTATCGCCACGCTTGCTGTCGTTCCACAGATATTCCAGCCATATCCACCGCTATAACGGCGGTGTCCACCGCTATCTTTTATTTCTCCCGCCGTCGGGCAAATCCAAATCTGATCGTTTTTAATATATGGATCTAAAATGTCATAAAAATATCCATGCGAATAAAGCGTTCCCATCGGATATCTCTCGTCAAAATCCTGCACGTACATCATTACGGCCATGCCGATTTGTTTGAGATTTGATTGGCAAGATGCTTTACGGGCCTGTTCCCGCGCCCGCGCAAACACCGGAAACAGTATAGAAGCGAGGATTGCAATAATGGCCACGACAACAAGTAACTCAATTAAAGTAAAGCCACTGCGTTGTTCCTGGTACGTGTTTGTTTTCTTCTGAGTAATCATTTTACTCTCCCTTTAAATTAATTTGTGCGACTGAACCACCTTTCCGCAACTTCACCGGAAGTGAAATCTCGTGTGGCGCTTGCTGGCCATTTTTAATTTGGCCGCAAAGTACTTTTATAGCCTCTTGGCCGATCTGACGAAGCGGCACTTCAATAGATGTCAGACGCGGACGCACTAGATCGCCAACATTAGTGCCGTCAAAACCAATTACGCTGACCTGGCCGGGCACGTCAATTCCCGCCTCCTGTAAAATTTGTATAATGCCAATAGCAGAAAGATCATTTTGTGCCACAATAGCGGTACAATTTAAATCGCGCCAACCTTCATCCAGCCAGGCGCGCATGTGATGACGGCCCCACTCCAGATAATTTGCAGTTTTTGATGGCCGCATTTTTTCCGTCAACCTTAACCAATCCGACTGAACTGCGATTCCCGCTTCTTGCAATGCCGCCTGATATCCACCGCGCCGCTGGATGGGAATGTCCATCAATTCCTCCATCAAACAGGCGATGCGCCGATGGCCGTGTTGGATGAGATACGATGTGGCCAATTTGGAACCGCCAAAATCATCTGCCGTGACAGTGGTGATGTCGTTTGTATGTTGGAAAATCATTACCTGGGGAATTTCCGGAGGTATTCCCATGGCATACACTTCGAGCTTATCGCTATAAAACAAAATGCCATCGATTTCTTCTAAGTTGATCGCGTCGTCGTCTTCAAGCAACACTATTTTCATTCCCTGCTCATTGCTGCCCTCGCGAATACCGCCGAGCACGGTTTGCATATAAGCCGAATTGTAGCTGGGAGTCAAATATGCGGAATGCAATAATAAGCCTATATTGCCGGTCAACGAATGTCTCTGCGATTCCTGCACAAAAATTCCCACGCCATGCACGCTGCGCAAAACTTGTTGTTTCTCCAACTCACGCAATGCCGCGTTTAAGGTGTTCATGCTTACTCCCAAACTCTCCCGCAATTGCACCATTGTGGGTAACTGCGCGTTGGGACCAAGCTGTTCCGCCATGCTTGTCAGTTCGTCGCAAGCATAACGAAGCCGTGGCCTGGTTTGGAGGATTGGTGATTTAATCATTGCAAATTCCAAAAAAGAGAACTCTCTGAGAACTCTCCTTTAGTTATTCCACAATTCGCTATATTCTAAACATTTTTATTAATATCTTATTTTAATAAATGCAATCCAAAAAACAGTAGGGACTGTATCCACTACGTAAAAGTGATATAAATATTTAGGGCCAAAAGTACTTTCGTGACCACTTAAATTACTATAAAGTAGCAAAATAACATATGAAACAGACATCATTTTTTACCGAACGCCGTAAAGTCAGCCGTTTGATCAGCCGTGCTATGGCCGGCGCTGCTTTGGGCGCTGGCTTTTTGGGATTACCCGCATCTGCGGCCACGCACGTTGTCACCAACACAAGCGACAGCGGCACGGGTTCGCTGCGTGAATCGATCACTGCGGCAAATCTCGATGCTGATCAAACCGTGATAATCAACTTTGACTCCAACCTGGGCAACAATCCCACGTTCGATCTAACTTCCAACCTACCTTCGCTTACCAGCACACACCTCAATCCCATCACGTTAGATAGTGCCAATATCGGCAACACACTCACCCTTTCGCAATCGTTGACGTTGCAAGGCGGCGCTGGCACTGGCGGAAATGGTGCGGCTGGGGTGGACGGAACCTTCGACCAGGGCGGAGATGGCAACGGGGGCGCTGGCGGCAATGGCGGCGGCGTGGCGGGCGACAGCGTGACCGCTTTGGGAGATGTCAACGTTATCAATGGGAGCATTTTTACGCTGATTGGCGGTAATGGCGGCGATGCCGGAAACGGGGGCGATGGTGGCGATGGTGCAAACGGCACTGCCAGTATCGCCAGTGGTGGCAATGGTGGAGCTGGCGGATTTGCCGGTATCGGCGGTGCGGGTGGCGATGCCGGTGTTTCAGGAAGTGTTACAGCCACCAATAGCACCATCATTTTGCGAGCCGGAGCAAATGGGACCGGCGGGAATTTCCTGGATGGCGACGGCGGGGACGGCGGCAACGGCTACGACTATGGTCATGGCGGAAATGGTGGTTCCAGCGGTTCAGGTAATGGTGGCAACGGCGGCAATGGTGGATCAAGCCATAGCTATGCCGGTGGTTATGGTGGTAATGGTGGCTCCAGCGAGTCTGGCAACGGTGGAAACGGTGGCAATGGTGGAACGAGCGATGCAGTACAGGGTGGCAGTGGCGGCGCTGGTGGCTCCAGTGAATACGGCGCAGGTGGCGCAGGCGGACACGGGGGAGACGGCGAAGGTTATGGCGGTGGTAAAGGCGGCGTCGGCGGTGCAGGCGGAACGATGGGCGGCAATGGCGGCGATGGTGGATCAAGTCAATATGTGAACGGCGGCGATGGTGGCGCCGGCGGCGATGGCGGAATAGCTGGCGGCGATGGTGGCAACGGCGGTGGAGGCGGAACAACCAGTGGTAACGGAGGTGCCGGCGGAGCGGGTGACCAGTACGGCAATGGCGGCAACGGTGGTAATGGTGGTGATGGCGCGAATGCAGTCAATCCCGGTAGTGCGGGTGGCGCTGGTGGTGACGGCGGCGCGGGCGGTGCAGGCGGTTCCATCAGTGGTAACGGCGGCGCTGGCGGAAATGCCGGTAATGGTGGAGATGGCGCTGCTGGCGATGCCACGCATCCTGCCGGCGGTGCTGGTGGCGCCGGCGGTCATGGAGGAGCAGGCGGCATTGCCACCGGTGGGAATAATGGCATAAATGGCGCTGACGGCAGTGGGGGAAATGGCGGCGATGGCGCTGTTGGCAACGCAGAGCATCCTGACGGGGGGACGGGCGGCGCAGGTGGAAATGGGTACTTTGGCGGTAATGGCGGAAGCGGCGGAGATGGCTTCGATTCCGCGAGCGGCAATGGTGGTAATGGCGGCACCGGTGGCGCTGGCGGCAATGCCTCTTTTGATGAAGGTGCGGCAGGTAACGGCGGTAGCGGGGGAAGAGGCGGCGCCGGTGCTAGCGGTAATTCAACGCACCCCAACGGTGATAGCGGTGGGAACGGTGGCGCAGGTGGAAACGCTGGCACAGGTGGCACCGGCGGCACGGCCGGTGATGGGGGCAGTGGCGGCAATGGCGGAGGCGCTTACACGGGGGGCGTTGGCGGTGCGGCTGGTAATGGTGGCGTCGGTGGCAACGGTGGAGATAACGGTGAAGGCGGTAATGGCGGCGCCGGGGGTGTCGGCGGCGCAGGTGGCGATGATGGAAGTGCCGGCAATGGCGGCAACGGTGGCGCCGGCGGAGCTGGGGGCTTGTTGTTTGGTAATGGTGGCGCGGGCGGTAATGGGGGAATCGGCGAAGGTGGCGCCGGCGGCTCGGGCGGCATAAGTGGTAATGGTGGCGCGGGAAACGCTGGCAATGGCGGCAACGGTGGCGCCGGCGGAGCCGGTGGTTGGTTGTTCGGTAATGGCGGCGCGGGCGGTAACGGGGGAGCTGGAGAAGGCGGAACCGGCGGTGAAGGCGGTAACGGTGGAACTGGCGGCGGCGGCGCGGGAGGCGTTGGAAGTTTTTTGAGCTTCCAACCTTTTGCCCTTGAGGAAAATGACAGCAGCTATTATGATGGCGGCAAAGGCGGCGACGCCTTCATTAGTGGCGATTTTGTGGGGAATGGCTCCAGTGCGCTGGAATTGCACACGCTCACCGATGGCGGGCTGGCCTATGTCGGCGGCAATGCCACCTTTAATGACACATCTTCGCTCACTTCCTATGGCCATTCCGTGCTTAATGAAAGCGGTGGCGTCACGACGTTCGGAAACGAGGCCGTCTTTGCGCCCGTTCTGGATTCGTCTGATCCCGATGCCAATTATGTAACGGTGGATCATCTGGTGCTGAACAACTCCGTTCTTCAACCCGTTTTAAATAACGATGAAAGTACTTTTGCCATTGGACAAACCTATGATGTCCTGCATTACAATACCCTTGAAGGCACGTTTGGGAAGGTCATTTCGCCGTTTGATTTGATGACCTTTGGTATTGATTACGGCAACGGATCCGATTCACGCATCGAATTGACCCTTATCAATGCCGATTTCACCAATGCGGGCGGCAATAAAAATCAGCGTTCGCTGGAGCAGTATCTGAATGAGTTGGTGTTTGGCCCGGGGTTGCCCGGAGTGTTGAACAATTTGCCCACGGACGTGGTGAATTATGGCCCCGATGCGCTCAATAATTACATTCCCGATAACATCGCGGCGCATGGCGAGCAGACGTTTTTCAATCAGCAGTCGTTCATCAGCAACGTGCTTGCCAATTTGCAAAGTTTCGCCGATCAAACAAATGGCGAAAGTACTTTTGCGCTCAATTCATCCGGTAATGCGGGCATGCAATTAATGTCGCTGAACCGCGCTTTGGCGGCGCAGCCCTATCAACTCAATGCCAATGGCGACGGCCATGCCAATCAACCCAATGGCGTGTGGGCTTCGTATACGGGCGGACGCTCGCACATGGATGCCGATCACGGCATTGGTTCCAGCGCGTGGAGTGGTTCCACCGATGGCTACACGGTGGGTTACACAAGTGGCACGGACAACTTCCGCTGGGGCGTAGCTGCGGGACATCAAAAGAGCGATCTTAATTTCGCGGATATCAACGCCAGCGGCCAGGTGGAAGGATATAACGCCGGGCTTTACGGTTCCTGGCAGAGTAAAAGTACTTTTGTGAACGCTGTGCTAAGCTATGGCGATTACAACAACGACACACACCAGTTCCTGGGCGACAACAAGTTCGACACCAAAGCCATTTCGGGCAGGTTGGAACTGGGCAAACATTTTGGCAGCCAGCAAAATCAATTGACACCCTATCTTGCGATTGATTGGACGCGCATCAAAAATGATGGTTTCAGCGGCGGCAGTTCCGATCTGTCCATCCGCAGCGGATCGAATAATATTTATTCCTCCATGCTTGGCGTGCGCTTCAATCACCGGATGTATAATCAAGATGGTTCGCTGAAAGGCGGTTTTAATGCTGGTCTGGGCTGGCTGCATCAGGCGGGAGATACCGATTTCGCGGTGGATGCCGGTTATTCCGCCACATTCCCCGGCACCTTCCGGGCACAAACCACGCCGCTCGATGGCAATTTATTGCAAGTGCAACTGGGCGCTTACGCGCGTATTCACAATAACCTCATCGGATTTGCAGGATATCAGGGCACATTCGGAAGCAGCCAAAAAATCAATGCCGTGAATGTGGGAATTGGATATCAATTCTGAAATTATCCTCTAGTAAGGTAACGCAAAGAACACATCTTTAGCTCCCTCTCCCCTTGCTCGGGGAAGAGCGAATTGCCCCTGAAAAAATCTACCGCTAATAGAATAATAGAATGATAATCTTCTACGAAATCAAAGAGTTTCTACTTGTGCTATAAATTTGTTATAATCTAACATCAAATTCAGCGAAACTTTAACCGTTAAGTAATTTCTGTTATTTCACCTGACTGATGATTCAATTATCACGCCGTCAATTTTTAAAGATGACAGCAGGAGCCGCGTTGTTGGGCGGCGGGGGCAGCTTGCTGGCTGGATGCGGCAAGCGGCAGCGTTTTGAAGATGGGCGATTGGTGCTCGATTTTTTCAACTACGCCAGTCCGGAATTTATCGCGTTGTATGAAACAAAGTTGATTCCTGCGTTTGAAAAGAAATTTCCCAAGATCAAAGTGCGCATGACCACCAGCATGGGCGATGCCGGTTATGACGCAAAATTATTAACCATGATCGCCGGCAAAATCGCGCCGGATATTTTTCATGTGACGCAGGCTAATTTTCCTTTTTACGCCAATAAAGATGTGTTGATGCCGCTGGATGATTTTATCGCGCATGATTCAACAATCGCGCGCGATCATTTTTATTCCAAGTTGCTGGAAGGTTTGTCTGGCAAAGGAAAACTGCTGGGATTGCCGGCGGATTTTTCGCCGATTATCACCTTTTATAATAAAGACCTTTTCGACAAATACAAAATTAAATATCCCTCTGACGATTGGACGTGGGACGAATATCTGGAAAAATCCAAAGCGCTGACCAAAGATACCGACAACGATGGTTTTATTGATTTGTGGGGAACGGCGAATCCTGACGCCTACAATCGCTGGCCGGTTTGGGTGTGGGCAAATGGCGGCGAAATATTCACTCCCGACATGAGCCGTTGCACGATGGATTCTGCCGCTTCCATTGCAGGATTAAAATATTACGTCGATTTGTCACTGACGGAAAAAGT
>Ga0164242_10006799_pt1 | contig 12565 bp, 12 predicted proteins | sample OricomgcompostMG_FD_108783 | JGI IMG/M metagenome (GOLD analysis project Ga0164242, IMG submission 108783) | Miracle-Growth compost microbial communities from Emeryville, California, USA - Original compost - Miracle growth compost (MG) ... | reverse complement strand
TAGCCCATCAGGATGCCGCCTATCGGCTTGCCGACAAAAGTGATGCCGAAGGTCAGATAAAACAGCGTGGCCTCAAGATCCGCGGACTGCCCTTCCGGCAGAAAGAAAATCATCGCCGGAGCCAGTGCAATGATCGGAACGAAGGCGTCGAATGCCTCGACAAAAAAAGCGAAATACGCCAGTAGAATGGAATTTCTTCCGGCCCGGTCTATACTATAAAATCCTTTGGCCGCCATGAAAGTATCCTCTTTACTAGTGTTCTGAAAAGAAGGATCGGGTCACTGACAATATCAATGAACCGAGATCAAAAACCGTGCTGTTTTTGTACTCTGGCATAAGGGGTGCTACAAATGCATTATCTGCACTTCGGCAATGTCGACAATGCATTCGTCACGGGCGTATATCCTCAGGAAGGTTTTCTATGAAAAAAGCTCTTGGCAACCTGGCCATACTGCTTGTCGAAGATCATCAACAGCTCGCCAGCACTATTGTGGAATATCTGGAAGAGTTCGGAGGCATTGTCGACTATGCAGCGAACACCAGTCAGGCACGCAGCCTGGTGGGCGCTAATCGGTACGACCTGATCCTTCTGGACATCATGTTGCCTGGTGAAGACGGCTATGCTTTTTGCCGCCACTTGCGCCATGACCTGGCTCTCGACATCCCCGTGATTTTCCTTACAGCACGAGATCAACTGGACGACAAGCTGGAAGGGTTCGCACAAGGTGGTGACGACTATCTGGTCAAGCCCTTCGCCTTGCCCGAGCTGGTAGCGCGTATTTCAGCACAAGTAAGACGCTACCGCGGTGAAGTGGCAGAACACCTGCTCCAGGTTGCGGATCTCAAACTGGACACCATGCGCCAGCAGGTCATGCGATGCGGGCGGCTCATCAGATTGTCTCCAACCGCTTTCCGCATACTGCGTATCCTGATGCGCGAAAGCCCTTCGGTAGTCACCCGCGAGCAAATGGAAAGAGAGCTCTGGGGCGATCTGGTGCCCGACTCCGACGCCCTGCGTAGCCATCTCTATAATCTTCGACAAGCAATCGACAAGCCCTTTGACAAGGCGTTATTGCATACCCAGCCCGGAATCGGCTTCAGCCTGTTTGACCCATCCAGCACAAAATGATGACAACATGCTGGGTTAGCTCAGAACACTTTTATTGAAACAGATCATTACCCTGGTTCCCTGTCCGGGCTCGCTGGCAACCTTCAAATCCCAATAGCAGGATTCGCATACTCGCTGAACAATCGCCAGTCCCAGGCCATGACCACTCTCGCTATGCACACCGCGGCGATAGGGCTCCATCAGAGTCTCCAACTGGGACATTTGCATGCCTCTGCCAGTGTCGCTGACGCAAAGAGAGTTTGCCATGACGGCCACTTCCACTTCCCCGGTATCACTGTAGTTGATGGCATTGCGAACCAGATTGGTAAGTACAATGGTCAAGAGACTCTCATTGCACTCCAGAGTCAGCATTGATTGTTGGTTGAGCTGCAAGCGCATGTTCTTGTGTAGTGCCAGAGGTTGCAGCCGCTCCAGCAGATTGTTCGCCAGGTCGTTGACGATAATGGTCTCTCGTGGCACAGCCTTCTGCTCGTTGCGGGCCAGCAACAACAACGTGTCGATGACGGCTTCCATATCAGCCAGAGTACTGCCGATTCTTTGCCCTTCCAGTGTTCTTCCCTGTTTTACGGTCAGCAACTCCAGATTGGAACGAATCACGGCCAGGGGGGTGCGCAATTCATGACTGGCATCACGACTGAACAATCGCTCACGTTCGACATAGCTCACCAGCTGATCGGCATAGTCGTTCAAGGCCCGAATCAGTACATCCACTTCGCTACTGGCAGGTGCCTTGATGGCTGAGAAATCCGGCCGTCTCGTGGCCTCGTTTCGGGCATGGCTGCGGCGCAGGACATCGGCCAGCTGCACCAATGGTGACAGCAGCTTGTTCGAGCGCCGCCAGGTCATGAAGGAAGCCAGATAAATCACCAGTAATACACAGGTCAGCGGCAGAATACCGAACAGAAATGCCAGTCTCGACACACTATGCTCGTCAAAAATCAGATACAGACGCTGATTACCCTTGTCCTGTACATATACCAGAGGATGTTTGCCGTGAAACGTGACTCGCTGATAGCCCGGAGCAAGATCGCGCAGACTGGCCGGGATATGATCGCCGCCTTTTGGGGAGCGAAGCAAACCCAGCAAGTTATGAGTATTCGGGCGTGGTTGATTAGGGTTTGCAGCTTGCAGCTTCCAGAAATAGTCCGCCTCTTTTACCAGGGCCTCTTTCACTAACACATGCTCGGTAATATAGGCCGTCGCCCAGACGCCCAGTACCGTGGCCATACTGATGAGCAGAAAGTGCACCACGAAGGTACGTGTCATCAGATACTGGATGCCCGCACGGCGATTCATTACCCGGTGCTCCTGGTAAATCGATAATGGCCAACATACCACTCTTCGCCATTACGGTAGTTGAACAACTCCGCGGAGGCCATCAAGAACATCCGCCATCGTTGCAACCAAATCAACTGCTCACCCTTTCCATAAGTCTTGTCCAGTATAGCGATCGCCTTGTCGCAATGAGTATCCAGCTGACACAACCAGGACTCCAGTGTCCGCGAGTAATGGCTGCCGTTTACTGACCATACAGCTTCCTGCACCAGCGAACTCTGACAGCGCTCAAGCAGATCAAAGGAAGGCATGACTCCACCAGTAAAAAAATGCCGTGCCATCCAGTCATCCTTCTGCTCGTCCTCGAAACGATAAAACAAGTCTTTATGACAGAAATGATGTACAAAAAGCTTGCCATCAACAGCCAGCCAGTGAGCAATTTTTTCCATCAGCAGGCGATGATTACGCAGATGTTCGAACATTTCCACCGATAGAATCCGGTCGAAATGCATTGTGACGTCAAAAGTCGCCACATCTCCGGTCAGTACACGCAGATTGCTGAGTCCCAGCTTGGCGGCACACCGATCAATGTATGCTTTCTGCGAAACGGAATTGGACAAGGCGGTGACATGACAGCGAGGATAATTTGCGGCCATCCACAGGCTGAGTGAACCCCAACCACACCCCAGATCAAGAAGCGACTGACCATCTTCAACCTGAGCCCGTTGGCAGGTAAGTGTCAACATGGCCTCCTCTGCCGTAGCCAGATCGGTTACACCTTCGGGCCAGTAGGCGCTACTGTATTTCAGTCGAGGCCCCAACAGCAGCCGGTAAAAAGCCGCCGGGACTTCGTAGTGCTGACAATTGGCAGCATCCTGGTCAGTGGCCATGGGCCCTTGCTGCAACTGCTCCAAGAGAAGCATCTTTGAAACTTCCGGATCGCCCTTACGGTACTCTTCACCAAGCCGCTTTTTCAGTAGGCGTCGCATACCAACTCGCAAAACTCGATCCGGCAAATACCCGGACTCGGCTAGCCGAAGCATCATGGTCGTGCTCTCCCAGGAAAAAAGACAGGCGTAGTCTGCTGATAGCGACGGTAGGCTTCTCCGCGGCTTCTCAGGGATTGTTGCTCAGCGTAAGGAACTCCGCTGACAAATCGTACGAACACAAACATCGCCAATGGCGCCAGCCACAACCAATAGCCCAGCGGAATGCCCACTGCCATCAGCGGATAAGCAAGCCAGTGCAGCCATTCGAAAAAGTAATTGGGATGGCGGCTGTAGCGCCAAAGCCCGTGACAACAGACCTGATCGCCAACAGCTGCATGGCGCTTGAAGAGCGCCAACTGACGGTCCGCCACAGCTTCACCGAGCAACCCGGCTCCACCAACCACCAGACCTGCCAGCAACCAGCCCCAGGCCACAGGCTCCGGATAAAATGCCAAGACCCAGGCCGGCATCGCGAATAACCAGGCCAGCAACCCCTGCCCCAGAAAGAAGGCGACATGAAAGCGATTGATACGCTCACCATAGTGGGCACGAATAGCCTGATAGCGCCCATCTTCCGGGCCGCTGCGCATTCGTATCACGAGATGGCACACCAGCCTTGCTCCCCAAATCAGCAACAGCAATCCGGCCAGCAGTCGCGGCCAAACGGCGCCAGGGCCAATCAGCAGATAGTGGAGGGAAACCAGGCTGGTGGCGCCCGCCCACAAAAGATCGGCATGCGTGGCATTCCGCCAGTGCGCCTGGAGAGCACTTCCCAGCAGGCTGGCGGCCACGATAACCAATGCGCTATACCACAGGGCGGCGTACATCACGCACCTCTCTCGATAGACCGGCCAGCAACGGCATTGTCAATGCCCATCCGACACCATAAACCAGCATAAGTGGTAACAACCCACGCGGTGCGTGCCCGGCTCCCAACGCAATACCGGAACGCAAAGACAAAATGCCGCCTGCTGCACCCACCAGTACGGCCAACCCGCGATGTCTCCCTACCCAGCGCAAACTGTAATTGCAGCTCATGCCAAGACCCGCCCACAGTATCAACACCCAGATCGGTGGCAGACCGGCCCAGGTAGCACCTTGATAAACAATTAGTCCGGAATTGATCAGCAACACCTCGAAAACGAACCCCACAGCCACCGCCACCATCAGCATCAGCAGATCCTGGCGCCAGCGATAAGCAGCAGCACAGCCAGGTACCAGCATCATCAGCAACGGCAATATGGCCCAGTCCGCAAAACCGGAGGCCGCCCCCCGAACGGCGATGAACCAGAGCAATTGCATCAGCAATGCATTCGCCAGGATGTTCTTCTTCGTCACAAGGGGTTCTTTCATCCATCCAGTGTCACTCCGCAAACGTGAACGCGGCGTGAATGCTTTCTTCACGAAACCTTCACTGGCGATAGCAGACGATATCCGCATGAAATGTGGAGATCAGGATGGAGTTATGAGGCGCTCATTTAATGTCCACTGGCTTTTCGGTCTGCCAATGGTCTTGCTGCTGTCTGGCTGTGCCAGTCAGCAGCAAGACTATGTGAGCGCCTATCTCAAAGCCCAGGCCTTGAATCAAGGCGCCATGGTCAGTGACGCCACATTGCGACACTTCATGAGCTGTTATGAAGACTTTGCGGGACAGGTCAAGCAGCACGACATCGGCAAGCTGTACGCTTCACAGCTTTACTTCAGTGACACTTTGCGTGTCCTCTATTCACGCAAGGCCGTAATACAAGCATTTCGTGACAATATAAGCCGCCTGGATCATATCCAGGTACGCTTCCTCGGCTACAGCAGATCTGGACGGGATGTATTTGTGCGCTGGCAAATGGTCACCCGTATGCATCTATGGTTCAAAGATCGTGAAGCCACCACTATAGGTATTTCCCAATTGCGTTTCAATCAACAGGGCCAGGTCATATTCCAGCAGGATTTCTGGGATAGCGGTCATGGTATATATGATCAGTTACCACTGATTGGCAGCATCACCCGCACAATCAGGAGCGGCCTGTGAAACGGCTGCTGGTATTCCCGTTTCTGCTTGCCAGCCTGGGCACACAGGCTGCTGTGGAAACCCACTCCGCCCCACCTTTGACAATGCATCAGTGCAGTCAGGCAGAAGTAACTGCTTTCTATTTCTACCATGTCGCCAACGCCAGTCTCTACCGCCAGCGTTGCAGCCATTTACATCTGTCAATCAAGCCACCGCTCATGCTGGTGTTCCACTACAATCACGACATTCCTGCCAAAGGGTTCAGAGAATCGTCCGTGCATATCATCAAGGAAAACCTGAGCAAGACCGACTATGCCAGACTGGCATCCCGCATCGATACTTTCAACAGGAGCTATCGAGATACCAGGAAAGGAGATGTCTACCGACTTGAGTACCGCAGTGACGGTCGTTTCCTGCTCTACTTCAACGATCGATTGATCGCCACTGAGAAAGGCGACGAGTTCGCCAGGGATTACCTGAAAATCTGGTTCGGGAAGAAGCCTTTTTCTCGGTCACTTAAAACACAGTTGCTGACCAGAACAGGAGGCCTGCATGGCTGAGGAAACTGATCTGGACCTTGTTCGCCAGCACTGGGCGGCACTGCACGACCAGAATTTCAGCTATCAAGCCATTGTGCAGTTTCATTCGCGACACAAGTATCTTCTGATGGCACACAGCCCAAAGGACTATCAGGAATTGGGGCGCCACGTCGCTCACATGAAGGATATTCGATTGGACACCTTTGCCCAGAACTATTTTTGCCGTTTGGAGAAGGCTTTGTCCCAGCCAGCCACGCCCGGACGTCACGCCAATGTCCTACAACATCTAGCTGGCTATCTGCGCCCAAAGCTTGACCACCAGGAACGGCAAGAGCTGGAACGTCTGATCGAAGACTATCGTCAAGGAGTACATCCTCTGGCAACCCCGATGCAGCGGCTACGCGAACATTTCGCACTTCACCCGGACGGTTACATCGCCAGTCAGGTCTACCTGTATCCCGACATTCAACCAGGAGAGACAACGGCATGACACGGCTGGTCTGGTTCCGCACCGATTTGCGAATAGACGACAACACTGCTCTGACCGCCGCTTGTCGCGATAATGAGCGGGTAATTGCTGTATGGATAATCAGCCCTGCTCAGTGGCGGGGCCACCACGATGCTCCAGTAAAGGTCGACTTCTGGCGACGAAACCTGATATGCCTATCCCGACAGCTCGAAGCCTTGGGCATACCTTTGTTGCTCCGCAATGCTGACCGCTGGTCGGCGATACCCGAAGTGCTAGCCGATTTATGCCGGGTACAGCAGGTCACCGATCTGTATGTCAATGTAGAATACGGTGCAAACGAGCATCAGCGCGATGCCGCTGTACAAAAGGGGCTGGAAGTGCAAGGGGTGCGCTGGCACAGTTATACCGACCGTGTGATTTTCGAGCCTGGCAGCCTGCTGACCCGTGACGGCAACTTCCTCCAGGTATTTAGCCAGTTTCGTCGCCTATGTCATCAGCGCTTGGTGAATCGGTTACCGACACTTCAGCCTACGCCGACCCGGTTCTTTCCTGACACACTGCTGGCAGATCCGATTCCCGACGGATTCCCCGGTTTTCCTGCTATGGGAAAAACCATACAAGACTACTGGCCGGCAGGTAGCGAAGCTGCGTATCAGCGCTTGACCAATTTCATCGAAAACAAGATAGAGCACTATGACAAACAGCGAGATCTGCCAGCACTGGAGGCTACATCAGTCCTTTCTCCTTATCTTGCCGCTGGCGTGCTATCACCTCGCCAATGTCTGCATGCGGCACTGTCTGCCAATCAGGGGGAAATAACCGAAGGCAACAAAGGAATCGTCGCCTGGATTGATGAGCTGCTATGGCGGGATTTCTATCAGCACATCCTGGTAGGCTTCCCACGCGTATCGAAAAACCAGGCCTTTCGCACAAGAACGGAACATCTGCCCTGGCGGCAGGCACCAAACGAATTAACCGCCTGGCAGCAAGGGCGCACCGGCATTCCTCTGGTGGATGCAGCTATGCGTCAGTTACAGAAGTGCGGCTGGATGCACAATCGTCTGCGCATGGTCACTGCCATGTTCCTCAGCAAAAACCTGCTAATTGACTGGCGAAGCGGCGAGCGCTGGTTCATGCAGCATCTGGTGGATGGTGATCTGGCCGCAAACAACGGCGGCTGGCAATGGAGTGCCTCCACCGGTACCGATGCGGTGCCCTATTTCCGGATTTTCAACCCAGTCAGACAGTCTCGTCGATTTGACCCCGATGGTCACTTCATTCGCCACTGGGTACCAGAACTGGCCAATCTGTCTGCCAAGGATATCCATGAGCCCTGGACAGCTGACCTCTTTGGCTCCAGAAACTACCCCCCTCCGATAGTTGATCTGAAGGCATCACGGCAACGGGCCTTATCTGCTTTCAAAAATCTTGAGCAAGACCTGTGACAGGACGTGGATGGTCATGAAAGTAGCCATAGTGGGTACAGGAATCGCCGGAATGACAACAGCACACTTGCTGTCACGTCGACATGCGGTGCAAGTTTTCGAGGCTGAAGCCCGGGTTGGCGGCCACACCCATACTGTGAACGTGACTGTTGGGGGAAACAATTACGCCATTGATAGTGGCTTCATTGTCTACAACGAACGCAATTATCCTCGTTTTTCCGCGCTACTGGAGCGGCTGAGTGTAGCCACGCAGCCCAGTGAAATGAGTTTTTCGGTACAGGACCCGAGCTGTGATTTCGAGTACAACGGACACAACCTCAATGGCCTCTTTGCCCAACGCCGACGCCTGATCTCACCGCGTTTCTGGGCGTTGCTGCTGGCTATCGCACGCTTCAACAAGACCTCTTTGACAGCTTTGGCCAACGGCGAGCTTTCTTCAGCATTGACTCTGAGAGACTGGTTGACACAGCAGCACTACAGCGAGGATCTGCTGGAACGCTACCTGATCCCCATGGGTGCCGCGATCTGGTCGGCGTCGCCAACGCAGATGTACGCATTCCCTGCACACCGCTTTCTGCAATTCTTTCAGAATCACGGCTTGCTGTCCCTTAAAGACCGGCCACAATGGCGCACTATCCGAGGTGGTTCACATGGTTATATCGGGCCACTGATCGCCCCCTTTCGCGAAGCCATCCATCTATCTTGTCCGGTGCGCCTGGTAGAGCGAGACGCCCACGGTGTCACTCTACACACAGACAACACTTGCGAACGTTTTGACAAAATCGTATTCGCCTGCCACAGCGATCAGGCTTTGCAATTGATCGCCCAGCCATCCGCGGCGGAAACACAAATACTGGGTGCCATACCTTACTCGCAAAACGATATCCTGCTGCACACCGACACTCGCCTATTGCCACGCCAGCAACGCAGTTGGGCAAGCTGGAATTACCGATTGGGCAATGATCCTTCGCAGCCCGCGGCTATCACTTACAACATGAACATACTGCAAGGCATCAAATCGGATACCACCTTCTGCATCAGTCTCAACCAAAATGAACAGGTACGCCCGGAACTCGTTCTCGGCCACTTCCGATACGCTCACCCCCAGTACGGCATCGAAAGTCTCGCTGCACAAGCACGTTGGCGCGAGTTACTGGGGGCGCAACACAGTTTTTTCTGTGGCGCCTATTGGGGCCACGGCTTTCACGAGGACGGCGTAACGAGCGCTCTGCGGGTAGCTGCCGCATTCGGGGAGTCGCTATGATCACGGCTCCGCTCAATAGTGCCTTTTATCAAGGCTGGCTCAGACATCGTCGTAACCGCCCCAAAGCTCATGTTTTCCGCTACCGGGTTGGTCTTCTCTACCTGGATCTTTCGGAAACCGAGATTGTTTTCAGCCTCTCGCGGTTGTTCAGTCGCTGTCGTTTCGCGCCCCTTTCGTTCCGGGAAATCGATTACCTTCCACACCTGACTCGCCAAGGGTGGTCATTGCGTGAGGCCGTACAGCAGACCCTGAAGGAAGCGTCGGGTGAAGCCATCAAAGGGCGTATCTGCCTGCTTACTCAGCCACGCTGCTGGGGATTGAGTTTCAGCCAGGTCAACTTCTATTACTGTCACGATGACAAAGGTCGGCTGGCTGCTATTCTGACTGAAGTCTGCAATACGCCCTGGGGTGAACGTTACCAGTATGTATTGCCCGCTCAGAATACAAACCATCAGCATTTCGCAGTCGCCAAGTCGCTTCACGTCTCTCCGTTTCTACCCATGGACCTGGAATACCACCTGCATTTCACTACGCCCGATCGCAGCCTTGGTGTTCACATGGAAGACCACGACAGTGAAGGCAAGATCTTTGATGCTACCTTGAGCCTCGAGCGCCATGAGCTCAACGCTCGTGCTATCCATCATTACCTGATGCGTTTTCCCTGGATGAGCGCCAAATCGCTGGTAGCCATCTACTGGCAGGCATTGCGATTGGCCTGCAAGGGCTTGCCCTTTTTTGGCCACCATCCGGCAAAGGGCCGTTTTCGCATCGGCCGCCAAACCAAGGAGTCCCGTCATGGTAGCGACTGACTTTTTTACCCGACTGTGCCGGACCATGATCCTCAAACAACTGACAAAACTGCAGGACGGGTTCATCGATATTCAAGACAATGGCCAGCATTTCCTTTTCGGCAAGGCTCACAGCAGACTCCAGGGGCAAATAGAGATACAAAGCCCCGCTTTCTGGAGCGCAGTTGCGACTCAGGGCTCGATAGGTGCTGGAGAAAGCTATATTCACGGCCATTGGAGCAGCCCCGACCTGACGGCGATCATGCGAATACTGATCCGCAATCTGGACGTGCTTGATGGTATGGAAAGCGGCCTGGCCAGCCTCGGGCGCCCCGGATTGCGGCTACTGCATTGGCTCAATCGCAATTCACGACGGGGAGCGAAGCGCAACGTCACCGCTCATTATGATCTGGGTAACGATCTCTTTGAGACTTTTCTCGATCCAACCCTGATGTATTCTTCGGCCATGTTTCTGTCTCCAGCCGATAGCCTGGAGCAGGCTCAGATCCGCAAGATGGATCGTATTTGCCAGAAACTTGCTCTCGGACCGCACGACCACCTTTTGGAAATCGGTACAGGATGGGGTAGCCTAGCCATTTATGCCGCACACCAGTACGGCTGCCGGGTCACCACAACCACACTCTCCCCAAAACAGCATCAGTATGCTATCCAGCGCGTACGGGAAGCCGGCCTCGAAGGCCGTATAACCGTGCTGCTCAAAGACTACCGCGACCTTGCTGGCAGCTACGACAAGCTGGTATCGGTGGAAATGATCGAAGCGGTAGGGCAGAAATTTCTCTCTGATTATTTCCGTCAATGCCAACAATTGCTGAAAGCCGAGGGACTGATGCTTTTACAAGCCATCACCATTCGTGAGCAGCGTTACCATCACACCGTGAACAACGTGGATTTCATCCAGCGCTATATCTTCCCCGGAGGCTCCCTGCCTTCCATTGAGAAACTGATAGCCATCAGCGGCACAAGCACGGACATGAACGTAACACACCTGGAAGAGTTTGGAGTTCACTACGCCAGAACCCTTCACGACTGGCTCCAGCGGTTCAAGCAGGCGACAACATCCTTACGGCATCGTGGCTACGATTCGGAGTTCCAGCGCATGTGGGAATTTTATCTGTGCTACTGCGAGGGGGGGTTCCTGGAAAGGGCCATTGGCGTGGTGCAAATACTGTTCGCCCGGTCGGCAGCCAGACCGGCACCACTGCTCGCCCCTCTGGCCACCACCAGCCTCCTTTCCACATCGGACCCGGATGATATCGCTACGTGCCCGTCTTGCAGCGGCTCATCGATAGCAGCCAAGTCATTATAGCCAACCGGCCTTGCCTTCTTGGCAACAGAAAACTCTATAATACAAGCATTATAGGTACAGTCTCTTCCCTGGACGGAGGTTCTGGGCCTTTCCATTGTTTTAGCTGTATCGGCATAGCCACCCATGGGCGAGGCGCCGATCTGCGGCTACATGAGCCACTGATACTGGCCAGCCAAAGATCAGACTGCTAGGCTGAGACAAGAGCTTTTCACGGTTTGTTCATCTTAGGAGAGACAACGTGACCGAGCGGCTTTTGCGGATTGATGCCGACCTGCTTATTCCAGGCCACGGGCAACCTCTGTATGCAGCCACTCTGATCATTCGCAACAATCATATCGACTGGGTTGGCCCCACCTCTTCCGCGCCAGCAACTGGCGGCGACGTTTTGTCTTTCAAAGTACCGACTCTTCTGCCCGGCCTGTGGGATTGCCATACTCATTTCAGCGGCATGCATTCAGCAGCGCTGGAAACAGCCATGCGTGTCCCGATACCGCTGGCAGTGGCGCGCTCGGTACAGGACGCCAGTCGGGCGCTGGATGCCGGCTTCACCAGTATTCGTGAAGTCGGCGGCTTTGGCGTCTATCTGGCACGCGCTATCGACGAAGGTAGTGTGCGCGGGCCTCATGTTTACGCTGCCGGCGACCTTATCTCGCAGACTGGCGGTCATGCCGATCTGCATAGTTACTCCTCGGGCTGCGTAGCCGATTTAGGGGCCCGTGGTGGCTGGTTGCATGTCTGTGATGGTGAAACCGAGTGCCTGAAAGCAGTACGGCTGCAACTTCGGCGCAATGCCAGGCTGATCAAAGTCTGTGCTTCCGGCGGCGTGCTTACCGAATACGACCATCCTATGCATCAGCAATTTACCGACCGTGAATTGCGAGTCATTGTAGAGGAGGCAGCACGCGCCGAACGCATCGTCGCCGCTCACTGTCACGGCAAGGCCGGAATCATGGCCGCTCTGCGTACCGGTGTACGCACTATCGAGCACGGCACCTTCCTCGATGCAGAGGCTGCCGAGGCCATGAAAGAAGTCAACGCCATCCTGGTCACTACCCGCTCGGTGAAGGTTCGCATGATGGAACGGGCCAGCCAGACCCTGCCGGACTACGCCTACCAGAAGTTGCTGGCCACCGCCGATCGCCATCGTCAGGCCATCGAACTGGCCATCCGCTTGGGGGTCACCATCGCCGCCGGCACCGATACGCTGACCTCCGGCGCCGATTCCGCCCTGCGCTGGGGCGAGCACGGGCTGGAGCTGGCGCTGCTGGTGGAGGCCGGAATGACCCCCCTGCAGGCCATCGAAGCCGCCACCGCCACGGCGCCGCTGACGCTGGG
>Ga0164242_10006798_pt1 | contig 12566 bp, 11 predicted proteins | sample OricomgcompostMG_FD_108783 | JGI IMG/M metagenome (GOLD analysis project Ga0164242, IMG submission 108783) | Miracle-Growth compost microbial communities from Emeryville, California, USA - Original compost - Miracle growth compost (MG) ... | reverse complement strand
CTGAGCAAGGCCGAGCGCAAGGACTTCCGGCGCCGCGTGCAGCCGGTGTTCCAGGACCCCTACTCGTCCCTGAACCCCATGTTCACGATCGGGCGGATCATCCAGGAGCCCCTCGACGCCTACAAGGTCGGCTCACCCTCCTCGCGGCGCGCCCGCGTGCGCGAGCTCATGGACCAGGTGGCCCTGCCGCAGGCGATGCTGCGCCGCTACCCCTCGGAGCTCTCCGGCGGTCAGCGCCAGCGCGTGGCGATCGCCAGGGCCCTGGCGCTGGAGCCGGAACTGATCGTCTGCGACGAGCCCGTCTCCGCGCTGGACGTGCTGGTGCAGGCGCAGATCCTCAAGCTGCTCGGGGAGCTGCAGGCCGAGCGCGGGCTCTCCTACCTGTTCATCTCCCACGACCTGGCCGTGGTGCGCCTGATCTCCGACTACGTCTGCGTGATGCAGAACGGCGAGCTGGTGGAGGCCGCCACGAGCGAGGAGATCTTCACCAACCCGCGCCACCCCTACACGCGCAAGCTGCTCGCCTCCATCCCGGGCAACGAACTGGGGATCGAGGAGGGGCCGGCCGCCTGAGGGGCGGGCCCCACTGGGGCCCGCAACGTCGAGCCCGGCGGTCCGCCCGGGCCGTACGGTGCACCGCAGCCCCGCTGGGCACCGCCCCGTTCCACGGCATCCCCTGCCACCTCTTGTAATCGTTGGGGTACGCACAATATGCTGTGTGCCAGATCACCCACGCAGCAAGGAGTCCCCCCTGCAGTACTACGCCAACGGCTACTACCCGGGCGATCCCGCCCTGACCCCGGCGGCCCCGCTGCCAGAGGGCCCCTCCGACGAGGTGGACGTGCTGATCGTCGGCACCGGCCCGGCCGGCCTGGTCCTCGCCGCGCAACTGGCACGCTTCCCGCGGATCCGCACCCGCGTCGTCGAGCGCAGGGAAGGCGCCCTGACGCTGGGACAGGCCGACGGCGTCGCCTGCCGCACCGTGGAGATGTTCCACGCCTTCGGCTTTGCCCACCAGCTCCTCGAGGAGTCCTACTGGGTCAACGAGACCACCTTCTGGCGGCCGGACCCGCAGGACCGCAAGCGGATCACGCGCACCAGCCGCGTGCGGGACGTGGCGGACGACCTCTCCGAGATGCCGCACCTGATCATGAACCAGGCCCGCATCCACGACCACCTGCTCACCGCGGCGGCCAAGGCGCCGGCGAGGCTGGAGCCGACGTACGACCAGGAGTTCGTGGGCCTGGAGCGCAGCGAGGACCCCGAGCACCCGGTCACGGTCACGCTGCGCACCGCCGCAGGCGAGGAGAGCACGGTCCGCGCCCGCTACGTGGTGGGCTGCGACGGGGCCCGCTCGGGCGTGCGCGCGGCGATCGGCCGCCAGCTCAGCGGCGACCGCGCGAACCATGCCTGGGGCGTCATGGACGTGCTGCTGAACACGGACTTCCCCGACATCCGGCTCAAGTCGGCCATCCAGTCGGAGGAGGGCTCCATCCTGCTGATCCCGCGCGAGGGCGGCTACCTGGTGCGCCTGTACGTGGACCTCGGCACGGTCACGGAGGAGAACCGCGAGGCCATCCGCGCCATGAGCGCCGAGGCCGTGGTGGATGTGGCGCGTCGCGTGCTGGCCCCGTACACGCTGGAGACCAAGGAGGTGGTCTGGTTCTCCGTCTACGAGGTGGCGCAGCGCATCGCCGACGCGTTCGACGACGCGGTGGGCCGCGAGGGCGTGGAGCCGCGCGTGTTCATCGCCGGGGACGCGTGCCACACGCACTCCGCCAAGGCTGGACAGGGCATGAACGTGTCCATGCAGGACGCGTTCAACCTGGGCTGGAAGCTCGCCGCCGTGCTCGAGGGCCGCTGCGACGCCTCCCTGCTGCGCACCTACGATGCCGAGCGGCGCCCGGTGGCGCAGGAGCTCATCGACTTCGACAAGGAGTGGTCGGCCATGATGGCGGCCAAGCCGGCGGATCCGGAGCACCCGGAGGCCGGCGGCCTCACCTCGGAGGAGCTCAGCGAGTACTTCGTCCGCCAGGGTCGCTACACGGCCGGCGTCGCCACCGCCTACGCGCCGGGGTCCACGGCCCTGACCGGCTCGGACGAGCACCAGCACCTCGCCACGGGACTGGCGGTCGGCCATCGCTTCCACTCCGCGCCCGTCACCCGGGTGGGGGACGCCAAGGAGATGCAACTGGGGCACGCGGCCACGGCGGACGGTCGCTGGCGCCTGTACGCGTTCGGGGATGCCTCCGACGCCGCCCTCACCGAGCTGTGCACGTGGCTGGGCGAGGACCCCGCCTCCCCCCTGCTGCGTCATCGCGGCGAGGGTGAGGACGTGGACGCGCGCATCGATGTGCGTGCCGTGTTCCAGGCCCCGCACACGGAGCTGGATCCGGCGCAGCTGCCTCAGGTGCTGCGCCCCCGCACGGGCGCGCTGGGGCTGATCGATCACGAGAAGGCCTTCAGCGCCGCGACGTATTCCGGCGCCGACAGCTATGCCGCGCGAGGCATCTCCCGCGAGCAGGGTGCCCTGGTGGTGGTCCGCCCTGACCAGTACATCGCCGACGTCCTGCCGCTGGATGCCACGGACGCCCTGGCAGCGCGCTTCGACGCGGTGTTCGGCTCCTCCGTGGCGGCGGCACCGCTAGGCTGATCGACGGGGCCACGGCCCCGTCCAGTCCCGTCCAGCGGTCGCAAGACCCATCCCCCCCCCGGAGGTCCATGGTGCCGCGTCAGGTCCCACCGCCGCTGCACTACACCGGCCACCTGCTGCGCCGCGCGCAACAGGTACACCAGGCGGCATGGAACCGGGACGTGTCCACGCAGACCACGTCGGTGCAGTTCGCCGCGCTCTCGGTCCTCTCCAACCGCCCGGGGTCCAGCCAGGCCGAGCTGGGCGCCGAACTGGACCTCGACCGCTCCACCATCGCGGACCTGGTGCGGCGGATGCAGGCGCGCGGCCTCGTGAGTCGCGAGGGCGACCCCAGGGACGGGCGCCGCAAGGTGCTGACCCTGACACCGGCCGGCGAGGAGATGCTGGAGCAGCTGCGCCCCCGCGTCGAGTCGCTCGAGCCGGTCCTCACGGGCGGGCTGGACGACTCGGAGGCGGCGCAGCTGCGCCGCCTCCTGGAGAGAGTCCTGCAGGACGCCGCCCGGCGCGGGCTGGTCCAGGGGCACTGACTGACGCCGGGGGCGGGGCCTCAGCGCCGCCGCGCCCTGGGATCCAGCGCCTCGCGCAGCGACTCTCCCACCAGGGTGAAGCCGAGCGCGGTGATGGCGATGCAGATGCCGGGCAGGAACGCGAGCTGCGGTGCGGAGGAGAGGAAGTTCTGCGCCACCGTGAGCATGCGCCCCCACTCGGCCGTCTGCGGCACGCCGCCGCCGAGACCCAGGAAGGACAGCGCGGCCGCATCGATCACGGCCGTGGCCAGCGCGAGCGTCGCCTGGACGATCACCGGGCCCACCGCGTTGGGCAGCAGGTGGGACATGGTGATCTTGCCGCGGCCCAGGCCCAGCGTCTGCGCGGCCAGGACGTAGTCGGCCCCGCGCTGGGAGAGCATCGAGGAGCGCAGCAGGCGCGCGAACACGGGGATCTGTGCCGCACCGATGGCGATCATCACCGCGAAGGGGCTCTGCCCCGCGATCGCCGCGATGGACACCGCCATGAGCAGGTTCGGCACGGAGAGCAGGATGTCCACCACGCGCATGATCACGGTGTCCACCCAGCCGCCGAAGCCGCCGGCCAGTGCGCCGAGGATCATGCCGCCCGCCAGGCCGATGCACGTGGAGATCACGCCCACCAGCAGCGAGGAGCGCGCGCCCCAGATCAGCTTGGAGAGGACGTCGCCACCGAAGTTGTCCAGGCCCAGCGGGTACCCGGGCGTCCCGAGCCCCGGGATGTCCGTGGGCGTGACCAGGTCCATGCCGGGCGTGGCCTGCCCCGCGTAGGGCGCCAGCCACGGGGCCAGCGCCGCGACGAGCACGAAGATCGCGATGATGATCGCGCCCGCGATGGCCATGGGGCTGCGCCGCAGCCGGGCGAACGCCTCACCCCACAACGACGTGCCGCGATCGGAGTGCCTGGTGTCCCCGGGATCGGAGGTGAGCACCGGCCCACCGGGACCGGCCCCCGCAGGCGAGCCCGCGGCGTCGTGCACCGGATCAGGCGCCCCCGAAGGGCGCAGGTTCTGTGGATCCATGCCGTTCATGCTCATCGCACACGCACCCTCGGATCGATGACGCCGTAGAGCAGGTCAACCACCAGGTTGATCACGGCGTAGATGACCGCGATGAACATGATGTAGGCCTGCAGCACCGGATAGTCGGAATTGGTGATGGCCTGGGCGATCCCGTAGCCGATGCCCTGGAACGCGAAGACCGTCTCCGTCAGCACGGCGCCCGCGAAGAGCAGGCCGAGCTGCAGGCCCACCGTGGTGATGACCGGCAGCAGCGCGTTGCGCAGGACGAAGCGGTTGCGCAGGATCTTCTCCGGCATGCCCTTGGCCTTGGCCGTGCGCACGTAGTCGGCGCCCTGCACCTCCAGCACGGAGGCGCGGGTGATGCGCGCGATGATCGCCAGCGGGATGGAGCCCAGCGCGATGCCGGGCAGGATCAGGTGCTTGAACGCGTCCCAGGCCGCATCGAACTCGCCCGTGATCAGCCCGTCCAACACGAACAGGTTGCTGTAGTGCGTGGCGTCCAGGCCGATGTCCTGCCGTCCGGAGGTGGGCAGCCAGCCGAGCTTCACCGCGAAGATCCACTTGAGGATGAACGCCAGGAAGAACACGGGGATGACCACACCGAGCAGGGAGAGCACCACGGACAGGTTGTCCTGCCAGCGCCCGTAGTGGCGGGCCGCCCAGTAGCCGAGCGGGATGCCGATGACCACGGCGAAGACGATGGCGAACAGGGCCAGCTCCACGGTGGCGGGGAACTGGTCGAAGAACTGCTGCAGCACGGGGCGCTGCGTCTGGGTGGAGTTGCCGAAGTCGCCGGTGACGATCTTGCCGACGTAGGTGACGTACTGCTCCCACAGCGGCCGGTCGAAGCCGTACGCGTGGTTGATGGCTGCGATGGCCTCCGGGGTGGCGCGCTCACCGAGCAGGGCCGTGGCCGGGCCGCCGGGCAGCGCGCGCACCCAGAGGAACAGGAGCACGGAGAGCCCGAAAAGCGTCAGGACGAGCAGTCCGAGGCGTTTGAGGATGAACTTGAGCACGGGCCGGTTCCTTCACGTTCCTTCCGGCGGGACGGCGGACCGCCGTCCTTCGCGCCGGCCCCTGGGGAGCCGGCGGGAAGGAGGACGGGAGGGGCCGCGGCCGGGACCCGTCAGGGCCCCGGCCGCGTTCACCTCACTTGGAGAGCTTGATCTCGTTGTAGACCTCGTCCTGGACGGGCGAGGCCGGGTAGGACTCCACGCGCGGGTTGAACGCGAGGGTCGGCACCGGGTGCGCCAGCGGCACGGCCGGCACCTTCTCGGAGATCTCGTTCATGATCGACTCGTACTTCTTGGTCTGGGCGTCCTCGTCACTCATCTGACGGGCCGCGTCCAGGTCCTTGAACAGCTGGGAGTCGTCGAAGCCGAACTCCGGCTTCTTGCCGTTGAAGAACACACCAACGAAGTTGTCCGGGTCGTTGTAGTCACCCGTCCAACCCAGCAGGTGCAGGCCGTGCTTGGTGCTGCCCTGCACGTAGGAGGTGTACTCGGTCCACTTCATCGGCTTGGGCGTGACCTTGATGCCCACCTTGGCCAGCTGCTGCGAGATGTTCGTGAACGTGTCGGCCGGGGTCGGCATGTACGGACGGGAGACGTCCGTGGGGTAGTAGAACGTGGTGGTGAAGCCGTTGGGGTAGCCGGCATCGCTCAGGAGCTGCTTGGCCTTGTCCGGGTTGTACTCGTACTTCTGCACGTTCTCGGTGTAGCCGCGCACGGAGTCCGGGATGAACTCGATCGCGGCCTTGGTGCCCTCCGGCATGACCTGCTTGATCATCTGGTCCTTGTCGATGGCGTAGGAGATCGCCTGGCGCACGCGGACGTCGGAGAGGGCCTTCTCGGAGGAGTTGATGCCCAGATAGAGGACATCGAACGGGTCACGGTTGACGAGCTTGAAGCCCTCGGAGTCCAGGGACTTCAGGTCGGCCGGGCCCACCAGGTCGTAACCGTCCACCTCCTTGGCCTCCAGCGCCTGCTTACGCGCCGTGGGGTCGGAGATCACACGGAAGACGACCTTGTCCACCTCGCCCTTGTCGCCCCAGTAGTCATCGAAGCGCTTCAGGGTGATGTGGTCGCCGTTCTTCCACTCCACGAACTCGAAGGGGCCGGTGCCCACGGGGTGACCCAGCGCGTACGGGGACATCTTCGGGGCATCCTCGGAGCCGCCCGTGGAGTCCGCGTCGTACTTCTCCATGGCCGTGGGGGACTGCATGGCCAGCGCCGGCAGCGACAGGGCGGAGATGAAGCCGACCCACGGGTGGGACAGTGTGACCTTGGCCTCCGTGTCGGAGGTGGCCTCGCAGGACTTGTAGACGGCCTTGTCGGTGTCCTTGTCCGCGTAGCCCTGGAAGAGCGACTTGTAGTAGTAGCCGACGCCCTCGGTCTGCTGCACACCCTTGAAGTGGTACCAGCGATCGAAGTTGGCGCAGACCGCCTTGGCGTTGAAGTCGGTGCCGTCCTGGAACTTCACGCCGTCACGCAGGGTGAAGTCGTAGGTCTTCGCGTCGTCGGAGACCTTCCAGGACGTGGCCAGCAGCGGCGCCGGGTCGGCGGTGCCCGGCTTGGTGCCCACGAGGCCCTCGAAGATCTGTCGCGAGACGCGGAAGGACTCGCCGTCGGAGGCGAACGCCGGGTCGAGCGAGTGCGGGTCCGAGGACGCCGCGAACGTGAACGTGGTGTTCTTGCTGCTGCTCTGGCCGTCCTGGCCGCCCTCGTCGCGCTTCGAGGCGCAGCCGGAGAGCAGCAGCGCTGAGACGGCGACGGTGGCTGCGGCGGCCATCAGGCCGCGGCGCATTCCGTTGCGGGACATGGAGATCCTCCTGATCGGTGCGAGTCGCCGCGGCGGCACCCGGGGTGCGGGGCCGGTGCGGCGTGTCGTGAGCCTATCGGAGAGGGTGGTCCCAGTCACATCGGAGGGAGGTGTGGCTCACAGGAGTTTCCAGGCTCGGTGGTGCACGACGCCGCGTGGTCGCGGCGCGCGGGAGGGCGCCGGCAGGTGCGTGCCCGGCTACGACCCGTAACCTTCCGGCGTGTCCATGGGGACCGCGAGCACCCAGAAGCGGACCTTCTCCGGCACCTTCACGGTGACGGACCTCCCCACGTCCTTGTAGTCGTAGAAGACGGTCACCGAGCTGTTCTTGTCACAGGTTGACCGCGACTTCCCTCCACCGACGGTGATCTGGACGGTGGCTTTCGGCGCGCACTTCACGTCGACCTCGACGTACTTGGGCTGCTTGCCCTCGACCTGCTTCAGCGGCACGGTGACGGTCCCCGTGCCCTGCTGGTGTGCCAGGGGGGTGGGCACCGCGCTGTGCGGGTGCGCCTCCTTCCACCCACTCGTGAAGCCCAGCAGCGGGTCGGCGGGCCGGTCCTTGATGGGGATCTGCGTCGGGGAAGCGGTGGGCGCCGGGGATGTCGTGAACGTCCGCGGACTCTCCACCACGCCACCGTTCTGCGGGGCCGACGTGCACCCCGCGGTCAGCAGGGCGGTGCCCACGACGCCCGCGAGAGCGACGAGGACGGACGGGCGGGTGCGGCGACGGGGCATGGGCTCTGCTTCCTCCGGGCTTCGACGCGTGGGCGCTGCGCGTGCTGAGGAGAACATCTCAGGCGCACGGGTCCGCGTCAACGAACGCGCGTCGCCGCGTCGTCGGGCACCCGCTCCGAGGCCTCGCTCGCCAGGTGCCGGATCAGCCCCAGCCGAGCAGGCGCAACCCGGCCGCGGCCACCGCGCCGGCGATGACCACCACCAGGAACGGCGCGCGCAGCAGCAGGGCGATCGCGGCGGCGCAGAGCGCGCCGATCCGCGCGTCCAGCACCACGGAGGAGCCGGAGACGAACGCGTTGGTGACGCAGAGGGAGGCCAGCAGCCCGATCGTCAGGCAGCCGGCCACGCGCAGGGCGCGCTGGGACTCCAGCAGCCGCCGCGGCACCAGGTGCCCGGTGAGTTTGATGCCGTAGGACACCACGCAGGCGGCCGCCACCCAGATCCACAGGCTCATGACTGCTCCTCCCCCTGCTCGTGCTCCGGTTCGTGCTCCAGTGATGCGTCCGGTCTGCGCACGCCGCGCCCGTCCGGCCCGGCGGAGCGCCTGGCCGGGTCGGGGACCCACCAGCCCCAGGCGGCGGCCACGGCGGCCGCCACGAGGATCGGCACGCCGGCGGGCACCCAGGGGACCACCACCACGGTGGCGACGGCCGCCACCACGGCGAGCGCCCACGGTTCGCGGCCCTTCAAACGCGGCCAGAGCAGGCCGAGGAAGGCCGCGACGGCGGCGCCGTCCAGCCCGAAGACCTGGGGGTCACCGATCGAGGAGCCCAGCAGGGCACCCACCACGGAGAAGAGCGACCAGAGCGAGAGGATCCCGATCCCGGTGACCCAGAAGCCGCGGCGCCGCTCGTCCGGGTCGCGCTGGGCCAGGCCGATCGCGGTGGACTCGTCGATGGTCACGTGCGCGGCCAGCGGCTTGAGCCCCGGCTGCACCAGCGCGTTGATCTGCATCCCGTAGACGGCGTTGCGCATGCCGAGCAGCGAGGCGGCCCCGAGCGCCGCGGCTCCCCCGCCGCCGCCGGAGAGCACGCCGATGAACGCGAACTGGCTGCCGCCGGTGAACATCAGCAGGGACAGGGCGGCCACCTGCCACACGTCCAGCCCTGCCGTGACGGCGAGGGCACCGAAGGAGATGCCGTACAGCCCGGTCGCCACGGACAGGGACACGCCCTGGGACTCGGCGGGGGTGAGGCGACGCATGGGATCAAGGGTAGTCAGACCCGCCGCCGGGGCTGACTCGGTGACTCCCCGTGCGGGGCGCGTGGTCCCCGGACGGGCTCAGCCCACGTGGGCGGCCTCGAGTCCGGCGCGCAGGGCCGCCGGGTCGTTGCTCGTCAGCTGCTGCACGCCGAGTCCGAGCAGGAACTGGGCGTCCTCGACGGAGTCCACGGTCCACACGCGCCCGGCCATCCGCTCGAACCACCCCCGCGCCACGTCCTGGTGCGCGCGCACCGTCTCCACGCCGGGCCCGGCGAGGGCGCACACGCCGCGGTGCAGGTTCCGCGCCGCGGCCGGGAAGATCCGCGCGTACGCGTCCTGACCCTCGGCCCCGGCGCCGGTGTTCAGCACCGTGGCCTCCCAGCCGCGGCGCTTGTCCTCGATGAGCTGGCACACGCCGTCCGGCCCGAACGCGTCCACGAGGCGCAGCACGGCCTCCGGCTGGAAGCTCATGAAGGAGAGCGTCACGTCACCGATCCGGCGCGAGGCGTCCATGCCGAGGCGTTCCAGGTCCGCCACGAGCGCCGCCTCGACGCGGGGATCGTCGCCGAGCTGGTGCTTGGTCTCCACGGCGATCTCGATCGGCCGGCCCGCTCCCTGGGCGATCCGCCCGAGCTCCTCGAACGTGCAGAAGGCGCGCTCCGGCCCGCCGAGCTCGGGCGGGATCGGCACGCCCTTCCAGCTGGTCACGTCCAGCGCGCGCAGCTGCGCCAGCGTCAGGGCACGCACCTCGCCCGTGGCGTCCTCGGTACGCCCGAGCACCGCATCGTGGTGACAGACCAGGACGCCGTCCGCGCTGACGTGCACGTCCGTCTCGATCCCGTCCGCGCCGTCCGCGATGGCCTGCAGGTACGCGGCGCGCGTGTTCTCCGGGTAGGCGGCCGAGGATCCACGGTGGGCAAAGAAGCGGGGCATGCCTCGACCCTAGCGCCGCCGCGGTGAGCAACGCCTGTGCGCGGGGTGTCCGGACGGTGACCGGTGTGCGTCGCCTCGCTGCCCGACGCTGCGGGCTCGCCTGGGTGCCCCGCGTCGGGTCGCGCCGCGCGCGGGACCCGGTGGGCACCCGGGTGCAGGCAGGCACTCGGGTGCCGGGCGGCGTCGGGCCGCGCCCCGCAGGGCACGCGAGGCAGGATAGGCACATGAGCACTCCCACCGAGACGGGCCGCCGCCAGGCCGCCCGCCAGGACTCCCCAGCTGACGCGGCCCGCCGCGCCGGGCTGCGCCGCATGAAGACGATCGCCACCACCGCCCTGGTGGTGCTGGCCGTGATCTTCGCGGTGGCGTTCGCGCTGCAGGAGTCCCACCCGTGGCTCGCCTACGTGCGCGCAGCGGCCGAGGGCGGCATGGTGGGCGCGCTGGCGGACTGGTTCGCGGTGACGGCGCTCTTCCGCCACCCGCTCGGGCTGCCCATCCCCCACACGGCGCTGATCCCGCGCAAGAAGGACCAGATCGGCGAGAGCCTCGGTGAGTTCGTGGAGGAGAACTTCCTCTCCGACGAGATCCTCTCCTCCAAGCTCGCCTCCGTGACCGTCGCCGCCAAGGCCGGGGCGTGGCTGAGCGGTGCGGGGCACGCCGAGCTCGTCGCGACCCAGGGGGCCGCGCTGCTGCGCGGCGCCCTGGACGTCGTCTCCGACGAGGACGTGCAGCGCGTCGCGGAGTCGCTGGTGCGCACGCACGTCGTGGAGCCGGAGTGGTCCTCCACACTGGGGCTGCTGCTGGAGCGCGTGGTGGCCGGCGGTCAGCACCAGGGCGCTGTGGACGTGCTGGCGGACCGCGCGCTCGTGTGGGCGCGCGAGCACGAGCAGACCGTGGTGGACCTGGTCACGGAGCGCTCCCCGTCCTGGCTGCCTCGGGCCGTGGACCGCCTGATCGGCGAGCGCCTGCACCGCGAGCTCACCGGCTTCCTCGAGGCCGTGCGCTCCGACCCCCACCACGCGGCCCGCGTGGCCGTGGACGAGTGGCTGGCGGACCTGGCCACGCGCATGCAGTCCGACCCGGACACCATCGCCACGGTGGAGCGACTCAAACGCTCCCTGCTTCAGGACCCACGGCTGCGGCAGGTGGCGCTGGACGCCTGGGGCCGGCTCAAGGACGCGCTCGGCGAGGCCGCCGTGGACCCGGGCTCCCCGCTGCGCCAGGCCTTCGTCTCCGGGCTGCATGACCTGGGGACGCGGCTGGCGGGCGGGGACCCGCTGGCAGCGAAGATCGACGGCTGGGTGCGCGCCGCCGCGTCCTACGTGGTGCTGAACTACCGCCACCAGGCCACCAAGCTCATCACGGACACCGTGGAGGCGTGGGACGGCAAGGAGGCGGCGGAGCGGATCGAGCTCATGGTCGGCTCCGACCTGCAGTTCATCCGCCTCAACGGCACCGTGGTGGGCACGCTGGCCGGGTTGGCCATCTTCGCGGTGGCGCACCTGCTCCTGGGCGGCTGAGCCAACGGCTCGGGGCCACGATCCGGGGGTTCGGTTCAGGCGAGCGACGAGGCTGGTCGACTCAGCCCGTCGACGCAGCGGGCGGATCAGGCCGCCCCAGCCCGTCGCCTCAGCGCTTCCCGCCCACGGCGCGGCCGGCCGACCTGGCGTTGCGGGCCATCTCCCCGCGCACCACCTCGGCCGCGCCGAGCTCCTTGGCGGACGGGTCGGAGGCGTGGGTGGCGGCGTCCAGCGCGGCGTGGTCCAGCGGCGGCAGTGCGGCGAACGCGGCCAGCGTGGAGGAGACCACGCGGCGCCCGAGCACGCGGTTGGCCACGCCGCCCACGGCCATGCCGATCCCGAACGGGAGGGCGCGGCCCATGGCGCCCACGGCCTGGGAGGCGGCGAAGTGGCGCAGGAAGCGGCGCTGCACCTCCTGCCCCACCAGCTTCCAGGTCCCGCCGCGGCCGGTGGCGACGCTGAAGGCGGCGCCCCAGCCCACCATGGAGCGGCCCACCACCACCTGCTCGCTCACGGCACCGAGCAGCCCGGCGGCCTCCTCGCCGAGCATCACGGCCATGACCAGGGTCTTGGCCGCCTCCGGATCGGCGACGGCGATGCCGTGCAGCTCCGCCATGGTCTGCGCGTACAGGGCGGTGGCCTCGAGGAAGGTGACGGCCAGGCCGGAGGAGATCCCGAGCGAGGCCACGGTGCCCACGCCGGGGATCACGGAGGCGGCGCCGCCGGCCGCACCGGTGCCGGTGACGGCGCGCAGGTAGTCGCGCTCGGCCAGGCGGGCCAGTTCGTAGGAGTTGGCCTGGGGGTGGCGGCGCTGCAGGCCGCGCAGGTACGCGAGCACCACGGGGCGCTGGACGCCGAGGATCTTCACCAGGGCGTTCTGCACGGGCTGCGAGGGCTTGCCGTCGTTGCCGCTGAGCTGCTGCGCCACGGTATGGCGCATCTCCTTGGGAACGGACAAGGACTTCTTCGACTTCTTCATGATGGCCCCAGAGTAGGGCACGGCCCTGGGGGAAACCCGGGCATGGTCACGGCGGGGTGCGCGCAGACGAACGCGGGCCGGGACAGGCACAGAGGGCGGCCGACGGCTCTCGGCCCAGGGCGGAGCGGTCAGACGCCCAGCGAGGCCCAGACCAGTCGGGTGGTGGCCCCGGAG
>Ga0164242_10006797_pt1 | contig 12566 bp, 12 predicted proteins | sample OricomgcompostMG_FD_108783 | JGI IMG/M metagenome (GOLD analysis project Ga0164242, IMG submission 108783) | Miracle-Growth compost microbial communities from Emeryville, California, USA - Original compost - Miracle growth compost (MG) ... | reverse complement strand
TGCAGCCGACGCTCGGCCATCTGCCGCAGCGCCTGCTCGAACACCGCCGGGTACTTGCGGGCGATCTGGTACTGCCCGAAGCTGTAACCGACCTGCTTCCACCGGTTGACGAAGTGCGCCAGGTGCTTTGGCAAATACTTGTTGGTCTGCTTGGCCACCGGATCCTCCAGCGGCAGCGCACCGATGTAGGTGGGTGAGCGCTGCAGCATGGTGACGTGACCGACCCCGCCGCTGACCAGCGACGGGATCAGGGTGACAGCCGTTGCGCCCGAACCGATGACGACGACCTTCTTACCGGCGTAGTCCAGATCCTCGGGCCAGTGCTGCGGGTGGATGATCTGGCCCTTGAAGTCGGCCGCACCCGGGAACTCGGGCGAGTAGCCCTCGTCGTAGTTGTAGTAGCCGCTGCACACCGACAGGAACGATGCGGTGATCTGCTTGGCCTGGCCGTCGTGCTCGACGTTGATGGTCCACTTGTTGTCGACGTCGGACCAGTCCACCGAGGTGACCCGATGTCCGGTGCGGATGTGCCGGCGGATGCCGTTCTCGTCGGCGGCGTCGTTGATGTAGTTCCAGATCGACTGGCCGTCGGCGATCGAGCGGGCCGACTCCCACGGCTTGAACCGGAAGCCGAGGGTGAACATGTCCGAATCCGACCGGATGCCGGGATATTTGAACAGGTCCCAGGTGCCGCCGATGTTGTCCCGGCGCTCCAGGATCACGTAACTCTTGCCTGGGCACCGGTCCTGCAGGTGCCACGCGGTGCTGATGCCGGAGATGCCGGCGCCGACGATCACGACGTCGAAGTGTTCGTTCATGGAACCGACGGTATCAACGTCGTGTTGAGTTGGTCAACAGTATGTTGATAAAGTCGACAAGCTGTTAAGCTCGGCGCATGACCTCGACCGGTACGGCCCGGCCGGCCCGCGGCCGGCGCCCCACCCGACCGTCGGGCGATGACCGCGAAGCCGCCATCCTGGCGACCGCGACAAAGCTGCTGCAGGACCGCAATTTCTCCGACATCTCCGTCGATGACCTGGCGAAAGGCGCCGGTATCTCGCGGCCGACGTTCTACTTCTACTTCCCGTCCAAGGAAGCGGTGCTGCTGTCGTTGCTCGATCCACTGATCAAGCGCGCCGACACCGGGTTCGACAATGCGTTGGAGGCCATGCCGGCCGATCCGCGCCGCGCCATCCGGCACGGCATCGAGATCTTCTTCAGCTCGTTCGGGTCGCACCCGGCAACCGCCCGGGCCGGCACCGAGGCGGTCAAGATCGTGCCCGAGTTCCGGGAGTTCTGGGCCGGCCAAATGCACAAATGGATCGGCCTGACCGCCGCACTGATCACCGTCGAACGCGAGCGCGGCGCAGCCCCGGACACCATCCCGGCCATGGACCTGGCGACGTCGCTGAATCTGATGAACGAGCGCACCATGATGGCGACGCTGGCCGGCGAGCAGTCCGCCGTGGATCATCGCGATGTCGTCGACACCCTCACCCACATCTGGATCACCAGCATCTACGGCACCACGCAGTAGCCGTCGCGTTACATGGCGTACTCCGGCAATGGAATATCGTCACCGAATTCCCGCCGGATCGCCCACTGCGCGAGTCCCGGCACGTCCAGCAGCCTGCTGACCCGATTGCGAATCCACAGTCCGGCCGGGGTTTTCGGCGCGAACGCCGCGGCAAAAGCGCGCGCCGAGCGCTGCTTGTCCTCGATGAGGGGGCGCAGCAGTTGCTCGTACCGGCGGAACGCTTCGCGATGGTCGCCACCCGCCGCGGCGAGCTCCCCGGCCAGGACATAGGCCTGCAGCATCGCTAGACCGGTTCCCTCACCGGCGAGCAGCGAGACACAACTGGCCGCGTCACCGATCAGCGCCACCCGGCCGTCCGACCAGCGGCCCATGCCGATCTGACTGACCCGGTCGAAGTACAGATCGTCGGCCCGGTCCACCTCGGCGAGAATCTGTGGGCACTCCCATCCGTCTGCGCCGAACACCCGCCGCAGGATCGCTCGGCCGTCCGGCTCGTCGCCCAGGTCGGCCGCGCGCACCCGATCGTCGGAGAAGACGAACAGGAACATGGTCCGGTCACCGCGCAGGGCAAACCGCGCCACCATCCGACCCGGCTGGCTGTAGGCGAGGTAGACCAGTTCGTCGCGGGGCCGGTAGCCCGCGGTCTCGCAGGCCGCCACCCAGTAACCGAGGTCTGCGGTGAACTGCGATTCCGGGCCGAAGACCGCACCCCGCACCGATGAATGGATACCGTCGGCACCGATCACCAGATCGAACTCGCGGCGCAGGCCGCCGGCGAAGGTGACCTGCACACCGCCGTCCCGTTGGTCGACCGCGGCGATGTGATCATTGAAGACCGTCTCGACCTCGCCGTCGATGGCCTGGTAGATCAGCCGTGCCAGCTCACCGCGCGGCACACTGGTGAACCGTCCGTCGAACACCCGCCGGAACGGCCCCACCCCGAAACCACCTGTCTTGCAGCCACTTCGGTCGATCAGGCGGACCTCTTCGATCGCGTAGCCGGCCGCCTGCACGGCCGCAGCCAGACCCATGCGCTCGGCGATGGCGTAGCCCGCGCCCCAGAAGTCGACGACGTAGCCGCCGGTGCGCAACCGCGGCGCGGTCTCGATGAGCACCGGTTGGTGCCCACTGCGCGACAACCAGTACGCCAGGGTCGGTCCGGCGATGCCGGCTCCACTGACGGCGATCTTCATGAGCGGGCGTCGAGCCGCAGTTCCACCATCGGCAGCGGCGTATCGGTTGCGCTGACCTCGGTGCCCAGGGTCTGATCGAGGACGCCTTTGAACCGAGCCCAGGCGCGCGGATGACGGTCGATGTAGGTTCCCAGTGCCCGGTCGGCAGCCGGTTGGTCCAGCACCCGTGCCGTCGCGGCCGCCGGGCGGCGGCTCCCGACATAGACCCGGACCCGAGGATTGGCCGCAATGTTGCGGAACCACTGGGCTTTTGCCCCGAAGCCGGACGCCACCACATAGGTATCCGGCGCCGGGTGGTCGATCACCTCCAAGACGACGTAGCGGCGCGCCCCCGACGTGCGTCCGATGTGTTCGAGCATCAGCATCCGCGAACCGAACAGGGCGCCCGCACGAGCTCGGTAGATCCAGATCGGTGCGCGCACGAAGCGCCGGCACCGCAGCAGCCGTGCGCCGCCGGTGGCCAGTGCGCCGGCATCACCCGCCGACGGAGTGTGCGAAGTGGACATGATCGTTTCCCTGCCTTTCTCGTGTACGTCGGTCCGTCAGGTGCTGCCCGACGACCCGGTCAGACCATCGCGGTAGATGGCGAATACCTCGGTGGCCCAACGACTCATGCCCGCGGTGCTGAGCGGGTCGACGCCGAGTACCTCGGCGAGGTGTCGGCGCAGCGTCAGCACCGCCAGGTCATTGACCATCAGGAAGGCCGCGCGCACCGCGGGATCGTCGCCGGCCTCGGCCGCCCCCGCCGCCACCATCGACCCCAGGGCGTCCTTGCTGATCGCGTACAACCGCGCAAACAATGCCGAACCGACGACCCCACCGGTTATCAGCATCCGTCCCAGGTAGTCCGGGATGGCCGAGTCCGGCGGTAGGTACAGGGCGAATGCGTCGAGCATGGTGGGCACCCCGGCCGGCTGCAGTCCGTTGTCGCCGCCCTGGCGGGTCACCTTGTTCAGCAGGGCCTCCAGGGCGGACAGGACATGGTTGTCCACCGCCTCCACCAGTCCGTCCTTGGACCCGTAGTGGCGGATCAGCAGCGCCGGGGAAACGTCCGCCGCGGCGGCGATATCGCGCATCGTGACCGCATCGGGTCCGCGTTCGGCGAAGAGTCGCAGCGCCTCGTCGCGGATCCTGGCGCGCGCCGTCCGATCGTCCGGAGTAAGTAAACCCACGTTTACAATAGTAAACGTTTGTTTAGCATCCGACAAGGCCACTGCCTTCATGCGAACGTATGTGCGAAGATGATGGGGTGTCAGATACCGGAGCTGCGATCCTGCACGCCGATCTGGACTCCTTCTACGCCTCGGTCGAACAGCGCGACGATCCGTCACTGCGCGGCCGGCCGGTCATCGTCGGCGGCGGGGTGGTGCTGGCGGCCAGCTACGAGGCCAAGGCCTATGGAGTGCGTACCGCCATGGGCGGGCACGAGGCCCGCAGCCGCTGCCCGCAGGCCGTCGTCGTGCCACCCCGGATGGCCGCGTACTCCCAGGCCAGCAAGGACGTCTTCGCGGTCTTCCGGGACACCACGCCGGTGGTCGAAGCCCTGTCAGTGGACGAAGCCTTTCTCGATGTCCGCGGATTGAGCCGGGTTTCCGGCACCCCGGTGCAGATCGGCGCGCAGTTGCGCGACGCGGTGCGCGAGCGGGTCGGCCTACCCATCACCGTCGGCATCGCCCGGACCAAATTCCTGGCCAAGGTCGCCAGCCAACAGGCCAAACCTGATGGCCTGTTACTGGTTCCACCGGATCGGGAGTTGGCCTTCCTGCATCCACTGCCGGTCCGACGACTGTGGGGCGTCGGGGCCAAGACCGCCGAGAAACTGCGTGAGCACGGCATCGAAACGGTTGCCGACGTCACCGAGCTGCCCGAGTCCGCGTTGGCCGCTCTGGTCGGAGAGGCCATGGGCCGCAAGCTTTTTGCGCTGTCCCGCAATATCGACGAACGGCGGGTGAACACGGCCGCCCGGCGGCACTCGGTGGGCGCCCAGCGCGCCGTGGGGCGGCGGGGAAACACCATGTCCGACAGCGAGATCGACGCGATGGTGATCAACCTGGTGGACCGCATCACCCGGCGTATGCGCACCAGCGGACGCACCGGCCGCACCGTGGTGTTGCGGTTGCGGTTCGACGACTACAGCCGCGCCACCCGATCACACACCTTGACCCGGGCGACCGCATCAACCGAGGAAATCCTCACGGCCGCACGTGGTTTGGTGTCCGCCGCTGGGCCGATGATCGCCAAACGGGGCCTTGCCCTGCTGGGGTTCTCGGTGGCGAACACCGATACCAGCGGCAGCGAGCAGCTGGAGTTGCCGTTCGACGGCGCGACCGATACCGCCGCTGTGGACTGCGCCGTCGACTTGGTGCGCCAACGGTTCGGGAGCGCCTGCCTGACCCGGGGCGTGCTGGTGGGCAGCGACCCCGGATGGGAGGTACCGATGGTGCCGGACTCTTGAGGCCCGGCCACCGCCGCGCGAAGAAGCGACCCGCGGTGTTGCGGTAGTTGATGCTCTAGGCGGAACGGCAGGTCCAACCCACGTCCGCGCCACACCGGCGGATCGGCGCTTTGATGTCCTCTGTCGAGAGCAGGTAGCGCATGCAATTCGAGTTACCGGACCAAGAAAGCCACAGGTCACCGCTGTCGCGTCGCTCGACCAACTGCCCCGATTCCGCATCCCGTTGCCATTCGGTGATGTGGTCCACCATGGACAAGGCAGACAACTCGGCGTCGAGCCGCAGATGAACTTGGTAGGTCAGCGCCACGTCGAGATCTTCGAGCACCTGCCGCCAGTCCGGGTCATCAGATTTCCACTCGGCGATCAGATCAACGCCCTGCGCGGCACCGTCGCGGATGAGCCACGGGCGTGCCGGGGTGTTCAGCCGCAGCAGACGATCGCGCAACTCCACGCGCTAGCCGAGCCAACCCGCGACGAACCCCGTCAGCAGCACTGCGAAGCCACCGACCTCACCGAGGATCAGCGCTGCCATCCCGGCATGCAATCCCGGCCCCGGGCGCTCGAATTGGTTGGTGGTGTCCTGCAGCAGGCCGTGCTGGATGTAGGCCGCGATCGCCACCACGAAGAAGAACACCAAAGCCATTGCGGCCGTGAGGTTCAGCCACATCGGCCAGGCACTCAGCTGAACAAACACGGCGACCAGCAGGGTGGCAAAGGAGTACAGCAGTGCGGCCCGGTGCGCGATGTCGACGTAGGGATGCGCCAGGTGGTTGTCGTTGACCGCCGTCTGTCGGTACTTCCAGATCCCCAGGATCAGCGCGAGCAGGAAGATCAGTCCGGCCGCGAACAGGGTGATGGTGGTGGCAGTACTCAGAACCATGGCGGTGAGGCTACGCGCCGGTCCAGGCCAGCAACCGGTCAACCGGCCAGGTGTTGACGATCCGCTCGGTCGGTACGCCGGCGTCCAGCGCCCGCTGCGCACCGTAGCCCAGAAAATCCAGCTGACCCGGCGCGTGGGCATCGGTGTCGATGGCGAACAGGCAGCCCGTCTGCAGCGCCAGATTCAGCAGCCGGGTCGGCGGGTCTCGCCGTTCAGGGCGGGAATTGATCTCTACGGCAACATCATTGGCCACACATGCGGCGAACACCGCTGCGGCGTCGAACTTCGATTCCGGCCGGGTCCCCCGTGATCCCTCCACCAGACGGCCGGTGCAGTGGCCGAGCACGTCAGCCTGCCCGCCCGAGACCGCCCGTACCATGCGCCGGGTCATCGCCGCGGCATCCATCGACAATTTGGAATGCACACTGGCCACTACGACATCGAGTCGTTCCAGGAGCTCGGCATCTTGATCCAGTGAGCCGTCTTCGAGGATGTCCACCTCGATGCCGGTGAGAATGCGCATCGGGGCGAACTGTTCGCGGATTTCGTCGATGACGTCGAGCTGCCGGCGCAGTCGCTCGGCCGAGAGCCCATGGGCCACCGTCAGCCGCGGTGAGTGATCGGTCAGCGCACAGTATTGGTGTCCCAAAGCCCTTGCCGTGCTCATCATCTCACTGATCGGCGCCGCTCCGTCCGACCAATTCGAATGCAGATGCAGATCACCTTTGAGCGCCGCGCGCAACGCTCCCCCGCCGAGATCGGCTGCCGCTGCACGCAATTCGGTGAGCGCATCGGGCTCCTGCCCCGCCCAAGCCTGGGTGATCACCGCTGCGGTCTTGGGCCCGACGCCCGGCAGCGACTGCCAGCCATCGGCGCGGCCCAGCTTTTCCCGCTGTTCGGTACTCAGCGCCTCGATGACATCGGCGGCCTTGCGATAGGCCATCACCCGGCGTGGCTCCTCACGGGCGCGGTCCTTGTAGAACGCGATCTCGCGTAGTGCGGTAACCGGGTCCATGCTCACCAGTGTGCCAACGCGTCGGTAAAACTCGCAGGAATTAATCGGCCACCGCGGCTAGTTTGGAATATCGTGCGATTCGCCTTCAAAACCTCACCGCAGAACACCACCTGGTCGGACATGCTCGCCGTCTGGCAGGCCGCCGACGATATCGATGTCTTCGAGTCCGGCTGGACCTTCGACCACTTCTATCCGATTTTCAGCGACTCCACCGGCCCCTGCCTGGAGGGCTGGGTCACCCTGACGGCCCTGGCTCAGGCCACGCAGCGGCTGCGGGTCGGGGTGCTGGTCACCGGAATTCACTACCGTCATCCCGCGGTGCTGGCCAACATGGCGGCGGCGCTGGACATCGTCTCTGGCGGCCGCCTCGAGCTCGGTATCGGTGCCGGCTGGAACGAGGAGGAATCCGGCGCGTACGGCATCGAGCTGGGCAGCATCAAGGAGCGGTTCGACCGCTTCGAGGAGGCGTGTGCCGTGCTCAAGGGGCTACTCACCCAGGAGAGCACCACCTTCGACGGCAAGTTCTATCAACTCAAGGACGCGCGGAACGAGCCCAAGGGTCCGCAGCAACCGCACCCCCCGTTCTGCATCGGTGGCAGCGGCGAGAAGCGGACGCTCAAGATCACCGCCAAGTACGCCGATCACTGGAACTTTGTCGGCGGTACGCCCACGGAGTTCGCGCGCAAGCGAGACGTGCTTGCCGCGCATTGCGCCGACATCGGCCGCGACCCCAAGGAAATCACCCTGTCGGCGCACGTGCGGCTGGAATCGGACCGGGACTACCAGAAGGTGGTCGGCGAGGCAGCGGCCCTGGGCGCCGAGGGACTGGATCTCGCGATCATCTACATCCCGCAGCCGCACGACCCCGCGCTGCTCGAGCCGTTGGCGCAGGCGATCCGGGATTCCGGACTGCAGACGGCCTGAAGCCCCGTAAACGTCGACCGCCCGGTCCCTTGGAGGTCCGGGCGGTCGGTGTTTGCGCTCAGTTACGAGATCACGATTTGATAACGGTCAGCAAATAAGAGTCTCGAATTGACGATGGCGTTACAGTTCGGGTGAGATCTGTCTCTACACGCCGTAGCGGACGAGTTCCGCGGCGGTGACCAGGCGCTCCTGCTTGGCCGGGAACTCGCGGCTCTTGACCGGATGACGAAGCAGGGACCAGGCAATACGTCCCATGCGCGAGCGCGAAAGCGGGTTGGTGTACATGCGATCACTCCTGCGGTCTGCGATTTGCCGGACCTTGGGGCCACACTATCGCACGACCCCCGCCGTTTCATTAGAACGCCAGCCCCCGGCAAACACCAGCAGGCGCGCCGAGTAAAAATCTGATGTTTCTGATGTTGCCAGCGAGGCCAATGTGACGTAATTGGCTCTTAAACCCCCCTTAAATAACGGCTCGACCCCCCGATTGGTGTGAGCCAGCAGGCATTGTGAACTGTGTCACTTGCCTGCGCTCGGCGCCGGTGCCGGCTATCGCGTCCGCCCGGCAATCGAGGTAAATACCGCCGGTGGCCAACACATCGCGCCTATCTGATGGCCGGTAGCCCCGAGCCGACGCCCCGGTGGCGGATCACCGGCATCGACCAGGACAGCGGCAACAGAGTGTTCGCTCCCGTCGACCTGGGCCAAACCGGCACGACCCCAGAGTGTTTCGTCAACGCAGGGGCAGTGGTGTGCATAACGGACGACACCAAACAAGCCACCGCGCCGGCCATCGACGGCCAGACCGGCACCCAGGTCTATTCCCTGGTCAACCGTTAGCGAACCGAAAATGACTGAGGCCCGGCGGCGCATAAGCACCACCGGGCCTCAGTCGACCATTACCTCAGCGCTGCGGCGCCGCCGTCGGCTTGATCGGGGCCGGTAGGGCGGTGTGCCCCATCAGGTAGCGGTCCACCCCGGCGGCCGCGGCACGACCCTCGGCGATGGCCCACACGATCAGCGACTGGCCGCGGCCCATGTCACCGGCCACGAAGACGCCCGGCACACTGGTCTGGAAGTCCTTGTCCCGGAACACGTTTCCGCGGTCCGTCAGCTCGACGCCCAGCTCGGTCAGCAGGCCCTCGCGCTCGGGACCCACGAAACCCATGGCCAGGAACACGATATCCGCCGCCAGCTCGAAGTCCGAGCCCTCGATCTTCTCGAACTTGCCGGCCTTCATCGCGACCTCGTGCACCTTGAGCGCGGACACCTTGCCGTCGGTACCGACGAATTCCTCGGTGTTCACCGAGAACACCCGCTCGCCGCCCTCTTCGTGCGCCGAGGACACCCGGAACATCAGTGGGTAGGTCGGCCACGGTGTCGATTCGGCGCGCTCGGCCGGCGGGCGCGGCATGATCTCGAACTGGTGGATGCTCTCGGCACCCTGCCGGTGCGAAGTACCCAGGCAGTCGGCACCGGTGTCACCACCGCCGATGATGACGACCTTCTTGCCCTTGGCCGTGATCGGCGGCTCGCCGTCCGGACCCAGTACGTCGTCACCGAGCTGAACCCGGTTGGCCCAGGGCAGGAACTCCATCGCCTGGTGGATGCCGTCGAGTTCGCGGCCCGGAATCGGCAGGTCACGCCAGGCAGTGGCGCCGCCGGCCAGCACCACGGCGTCGAAATCCTCGTCCAGCTGCTCGACGGTGATGTCGACGCCGACGTTCACCCCGGTGCGGAACTGCGTGCCCTCGGCCGCCATCTGCTCCAGGCGACGGTCGATGTGGCGCTTCTCCATCTTGAATTCCGGGATGCCGTAGCGCAGCAGACCACCGATGCGGTCGGCCCGCTCGAAGACCGTCACCTCGTGGCCCGCGCGGGTCAGCTGCTGCGCAGCGGCCAGACCGGCCGGCCCGGAGCCGACGACGGCAACGCGCTTGCCGGTCTTCTCCTGCGGCGGCAGCGGCTTGACCCAGCCCTGTTCCCAGGCATTGTCGATCAGCTCGACCTCGACCTGTTTGATGGTCACCGGGTCCTGGTTGATGCCCAGGACGCAGGATGCCTCGCACGGCGCCGGGCACAGCCGCCCGGTGAACTCCGGGAAGTTGTTGGTGGCGTGCAGCCGTTCGATGCCATCGCGCCAGCGGTCCCGGTACACCAGATCGTTCCACTCGGGGATCAGGTTCCCCAGCGGACAACCGTTGTGGCAGAACGGGATTCCGCAGTCCATGCAGCGCGAGGCCTGCACCTGCAGGGTCTCATGGGAGAAGTCCTCGTAGACCTCTTTCCAATCCTTCAGCCGCAGGTCGACCGGACGCCGGGTCGGGGTTTCCCGGTGAGTGTGCTTGAGAAAGCCGTTCGGATCAGCCACGAGCGGCCGCCATGATCGCGTTGTCGACGTTGTCGCCGGCGGCCTCGGCCTCGGCGATCGCCTCCATCACCCGCTTGTAGTCGCGAGGCATCACCTTCACGAAGCGCTCCTTCTGATTCTGCCAATCGCCCAGAATCCGCTGTCCGACAGCCGAATCCGTCGCATCGACATGGGCCGTGACGATCTCGTGCAGCCATAGTTCGTCGGTGGCATCGGGGACGTCGAGATCGACCATCTCGCCATTGATGTTGTCCGGCAGGATGTTCTGCGGGTCGTACACGAAGGCCACACCGCCGGACATGCCCGCGGCGAAGTTGCGGCCGGTGGTCCCGAGAATGACCACCTTGCCGCCGGTCATGTACTCGCAGCCGTGGTCACCCACGCCTTCGACAACCGCCTGTGCACCGGAGTTACGCACGGCGAACCGCTCGCCCACGATGCCGCGGATGAACGCGGTGCCACTGGTGGCGCCGAACAGGATCACGTTGCCGCCGATGATGTTGTCCTCGGCGACATAGCCGGCCGGGGCATTCTTGGACGGCCGCACCACGAGGCGTCCACCCGAGAGGCCCTTGCCCACATAGTCGTTGGCGTCGCCGTTGACCCGCAGCGTGATGCCCTTGGGCAGGAACGCGCCGAAGCTGTTGCCCGCCGAACCGTCGAACGTTATATCGATGGTGCCGTCCGGAAGTCCCTTGGCCCCATGGGCTTTGGTGACCTCGTGGCCCAGCATGGTGCCCACCGTGCGGTTCACGTTGGTGATCTTCATCGACAGGCTGACCGGAACCAGCGACTCGATGGCCTCGCGGCATTCGGTGATCAGCTGCTGGTCGAGCGCCTTGTCCAGACCGTGGTCCTGACTGGTGGTGCAGTACAGGTCCTGTTTCATGAACGCCGACTCGGGCTCGTGCAACACCGGCGTCAGGTCCAGTTTCTGGGCCTTCCAGTGCTCGACGGCCTCGGTGGTGTCCAGCGCGCCGACCTGTCCGACCATCTCGTTGATGGTGCGGAAGCCCAACTGCGCCATGAGTTCGCGAACTTCCTCGGCGATGAAGAGGAAGAAGTTCTCGACGAACTCGGGCTTGCCGGTGAACCGCTCGCGCAGCACCGGGTTCTGGGTGGCCACACCAACCGGGCAGGTATCCAGATGGCAGACCCGCATCATGATGCAGCCCGAGACCACCAGCGGCGCGGTGGCGAAGCCGTATTCCTCGGCACCGAGCAGTGCGGCGATCACCACGTCGCGGCCGGTCTTGAGCTGACCGTCGACCTGCACCACGATGCGATCGCGAAGACCGTTGAGCAACAACGTCTGCTGCGTCTCGGCCAGTCCCAGCTCCCACGGCGCGCCCGCATGCTTCTGCGAGGTCAGCGGGGTGGCGCCGGTACCGCCGTCGTGGCCGGAGATCAGCACCACGTCGGCATGTGCCTTGGACACACCCGCGGCCACGGTGCCAACCCCGTTCTCCGATACCAGCTTCACGTGGATGCGGGCCTCGGGGTTGGCGTTCTTCAGATCGTGGATCAGCTGCGCCAGGTCCTCGATCGAGTAGATGTCGTGGTGCGGTGGCGGCGAAATCAGGCCGACACCCGGGGTCGAATGCCGCACCTCGGCCACCCACGGGTACACCTTGTGCCCCGGAAGCTGGCCGCCCTCACCGGGTTTGGCGCCCTGAGCCATCTTGATCTGGATGTCGGTGCAGTTGGTCAGGTAGTGACTGGTGACACCGAAGCGTCCCGATGCGACCTGCTTGATGGCACTGCGACGCCAGTCGCCGTTGGCATCCCGATCGAAACGCTCGACATTCTCGCCGCCCTCACCCGAGTTCGACCGTGCGCCAAGGCGGTTCATCGCAATGGCCAAGGTCTCGTGGGCCTCGGCCGAGATCGAGCCGTAGCTCATCGCACCGGTGGAGAACCGCTTGACGATCTCACTGGCCGGCTCCACCTCGTCGATCGAGATCGACGGGCGCACACCATCTTTGAACTTCAGCAGGCCACGCAGCGAAGCCATCCGCTCACTCTGGTCATCGACCAGCTGGGTGTACTCCTTGAACACCGAGTACTGCCCGGTACGGGTGGAGTGCTGCAGCTTGAACACGGTGTCGGGGTTGAACAGGTGGTACTCGCCCTCACGACGCCACTGGTATTCACCGCCGACCTCGAGCTCGCGGTGCGCCCACTCATCCGG
>Ga0164242_10006796_pt1 | contig 12567 bp, 8 predicted proteins | sample OricomgcompostMG_FD_108783 | JGI IMG/M metagenome (GOLD analysis project Ga0164242, IMG submission 108783) | Miracle-Growth compost microbial communities from Emeryville, California, USA - Original compost - Miracle growth compost (MG) ... | reverse complement strand
TTCACCGGTTGCGAATATTACTATCACGAAATCATTTCGCCCGATGGCAAAGAGCTCAAAGTCAACACCACTTCGCCACGTGACCAGGCCGCCGTCATCGGCGATCCTGGCCACAACGGCGCTAACCGGATCTTTGCGGCGCGCTCCGACGGATTTCTCTATTCCGAATCATTGAATACCGAGAAAGCACGCGACTGGTCCGCGAATCTCGGCGGTCCTGCGCACGCTCTTGTTCTGCAAGATTCCGCTATTGCCGCAGCCACTGTGAACGGCACGATTACGCGCATCGACAGCAACGGCAAGCGCCTGAACTTTGCTCAATTGCCCGCGCCGCTCACCAGCCTTATCGCGCAAGAAAAAAGTCTTTTTGCGCCCGCGCGCGACGGCAGAATATACCAGGTAAATGCCACTACATTGCAATTGGAAAAAGCCTGGGAAACAAAAGGGTATGCAGATTCCGATACACATTCTCCCAATGTTTTTTCCTGCGAAAATGCTTTATTTTCGAGCTTTGGAAACTCTGTTTATGCGGTAAAATAAGTGGTGGATTAAATCGCGGAATGCAAATACACACGGAAAAGTACTTTTCGTGTGTATTTGCATTTTTACTGTATTAAAGGAGCGCAAAATGATGTCAGAAAAAGAAAGAATGTTAGCGGGAAAATTATATATTGCTGACGATCCGAAGCTGATCAAAGATTTCAAAAAAGCCCGAGCGCTCACAAGGCGATTTAATAATAGCACGGAAGAACAAACAGAATATCGCAAGCAATTGTTACAAGAATTATTTGAAGCAACCGGTGAAAACATTCATATCGAGCCGCCGTTTCGTTGCGACTATGGCAACAATATAACAGTGGGAGAAAATTTCTATGCGAATTTTGATTGCATTATTCTCGATGTTTGCAAAGTTAAAATCGGCCAAAACGTCATGTTTGGCCCGCGCGTAAATATCTTTACAGCCGGCCATCCCATCGACGCCGAAGTGCGTAATACCCAACTCGAATATGGAAAGCCGGTAACTATTGGCGATAACGTGTGGGTCGGCGGAAATGTGGTAATTAATCTTGGTGTTTCAATTGGCGATAACGCGGTGATTGGTTCCGGCGCAGTAGTTACCAAAGACATTCCGCCCAACGTCGTTGCGGTGGGAAATCCCTGTAGAATCCTGCGAGAAATTACTGCGGAAGATAAAAATTATTGGGCTAATCAACGCGCGGAATATTTCGCGAAAATAGCGCATAACTAATCGAACGCGATCTCGAACTCGTTAAAAGTACTTTTTACCTTCCCGCTCATTTCGTGACGAACGCATCAAAATCACCAGCTTGTCGTTTCAGGTAAATTTATGTCTGTGTAAATACATATAATCACGCTATTAATGATTGTAATCGCCGACGAATTCCTTCATACTTTATTGAAGCAAACGCAATTTCAGAAGGACGTATTTATGACACCAAAACTCATGAAAGAAGCATCAAGAAAAGCATTCACGCTAATAGAATTATTGGTCGTTATCGCTATTATTTCAATTCTCGCGGCCATTTTATTTCCTGTATTCGCCAGAGCGCGAGAAAGCGCGCGGCGCACCAGTTGTCTGAGTAACTTAAAGCAACAAGGCTTGGGCGTCATGATGTATGTGCAGGATTATGACGAAACATTTCCCTTTACTCGCGCCAATGACACTCAAACCTATGGTTTCAGTACATATTGTTATTGGATGGTGCGCATTTATCCTTACACTAAAAATAGTCAGATTTTTGTGTGTCCCAGTTCGAGCCAGGAAACTGCCGCGCATAATTACACAAATCCCGAACTCGGCGGCGCAGTATCACTCGCGGGTGGAAACAATCATAATTACGGCGCTAATCAATACGTGATGGCGTTTTCGTCAACCGCGGATAATAAAGTCGATGTGGTTAAATTAAGCGCTCTTAACGCGCCCAGTATGTTGCCAATTATTTTTGACTGCACCATGGGCGTCACCAATAATCTCTGGCGAATCATTAACCCAAACGACACAAATGTGTTCACATCAACTTCGGGCCCCATTGTAGAATCATATGCGCGGCATCTGGGCGGTTCAAATATTCTCTTTGCTGACGGTCATGTAAAATTTTTGTCTCAGAACCAAATGGCACCGGACGCAGCGCGATCCAGTAAGCCGTACGTGTGGAGTTTTAAACTTCCTCTTGATATTAATGATGATCGCGTTCAATAGTAAATTTTTTCAGCGTGCATAAAAGTACTTTTACGGTATCAACAGTTAATACAAATAAGGAAGCTTCAGATGATTTATATCTTATTAAAATCTATTCGCCTTTCGATGACATTCACCATTGCGCTGCTATTCATTTTAATGCGCAGCGCTTTGGCGCAATCCGGAATAGAAATCAATTTGGCGATTCATCATATTCCGCGAGACGGTTTAATATTCAGCCAAATCTCTCTTGGATCGGTGAGCGATCAAATTAAAGGCGCGAATTTCTCCGCTTATAAAGCCAGCTTTCGCGCCAATGGAAAATCCTATGCCGCGCAACTTATTCCCAGCCCTTCGTTTGGCGTCGATAATTATAATGCGATGCTTTTAATTGCCGCTCCCGGCGAGCGGCAATTAACCGGCGCGCTGGAATTGGAGCGGCGCGAAAAAACCGCGATTACAAATTCGTATACAGTTTCCACGAAGTCCGCAGCATGGAAATTTGTGCCGCGGCAAACGAGTATTTTTCCTTCGCAAATTATAGTTACGGCTTCCGGCAAAACCTATACAAAATATAATTGGGAAGATCGCTTGTATGATTCCGCATTGGGCGGCTTCAATCTTGCCGATGATAAAACTGGAACGATCAACGTGATTTCCGATGGCTCTATTGCGACAGTAATCCGCGGCACGGCGCATTATGTTAATCCAAAAAATCAACCGGCGACGGGAAATCCTATTGCTATTTACGACTGGTATTTTTTCAAAAATTCTCCGCTTATTTTTGTGGATGCGGTGCAAAGCGCGCCCACGCCGTTTCAATGGGATCAATCGCATTTCATGGAATGGAATTTTAAGGAAAAGTACTTTTCCGGCTATATCGGCAAAGACGAGCAAAAAATAACGCCGCTCACTGACGGCAAAACAGCCAAGACTTTTCCCGAATGGGCGGCGCTGCTTTCCGATCACGATGCTATTGCATATGTTGGAGACAAAGCCACGATTTACGACGGTGTGAGCGGTTTTGGAAATTACATTCGCTCCGCAAATCCTTCGCCTTCACAGGATTGGAACGGCGCGCCGCGGCGATTAACGGCGTGGCTTTGGGTTGCTGATTTTGATTCTTCCACGCAATTATCCACCACGTTAGACGAAGCTTCCAAAACAGTTTCCTCGCGCTTCGCAGAATCAAATGTCAGTATTATTAACACCCAAAAAATTGCGATTGAAGATCAGGAAATGCCGTCGTCATTATCTAATTCTGCGCAGGATAAAAACTGGATTCAGTCGCTATTGCAACGCCAAGTTGCATCGGAAAAAGTATCTATTCCTTCCACCTGGCATTTTATGAAAAGCGGCAATTTGGGATTGGCGCTGGATATTCGCAACGGCGGCGTTCAGCTAATCAGCCTTTACGATTTACAAAAGCAGCAGGAATTATCCGCCGATGCGGCGGCGCCGATATTTGAAGTGCAACTTTTTGATCCGGTGCAAAAGAAAAACGTATTGCTGAACGCGACGAAAAATTGGAAGGATATTTCTTTTCATAAAACGCCTGACGGTTTCACATTGGTTTTCCAACAAGACGCAACGAATAATCCCATCAACATTACAGTGACCGCTTCCGCATTAACCAAAGATTCTGCGTGGAGTTGGGCTATTAATATCGGCAATAAAAATTCTGCATGGGCTGTACAAAAAGTACTTTTCCCGCAAATTAAAGTGCGGCGTTTTGGCGATACTACAAAGGCGTTTATTCCGATTGGCCCTGGCCAGGTTGTGGATCAGCCTTTTGCAAAAAAGTTGAATTATAATAGCGTTTATCCGACTGGCTCCACAGCCACGATGCAGTTTATGGCGATCTATCAAAACGCTAAAAATCCTACCGGATTATACGTGGCGCGGCACGATCCCACGGCATCTTTAAAAACGCTTCAGCTCGACACCAATAGCCTGGAAATGACGCAATTATTGTCGTTCAGCCAACTTGCAGAGAATCACAATACGCCCGGCAATACATTTCATTTTGAAGGTTCCGGCGTCTGGAAATTATTAAACGGGAACTGGTTTGATGCAGCGAAATATTATAAAAGCTGGATTCAACAGGACGCGCCGTGGTGGCCGGCAATTGATAATAATGGCCGAATTGACGCGCCACTCTGGTATAAAAAATTAAATGTATGGAGTTCCAAAGGCGGCGACCCCAATACCGCTGTTGCGTCGCTTCAAAAGATGAAAGACTTTATCGGTTTGCCGATGGGAGATCATTGGTATTACTGGCATCAAATTCCTTTCGACAACGATTATCCGCATTATTTTCCCGCAGTGCCCGGTTTTAAAGAAGCGACTAATACACTTCAGCAAAAAGATATTCATGTCATGCCATATATAAATGGTCGTTTGTGGGATACACGCGATAAAGGATTGGAAGATTACAAATACACCAAAGAAGCGCTGCCGTGGACAACGAAAACTCTTGACGACGCAAGACTAATTCCCTACAAAAGTACTTTTCATAGCAAAGAAAGTGACGGCTCAAAAGTACTTTTAGCTGTGATGTGTCCGTATACAACTTTTTGGCAAAATACTATAACAGGCATCGTGAAAAAACTCACCACCGAAGTTGGCGTTGACGGCGTTTATATCGATCAAATCGGTATGTCCGCGCCAGTTCCCTGCATGGATTCCACACACGGCCACCCACTGGGCGGCGGCCATTGGTGGGTGGACGGATATAACGAAATGTTGAAAAAAATTCAACAGACAATTCCTGCGAATGCCATTATCACCACAGAAGGCAACGCGGAACCGTATATGAAATACATCGACGGAATGCTTTCCTGGGAATGGGAAGATAACGGTCAGGTTCCGGCGTATTCGGCGGTTTACGGCAGCGCGGTGCAATTATTTGGACGCTCTTATTCGATGACAAAAGATATAGATCCCAATATTTCCATCCGCATGAAAGCAGGACAGGAATTGATCTTCGGCGAGCAAATCGGCTGGATTTCGCCGGACACATTTTTCAATAGCCGCGTCGATGATAAAACGCGGAATTATTTCAAACAAGTAGCTCATGTGCGCGACAAGATCAATCCATATATTTACGCGGGTGAAATGCTGCGCCCGCCGCTTTTGACGGAAAATAACCCGGCTATTACTGCGGATTGGGTGTGGCAGGGAAAAAGTATGGTGACGACAAATTCCGTGCTTACGGCGGCCTGGAAAAAATATGGCGCTCATCAAATCACGTTTGTGTTTACCAACGTCAGCACGGATTCTTTGCAGCTTAATTATCCATTTAATCCCAGTGATTATGGCATTCCTTCCGGTGATTACGAGATCAAACAATGGAACAGCTCGCAGCCGAATGTAGAAAAAAAGATACAAACGAATAAAAGTACTTTTGGCTTGACGCTGCCGGGATTAAGTTCTATTGTTTGGGAAATTAGTTGGAAATAAATTTTCAGAAATAGATTTCAGCGAGATTATTTATTTCTCCCGAAAGCTGCCCGGGCTTTGTCCCACATGGCGTTTGAATACCTGCACAAATGAAGACGGATTATTATATCCCACTAACATACCAATTTGCTTCACCGGCAAATCGGTATCGCGCAACAAGCCCTTCGCGGTTTCGATGCGGCGGTTTGTCACATATTCCATAATGTTAATTCCCATCTCGCGCAAAAAATAACGGTCTAATTGGCGAGCGGAAAGATAGGCGTGCTTTGAGATGGAATCAGGATTCAGCGCATCTTTCAAATTCATCTCAATATGATTTTTGGCGCGATCCAGCGAGTTTTTGGCGATGTCCTGATTTTCGGCGCTGGCGAAAAGCGCCGAATTATTTTTGTTGGGCTGAACAATTAATTCCTGCCCCAGCGCGCGTTGGGCATAACCCAGCATGGTCTGCAATAATCCGCGCACGATGGTATCTTCGCCTTTGCCCTGCAATTCCTCTTCCAACATTTTCGCCAGCGGATGCACCTGCGGAGAAGACAAAAAAATCTGTCGATGATAAATATGTTCGGTGGCGGTGCTGCGGCAGAAATGTCCCATAAATCCTGAAGGCAAAATCAGCATGGAAAAAAGAACGGCCTCTTCTTTTTTAGGCTGAGGCCGATCCCAGTGAAATCCCGTGCCATCGGAATAGGCAACGCCCGGCGGCACGAAAAAAAAGCTGCCCTGATGCACGGGAACCACTATGTAATTGCTATTTTGGGCGGCGCAATCGGGATGCCGGCGCACTGATTCGGTGATGCCGATGCGCCAGTCAATTTCGCCTTCTACAACTGCCGCCAAATAGGGATAACGAACCGCCTGAACACCAGCCCCTTTCCACTGATTAAGATACAAACGGCTCCTGTGGTGCGCTTCTTCAGAGAGAGCTTTTCCGCGATGTAACGTTTTTTGCTGCCCGCTGCGCAACAAACTTAAAGGTTCCATCAATATCAGTGGCGCCGGTTCTGCGCGGTGCAGGAGCGGAATCAGATGCTCTGTCAGCATTTCCAAAAGTGACCGGCGCAGAGCTTCGGGCGACATAATGTTTCTCCCATAAAAGTACTTTTTCGATGGCTATTGAGATCTACTTGATCCCATCAAGCGCCACGCCAATCACTGCGTTAAAAATTGGGGCCAATATCGCCGAATATCGTTTTTATTGTGTTGACATCTGACGTATAATCCACTACAAGACCGCCATTAAATTCAGGCTTTATCAAAATCGGTTTGATATTTTTCACCAATAAAACTCCACCCTGGGGCGCATCGATTTTTAGCGTCGCTCCCTTATTATCAGAATTCACCACCGTCACATTCGCTTTCCATTTTGCTAAAAGTACTTTTGAGGAAAGTACTTTTTTATCGGGAGAAAAACTCACCGGAATCTTTTCCATCACAGCAGCTTCATTCTCTTTCAACGTCACCGCAGTGCGTGCGCCGTTTGCCGTGATGTTAATCGGAAAATGAGAATCGGTCAATTTTCCTTTGTCGTCAAAATGATGCGCAATAGATAAGTCGTGCGTTCCCGCCCAGCCATAATTTCCGTCATGCGTGACGATGATGCGTTCCTTGCCCAGCAAATATCCGGGATGTATTTCGATCGGCGTAAACGGAAATAAATACGGCGTGATGTCGTGCGGAAATCCATTGGCGGAAAATCCACTAACCGGCAACATTGCCTGATTGAAGGCGCGCAGAAAATTTGCCCAATCGATATTGCCGCTAATATAACCCAGCGGCGTTTCCAGATTTCCTTGATAAGCGTAACTATCATTGTGTTGAATTTCGATCATGCGTTGCACCCCGGTGTGCAATTCTTGCAGCGATCCCGTGGGGCCATTTCCCAGTAGCACACCATTGCGCTTTTTCACTTCGGCAATCACGGCCATGCGAAATGGCAAGGACACCTGCGAAGTAATGCCCACTTCGCGAGCAATAGTCCAGGTTTTGGGATCGAGTTGCGCGCTGTGTCCATCGAAGGTATTATAAGTCAGCTCAGGCGCGCCGTAACTGGTGCCTTCCATTTCATCCCAATAAATTCCGTCCAGTTTCATATCCGCGAAATATCGCCCTGCGACTTTAATCATGGCTTTGCCGAAATTATTCTGTTGCGTTGGAACAACGCTGAAACTGCGACTATAAATCCCATTCCAATCGGTATAAATTTGATTACCTTTTGCGTCCGTGCGCCAACTATCGGCAAATTTCGCAGAACTATTTTCGCTGGTGTCGCGCTGTGCGTCATAATAAGCCATCACTTTGAAGCCCGGAACTGCTTCGCGTAATTTATCGCCTGCCTCACGCACTTTCTGGCGATAGCTATCCCAATAGGAATCGAACACGCCCGTGCCAAAACCAATGTGGTGCGCGTCTTGCGAGCGATCAACCCAGCCGCCGCCAATGGTGGCGTAATGGATTCCATTTTTTATCAATAATTCACGCAGCTTCGGCAGCGGTATTTGCAATACAGCAGCCGGATCAAATCCCCACCACCAGCCGCCCAAAACGGTGAAGTTAGCTTTCCAATCGTTACGCACCAAATTCACAAAATCAAAATAATCCGGCCCGGCGACAGGATAGACTGCCCAACGTAACGAATACGTTTCACCTGGCGCTAATCGCAACATGTCGGTACGCATTCCGATAACAGCAGGTTCAGGTTTTGTGTAAAGAAACGCCTGGCTGCGAAAGACATCATCTTCGGCGATCATCCCAATGCCATTTTGGGGGAGCCGCACATGCACACTGGGATTTCCAAAAGCATAATTTTCACTGATGGCAGGATCGGGATTTCCCGCAATGCGGCTTTGCGGATCTTTGAGACCGTGCAAATCCATTTCATTGCGCACAGCCAAGCCAAGCGGCGCGTCATCGTGGAGATTGGTAATCGTGTCCACGATTTCTGCGTGCGTTTTTTCCCATTTTATTGTACGCATAATACGATAATCCACGCCCTGGGCGAACACACGATTTTCTTTAGTATTGACATTCATCTGCCAGCTCGGCTGATTGTTCGCTTGCTTGATCGCAGAGAAATGATTGAATCCTGCGTTGGGATATGAGAAAGCGCTATTGAATGTAAAAGTACTTTTACCGGTGCTAAGAGAAAATCCGCCGCCGGGCAATACTTGTCCGTGATAACTCGCCGCACCAGCCGCTGATTCACCGCGATTGATCACTGGCGGTAAAGAACCCGCATCGGACATCATCACGCTGGGCGTCGATTTTGTCTCAACGCTTAATTCGCTAATCACCAAATCTGCATCGGTTTTGGCATATTTTTTAGTGCCGGGATTAGCGGTGTTGGTAATTTCCAGGTGATTATCCGAAATAGGATTGGTGAGATCAGTCACATCCAAAACCAACTCATAAGGGTTACCCTTATAAAATTTCTGCGCCAACGCCGCTGTGAAATCCGGCGCATACACAACGCGCCAACCCGCTGTATCGCCATACCAGGTGAAAGGCACATTCGGCGCGACTGGCGAGACTACAGGTTTATTTACCAACCGAGTCGCAGTGCGGCTTTTGGCAGCCTGCACGTCGTGGCCGTTGAGACGGATGCGCATGAAATACAACGAGCCGCCTAAATCTTCCGAATCCAATCGGCTGCTAATTTTGAGGAGAATCGTGGCATTGCGTTGGGGCACGGTGCCGAATTCAAACTCGTGTGTTTGACCAACAGGAATACGCACCGGCGCGTTGATCACTGCAATTTCGTCGGCATGAGCAACTTGCCCCATCGCCATTAAAAATACACACGCAACCGGCCAAAGCATCTTTCGCATTTTCGTTTCTCCGATTTTGTTATTATTAAAACAGCATTCATTTTAACTGAATCGCTTAAAAGTCCTTTTATGAAACCAGAAAACTTCTATACGGGATTACGCAAATCCACCGAAGCGCATCGGCCGACAGTGACAGTTGGAAACGAAGGTATGTTTCGCGGCGCGGATCATTTTGCCATTCAGGGCGCGGTGGATTATGTGGCGCGGCAGGGTGGCGGCGTGGTGCATCTTTTACCCGGAAAGTACATTTTACGTAATGCAATATTTCTTCCCAGCTCCGTAATGCTGATGGGATCCGGTGATGAAACCGTTCTGGAAAAACATGCTTCAAAAACCGTTGCTTTGGTCGAAGATTGCGATTGGTATTCCTGGAGCGTGGCGGTGGAAGATGCTGCCGGTTTTGCCGTGGGCGACGGCATTATGCTTTCGAGCCGGCGCATTGATGAAGGAAAAAGTTTGCAGGTGGCGATGCACACCATCACCGGTATTGAAGGCAACCGGCTTTATCTGGATAGCCTTACGCGGATGAATCACTGGCTGGATTTTGACGCCAAAGTCACTTCCCTGCATTCGCTGATTGACGCGCAAAAAGTCAATAATATCCTGATAAGAAATCTCCGTCTGGTTGGCAACGGCGCGAACAATGAGCAGTTAGATGGAAATTACGGCGCGGCGATTTTTATGCAGGAATGCGAAAAGGTAGATATTAAAAATGTGACAATTGATGATTTCAACGGCGACGGCATCAGTTGGCAAATTGTCCATGATGTTATCGTGAGAAATTGCGGTATCACAAATATGGCGTCGCTGGGATTACATCCCGGCAGCGGCAGCCAGCGGCCGGTGATGCGCGACAATAAAATCAGCGATTGCAATATCGGGATTTTCTGGTGTTGGGGCGTCACGCATGGCATCGCGGAAAACAATGACATCAATCATTGCAACGTCGCCATCAGCACCGGCCATCGCGATAATGACAACATCATTCGCGGTAATACCATTTCCGGCAGCGGCGAATGCGGGATTTATTTTCGTCCAGAACGTTCTGCCGATCACACTTCTAATCGCGTTTTAATAGAGCATAATTCCATCAACGCGCCGATCAACACAACCGCCATTTCTGTCGCGCGTGGCGCGGAAGATACGATTATCCGCAATAATAAAATCACTGTGCCGGATGCGGCAAATGCGATTGTGATTGATGACGAAGCGGTGCGGACGGTGGTGGAAGAGAATGAAATTGATTGCTGTTAGAAGTACTTTTGTCTCCGCATATAAAAGTACTTTCCTTCACTTTCGCCGCAACCCCACAACAGTCAAAACCGCGCCGCTCACCAGCAATGCCACGACTAATCCTAAGAGCGCTCCCATAATCGCGCCATCTGTTTTGCCAAAAATTGCTCCCAAGATAATACAAAAAAGCCAGGTGATTAAAAGGACTTTTGCCTGAAGTTTATTGTCATCTTTGCGCACATTGGGAACCAATCCCACTTTGTCAGCGAATTGGTCATACGCGGAATATTCATTATTTTCCTCGTTGGATGAGACACCCGGAATCGGCGCTTCAAATTTCTTTTTTCTGGCAGCCATAATACTATTCACCTGTCAAATATTTAGATTAACGTAAAAGTACTTTTAATCGCTCTCTTCTTCATAACGTTCCCACGCTGTTTTGCAGATCGAATAATTGAACCCGCGCCGCATTAAATGTTGTATACATTTTTGATATTTTTCTTTCTCTTCCAGATTTTCCCAGGCGCGTTCTTTGCTTTGCAAAATTTTTTGCAGCGCAAAAATGGCATTTGCTAATTCATCATCCTGATCCGGCATAACGGCACTGATAGTTTTGGGTGAAATGCCCTTTTGGCGTAATTCCTGCCGCAACATTCGCGCACCACGCGGACGATTTCGGGATCGACTTTCCACCCAATTCTGCGCAAAATTTTCATCGCCAATTAAATTGTTTCTGCGCAATTTATCCAGCACGCGAGTGATAACATCATCGGGGAACTCTTTCTCACGCAACTTCTGGCGCACTTCGTTTTCGCTACGCTGGCGATATCCCAAAAAATACAACGCGCGCGCTGTGGCTTTGGCATCGCCATCCTGCTGTAAAAGTACTTTTAACAACGCGTCATCAATCACCAAATCTTTTTTGAGACCGTGTTCCAATGCCAAATCGATACTAAGCGAAAAGGAGAATTTGCCATCGATAAACACATTTACCCGCGCCCCCAAATGCTGGCGCACTTTGGCGCAGGCTACAACCGAAGTAATGGTCCCGGGGAATGGTTCTGACATGATTTATATTTTTGCATAAATGGCGCATATCCACATGCGTTTGGCCGTCTTCTGTCTGGTACAAAATAATCTCTGATTGATTTTCCATATCGTTTGTCCTTTTATTAATTAACGGCAAAAGTACTTGGCTCAATATTGGTGCGTCATTCCGGCGAAGGCCGGAATCCAGAAAACATACTGCAAAGAAAAGTACTTTTGTGTTGTTCCCAAACAACTGACGGGAATTGGTAGCAATTTGCATTTACCAACCACGAAAAGTACTTTTATAGTGTATCAATGCTAAAAATATTACTAATGCAGAATTGAGCAAATCACAAAATATAGCAACATGTTATGCCTGACGCCACAACATATTGTAGTTATTGAAAATTTTACCTCTTGCAATTTTCTTCCCTTCGATGTAACATTTACCCCACAACTGAATAACGATCTCGTGAGGCCGCATGTCGTGTGTGGCCGGGAAAAGTACTTTCCTAAAGGGGGAAGCCGGTGCAAGTCCGGCGCAGTCCCGCTACGGTAAATTTCCGATCCGGAAATAAGCCCGAACGCCCTTTCATGAGACCAGGCTTTTAGTAGCCCTTCGAGAGAAGAGGGTCAGCCGTCAGCCGCTTTTGGTCACAATCCAAAGCGGAAATGACAGCCACCTTTATGGTGGTTTTTTTGTTTTTAGCTGCACACATTTCTCTTGACGGGGCGGAATTTATGGAGAAGATTATGCAGCAAATTACGGAGTCGCCGAACGGCGTCAATTCTTCCAACGGGCATTCTGCCGATCTC
>Ga0164242_10006795_pt1 | contig 12568 bp, 10 predicted proteins | sample OricomgcompostMG_FD_108783 | JGI IMG/M metagenome (GOLD analysis project Ga0164242, IMG submission 108783) | Miracle-Growth compost microbial communities from Emeryville, California, USA - Original compost - Miracle growth compost (MG) ... | reverse complement strand
GCTCTTGCCGCCGTCGGTCGAGGTCGCCAGCGGCATGAAGCCGTCGATGTCGGTGTTCTTGCCGCCATAGCCGAGCAGCCGGCCGTCCTTCGCCTCGACGAAGGTGGTGTGCCGGCCGAAGGTGCGGCCGCCGGTGTCGTACCAGGTCTTGCCGTCATCGTCGCTCGCCCACAGCAAGGCCTGGCTGCTGCTGCTGCCGGGCACCGCCTTGTCCTCGGCGGCGTCGGTCGCCAGCAGCAGCCGGCCGTGGCGGTCGCGGAACGAGGTGTTGATCGGCTGGCGGCTGTGCGGACCGACCGGGCCGATCAGCTTGGGATAGGTGATGTCGGACCAGGTCGCGCCATTGTCGGCAGTGGTGCGGAAATGGAACGGGAAATCCTTGCGGCCGAACTGCTCGTGCCCCGAAAAGGGCGATCCCCAGAAGAAGCGCACCGTGCCGCCGTCGCGCATCAGCAGCGGCGCGTGATCGTTGACGCCGACGATATCGGCGAAGGGCGAGGGCGGATCCCATTGATCGGCGCCGTGGCGCAGCCGCGTGGCGATGATCGAGGTGCCCGCCTCATATTCGTTGTAGCTGGTGTAGATCGCGATCAGCACGTCACCGTTGGGCATCACCGTGATGCCCGGGCTGTGGTGATGGTTGCGATAAGAAGCGTCCCAGCCCGATTTGTCGATCGTCCGGCCGCCGGTGTCGTCGGGCGGGGTCGGCAGATAGACGCGGCGGCGGAAATAGGGCTTGCTCGGATCCGGCCCCATCTTCGCTGTCGCCAAGTCCTGGCGCACGCCGATGCTGTTTACGGGCGGCGTCACCGGCAGGTCGTTGGGCGCGGGTGCCGGTCCCTCGACCAGCCTGAGACCGATCGCGTGGTAGCCGCCGCCGAAGCGCGAGCCGGCATAGGGGCCGAAGCTCGGCGGGAAGGCGAGCCGCGCCTCGGGCCGGCCATAGTCGATCTCGATGATCGGATCGGTCGCCGCGCGCTTGGGATTGAAGCCGATCCGGCCGCCGCGAACGACGCGCAGCGGCCCCGATGCAGCGCCGGTGGGATCGGTCTGCGGCTCGACCGGGTAGGGCCCGAAGCGGTCGGCGGTCCATTCCTTGGGCCCCGATTCGAGGTTCCCGATCCGGCCGTAGCGTTCGGGATCGCGCTCGGCGAGGCGCGTGACATATTCCCATTCCGCCTCGGTCGGCAGGCGATAATGGCGTCCGGTCCGCTTCGACAGCCAGGCGGCATAGGCAGTGGCGTCGTACCAGCTGACGCCGGCGACATGGGGCGCGAGATCGGTGGTGATCGGCGCATCGGGCTTGAACAGCCGCCACTGGTCGATCGTCACCTCCTCCACCGCGATGCGGAACGGACGGCTGATCGTGACGTGGTGGCGGGGCCGCTCGTTGAAGTAATCGCGCGACATTTCGTCGGGCGCGCCCATCATGAACGAGCCCGCCGGAATCTCGACCATCTCCGGCGCCGCGGGGGCAGCTTGGCCCGCCGCGAGCGCGCCGCGCCAGGAAACCGCCAGCGCTCCCGCGGCACTGCCGGTGAGGATCGCCCGGCGAGTCAATCGGCTTCGGCTTGCGTCGGTCAAGATGTCTCCTCTCCTTTCGTGGTCAAGCCGGCCGCGGTCATGGCCGCGACCAGCGCTTGCTTGTCGTTGTCATCGAGCGGCAGCAGCGGCGGGCGGACATTGCCCCATGCGCGCTCGCCGGTGATCGCCGCCTGCGCGGCCTTGAGCGCCGGTATCTGCGGCCAGCGCTGGAACAGCCCCCGCGCCTCGGCGATGCAATGTTCGAGCTCGGCGGTTTCGGCGGGGCCTTCGCCGGCCCTCACCCGATCGCGCAGCCGGGCGAGCAGCGGCGCGATCAGGTTCGACGTGGCGGTGATGCAGCCGGCACCGCCGGCACGCAGCAGCGGCGCGAGCAGCGGATCGGCGCCGGCCAGGATCGCGAGGTGCGGAAACAACGCGACCAACGCCAGCATCCGATCGATATCGCCGCCCGAATCCTTGACGCCGACGATCACGCCGGGAAAGCGCCGGTCGAGTGCAGCGATCAGCTCGGGGGTAATCGGAACCCCGGTGTTCTGCGGGATGTGGTAGAGCAGGACGCGCAGCGCGTTGTCGCCAACACCGTCGATCACGCGGCTGTAGTGCGCGATCAGGCCCACCTCGCTGGGATCGGGATAATAAAAGGGCGGCAGCAGCAGGACCGCGACGACGCCGAGCGAACGGGCGTGGCGCGTCAGCTCGATCGTTTCGGGCGCCGAGCAGACGCCGGTGCCGGGCAGCAGCTTGTGCGGCGGGACGCCGGCCTCGACAGCGGTCTCCAGCACGCGCTTGCGTTCGGCGAGCGACAGGCTGTTCGCCTCGCCCGTGGTGCCGAGCAGCGCGATGCCGTCGCATCCCCGGTCGATCAGCGCGCCGGCATGGCAGGCGGTGCGCGCCGGATCGACCGCGCCGTCGTCGCTGAAGGCGGTGAAGGCAGCGGCGAACACGCCCTGCACCTTTGCGCGACCGCCCATCATGCGTCGGCCTGCGACGGCAAGCGGCGCGCATAGGCGATCGCCGCGAGCATGTTGACGTGCGAGGCGCGCCCGGTGCCGGCAATGTCGAACGCGGTGCCGTGGTCGACCGAGGTGCGGTCGATCGGCAGGCCGAGCGAGACGTTGACCGTGGTGTCGAACGCGATCAGCTTGGTCGGGATATGTCCCTGGTCGTGATATTGCGCGACGACCAGATCGAACTCGCCGCTCGCCGCGCGGTGGAACACGGTATCGGGAGAGATCGGCCCCGACGCATCGATGCCGGCCTCGCGCGCGCCGGCGACCGCCGGGGCGATCGCCGTCTCGTCCTCGTTGCCGAACAGGCCATGCTCGCCGCAATGCGGGTTGAGGCCCGCCACCGCGATCCGCGGCGCCGCGACTCCCAAGCGCCGCAAATGGCGCCAGCCTGCCTCGATCGTCGCCAGCACCCGCTCGGGCCGGACGCGGCGGATCGCCTCGGCCAGCGACACATGAGTCGAGACGTGGATCGTCGATAGCCGCTCGGACGCCAGCAGCATGAACGAGGCCGGCGCGCCGGTGAGGTGCGCGAGCAGCCCGGTATGGCCGTCGAAGGCATGGCCGGCGCGGTTCATCGCCTCCTTGTTGATCGGCGCGGTGACGAGGCAGCCGCCTTGCTCGCGGGCGAGCTCGACCGCCCGGACGATATAGGTGTAGGCGGCGTCGCCGGCGGCGGCGCTCAGCGTTCCTGGTGAGACCGGCCCGCGCAACGGCACGTCGATCAGTCGCACGCTGCCCGGCTGGTCATCGAACCGGACGGAAGCGCCGGTGATCGCCGCGGCGCGCTCCAGCACGGCGCGCGTGCCGATCACCGCAACATGGTTCCGGGCGTCGGCATCGAGATCGGCGATCGCGCGGCAGGTGATCTCCGGGCCGACGCCGGCCGGATCTCCCGACGTGATGATGATCGTCCTGTCGTTCCGGCTTTCGGCTGCCACCCGTCCCTCTCGCTCTGCCCGTGCCATGTCGCTGTGGCATCGGCTCGGGCATGTTGTCAATAAAGTTGTAATGGCTTGTTAGTGCATCCGGCGCGGCTCCGCTGGGTTCCGTGGTATCATTGGTTGACAGGTCTCCGGCGACATGTAAACGGTCCCGCCTCAACGGGACGCGGCGCAGATCGCGGAGGAGAGAAGCGAAGTGCCGACGTCGATCGTCCTTCTCGCGGATGACCTGAGTGGTGCGCTCGACAGCGCCTCGCCGTTCCGGCTGGCCGGACATGACGTGGCCGTTGCGGTCGATGTCGCGTCGGTATCGGCGGCGATGCGCGGCGATCCGGACGTCTTGGCGATCAACCTCGATTGTCGGCTGCTCGGCGCGGATGCCGCGATGGCTCGGGTTCGCTCGCTCGAACCGTTGTTCGCCGCGCTGACGCCCGATCTCATTATGGTGAAAGTCGATTCGCGGCTTAAGGGTCCGGTCTCGGCGATCGTTCAATCGGCAATGGCTTTGACCCGGCGCGAGGCCATCGTCTGCCCGGCGGTTCCCGACGTGGGAAGGCTCGTCGTCGAAGGCCATGTGACCGGCGCGGGCGTCGATCGGCCGATCCCCGTCGCCAGTCGCCTGCCTGCCGACCCGGCGATCGTCTGCCGCGATGCAGCCGATCGTGATGCCTTGCAGGACATTGCCGCATCGATCCTGAGCAGCCCCCAAACCACGCTTGCCGTCGGGGCGCGTGGGCTGGCGCAGGCGCTGGCCGAAGCGACGGCCCCCGCACGACCGCAGCGGACGGCGGCGGACGATCCGCCACGCTTGCCCCTCATCCTGGCGATCGGCTCGCGTGATCCCGTCACTCTCGAGCAGGTCGGGCGACTTTGTCGGGCTGCCCGGCTCGACGAGCAAGCGACGATCGACCTCGGAAGGGGTGGCGTCTTGCTGGTGCGCCCGCTCGCCGGCGACGCGGCGCGCGGTTCGGCCGACGTGGCGGCGAAGCTGGCGGACAATGTCGCGCGGATCGTCGATCGATGCGATGGTGCGACGATCCTCGCCTCGGGCGGCGATACCGCGCTGGCGATCGCCAGGCGACTTGGAGTCTCCGTCCTGGTGCCTCAACGCGAGCTGTTGCCTGGCATCCCGTTGAGCGCAGTGCCGAGCCGGCCCGAGCTTCGCATCGCCACCAAGTCGGGCGGCTTCGGCGGCCCCGACGCGCTCGTCGCCTGCCTGGAGAGGCTCACCCGCGGCGTCGAGGTGCCGGCATGAGCACCGCCGCCGATCGCATCGAAGGCATGGCGGCGGCCGATCTTCCCCAAGGCCTGCCGACCGGCCCCGCCTCTTATCTCCGCGGGTTCGGGCCGGGACTGGTGCTGGCGATGACCTTCCTCGGCACCGGCGATCTGGTCAGCTCGAGCGTGTCCGGCGCGAACTACGGCTACGCGCTGATGTGGACGCTGATCGTCGCGCTCGGCGCGCGCTATGCGATGATCTCGGCGATCGCCAAGTACAAGCTGCAGAACCGGTTCGGCGACCAGTCGCTGATGGCGGGATACCGCCGGTTGTGGTCGGGCTTTCCCAAATTCTTCGCCGTCACCATGCTGATCTACGGCGTGATCGTGCAGGCCGCGTTCCTGCGCGCCGGCACCGTCGGCGTGTATGAGCTTGCCGGCGAGCGTGGCGGCGTCTGGGGGCACTTCTGGTGGGGCATCCCGATCGTCACCATCACCGCGATCGCGCTGACCCGCGGCAGCGCGTTCCGCTTCCTCGAATGGAGCGCGCGGCTGGCGTCGATCGTCATCGTCGGCGCCTTCCTGTTCGCCCTCATCCGCATCGGCCATGTCGATTGGGGCGGGCTGGTCCGCGGCCTGACCTTCGGCGTGCCGGCCGATCACGGGCCGTTCGATGCCCTGTTCATCGCGGTGGCGACGATCGGTACGATCGGCGGCTCGGCGGCCAATCTGCTCTATCCCTATTTCATGGCCGAGCGCGGCTGGAACGGCCCCGAGCATCGGGCGATCCAGCGCTTCGACCTCATTTCGGGCATGTTGCCGCTGCTGCTGATCAACCTGCTGATCTGGATCGTCGCGGCGGAGACGATCCGCGGCACCGGCGTCACTGTGTCCGACGAGGCGGGGCTGGCCAGGATGATGACGATGGCGGTCGGCCCGGTCGGCCCGACACTGCTGTGGATCGCCTTCGCGCTCAAGGCCTTCACCAGCTTTCCCGCGCAGGCGCACGGCTTCGCGCGGATGATGTTCGACGGGCTGCACCAGGGCAGCCCGCGCGGCGAGCGCTACGCCGAGCTGGACGATGATCCGTGGTTCAACCGGGTGATGGTGGTGTTCTTCATCGTCACGCCTTTGGTCATCACCATGCCCGGCGCCCCCGATCTGGTGCATTTGAGCGTGTTCGGCACCAGCGTGGTGACGGCGATCACGCTGCCGCCGATCCTGCTCGGCGTGCTGGCGCTGACCTCGAGCCGGCGCTTCATGCTCGACCAGTACGTCAACCGCTGGTGGGAAAAGCTGATCCTGGTGGTGATCTCGCTGATCGGCATCTGGTCGCTCTATGCGATCCTTGCCAATCTCGGCACCGCCCTCGCACGGGCGGGCTAGCTGGTGACGTTCGGTCGACGCGAGGTTCTGCAAGGGCTTGGCGCTGCTGCGCTGGCATCAGCGGCCGGCGGTGCTCGCGCAGCCCGGCCGGTCGATTGGGAAGACGTTGCCAGCCGCCTCGGCGATGCCGACGAACGCGCCTGGCTGACCCGGCAGGTGCCGCTGTTCGACTGCCCCGATCCGAGCTTCCTCGACATCTATTATTTCCGCTGGCGGAGCTACTTCCACAGCCTCAAGCGGTCGCGCGACGGCTGGGTGGTGTGGGAATTCCCGTACCATGTCACCTGGGCCGGGCTGCACAACACGATCGTCGATGCCGCCGCGCACCACATCCATGAAGGGCGCTGGCTGCGCGATCCGACGCCGATGCGGGATTACCTGCGCTTCTGGCTGACCAACGGCGATGCGCCGCTGCGCGGGTTCAGCTGCTGGATCGCCAGCGCCGCGCTGGCGTTCGACCTGGTCCATCCCGAGGAGCAGCTGGCTGCGCGCCTGCTGCAGCCGCTCGTCCATAATTATCATGCCTGGGAGGACGTGTTTCGACGGCCCGACGGCCTCTACACGCAGCTCGCGGTCAACGACGGCATGGAGGAAGCGGCAAGCGGCCCGCAGGGGCTCAGGCCGACGCTCAACAGCTATCAATATGGCGACGCCCGGGCGATCGCGACGATTGCGCGCGGCCAGCGGCTCGACGCGCTCGCTGCCGCCTATCAGCGGCGCGCCACGGCGCTGAAGGCGCTCGTGCAGGCGCGTCTGTGGAACCCGGAAACGTGCTTCTTCGACACCATCCGTCACGAGGACGGAAGGCTGTCGGGCGAGCGCGAGCTGGTCGGCTATATTCCCTGGTATTTCGATCTCCCCGACGCGCGCTTCGCGACCGCCTGGGCGCAGCTCACCGATCCTGCCGGCTTCGCCGCGCCCTATGGCCCGACGACGCTGGAGCGCCGCAGCCCCAAGTTCACGCTGACCGAGAGCGATTCGCTGTGGAACGGCTCGTCCTGGCCCTACGCCACCAGCCAGACGCTGGTCGCGATGGCCAACCTGCTCAACCGCGGCGAGCCGGCGCCGGTCGGCCGGAACGACTATTTCGATCTGCTCTCGACTTATGTGCGGAGCCAATATCGCGTCGTCGACGGCGAGCGGGTGCCGTGGATCGGCGAGAGCCTGCAGCCGCTCAATGGCCATTGGACCAGCGAGACGCGCGGCTACAATCATTCGACCTTCGCCGATCTGGTCATCACCGGCCTGATCGGCCTTCGCCCCGGCGATGACGAGCGGCTCGTCGTCCGGCCGCTGCTGCCCACCGACCGGTGGGACTTTTTCGCGCTTCGCCACATCGCCTATCGTGGGCACGACGTGTCGATCAGCTGGGACCGCACCGGCCGCCGCTATGGCCGGCCCGGCCTTGATCTCGTCGTCGATGGCCGCACCGTCGCAAGCCGGCCGACGCTGGGGCCGCTCTCCGCGCCGTTGCCGTCGCGGTCGACCGCCATCGTCGTCCGGCGGGTTCGCGACGAGATCGGCCCCGGACAGGTCGACCGGGTGACCGCGACAGCCTCTTTCTGGAAAGCCGATCCGCCGAGCGCCGTTCTCGACGCCTATGATGCCGACGGCCTGTGGGATTTCTACAGCTCCGGGCTCGACACCGATTGGCTGCAACTGACCTTTCCGTCGCCCGTCCGCCTCGCCGCGATCACCTGGTGGGGCTATGAGGACGAGGCGCGGCACAAGGCACCCGCGGCGGCGGCGATCGAGATCTGGGACGGGCAGGAATGGCGACCGGCGCGCCATCCGAACGCCGAGCCGGCGATTCCGACGACGGGCCGCAATCGCATCGGCTTCTCGCCCGAGCAAACCGATCGAGTCCGTCTGCTGCTGACGAGCCGCAAGCCGGGACGCCATGGCATCGGCGCCGCCGTGGTGCGCGTGGCCTGGGAAACCGCCGCTGGACAGGAGCGTCAGCCCCTCCGTCGCCGCGATACGTGATTATCGATCGGGACCGTGAGAGGTCGCACGGTATATTATCGCGCGAAACGGGGGCATGGATTATGCCTTGCCCCAGGATGACAGGAAGGCGCGCATGATCCAGCGTATCGGTCACATCAATATCCGCACACCTCTCCTTGAGGAGACGCTTGTCTTCTATGAGACCGTGCTTGCGCTGAGGCGGGGGGCTGCCAAGACAATGGCGGATCAGACCCGCAATGCGTGGCTCTACGATGGCCAGGGACGTGCTATCATTCATGTCAACATGCCGGGGGCGGACGAGTTTGTTCCGGCTGTCGGGACTCGTGGCCGCATTGATCATGTCGCCTTCGACGGCAGCGATCCCGATGCGATGGAGGAGCGATTGACGCGCCTCGGGATAGAGTATGTACGGCGCGAGACGCTCGTGAGCGGCCTCACCCAGATCGTGCTGCGCGATCCGAACGGTATCGTTCTCGAGCTCGCTTTCGGCACCGACCTGGCGCTCGATCCGGAACACGCAAGCGAAGTCTGAAGGCTGCTCATGCAGACGGCGCAAAATGGCCCGGCGGGAATCAGGAGCGGCGAATCGCTGGAACTGGCGCGCGTCGCTTGACGATCGACAGGATCAGTCCGGTGACAATGCCCGCGTCCCTCTAATCCGATCGAGCACCGCGTCGAGCGCTTCATCCAGCGGCGCGATGATGCCGTCCGCCGTGATCGCCCGCACCACCTGCTCGTTGAGGCCGCCGCGCGTCTGGTGCTCGTCGGCGAGGGTGGCGAAGCTCCGGTCCGGCCCCGCGGTGGCGAGCCCGCGCAGCATCTGCGCGACGAAGGCGAGGGCGGCTTCGTCGGCGGTCCCGTGCCGCTCCATCCAGCCGGTCACGGTGCCGGCGAAGGCGAAATAGCTCGCCATCACCGCCGTCGCGGCGGTGAACACGTCGAACTCGGCCTCATTTTCGAGCGGCACCGCGATGCCGAGCCGGCCGAACAGCGCCTCGATCGCCCGGTCGCGCGGATAGAGGGCGGTCGGCCCCTGGCATCGCGCCACCGAGGGCAGGGGGACTGCGCGGGTGATCGCCGACACCGAGCCGCCCGTCATCCGCCGCAGGTCGTCGAGCGGGACCGTGGCGATCAGGCTCACGACATGATGATCCGGCCGGAAGCTGAGCTGCCCGATCACCTCGGGCGCGATCTGCGGCCTCACCGCCAGGACGATCACGTCGCTGCCGTCGACCACCGCCTGGTTGTCGGCGGCGATGCGCACGTTGGCGTGCCGCCCGGCCAGCGCGGCGGCGACCTCGGCGTTGCGCGGCGACACCAGGATCGATGCCTCCACGCCCGCCATTCCAAGACCGTCGATGATCGCCGCCGCGATCGTGCCCGTGCCGACAAACCCCAGTTTCACACGCTCGCTCCCTCAGGCCGCCCGGCGGTTAGCGGCACGATGCCGTTCGAGCCCGTCGATCGCGCCGCTGACGGTGCGGATCACGAAGTCGCGCTCGTCGCCGACCAGCGGCAGGCGCGGCTCGCGCGGCCATTCCGGCGCGCCATAGACCAGATTTTCGGCGAGCTTGATATATTGGACGAGCTTGACGTTGGTATCGAGGTGCAGCGCCGGGGTGAGGATGCGGTAGAGTTCGCGTGCCTTGGCGAATTGTTCCTGACGGCACAGGTTGAAGATCTCGACGCATTCCTTCGGCCAGACGTTGGTCATCCCCGAGACCCAACCCGTCACGCCCAGCGCCACGCTCTCGACGATCACGTCGTCGACGCCGCAGAACACGCTGTAGCGGTCGCCGACCTCGACCGCGATATCGGTCACCCGGCGGATGTCGCCGCTCTCCTCTTTGACGCAGACGATCTCCTCGACATCGGCGAGCGTCGCCAGCACCGCGGGCGTCACGTCGACGCCATAGGCGATCGGGTTGTTGTAGATCATGATCGGCAGCGAGGACGCGCCCGCGACGGCGCGATACCAGGCCGCCGTCTCGCGGCCGTCGCTCTTGTAGGCGATATTCGGGAACACCATCAGCCCTTCAGCGCCGCAGCGCTGATAGCGGGCGGCGTTTGCCCTGGCATCGGCGACGGTGACTTCGGCGAGGCCCGACAGCACCGGCACGCGACCGTCGACCACCTCGACGGCGGCGCGGATCACTGTCTCGCGCTCCGCCAGAGTCAGCGAGGCGTTCTCGCCCAGCATCGGCAGCACGATGATGCCCGACACGCCGTTGGCGACCAGCCGGTCGACGCTGCGCTGCGTCGCCTCGATATCGACCGCGCCCGACTCGTCCATCTTCGTCGTCACTGCCGGAAATACGCCCTGCCATATCGCTGCCATGTGCCGTCTCCTCGTCCCAATTAGTGATTCGTATCCAATATACAATCGTGAATCGATGCTGTCGACAGCCATTGTCGCGCGATCGGATTTGCGGCAGGAAAGGCGAACGTCGCCGCGATAGGAGCCATGCCGCATGAAAGCCCCGGCCAGACGGGCGAAAGTCCAGCCGATCCAGCGCCTCAGCATCCCCGAGAGCATTCGCGATTCGCTGCGCGAACGCATCCTCAGCGGCGACTTCGCCGAGGGCGAGGCGCTGGTGCAGGACGTGCTCGCGACGGAATATGGCGTCAGCCGGATGCCGGTGCGCGAGGCGCTGCGGCAGCTCGAGGCGATGGGATTGGTGGCGATGCGCACCCATCGCGGCGCCGTCGTCACCACGGTGCCGACCGAGCAGGTGGAGGAGCTGTTCGAGCTGCGCGCGCTGCTGGAGAGCGATCTGCTGGCACGCGCCCTGCCACGGATGGCCGACCAGGACATTGCCGAGGCAGGCGAGATCCTCGACCGGCTCGAAACCTCTTACCGGCAGCAGGACATGGCGAGCTGGGGACGGCTCAATTGGGCGTTCCACCGTCGCCTCTACCTGCCGGCGCAGCGCACGCAAACACTGGCGATCGTCGAGGCCGTCAACCTCCAGACCGAGCGCTTCATCCGGGTTCACCTCGTCATGACCGAGGGAGTCGAGGACGCCGAGCGAGACCACCGCGCGCTGCTCGATCTGTGCGCGCTCCGCGATGCCGAGCGCGCCGTGCCGTTTCTCCACCGGCACATCCTTCAGGCGGGGCGGACGTTGGTCGCCGGCCTGAGGAGTCGGCGTGCCAACATCCGGCGCGGCATATCGCACAATTGACCATCATTTGTATCCAATATACATCGTAAATTGTACGAAGATCAGCGGGAGCGTTCCTTGCAGCTGCAGCAGGTCATCACCGTGGTCGGTGCCCATGCCGAGGGAGAGGTCGGGCGAGTCATCACCGGCGGCGTGATCGCGCCGCGCGCGTCGACCATGTTCGACCGCCAGCAGGCCTTCATCCGCAAGCAGGATCATCTGCGCGGCCTGCTGCTGTCCGATCCGCGCGGCAGCGCCAACGCCGCGGTCAACCTGATCACCCCGCCGATCGCGCCCGGTGCCGATCTCGGCATGATCGTCATCGAGGCGGACCATTATCCGCCGATGTCGGGCTCGAACCTGATCTGCACCGTCACCGTCGCGCTCGAAACCGGCATGGTGCCGATGCGCGAGCCGGTGACGGCGCTCACGGTCGACACGCCCGCCGGCCTCGTTCGGATCGAGGCGGAATGCTCGGGCGGCAAATGCCGGCGCGTATCGTTCCGCAACGTGCCAGCCTTCGTGATGCACCAGCAGAGGCCGGTCGACGTGCCCGGCCTCGGCACGATCATGGTCGACGTCGCTTATGGCGGCATGATCTACGTCATCGTCCCGGCCGCCGATCTCGGCTTCTCGCTCGCCCGCGAAGAAGCCCGCTCGCTGGTCGAGGTCGGCGAGCGGATCAAGCGCGCCGCCGCCGGGCAATTGCCCTCTGTCCACCCCGAGAACCCCGGCATCCACACGATCAACCAGACGCTGTTCGCCGGGCCGCTCGAGGAGAAGGGGGGCGCCAAGCGCTCGAAGAACGCCGTCATCGTCTCGCCGGGCCGGGTCGACCGCAGCCCGTGCGGCACCGGCAGTTCGGCGCGAATGGCGCTGATGTACGCGCGCGGCGACCTCGCCGTCGGCGAGCGGTTCGTCCACGCCTCGATCCTCGACACCGAATTCCTCTGCGGAATCGAGGAGGAAACGCGCGTCGGCGACACCCCCGCCGTGATCACGCAGGTCGGCGGCCGCGCCTGGCTGACCGGCGTGTCGACCTACGGCAGCGATCCCGAAGACCCTTTCCCGCAGGGCTATCGGCTCAACGATACCTGGCTGGCGTGCTGACCGGCCGGTGATCCTGCCTCATTGTCGGCGAAAATCCCTGGATCGCGGCCGGAATTCGCCGACGGCCATTTGCAATACCGTGTGTGACGGCTCGTGCCGCCGTTGACCAGAAACGATAGGGGATGAAGTATTTCGGGCTGGTGGAGCCGAGGGGAATCGAACCCCTGACCTCTGCAGTGCGATTGCAGCGCTCTCCCATCTGAGCTACGGCCCCGCGCCCGGCCCG
>Ga0164242_10006794_pt1 | contig 12569 bp, 13 predicted proteins | sample OricomgcompostMG_FD_108783 | JGI IMG/M metagenome (GOLD analysis project Ga0164242, IMG submission 108783) | Miracle-Growth compost microbial communities from Emeryville, California, USA - Original compost - Miracle growth compost (MG) ... | reverse complement strand
GATGAGGTCGTTGCCCTCACGGGTGCGCTCGCCGACGCCGGCGAACACCGACACACCACCGTGGTCGCGCGCCACTCGCGCGATCATCTCCTGGATCAGCACGGTCTTGCCGACACCGGCACCGCCGAACAGACCGATCTTGCCGCCCTGGACGTACGGCGTGAGCAGGTCGATGACCTTGATCCCGGTCTCGAACATCTGCGTCTTCGACTCCAGCTGGTCGAAGGCCGGCGCCTTGCGGTGGATGCCCCACCGCTCGGTCACCTGGACCTCGCTGGCCGGGACGTCGAGGACGTCCCCGGTCGCGTTGAAGACGTGGCCGAGGGTGGCGTCACCGACAGGGACGGTGATCGGGCCACCGGTGTCGGTCACCGTCGCGCCCCGGACCAGGCCGTCGGTCGGCTTCAGCGAGATCGCGCGGACCATGCCGTCGCCGATGTGCTGGGCCACCTCGAGCGGAAGGATCGTCTTGGTGCCCTCGCCCTCACCCTGCCCGGCGAGGTCGACCTCGACCTCGAGCTTGTTGTAGATCTCCGGCATCGCGTCGACGGGGAACTCCACGTCGACGACCGGCCCGATGACCCTGGCGATGCGACCGGTGCCGGCAGCCCCGGTGCCCTTGGTCTCTTCAACCGTTGCAGTCATGTCACTCACTCTTCTTGGCTCTGCCCGCTTGAGGGCGAGGGGTGGTCAGTCGTTCGCGGAGGTCGCGTCGGCGAGGGCGTTCACGCCGCCCACGATCTCGCTGATCTCCTGGGTGATGCCGGCCTGTCGGGCCTGGTTCGCGATCCGGGTGAACTTCTTGATGAGCTCGTCGGCGTTGTCGGTCGCCGACTTCATCGCCTTCTGTCGGGCCGCGAGCTCGGAGGCCGCCGCCTGCAGAAGCGCGTAGAAGACCCGGCTCTCGACGTACTGCGGCAGCAAGCCGTCGAGCACCTCCTCAGCGGAGGGCTCGAACTCGTACAGCGGCAGCACCTCGCCCGGGTCGGGCTTGGCCTCACCTTCCACGACCTCGAGCGGCAGCAGGCGTACGGCGGTCGGCCGCTGCACCAGCATCGACTGGAACCGGGTGTAGACGACGTGGACCTCGTCGACGCCCGGCGCAGTCGCCTTGCCCGGCTCGGCGCCCTGGAGGAAGACGTCGATGAGCGTCGCCCCGATCTCCTTCGCGACGTCGTAGGTCGGCTGGTCGGAGTGGCCCGTCCACGACTTCATCAGCGGCCGGTCACGGAAGCGGTAGTAGGCCTCACCCTTGCGCCCGGAGACGTAGAGATCGACCTCCTTGCCCTCCGCCCGGAGCTTCTCCACCAGGCCCTCGGCCTCGCGGATCACACTCGAGGAGTACGCACCGGCCAGCCCGCGGTCGCTCGTGACGACGAGGACCGCGGCGCGGTCGGGGCTCTCCGGCTCGGTGGTGAGCGCGTGGTCGACATTCGCATACGTCGCCACGGCCGAGACCGCCCGGGTCAGTTCGCGGGCGTACGGCGCGGCCGCGTTGGCCCGCTGCTGCGCCTTGATGATCCGGGACGCAGCGATGAGCTCCATGGCACGCGTGATCTTCTTCATCGACTCCGTCGACTTGATCCGCGCTCGGTACTCACGCAGCGATACGGCCATGCGTCAGCCCCGCTTCTGCTTGACGATCCGCTCCTGCTCCACGTCGTCGTCCTCGAGGGCCTCGGCCTTCTCGGAGCCGGCGTGCACCAGGTGACCATCGGAGGTCTCGAACTGCGGCAGGAACTCGTCGTACGCCGCGGCCAGCTCGGCCTGGGCGTCATCCTCGAAACGCGTGGTCTCGCGGATGCCGGCAAGGATCCCGCCGTGGGAGGTGCGGACGAAGTCGATGAACTCCTGCTCGAACTTCAGCACATCGGTCGCCGGCACCTTGTCGAGGCGGCCGGTGGTGCCCAGCCAGAGCGAGACGGTCATCTCGTCGAGCGGGTACGGCGAGTAGGCGGGCTGCTTCAGCAGTGCCATCAGCCGCTGGCCACGCTCGAGCTGCTGACGCGACGCGGCGTCGAGGTCCGAGGCGAACATCGCGAAGGCCTCCATCGCGCGGTACTGCGCCAGGTCGACCTTGAGCGAGCCGGTGACGGCCTTCATCGCCTTGGTCATCGCCGCGCCGCCGACGCGCGACACCGAGACGCCCACGTCGATGGCGGGACGCTGGTTGGCCGCGAACAGGTCGGACTGCAAGAAGATCTGGCCGTCGGTGATGGAGATGACGTTGGTCGGGATGAACGCCGAGACGTCGTTAGCCTTGGTCTCGATGATCGGCAGACCGGTCATCGACCCCGCACCCATGTCGTCGGACAGCTTCGCGCAGCGCTCGAGCAGACGGCTGTGCAGGTAGAAGACGTCGCCGGGGTACGCCTCGCGACCCGGCGGACGACGCAACAGCAGCGACACGGCACGGTAGGCCTCGGCCTGCTTGGTGAGGTCGTCGAAGACGATGAGGACGTGCTTGCCGTCGTACATCCAGTGCTGGCCGATCGCCGAGCCGGTGTAGGGCGCGAGGTACTTGAAGCCTGCGCTGTCGGACGCCGGGGCGGCGACGATCGTGGTGTACTCGAGCGCACCGGCCTCCTCGAGGGCACCGCGCACCGAGGCGATGGTGGAGCCCTTCTGGCCGACCGCCACATAGATGCAGCGGACCTGCTTGGCCGGGTCGCCCGACTCCCAGTTCTGCCGCTGGTTGATGATCGTGTCGATCGCGATGGTGGTCTTGCCGGTGGCCCGGTCGCCGATGATCAACTGACGCTGGCCGCGGCCGATCGGCGTCATGGCGTCGATCGCCTTGATGCCGGTGGCCAGGGGCTCATGGACCGACTTGCGCTGCATGACCGTCGGCGCCTGCAGCTCCAGCGCACGACGGCCGCTGGTGGCGATCTCGCCCAGGCCGTCGATCGGGTGGCCCAGCGGATCGACGACGCGGCCGAGGTAGCCGTCACCGACGGGGACCGAGAGGATCTCGCCCGTCCGACGGACGGTCTGACCCTCCTCGATCTTGTCGAAGTCACCGAGGATGACGACACCGATCTCGCGGGTGTCGAGGTTCAGGGCGATGCCCAGCGTGCCGTCCTCGAACTCGAGCAGCTCGTTGGCCATCGCCGAGGGCAGCCCGGAGACGCGCGCGATGCCGTCGGCGGTCTGCGCGACGGTGCCGACCTCCTCGGTCTTCGCGGCCTCAGGCTTGTACTCGGCGACGTACTTCTGCAGCGCGTCGCGGATCTCGTCCGGACGGATGGTGAGCTCCGTCATCTCCAGATGCCTTCTCTCTCGTGTCTTGCTGAAGTCTGTGTGGTGGGCCGACGCGCGCTCAACCGGCCAGGCGACGCTCGGCGTCGTCGAGGCGGCTGGCGACCGTGCCGTCGATGACGTTGTCACCGATCTCGACCCGGATGCCACCGATCACCGACGGGTCGACGACCACGTTGGTGTGGACCGGACGGCCGTACTGGCGGACGAGCGCCTCGGCGAGGCGGTCGGCCTGCTCTGGATTGAGCGGCTTGGCGACGTGGACGGTCGCAACGAGTTCGCCGCGGACCTCGCCGGCGAGCGTGCGGTAGGCCGACAGCGCCGCCGGGACCGTGCCGTAGGAGCCGGCCAGCGCCTGCTTGGCGAGCGTGATGACCGCCGGCGAGGCCTTGCCCGTGAGCAGGTTGTCGAGCAGACCCGCCTTGTCCTTGGTCGACCGGGCCGGGTCGGAGAGCGCATCGCGCAGCGCGGGGTTCTGGTCGATCAGACGGCGCAACTCGAAGAGCTGGTCCGAGAGCTGGACGGAGTCCTCGCCCGCCGACAGGATCGCTGCCACCTCCGAGAGCCGCTCGATGCCGTCGGCCAGATCGCTGCTGTGGGTCCAGCGACGGCGTACGGCCGCGGTGAGGAGCTGCAGAGTGAGGTCATCGACCTTGCCACCGAACACCTGCCCCACGAGGCCCTCCTTCGCCTCGCCCGGCACGGAGCCGTCGGTGGCGAACCGACGCAGTGCCGCCTCACGACGCAACGTCTGGGAGACCGAGAACAAGGAGTCGGCAGAGGCCGCCGCGTCGGCCGCCGAGGCGGAGACCGCCGTCTTCAGCTGCTCGGTGAGGGCGGCGACGGTCTCGGCCGATGCTCCACGGAAGTCCATCAGTTGACACCGCCCGCGGGCGCCCCGGACTCGAGGTCAGCGAGGAACCGGTCGACGACACGGTTCTGGCGGCTCTCGTCCTCCAGGCTCTCCCCGACGATCCGGCCGGCGAGCTGGGTCGCGAGCGAGCCGACCTCGGCGCGCAACGAGGCGACCGCCTGCTGACGCTCGGCCTCGATCTGGCTCTTGCCGTGCTCGACGATCCGGTTCGCCTCGGCCTGGGCCTGCTCACGCATCTCGGCGATGATGGCGGCACCCTGCTCGCGAGCCTGCTCGCGGATCTGCGCGGCCTCCTTGCGAGCGTCGGCGATCTGCGCCTCGAACTCGTCCTTGGCGGAGTCGGCCTCCTCCTTCGCCTTGTCGAGTTCGGCGAACTGCTGCCGGATCGCTTCCTGCCGCGCCGACATCGCCTTGTTGATGGGCGGCACGACGAACTTCGCGAGCAGGAACAGGATGACGACGAACGCGATCAATTCCACGATGAAGGTGCCGTTGGGCACCAGGAAGTTGCTCGCGAGCGGGGTCGGCGCGGGGATGCTCATCTACCTCGTGGTCCTTTGCCTAGTACGGGAGGTGTGTGCCCCGGGACGGGCCGGGGTCACTTGCCCAAGACGAAGACGAACAGGGCCATGAAGGCGAGGTTGATGAAGAACATCGCCTCGACCAGACCCACGGTCAGGAAGAAGATCGTCTGCAGGCGGGCCTGAGCCTCGGGCTGACGAGCCACACCCTGGATGTACGACGAACCGGCCAGGCCGTCACCGACACCGGCGCCGATCGCGCCACCGCCGAGGGCGAGTCCACCGCCGATGAACGCGCCGGCGGTCTTGATGGCCGAGTCGAGGCTTGCGTCTACTGCCACTGTCTCTCCTTGGTTACGCGCCCGGGTGGGCGCCGTTGGTTGTACCTCTGGTACGGCGTGAGCGAGGCTCAGGCCGCGAGTTCGGGGGTCTTCTCGGTGCTGGCGCCAGCAGATGCGTCGCCGGAGTGCGGGTCGTGCTCGGCGCCACCGTGGCCGGACGCGGCCATGCCGAAGTACAGCACCGTCAGCAGCGAGAAGATGAAGGCCTGGATCAGGCCGATGAACATGTCGAAGAGCTTCCACAAGAGCTCGGCGAGGAAGGACAGCACGCCACCGACCGGGACGGGGCCGATCTGCCAGGCCACCAGTCCCGCGATCAGGCCGAGCATGATGCCGCCGGCGAAGATGTTGCCGAAGAGTCGGAGGGCGAGCGTGACCGGCTTGATGATCTCCTCGAGCACGTTGAGGAAGGTGAAGACCACCCGGACCGGGATATCGATCGCGGGGCTGTCGGGGAAGATGCTCTGCCCGACGAAGCCCTTGAAGTAGGCCTTGGCGCCGCGGGTACGGATGCCGTACACCCACACGCTGAGGATGACGAGGATCGCCATCGCATAGGTGAGGTTGGTGTCGGCGGTCGGAGCGACGAAGAACTCCCCGTGGTGGCTGTTGAGCTTGCTGGGGATCATCTCGAGCCAGTTGGCGACGAGGATGAAGAAGAACAGCGCGATGGCGAGCGGCACGACGTAGGGGTGGACCCGGCCGAGGTTGTCCTCGACCTGGTTCTGCACCTCCTTGACCACGGTCTCCCAGATCATCTGGAGCTTGGTCGGGACGTGGTCGTCGGAGCGCTTGATGAGCTGGCCGCGCACCACGAACCCGAGGATGACCACGACCGCACCGGCGATCAGGGTGCACCAGACGGTGTCGGCGTTGAACGTCATCCCCAGCGCGTGCCAGGTGGGGTGCTCCCCGGGGTGGATGTCGATCTCGAGGGGCGTCAGGCCGCTCATGGGTTCTTCAGCTCCTTCAGCAGCGGGATGGTGGTCATCACCAGGGCGATGAGTCGGAAGATGGCCAGCCCGAGAAGGAGGCCGATCCCGTCGGGCCACAGCAGCGCGGCCACGGCCACGGCGACGACGGCGAGCACGGCGAGCCGCACGATCGTGGCCCGCGTCATCTGCGCCCGGGTCGGCTTCTGGCCGGAGGTGATGATCCGGAGCAGCCAGTACTCGGTGGCAAGGTGGTTGAGGAGGCCGAGCAGGACGCCGGCGGCGAGGCAGCCCGGGAGCCGCCAGTCGCCGTCCTGGCCGAACCAGAGGCTGAAGATCATCAGTCCCAGCCCGACGTACTCGATCTTGCGCTGGTCCCGAAGGACTCGACCGACACTCGCGCGGCTCGGGAGCCCGGTCGTCTCCTGGGCAGTCGTCACGGTGTCACCTCACTTGCTCATGTCTTGAAGGGCGCGGCGAACGCGGACAGCGAAGCCGATGGCGCCGAGGACGATCCCGACCGCGACCCCCACGAGCGTGCCCACCGGGCCAGAACCGGCGAGATGATCGATCACGAGGCCGATCGCCGTACATCCGACGACGCTTCCCGCGAGAAGCCCACCGAGGCCGAGCAGATCCCTGCCACGTAGTCCATCACTACGGTCGTCGGGCATGGCGATCTGGTCGTGGTCGAGGGAATCTCGCGCAGGCGGGCCGAACTGCGCAGCGAACTCGGACGAGACGTCGTCGTTCGACGGGAACCTACCACAGCGCACGACTGCCCCAGGAACCGGGCGAAGGCCCGTCTCGGGGGCGCTACGAGCGGTCGTCATCATCGGCGGCCGTCCTGTGATCGGTGGGGCGGTTCGTGCGTTACCTGAGCGTATCCATAACGCTCGTGAAAACTATCACAAGCGGCGCCCGCCACCGAAATGGAACGATCCAGAACAAACCGAGCGCCACTCCCCCGCTCGATCAGGGCAGTGAGGCCGGCTCCTCGGGAGGCTCCAGCAGCGCATCGGTCTTCTCGCCGCGTACCTTCGGCAGCAAGAAGGTGAGCACCAGCGTGACGGCGACCCCCGCTCCGAGACCGCCCCACATCACCGGCCCCGTGTAGAGACTGGCGAAGACCGAGCCGAAGCCGATGAGTGCTGCCCACAGCCACATGATCAAGACGGCGCGACGCTGTGAGTGGCCGATTTCCAGCAGGCGGTGATGGAGGTGCTGCTTGTCGGGGGCGAACGGCGAACGTCCGGCACGAGTACGGCGTACGACTGCCAGGACAAGGTCGACCAGCGGTACGACGAGGATGGTGACCGGGAGCAGGACCGGCAACAAGGTGGGCAACAGACTGGCCTGCGATCCCTGCGCACCCTGGCTGATGTCGGCCGGGGTGAACTGGCCCGACAGCGACACCGCGCTGCCCGAGAGCACCAGGCCGATGAGCATCGAGCCGCTGTCCCCCATGAAGAGGCGGGCGGGATGCCAGTTGTGGATCAAGAACCCGACGCAGGCCCCGGCGAGCGCACAGCTCAGCAGCGCCGCCGTGGTTGCCCGGTTGACCTCGTTGATCCGGGTGAGCTCGTAGCAGAACATGAAGAACGCGACCGCGCCGATCCCCACCACGCCGGCGGCGAGGCCGTCGAGCCCGTCGATGAAGTTGACCGCGTTGATCGTGGCCACGACCACCAGCCCGGTGAGCAGGGCGCCTTGGGCCGGGTCGATCGCGAACTGGATGCCGTTGGGCTGGGTGATGAAGGTGTATTGCACGTGGAAGGCGATCAACACCGCGGTCGCGAGGATCTGACCGCCCAGCTTGGTGAGCGCATCGAGCTCGACGATGTCGTCGATGACCCCGATGAGGCAGATCAGCCCGCCCGCGACCAGCACCACACCGGCGTCGTGCAGGACGAAGGCGCCGCTCGCGGCGAGGAACGGGAGCTGCCGGGCCACGACGTACGCCGCCGCCAGCCCGCCCAGCATCGCCAGCCCGCCCATGTAGGGCACCGGCTCGGCATGCACGTCCCGGTCCCGGACCCTCGCCACCGCTCCGGTCCGGACCGCGATCTCCCGCGCCACCACCGTCAGCAGGTAGGTCACCGCGCCGGCGACGAGGAAGACCAGGAGATAGGCGCGCATCAGCCCCGAGGCTCCACGGCGAGCTCGTGCTTGGCCAGGATCTCGTCGAGACGCTGCACCGAGATCGCGCCCAGCCGCAGCAGCCGCGGCACGTCGCCGGTCGCGTCGATGATCGTCGATGCCTGGCCACCGGGCGCCTCGCCCGCGTCCACGATCACCGTGACGGCCTCGCCGAGCATCTGCTCGGCTTGGTCGGCGTTGGTCGCCGGAGGCAGGCCGGTCTTGTTGGCCGAGCTCACTGCGAGCGGGCCGACCCGATCGATGATCCCTCGAGCGATGTCGTGGTCGGGCATGCGTACGGCGACCGTGCTGCGCGTCTCGCCCAGATCCCACTGCAGCGACGGCTGCTGGTGCAGGACCACCGTCAGCGCCCCGGGCCACAGCTCCTCGACGAGGGTGCGCGCCCAGTCGGGCACCCGCGTCGCCAGGGCGTCGAGGGTCCCGAGGTTCCCGACCAGCACCGGCGGGGGCTTCTCCCGTCCCCGGCCCTTGGCGCCCAGCAGCGCCTGCACGGCACCCTTGTCGAAGGCGTCGGCACCGACGCCGTACACGGTGTCGGTCGGTAGCACCACGATGTCGCCGCGCTGGAGCGCCGCGGCGGCGGCGTCGATCGCGGCGGCACGCTCCTCCTCGGTCACGGTGGGATAACGGTTGCTCACGCGTCTCCTTTCCTCGGCTTCATCGTGCCAGTCGCGCCGTGGTGAAACGTGGACGCCCTGCCAGGTCGCGATGATCGCGGACGTCGGTCCAACGACCACTGGCTCGGAAGACCGCCGGGGCCGCCTCCCCCTGCACGTCGGCGTGCTCGAAGCCGACGACTCCTCCCGGACGCAGAAGCTGGGCGGCCCGGCGGTCCAGCACCCGGATGGCGTCGAGCCCGTCCTGGCCGGAGAAGAGCGCCTCGTGCGGATCGTGGTCCCGGGCCTCGGCGGCCACCGACTCCCACGCCTCGAGGGGGACGTAGGGAGGATTGCACACGACCACGTCGACGGTGCCGACCAGGTCCTCGAAGGCCGAGGCGAAGTCGCCCTGGCGCAGATCGACACCGGTGCCGGCGAGGTTGCGCTCGGCATAGGCGTACGCCGCCGGCGAGCGCTCCACGGCATGGACCGACGCCGCTGGGACCTCCTCGGCGACACTCCTCGCGATCGCCCCCGAGCCGGTGCAGAGGTCGACCGCCACCGGCTGCTCGATCCCGGCCGCGCGCATGCTCCGCAGCGCCTCGATCGCCCACCCGGCCAGCACCTCGGTCTCGGGGCGGGGTACGAAGACACCGGGCCCCACCGCCACCTCGACGTGGCGGAAGTGGGCGACGCCGGTGAGGTGCTGCAGCGGCTCGCGCGCGGCGCGACGCTCGATCAGCGCCTGGTAGGTCGCCGCGTCCGCCTCCGCGACCTCGTCGTACAGGATCAGCCCACCGCGGGTCGTGCCGAGGACGTGCGCGAGCAGCTCGGCCGCGTCGTACTCGGGGCTCTCGACACCGGCGGCCCCCAGCCGCTCGGCAGCCGCACGGACCAGGGCACGTGCCGGTCGTCGTGGGGGCGAGACCTCGGTCATGACTCGAGCGCCGCGATCTTGGCCGAGAGGTCGGCCTCGACGGCGGACTCGAGGACGGGTCCCAGGTCGCCGTCGAGCACCTGGTCGAGGTTGTAGGCCTTGTAGCCGGTGCGGTGGTCGGAGATCCGGTTCTCGGGGAAGTTGTAGGTGCGGATCCGCTCGGACCGGTCGACGGTGCGGACCTGGCTGCGTCGGGCGTCGGACGCCTCGGCGTCGGCGGCGTCCTGAGCGGCCTGAAGTAGCCGGGCGCGCAGGATGCGGAGTGCCTGCTCCTTGTTCTGCAGCTGGCTCTTCTCGTTCTGGCAGCTCACCACGATGCCGGTCGGGACGTGCGTGATCCGCACCGCCGAGTCGGTCGTGTTGACGCTCTGACCGCCCGGGCCCGAGCTTCGGAAGACGTCGATGCGGAGGTCGTTGTCGTTGATCTCGACGTCGACCTTCTCGGCCTCCGGCATCACCAGCACACCCGCGGCAGAGGTATGGACCCGGCCCTGGCTCTCGGTGACCGGGACGCGCTGGACTCGGTGGACGCCGCCCTCGAACTTCAGCAGCGCGTACGGCGCCCGGCCCGGCTCCGGCGTACCTTTCGCTTTGACCGCGACCGTCACCGACTTGAACCCGCCCAGATCGGATTCGGTGGCGTCGAGGATCTCGGTCGTCCACCCCTGACGCTCGGCGAATCGGGTGTACATCCGCAGCAGGTCACCGGCGAACAGCGCCGACTCCTCGCCGCCCTCCCCCGACTTCACCTCGAGAAGCGCGTCCTTGTCGTCGGCCGGGTCGCGCGGCACGAGCAGCCGGCGCAGCCTCTCCTCCGCCTTCTCCCGGCTGGCCGCCAGGCCCTCGGCCTCCTCGCCGAACGCCGGGTCCTCCGCCGCCAGCTCACGAGCCGCCTCGACGTCGTCGCCGAGTTGCTGCCAGTGGCGGTAGGCGCCGATGATCGAGCTCAGCTCGGCGTACCGCTGGTTGAGTCTCTTCGCCAGCCGTTGGTCCGCGTGGGTCTCCGGCTCCGCCAGCCGCTTCTCCAACTCCGCGTGCTCGTCGACGAGCCCCTCGACTGCCTCGAACACCGCTTCATCCTCCTACGCCGAGTCGGCGCTTCTGCACACCAGATCTGCTGCACACGAAATGGCGAGCGCCGGCCACCCGCATGCAGCGGGGGCCGGCGCTCGCAAAGAGCTACTTCTTGCCGTAGCGGGCCTCGAAGCGAGCCACTCGGCCGCCGGTGTCGAGGATCTTCTGCTTGCCGGTGTAGAAGGGGTGGCACTGCGAGCACACGTCGGCGCGGATCACGCCGTCGGTCTTGGTGCTGCGAGTGGTGAAGGTGTTGCCACAGGTGCAGGTCACCTGGGTCGCGACGTACGTCGGGTGGATCTCGGGCTTCATGGGATTCCTCTCGAAAGGGGCGCCGGGTCGCCTCCGCCGGGCTGGCGGGGCGTGAACCGGAACCGAAGAGCCAGTCTACGAGAACGGCGATCCGGGCAGAAATCTTCCCGTCACCGTCGCCGTGTTGCACAAGCGCCGACTCGCGGTCAGATGCCGTCGTGCGTGGTCTTCTCCACCTGCATCAGGAACTCGATGTTGCTGTGCGACTTCCGCAACCGCTCGAGGAGCAGCTCGAGCGCCTGCTGGCCGTCGAGCCCGGAGAGGACACGGCGCAGCTTCCAGACGATCTGGAGCTCCTCCTCGCTCATCAGCATCTCCTCGCGGCGGGTGCCCGATGCGACAGCGTCGATGGCCGGGAAGATCCGCTTCTCCGCGAACTCGCGGCGCAGCCGGATCTCCATGTTGCCGGTGCCCTTGAACTCCTCGAAGATGACCTCGTCCATCTTCGAGCCGGACTCGACCAGCGCGGTCGCGAGGATGGTGAGCGAGCCCCCGTCCTCGATGTTGCGGGCCGCCCCGAAGAACTTCTTCGGGGGGTAGAGCGCGGCCGAGTCGACCCCGCCGGACAGGATCCGACCCGACGCAGGCGCCGCCAGGTTGTAGGCGCGACCGAGACGGGTGATGCCGTCGAGGAGTACGACGACGTCGTGCCCCAGCTCGACCAGCCGCTTCGCGCGCTCGATGGCGAGTTCGGCGACCGTGGTGTGGTCGGCCGGTGGACGGTCGAAGGTCGAGGAGATCACTTCGCCCTTGACCGAGCGCTCGAAGTCGGTGACCTCCTCGGGACGCTCGTCGACGAGCACCACCATGAGGTGGCACTCGGGGTTGTTGGTGGTGATCGAGTTGGCGATCTGCTGCAGGATCATCGTCTTGCCGGCCTTCGCGGGCGACACGATGAGACCGCGCTGGCCCTTCCCGATCGGTGCCGCCAGGTCGATGACCCGCCCGATCAGGTTGTCGGGGCTGGTCTCCAGGCGGAGCCGCTCGGTCGGGTAGAGCGGGGTCAGCTTGCCGAAGTCCACCCGATGCTTCGCGGTCTCGGGATCCGCGCCGTTCACACTGTCGATGCGCACCATCGGGTTGAACTTCTCCCTGCGCTCGCCCTCGCGGGGCTGACGCACCTGGCCGACGACCGCGTCGCCGCGGCGCAGGCCGAGCCGCTTCACCAGCGACAGCGACACGTACACGTCGTCGGGACCGGGCAGGTAGCCGCTGGTCCGCACGAACGCGTAGTTGTCGAGCACGTCGAGGATTCCCGCGGCCGGGACAAGGACGTCGTCCTCGAGGATCGTCGTGTCCGGCTCGTTGCGCTGCCGGCGGTCGCGGTCACGTCCCCGTCGCCGACGGTTGCGGCGGCTGCCGCCCTCGCCGTCGGGATGGCCCTGGTCCTCCGAGGCGTTCTGGTCTCGCCCCTGGTCCTGGGGCTGACCACCCTCATGCTGGCTGTCCGGGGTCTGCTGCTCACGGTCCTGGCGCTGGTCCTGCCTCTGCTCCCCGCGCCCTGGCCGCTGACGGCGCTCCCGCGCCGGTCGCTCCGCCGGCTGGTCACTGTGCTGATCCT
>Ga0164242_10006793_pt1 | contig 12569 bp, 25 predicted proteins | sample OricomgcompostMG_FD_108783 | JGI IMG/M metagenome (GOLD analysis project Ga0164242, IMG submission 108783) | Miracle-Growth compost microbial communities from Emeryville, California, USA - Original compost - Miracle growth compost (MG) ... | reverse complement strand
TCCTTACCATTGGTCGGCCGATACCCATTGCCCGGCGGTCCGCCCGGTCGATCCCAGAACGTAAGTATCTCGGCCGGATATTCTTCCGCTACCTTCGCGCACGCCTCCCGCACCGCTTCCGGGCTGGCGCGGTCGAGGGCGTCGAGGATCAGGCGGAGGTCATCTTCGGAGATCGCGACGCCAGCGTTTCGCCCCCGCATTGCACGCGGAATGGTGTCGAGCTGGCCGCGCACCCGCGCCACCGCATCAGCGATAGGGTCAGTCATTGCCGCCTCCGCTGATGCGCAAATCCACGTCCACGCCAACAGCTTGCTTCAACGCCTCCGAAGCTGCCGCCACATCGATTTGGAACGTGTCGGGAATCTGTTCGCCGATTGCGATCGAGGCCTTCAGTTCCGGCGTCTTGAACAGCGATTTCGGCAGCTTCGCCGTGCATGACATGGCCCGCTCGCCCCGACTGATCGAGGGCTCGCCGCGCGACATGCGGACATTGCCATCCATGCTGAAAATCAGCCAGAAGCCATATTCCAGACCATCGCTTCGGATGATTGTATATCGCGTGCTCATCCTTCCATCTCCTGCAAGTGCCGGCGCACGGCGAGGCCGAGCGGGGTGAGTTGCCAACCTCTCATTAGGCTGGAGCGATTGAGCGCATTGTATAGCGGCCAGTAGTCGCGCCCCATGGGAATGATCCCGACGCGGACAGCGTGGCGCTGCGCCTTAGTCAGCCCGCGCACGATCGCGTCCACGCCGATCTCGCTCATGACGGCTGGCCTTCGAGGGCGGCGCGGGCGCGCTGTAGGGCGAGTTCTGCACAGCCGAGAGCGTTTTCGCTCCCCGGAGCGGCCGTCACGGCGTCCAATTCGCTGATCGCGAGGTCTATCTCCTTGAGAACCACCTCACCCCGCACCAGCGGCCGGGACAGGGCGGCAAGGATGGCGGCGTCGGCTGTCTCCATCGCGTGCGACCATGTGCGATCCCAGTTCTTCGGAGCCGAAAGGTTTAGGAGAACGCTCCGCACCAGCGCCGTGCGGTCATGGTCGAAGCGGGCGAAGGCGGCGGCGAGAGTCCGAACCGCGCCCTCCCGATAGGAGGGACGCATGTATTCGGCATAGCTCGACGCATCGCCGAGAACGTCGTCAAATGCGATCTCCGCCACATCCCTGTGCCGCTGTTCCACGGGCACGCTCTCCCGCGCACGATCGCTCGTCATTGGTTCGGTCCTTTCGTGAGGGCGGCGGCGTCGATTCCCGGCCGCATCCGATTGTCTGCGCCGGACAGAGCGAGATGCCAATTCGCGAGCGCAGCAGCGGTGCTGATCGTGTGATGCTTCGCCTTCTCGGCATCGCCCCGAACAGCCGCGTCGGCCGCCTTCTGCGCGAGGTATCCGACTAGCCAGAACCAATCGAAGGGCGTCTTGCCAGCGTCATGATCCGAGCCCCAGCGAGCGCGCTGATGTTCGGCTTCCAGCCGCACGCCACGGATGAAGTCAGTGACTTCGGGGCGATCCCGCTCGCCCTCCAACTCCACCACCCGCGTTTCGAGAGCGGCGATGTGGTCGAGGAGAGCGGGGAGTGCATTGACGGCCGCGATATACAGATCGCGATTGGCCTCCCATTCGCTGACGTTCACGCCCATTCGGGCGATCCATGCACCATCTCCCTCCCGACTGGCGGGCAACGGCGCGCGCACGACGGAGCCGTGATCGGCAATCGCTCTGCCAACAATGAGCGGTCCCGGCGTCGCCCGCGCCAGCAGCTCCCGCAGCTCGGCGATCGTCTTGGCGGTGGTCATGCGGCGGCTCCAACCAGGTCGGGTTGCGTGATGTGATCGCCCCATTGCTCGGCCATCGCGGCGGCGATGCCGGGGAAGAAGCGCGAGCGTTCCCGCCAGCGATCGGGGCCGGGCGGCATCCGATGCACGCGCGCTTCCCGCCCTTCCACGATCAGTGTCGGGCGAAGCGGCGGAAGATCGTGAAGCCAGAGACAGGTCCGCTTTGTCTCGCCATGACCAAACTGCCACGGCTGAACCGACTGCGCTGGCTCGCGGTAATTCACGATCCGCGCCTTGGCGTGCTTGTGCATCACCGGGTTCTCGATCGCGCGATGCGGGATCGGCGCGTTCCAGAGCGTCGAGAATAGCGCCGCGCCTTCGTCCAGTTCGGCCCACAGTTCATCAAGTGAGCGCCCCGGCGGGGGCGTCGAGAGCCAGCGGACGCCGCTGTTGCAGAGCCGCGTGCAAGGCGGATGCGCCACGATCAGCAAATCCCAGCCGTCGCCGAGAATGTCGCGCACGTCGCCAATGATGTGCCGGTTGCTGCCGCGCTCGTCCGGCAGAAGATCGCAGGACCATGCATCGAAACCGCGCACGTTGAAGGCGTCTCGCACCGTGCCGGAGAACTCGCAGGCAACAAGAACGCGCTTCATCTCCCGCCCCTCCCCTCCCCCGCTTGCGCCAGCGTGGCGCGGGCGCGCAAACTCGCGGTGCAGAGGGCGAGCGCGGGAGTTTCAGCATGTGCGCTATGCTCGTCATCGCGATCACAATGATCTGAATGCTTGCGATTTAGGTGAGCCCAACCGGCCCAAAGAACGCCATGCCCCGCGCGCCAATACCACCCCTCCGGAACCAGCGTCACCGCAGCGTCGAGTGAGGCGGTGTAGGCGGGCGGAACAATCGCTGGATAACCAACCGCCTCTGCGATCTTTTTTTCCAGATCGTAGGACGGCCCCTCCGCCCCCTCACACATCTCCGCAAGCCGGGTGAGATCGGGGGTCATGCCGGCCTCCGCTCGCGCAAGGAGTTGCTGCCGATGTGCCACGCCCGGCAGATCGAGCAGCGGTAGGGGTGGATGTCGCCACGGCCGGAAAGGACGCGGACCTTGCCCGGCCGGATCGCCCGACTGGCGGCGGTATAGCTGGCGAACGCCTGCTTGCCGGTGCAGGCCGGTTCGAGGTGTGGGAGCGCGTTGGTCATGCCGCACCCCCGTTCAGCGCTTCCCAGCGCGCCCTCTCGGCCGCCCGGATGCGCTCGCGATGCGCGGGAGCGGCGGTGTCGAGCCGTTCAAGATCATCCGCGTAATCCTGCGCGAGCTGGGCGATCGCGGTGGTGGTCTCCGCCGCGTTGATGCGGCCTATGTGCGCGTCGGCGAATTGCCTGGCCGTGGGCGGGCGATCATCGCCATGCGCCTCCCCGCGCTGCTCGTCGGCCGGGCCTTCGGCGGCGGTGGGGTTGTCGGGAGAGAGGGCGCCGTCGTTGGCGAACTTCGCGACCTGCGCCTGCGCCACTCGCTCCGCGAGGTCGGGATGCTCCTTTTCCAGCCTGGCGCGGGCCTTCGCTCCGGCGCGGACGATCTCGTCCAGATCATCGGGCGTGGCGGCATTTTCGATCGCCTCGATATGCTCGCGCGCCCAGTCCTCCGCCTTCTGTCGTCCGGCGGACTTGTCGCCGAGCGCAAGATGATCCGCTTTCAGGTCGCGCGCGCGCTGGGCCTGCGGCGTCGGCGGCGTGGAGGGCTTGTCGTCGAATGCGGCGACCTCATCGGGAACATAGAGCCCGCTCGTCGCGCCGGGGAACACGGTGCGCACGCCCTCGCTGATGACGCGGGCGCGGAGCATCTGACGCGGGTATTTGCTGTGCATGGCATTGCCGCCAAGCTGGGCCTGCTTGACCCGAGCCTTATCCCACGAGATGCGGGCCGATCCTCCGGTCGGATGCGAGAAGGTCGCATCCGCGCACTCATCGTCCAGCCGGTGCCATTCGATCTTGCCTCCGGCCATGAGGAAATCGCGCTGCATCGCCTCCGCCTTCTTCGAAGGCTTGCCGCTGATGATATGATAATCGCGGAACACCACGGCCGGATGCTGGCCTTCCGCCTGCGCCAACATGCAGAGCGTCAGAACCGCGTAAGGGTCTTTCGAGCCGAACAGGCCGCCGCGCGCGATGGCTTCGGCGACGCGCTCGATTTCGTTCATGGTGAACGCCGGAACGGCGGGAGTGGCGTTCGGCTGGACAAGGGCGACAGCGTTCATGGTCATGCCTCCTGTGCGGCGAAGCGCAGCGCGCCCGCCTTGGTGCGGGTGATGGTGACGCCGTGCCCGAAGCATTTGCTGGCATCGTCGGGCGCGAGTTCCTTGAGGGCCTTCTTCGCCGCCTCATGCCGCCCGTGCGGAAGAAGCGTAGCGATGTAGTCGGCGGCGTGGGCGGCCCAGGCATTGGAGCCCGTGAGGTCGTATTCCTTGACCCCGACCGGCTTGGGCGCGGGTGGTGGCGGCAGCGGCGCGGGCGGATCGCCGCTCTGGACGCAGCGCCAGAACGCCGCCTCCGCCTCGATCAGCGCGGCGGCGTAATCGCCGTCCAGCGCATATTCGAGCATCATCCAGTCGCCACTGCCCTTGAAGACGGAAAGCCATGCCGCGTGCGCCTCGGCGCACAGGCAATTGTGCGTGAGCTGGGGGACGTAGCGCTCGAATATCTCGGCGTCGCTGCTGCGCGTGCCGCAGTGCTTGGCCTCGAAAATGCCGATCGTCGCGAACACGTCCGATACGCGGCCGTCGAGCGTGCAGCGCATATGGGCGATCTCGGGATGCCGGCAGACCTCGCCGCGATCCGAAACCTCGAACCCTGTCTGCTTCTCGAACCAGGCCGCATTCAGCGGCTCCGTGAAGCTGCCCATCTGGACCGCGAGAATATCCGACAGATCGTCATCGGGCAGCTCGCCGCGCTTCTGCCGCCAGAGCTTGACGATCCTGTCGGCGTCGCCCGACATGATGATGTTGGCGTCGCTGCCGCCGATCGTATCGCGGCGCGCATCGCGCTCGTCGGCGCTAAGGCCGAGGGTGGCGAGAATATCCATCACGCGATCACCATCGCCGCCAGCGCGACGATCACGAACGAGGCCCACACCAGCAGCCCGGCGGCGACCCCGCGCGGATTGGAGCGCAGCACCGTCCACGGCGAGGGCGCGACGATCGGCATCCGCTCGCCCGGGTTCATCGCGTGGCGCGAGTAGGTCGGGCGCTTGTTGGCCTGGCCCTCGATGCGGCGGAAGGTGGCGGTCATAGCCTGTCCCTCCAGATCGAGCGGATGATGAGGAGCCCGCAAAAGGCGGCGCTCGAACCAAAAAGGGCGGCGACCCAGCCGGAATAATCTCTCATGTCGAGAGAGACGATTTCCAGCGTCCAAAAGGCGGCAACCACAATCAGAATCGCGCCGGTGAAGCGGTCGAGGCGCGTCATGCCGCCTCTCCCAACAACGGCGCGGCGAACGCGTCGTCGATCGGCCGCCCGTAGAGCGTGATCGGCGCATCGGCCGGTGCGAGGATCAGCCGGTAATCGCTCGGATCGCCGTCCATATTGACGCGGGCCTGATAGACGCCGTGCGCGCCGTTGCCCTGCCTGTTGCTGATCGCGACGCCATGCTGGGCGCAGGCGCGCTTCATCGTGGCGAGAACCAGCCCGGCGAAGTGCTGGCGGATCGGAAAAGCGAAGTGCTTCACGCGGCTTCTCCCGAATGAGGGTTGGCAGACGGTCCCGCGCGGTCTGCCGGCGCGCTGGGGACGCCGCAGGTGGCGTTGCGGCGGGGATCGGTGGTGCGATCGATGATCTCTTGATGACGAGCGCACATCTCGCAGTCCGGATCGAAGCATTCGGCAAGCTGCTCTTGCAACGCCTCCAGCAAATCCGGGGCTGCGGCGATCAGGCGGGCATTCTCGGGCGAGGCGTGAATAAGGCCGCCGTCGATCGCAGATGTGTTCTTGTTGAAAATCGGATAGACGTTCGGTTCCCCGCCGAATGAACCCCGAATTTCGAAGGTCTGCACCGCGAAATTGGATCCGCTGATATGCGTCAACGTCCACGGCCCCTTGGTATAAGACGCGCTCATTCTGCCGTTCCTTTCCGATCGAGGTTGCGCAGGCGGTCCAGCGGCGAGACGCCGGCCCTGAACTGCTCCGAAAGGCCGAGGCGATAGGCGGTGTGGGCCTCGCGTTCCCATGAACCGTGGCCGTCGCAATTGTTGCAGCGGCCCCATTCATCTTTGCCGCTGCCCCGACATTCCGGGCAGGTGATGCGATCGGGATCGACGGCGACGCGCTCGCGGGCGACGCGCTGGATCGAGAGGCGGGCGGACATGCGTATTCTCCTGTTCTCATCAGCGCCGCCGATCGCACCGGCGGCTGGTGGGAGATCAGTCGGCGGCGCGGCGAAAGCCTTCCGGCGTGTATTCACGCTGGCGACGGACCTCGTAGATGCCGGGTTCGATCCGGAGGCTCTCGTGCGTGTCGAAACTGCGCTGGTGTTGCAGCTCGGCCGGCTCGCCTTCGACGATGAGGTAAGACCGGAACTCGTCCATCGCCGAAAAGAAGCGGACACCGGGCCGCTCCATCACAATGTGATTGTGGCCTGTCTCGCTATGGGCGAGTACGAACGCGCCGTTGAACGCTTCTGCGGGCTTCGCATCTTCCGGCAATGCTTCGATCCGCCGGATCAGCATGTCGCCCTGGGCGGCAATATCTTTGAACGTCTTCATTTCAATTCTCCTTTGGTGAGGTTCAGGTCCGGACTTCCGGCGCGTATTGATCGGCGTCGAGGCCATAGGTCCACGCGTTGGCCTGAAGCGCCGTCGTCATGTTGGGGGGCACCGGAAGGGCGAAGCGGCGGCCGGTTCCGCAGGTGACCCGCAAGAACTGCTCCTCGCCGATGTCGGGGATATTGACTCGGATCAGCTCGCCGACTTGGGGATCGGCATCCCGATCGATCGTGCGACCCCCGAGACGATCAAGGATCAAATCCCAGCCGAGGATTTCACACGCGGCGCGACGCTGCTCCATATTTGGCCAGCGAAGCGCGTCTTCCGGCGTAATAGCCTTGTCCGCCACCCATTCCGGCGGAATGCGAACACCGTGCCAGGCAAACAGCTCGTAGCCATCCGAGTAGCGAATTGCTGGTCCGGTCTCGCAATGAAGACGGCGCTGATCATCCCAGCGAACGCCGGTAGGCCGCTCTGACGCAACGACGATATTCTCATATGGCCACCACCATTCGCACTGAACGGCAATGCGCTCCATGATGGCGAGATCGCGATCGGTTTCGACGCGAAGTTCAACGCCTATTGCTTGGGCGAAGCGCGCCCACGCGATCCAATAGAGATCATGTGATCCCCATAGAAAATTGGGATCGTAGATATGCTGGTCCCGGAGCTGGTCCCAGAGCTGGCCCCAGAGCTGGTCCCCGAGCTGGCCCCCGAGCTGGCCCCCGAGCTGGTCCCGGAGCTGGCCCCGGAGCTGGTCCCGGAGCTGGTCCCCGAGCTGGTCCCGGAGCTGGCCCCCGAGCTGGCCCCCGAGCTGGTCCCAGAGCTGGTCCCAGAGCTGGTCCGTTTTCGGCAACTTGAAAATCTTCAACGCCAGCATACAAGCTGCCGGGCTGTCGAATATGAAAAGCCGCGGTGCCGGCTTGCCGATCCGGGCGTAAGCACCGTTGAGAGCGACCTGGAGTTCAGCGCGATCGATCCGACCGCCGCCACAGGCGATATCGAGATAGCGTTGCCGGAACAGCGGAAGTTCCGCCTCCTGCTCCGGCGTCAGTTTCATGATCTTCGCCATCATCATATCCCTTCGATCAATCGGCGGGATCACCGCCGGGGTGGCGGTTAGAGGCGCGATGCTTTGTCGCAGGCGTTGGTGGCGATGCGCGCGATCTCGCCGACCATCCACAGCATGGAGTCGGGATCGCTTTCGCTGGTATCGACGATATCCGCGATGCGCCGAAGCGCATCAGCGAGGATTTCCGATTTCTGTTCGTCGGCGTCCGCCATCTTCCACCTCCATCAGCGAGCCGGGGCTCGGGGTTGATGGAGGAGAGAATGTACCCGTTCTAGGTACAGGTCAAGAGGAAATGTGCCTTGCGTGGGTACAATTTTTTGCACCTGCCCCGAATCGCCCGCCGCATACGGAAAGCCCCGCCTCCGGTGGGGAGACGGGGCGCTGGCGGGATGGAGGAGGTGGGAGGGATTAGGCGGCGAGCAGGTCCGCGCCGATCTCGACGCCTTTGCCCCCCAGCTTCAGCATGTTCAGGTTACCCGAAGCCCAATGATCGGCGGGATCGAACACGAACAGCGGCGTCACGTTCGGGCTCGCCTCCTTGGCGTCGAGAGCCTTGACGATCGCGGCGGCGACGGAAGATGAATCGGGCGTCACGGCCTCGACAAGGATGGTCCGATCATCAACCGTCAAACCGAAGTCGAACGTATGCTGCCGGTTCTTACCTTGAAACGTGAAGTTCGGACGACCCGCCGGGTAGCGGTGGTGAAGCGTCGATTTCACGCGCTGGTCCAGCGGCTCGGCCGATCGCATCGGAGCGCGCGCCATCATGTAGGTGACCGCGCGATACGAGGCGTCCGCCAGCAGCGCAACGCCAACCGCGACCCTTTCGAGGGGCACGCGATCGCGCCAAATCAGACCGTCCGAATCCATGCGGAAATTGGTTTCGCGCATCATCGCCTGCACGCCCCGAAGCGATCGGGTCACAATGCCATGGCGCGCCAGCTCGTCGAAAGCCGCGCCTCCGTCGTGAAGGTAGAGGAAATCCATGCGAGGTTGGATGTGGACGCGGATCGCGCCACCCGAAGGCATGATGACATCGGACAGAACATGGCATTCCTGATCGGCCACAGTGAAATGGCGGCCTTCGCAGATCGCGGCCTTGATGCTCTGCCAATCCATCACACAAAACCTTGGTTTTCCGGCCATTGCGGCGGCATCCACGCCGGAGATTCTATGCCATTCTGTTCAAGGAACCAAGCGAAACCACCGTCTCTCGACCACGCCTCGCGAGGTAGCACGACGTAGTTGCGGAGTTCTTTCGGAAGAGCCGGGCCCTTCGGCCGGTTGGCGGACCAGGCATGGAAATGAGGCTCCGAGCAAAAGGTGAGCGTGGCGCGGTCGAAGTGGCCCGCCCCCATGCAAAGCCGCGATATACACCGGTCACCAGCCAGGATGAGAGCAATGAGATAGGCGGAATCAACGAGACGCACGATCAACATGATCGAGAAATCGGAGAGCCTGCCATTGACCGCAATGGTGAGGCTGGCCCGGCGCTCGCCGATCCGATTACCCGATTTCCATTCGGGCGCTGCGGGCAACGTCTTGTGCGAAGCCGCCATGAATGCGTCGGCGTCGTCTCTAGTCAATGCGCCCCCTTCACTTCTCCCCCTCCCGCCCGAACCGGCGGGGCGGGGTTATCGCGGCACGATCGCCTTCACGATTGCGGCCCAGCGGAGGCGCTGATCCTCCATGAGCGGCGCGTTCAGTGACGCCAGATGATAGTGATAGGGCCGCGATCCGCGCAGAACGCGCTTGACCAACATGCTGCCATCTTCGTCGAGCTGGACGACGCAAACCTTGTTTAGAACGACGTTTTCGTCAACCGTCGCCTCTGTCGTATAGACAATGTGCCAGCCCTCTTCCGCGAGCGGCAACATACTGTCGCCCTTCACCTGGACCGCCAGCAAGTCGCCTTGCGTCATCGGCGGCCGGTCGATTGTCTCGCCTGCGTCGAGCATGTCCTCGTAGGCATAGACCCGCTGTCCCGCGCCGACGTAGCCGACGACGGGGATCTGCGGGCCCTCCCAAAGCTGATCGGGCCGCACGTCCAGATGCGGGGCCAGTCGCTTCGCCCACGCCTCTGTCATCACCATCTCGCCGCGTTCCAGTTTGACGATGGTTGAGCGGCCGGAGTCGGCGGCAATTCCCAATGCCTCTTGGCTAAGGCCGGCGCGCTTCCGCGCATCTTTCAGCGATATTTTCACGCCCCATGACTGTGCCGGGCGACTGTACAGGTCCAGAACCGGCGTCGGGTACAATACCTCTTGCGGATCGTACCTTGTCAGGGTACATTCTTCCGCATGGCCGAGACACCCCTCCGCAAATACCTCGCCGAATCCAAACTGACCGCCGAGCATTTCGCGGCCGAGCATGGAATGAGCCCCTGGAGCGTGCGTCATTGGTCACGCGGCGACAAGACGCCCTCGCTGGACGCACAGCGCGATCTGGAGACGGCGACCGATGGCGCGGTGACGCCTGCGGCTTGGTTGGAATGGTCTCTCTCCCGCCCCACCGGGCAGGAGGCGGCATAGATGGTTGCCTCGATCCAGGCCCTGGACCTCACCATGTCCGGCGGTAAGGCGGCGTCAGCGTCGGCCCGGTCGGTAGGTGATGTGCTTGCTGCCTTTGACGGCCTCGCGCATCGCCTTGTCGAGGCTTTCCCGGACTTTTTCAGCGCCGAAGGCGGCGACTTGCGCCTTGATATCGGCAATCTGTTCCGGGCTGAGCCGATCGACAGCGCCGCACTTCGGGCAGGTGAAGTCATCCTCAAGCCGAGCGAGCGATACATCGAACTGGTGTCCGCAATCTCCCGTGACTGGGGCGTGGCCCCGGACTTCGATCTCCATTTTGTCCATAGCTGGCCGATCCTCTTTCGTGCGTTTGCTCCATCACGCACGATGAGCCGAACGGGAGGCGCTGGCAACGGCGTCTCCCCGGAGGCGCGGCCATGACTTTCGGGTGGGCCTTCGTTCATTGCATCGCCTTTGGCTGGAACGGCATGCTCCTTGGCGGCGCCATCGGCGAACTGGTCGAGAATGGAAATCTCGTAAGCGCCGGGCACGCGACGGAGACGCTTTCAACTGTCGTTGTCCTCCTTTTTCTGGCCGGGCTGGGCTGCTCGCTCGCCTGTGCTTGGCGCGCGCTCACCTTGGAGGCGCGGCCATGACGGGCGCGGGGGGCAAGCCCTTCGGAACCGGTCCGGCGCGCGCGGCTGTGGGCGGACGCGTCGGCCTCACGCCTCGCCAAGCCGAACTGCTGCGCTATCTGCGCGCGAATCCCGGCGCACACTGTGACGAAATGAAAACGGCGCTGGGCGTCACCGGGCAAAGCATCGTAAGCCGGATGCTCGGGCATCTCGCCGAGCGCGGCTATATCGTGCGCCTCCCTAACCAAACGCCCTGCTTCGCTCTGACGGTCCCCGTCACCGTCGGCGGCACGCCATTGCGGACCATGTTCCTGACGCCGGAGACGGCGCGGGATATCGCCTCGCGTGCGGCGGAGGGGCGGTAGATGGGCGTGCGCATCCTTGTGGGCGACGTGTTTGATCGCCTCGCCGAAATCCCCGGCGACAGCGTGGATTGCTGCATCACGTCGCCGCCTTATTGGGGCTTGCGAGATTACGGGTGCGCTGGGCAAATCGGCATGGAGCCGACGCTCGGGGAGCATCTGGATGTCATGATCCGCGTGTTCCGCGAGGTGCGTCGCGCTCTGAAACCGGAAGGCACGCTCTGGCTTAACTATGGCGATTGCTATGCCACCAAGCCCAACGGGCGGTCTGCCGCTGATACGAAGGCTACGGGCAATGATGACCGGACCTTTCGCGACAAGCCATTCAGCACGGTCGGGCCGATCTATGCGCGGGAACACACACGCGATCGGCGAGGCACGCATTCGACGCTGAAGGGCGCGCCGCCGCATGACACACCAGGTCGCATCATGGCTGGCGGCACTCTGAAACCCAAAGATCTGTGCATGATACCCAACCGTCTCGCCATCGCTTTGCAGGATGACGGCTGGTGGGTTCGGTCCGAGATTGTATGGGGCAAGCCGAACCCCATGCCGGATTCGTCGGGCCGTTATCGGCCGAGCACCGCGCACGAGAAGGTCTTCCTGCTCACCAAATCGGCGAAGAGCTATTACGACAGTGAGTCCGTTCGGATGCCCGCGGCGGAAGCAAGCGTTGCCCGCTGGGCACAAAACATCGAATCCCAAAAAGGAAGCGATCGGGCGAATGCTGGTCGCAAGACAAACGGGCCGTTGCGAGCTGTAGGCGGTGATAAGCAGCGCGGCCATTCGCGCCGACATGGCGGTTTCAATAGCCGCTGGGACGCGATGACGAAAGCGGAACAGCAGGCTAACGGCCGGCTCCTCCGCAATTACGAACCGGACCTGTCTCCGATCATCCCGCCCGAGGTATGGGACATTGCGACGGCGGCGTTTTCCGAAGCGCACTTCGCCACTTTCCCCCCAGCACTCGTGGTTCCCTGCGCTCTTTCGGGTTGCCCGACCGGCGGGACGATCCTCGATCCCTTCTTCGGCGCAGGCACCACCGGGCTCGTCGCGGATCGCCTCCAGCGCGATTGCATCGGGATCGAACTGAATCCCAAATACGCTGCGATCGCCGAACGTCGCATCAGTGGCGACGCCGGGCTTTTCGCGGAGGTTGCATAGGTGCGCCTCGCCCTCGCCCTCTGCATCGTCGCGGCCTGGTTCATCCTCGATTTCGTGGCCGCCTGGATCATTGGCAACATGATCCGCCGCGCCGACGCCGACGCCGCATGGGCCGCGCACACCGATCGCGAGCCGCGCCAGAACGCGGGCGAGCACGACGGCGAGAGGGACGGCCAGGTCTTCGTCATCAATCATTTCGGAGACGTTATCTAATGGATCGCGGCCGAAACATCTGCCCGCCCGTCCCTCCGCTCACGGACGACGACGCCCGCGAATTGCTCGCGGTGCCGCTGCGGCGCGT
>Ga0164242_10006792_pt1 | contig 12569 bp, 10 predicted proteins | sample OricomgcompostMG_FD_108783 | JGI IMG/M metagenome (GOLD analysis project Ga0164242, IMG submission 108783) | Miracle-Growth compost microbial communities from Emeryville, California, USA - Original compost - Miracle growth compost (MG) ... | reverse complement strand
CGCTCGAGTCGCTCGAGTCGCTCGAGTCGCTCGAGTCGCTCGAGAACGACGTTCGGGCGGTTGGTGATGATCGCGTCCACCTCGAGGCTGGCGAGGAAATCGACGTCGTCGACGTCGTCGACGGTCCACACGTGGACTTCGCGTCCGCCTCGGTGGGCCGCGGCGACGTAGTCGGGATTGGCGCGCACCGCCGCGACCGACGGTCCGGCCGTCGTCGCGCCGGACCAGAGCGTGCCGTTGCGCCGGCTCGACGGGATCCGCTGCATCAGCTGAACGGTCGGGATCTCCGGCGCCAACCGGTGCGTCGTCCGCAGCGCCGGCGGGGAGAAGCTCATCACCCGAGCCGTGACGCCGGCGCGGTTGCCGGCGGCGCGGAGCCCGAATCGCTCCAGCAGGGCGATGACCTCGCGTTCGACCCTCCCGCCGTACCGAGTGGGGTGCTTGGTCTCGATGGCCAGCTCGAGTGGACGGTGCGCCGCCACCAGCGTGTCGACCAGCTCTTCCAGGGTGAGGATCTCCGCGGGATCACCTCGATCCGCTGCCGGCTGCACCCCGAAGTCCAGCCGGCGCAGCTCCGCCAACGTCATGGCCGACACCACGCCGGACCCGTTCGAGGTTCGCTCGACGGTCCGGTCATGAAGGCAGACAAGCACTCCGTCGCGGGTGAGCCGCACATCGCACTCGACGCCGTCCGCGCCCATCTCGATCGCACGTCGATAGGCACGCAACGTGTGCTCGGGCTCGACTGCCGACGCGCCGCGATGGGCGATCACCCGCGGCCGTGACGGTGACTCGGTCATGGCTACTCCGCAGCCGTGCGGACCTCTATCCGGCCGAGCAGCTCGTGCAGCTGCTCCATGCCGAGCCCCACGGCGCACCACACGGGGGCGTACGCGGGACGGACCAGACCGCGCCAATGTGCCGGGACCGGTTTCCTGCCGCGGGCGCGTGAGTAGTCCCACGGCACCTCACCGGTGATGGCGCGGATCGCCTCTCCTGACGCCGCCTCCACGGCGTAGATCCCTCCCGTCCAGAGCAGGGCGCGACCCCACCACGGTGTCCCGGCGCGCTTCGTCGCGGCGTACGCCGGCTCGAAGAGGACCGCGGCAAGACCGTAGACCGGGAGCATCCAGAGGTAGGTGTGGCTGGTCAGGCGCCAGTCGCCGTCTCGGCCGTGGCTGCGCAGCCCGGTGCTGACGACCTCACTGCACCAGCCGGCGAGGCCATACACGAGGGCGCGCTCCATGCGGTTGAGATTGCGAGTCACGCAGCCATCATCTGCCGTCGGCGACGCCACACCAAAGGAACGGTGAACAGCGCGGCGATCAGGAAGGAGAAGACGGAGGCGCTCATCCAGGTCTCGACGGTGAGGTGCAACCAGCGGTCGACGTGCTGCCACATTCGCTGCCACCAGCCGATGTATCCAGGGTTCAGCAGCTGGTAGGCGACGAACCCGGCCAGCCACGGAGCGAGCATCAGCGGCCGGGCCGGCGCGTCGGCGGAGACGTCCCAGTCCCGCAGCCGGCGAGTGCCGAAGTAGTCGACCAGGAAGACCGCGACCAGCGGCACGAGCACCGAGGCGAGCAGGTACAGGAAGTTGACGTACGAGGCGATGTTCAGCCACAGCGCACCCATCGTCGCGACGCTGCACACGACGACACTGAAGACGCGACGGTCGACATGCGGCCAGACGTTCTGCAACGACATCACCGCCGAATAGCCATCGGCAAAGGACTCGTCGAGCTCGCGGAAGACCAGCACCCCGAAGGCGAGCCAGCCGACCGGCACCGCGATGAACGCGGCGAACATCTCGTGCTGGAGGTCTGCGGCGCTCGCCTGAACGACCGTGGCCAGAGCGAGCAAGCCGAGGAGGTACCCGGCGATCTGGGTGGTGCTGTAACCGAGCACCACTCCCCCGAAAGCACTCCTCGACGACTTCGCGTGCCGGGTGTAGTCGGCGGCGAGCGGTGCCCAGGAGACGGCGACGGCGACCACGACGTCGGCCCCGGCCCAGAAGCCCGACCAGGATCCGTCGGTGAACGACACGTGCGGGTGGCGAAGCAGCTCGATGAAGAGGTACGTCGTCGTGGCGACGACGGCCCCGAGCGCATAACGTCGCAGGATCCGTACCGCCCCGAGCGGTCGGACCGTCATCGCGGCGGTCAGCACACCAGCGACCAGGACGTACGGCCAGCGATGGCCGTGCCACGGAAACAGCTGTCGCGCCGCCGAGGAGACCACGACGATTTCGAACACCGTCCAGCCCAGCAGCTGGATGATGTTGACGAGCGTCGGCAGGTAGGAGAGGCGGCGGCCGAACAGTCCACGCATCAGCACCATCGCCGGCGCACCGGTCTGCACGCCGGGGACAGCAGCGGCACCAAGCATCAGCGCGCCGATCACGGTCCCCACGACGACAGCGAGGCCGGCGGCGGTGAAGGACAGCTGAGGCGAGCTACCGGGGATCAGGACGAACACGGCGCCCACCGGTGCCAGCAACGTGACCCCGAGATTGCCCCACAGCCCGAGCTGGTCGAGCCAGCCGAGAACCTTCGGAGCCGGTTCGTTCAGCGTGAGCGGCGCCTCGCCGTGACGGTGGCTCGCTGTGTCGACGGTGACGCTCATCAGCCCACTCCCTACGCCGGCATGATCCGGGTCAGGTCCGCGACGAGACACCCTCGCCGCTGCGGTCGGCGGCCCGACAGCCGCCCTCTCAGCCCGGTACGCCGGACTCCCGCGTGACAACCGCAGCGTACCCAGCGGCGAGCTGTGGTGGGCTACTTCAGCAGCTTCGACATGCGCCGATCGGCCAACGGCTTGCCTCCGGTCTGGCAAGTCGGGCAGTAATCGAGGAATGACGTTGCGAAGGACACCTCGCGAACCGTGTCGCCGCACACCGGACACGCCTCGCCGGCTCGGCCGTGCACCCGCATCCCGATCTTCTTCTCGGCTTTGAGGTCGGCCGCCGCGAGGCCGTGAGCGCGGCCGACTGCGTCGAGCAGCGTCGTGCGCATCGCCTCGAACAGCGTGTGCACCTCCGCGGCCGTCAACGTCGCCGCAATCTTGTACGGCGACATCTTCGCGACGTGCAGGATCTCGTCGGAGTACGCGTTGCCGATGCCGGCGATCACGCCTTGGTCGCGCAGCAACCCCTTGATCTGCACGCGTTGCCCGTCGAGCAACGCGGCGAAGCGGTCGACCGTGAAGTCGTCGTCCAGCGGCTCGGGACCGAGCCGGGCGATGCCTGGGACGAGCGCTGGATCGCGGACGACATACACCGCCAGCCGCTTCTGCGTACCTGCCTCGGTGAGGTCGAAGCCGCCACCGGTGTCGAGATGGACACGCAAGGCGATCGGACTCTTGCCCGGCTTCGGCGGTGTGGCCGGCAGCTCATCTCGCCACTGCAGCCAGCCTGCCCGAGACAGGTGAGTGACGAGGTGCAGGCCGTCGACGTCGAGGTCGAGGAACTTTCCGCGCCGCGCGGCTGCGATGACGGTCAATCCGGCCAGTGCCGTCACTGGTGGGTCGAAAGTCTTCAACACGGCGATTGATGCGACATCGACGCGGGCAATGACATGGCCTACGACGTGGTCGCCGAGGAACTCGACGAGCGACTGCACCTCCGGTAGTTCCGGCACCCCGCCAGTCTGCCGTGAAAGGTCCTACTGTGAGCGGGTCCGACCCTGGGCCGGAAGGAGCTCCCGACCGATGCAGCGCGTGACTCGGGCCGCCTGTGCTGCGCTGGCGACCGTGTTGCTGTCCGGTGCCGGTGCCACGACGGCGACCGCGGCGTCAACCCCCAACAAGCAGCTGCGGACCTACGACAAGCACCTGCTGAAGTACGTCAACCACGCTCGAGCGAACAACGGCCTTGATCCGCTGAAGCAGAGCAACCGGCTCTACAAGATCGCCCACCGCTGGGCCGAGCACATGGCCAGGTCCGACAATCTCGAGCACAACGCGCACTACGGTCTCGGGGCGCCGTCGCTCGCCCGCAAGTGCCCTCATGTGACGATCGCCGGTGAGAACGTGGGCGCGCAGGCCAGCACCAACGCCAAGAAGCTGTTCCGGCTCTACATGAAGGAGCCGTACCACCGGGCCAACATCCTGAACCCGGTCTACAACAAGCCGAAGCATCCGAAGTACACCGATGTCGGCATCGCCACGGTGAGGGCGTCTGACGGCTCAGAGTGGAACGTGATGGACTTCGCCAACCACTGCGGGTAGCTCGACCGGAGCCGGGTCCCGATGGCCGGACGTGTGCCCGAGCTGCAGCCAGATCGTCGCCGACCACAGCAGCGTCGCGCCGGCGACGTGCAGCTCGACCACGCCTGGCGGCAGGTTGAGGAAGTATTGCGTGTACCCGATCGCAACCTGCAGCACCACGGTGTAGGCCAGCCAGTTCGAGCGCGCCCGCAGGACCGCCGACCCGCCCGCGAGCCGCACCGCGAACAGTGTCGCGACGATCAACCCGGTGAGCAGAAGCGCCGAGTCGGCGTGCAGCTGGGTGACGCGTTCCAATGCGAACGGCAGCCGCTTCACCTGAGCCTTGTCGCCCGCGTGCGGGCCGGTCCCGGTCGTCACGGTGCCGAGCAACAACACGATGCCGGCGACGACGACCAGCACCCGACCGAGCACCAGCAGCTCCCGTGGACCCTCAGGGGTGCGCGGCTGCCAGTCGGGATCGGCACGATGCACGAGGACCAGCCCCGCCCACATCAACAGCATCGACAGCAGAAAGTGGGCCATCACCCAGCCGGGCGAGAGCTTGTACAGGACGGACAGGCCGCCGATCACAGCCTGCCCGACGAACCCGGCGATGAGGCTCCACGACAACCAGACCAGGTCGCGGCGGCGAGGTGTCCGCAACAGCGAGCCGACGGCCGCCAGACCGACCACAACCCCGACCACAGTTGTCACCACGCGGTTCCCGAACTCGATCCAGCCGTGGTAGGACGGCGGGGCCACCAGCGAGGTGTCCGTGCAGCGCGGCCAGGTCGGGCAGCCGAGGCCGGACGAGGTGAGGCGGACGGCCGCGCCGGTCGCGACGATCAACCCGAGCAGGACGGCAACAACGACGGCCAGCTTCCGGAATGCAGAAGGTGACAGCCGCGGAAGCCTCATACGGCTAGCGTATTCAGGTGAACTTTCGCCGACGCGCGGCCGTATCGCTGGGCGGCATCGTCCTGGCGCTCGGCCTGGTAGACGGCTCGCTCGCCTCGGCATCACCTCCTGCCCATCCCGATCGTTCCGCCGCCCTCGCCTCCAACGCCCAGCCCGCCCAACCGATCGGCCACGCCGGACGCTGGCTGACCGACGCCCACGGCCGCGTGCTGCTCATCCACGGTCTGAATGTCTCGATGAAGGGCTCGCTGTCCCAGTCACTGGCGTACAAGTTCGGCGCCGACGACGCGGCGTTCCTCGCAGCCAACGGGTTCAACGCAGTTCGGCTCACAGTCGAGCGCTACGACATCGAGCCAACGCCCGGCCACTTCGACTCGGCGTACCTCCGGTTCATCCGCCGGACCGTGAAGCTGCTCGACTCCTACGGCGTACTGACCTTGATCGACTTCCACCAAGACGAGTTCGGGCCCGTGTTCAAGGACAACGGCTACCCATCCTGGATGACCTCGACCGGTGGGCTGCCGAACATCACCTCCGTCGGCTTCCCGTTCCAGTACCTCGCGAACCCGGCCGTCAACCACGCCTTCGACAACCTCTGGAACAACGGCAAGGACACTCGTGGCGCGTCGATGTGGACCGACGATGCCCAGATCCTGGGCAAGGCGGTGGGGGCGCTGCACGCCACGCCGGGTGTCCTCGGCTTCGAGATCATCAACGAGCCCTGGCCGGGAAGTCAGTACCCCACCTGTTTCGTCCTGCTGCTCGGCTGCCCCGGATTCGATCAGGGCAGCTTCAGCAGCTACTACGCCGCGATGGACGAGGCGATCCGAGCCAAGGATCGGAGACACCTCGTCTTCTACGAGCCGCTGGTGTCGTTCAACTACGGCATCCCCACCTCGGTCACACCGCCCCCAGGGGACGCCCGCCTCGCCTTCTCCTTCCACGACTACCCGCTGTGCTCGGCAGCCGACGATGCCGGCCTGCCACTGTCGCTCGGGACGGCATGTGGCGCAGAGAGCAAGCTCGCGATCAGCAACGCGGTGAGCTACGCGACGCAGCACTCGACCGGACTGCTCGAGACCGAGTTCGGCGCGACGACCAAGCCGGCACCGCTCGCCCAGTCGGCCGCTGCGTACGACGCGGCGATGATCCCGTGGATGTTCTGGTCCTATCAGGAGCTGGCCGGACTCGGCCGCGATGGCGCGTTCACGACCCCACCCAGCAAGACGCCGGAACGGGCGGTGCTCGTCAGCCTGTCGCGGCCGTACCCCCAACTGGTCGCGGGCATCCCGGCCGGCTACGGGTACAACGCGAAGTCCCATGTCTTCACCGCGGCCTACTCGACCGAGCGGGCCAACGGCAACGGGCGGTTCGCCGCCAATGCCGTGTCCCAGTTCTCGATCCCGCGCATCGCCTACCCGCAGGGGTACGACGTCGCGGTGTCGGGCGGCCAGGTGGTCTCCGGTATGAACAGCCCGTTGCTGCTCATCACGGCGAACCCAGGGGCGAAACACGTCACGGTCAAGGTCCTGCCGGCCGCAGGGTCCTGATGGCGTCACCAACCCTCGTCGAGCTAACGCTCCCGTCACCGGTCAATGCCGTCGCCCTGGTGCTGCACGGCGGCCGGGAACACAGCTTCGAGACCGCTCATCCGTCACAGCTGACCGCGGTCCGGATGCGTCCGTTCGCTCGTGCCTTGCAGCGTCGGGGCAGCGCCGCCGGGCTCGCGGTCGCCGCTCTTGGCTACCGATTCCGCGGTTGGAACGGTGCCGAAGAGTCGCCGGTGGCGGACGCGAGGTGGGCGCTCGCGGAACTGCGTGACCGCCACGGTGACCTGCCGGTGATCCTGGTCGGCCATTCGATGGGCGGGCGCACCGCGCTTCGGGTGGCGGACGACATCGCGGTCGCCGGCGTTGTCGCCCTGGCGCCGTGGCTCCCGCCGAAAGAGCCCGTCTCGCAGCTCGCGGCAAAGCGGATCCTGATTGCTCACGGCAATCTCGACTTCGTCACCAGCCCGCGCGCGTCACGTCACTTCGCAGACCGAGCGCGGCGCGCCGGCGCCGACGTCACGTACGTAACGGTTCACGGCGACAACCACGCCATGCTGCTTCGGCCCGGTCGGTGGCATCGCCTGGTCGCACGCACCGCGCTGGACTTCGCTCGTCCACTTTGAGTGGACTGTCACCGGTGTCCGGTAGGGGACCTTTGAGGGATACCTCCTAGTCCGGGTGCGATGTTCACGACCATCCCATCGGGGACGCAAGTGAGGGCGTCCGGCCGTATCAAGTCGCACTTCCTGCGCACATAGTGTGTCGATGCGGGATAACCGGCAAGGAGGCAGCGCGCCGCTCGGCGCGCAGCTGACCGCCCTGTTCGCCGTCGGACTTGTAGCGGTGTGCGGACTGGTCGGCGCCAGCGCACTCGAGGACTTTCACGCGGCGCGCACGACCGCGGTCAACCAGGTCGTTCACGAGGCGGCCGCGCAGGCGGAAGCACTGCGCCTCTACCTCGGGTCCGACCTGCAGAAGACGCTGCGCTCGGTGACCCGCCAACCAGGGATCCGCAGCACCGACGCTGCCCTGTGCGGCGCTGCGCTTCGCAGCATCGCCAAGCTGGCCCCACACAGCCGGCTCGAGATCACCGCGGCGACCGGGACGAAGCTGTGCAGCTCCGACGGCGGTGAGATAGCAGTCGACGCGGCGTGGATCGCCCGCGTCGCCCACGGCGACACCACGCATCCGGCGGTCGTGCCGACCCAGGGCCGACCGCACACGGGGTCCGTCGTGTTCGGCTCGCCGTTCCAAGTCGCGCGCACCACGAGAGTCTTGATGATCTCCGCGCCTGGCCAGGGCGACCTGCTCGACCCGGTCACCACATCGGTGGACGTGATGGTGGTGGACCGGCAATCCGGACTGATTCTCGACCACGACGCCGGTGCCGGTGTCGACAAGCCGCCGGCGACGCTCCGCGCCGTCGGCCCCGGCCTCCTCGTGCCGGGCAAGTCACAGACGGCAACCGGCGCGGACGGCAAGGAGCGGATCTATTCGGCCAGCGCGATCCCGGGAACCGACTGGCTGGTGCTCGCCGGCATCTCACACGCCCAGGCGTACGCCCACGCCTACCACGACCTGTTCCGCAACCTCGGCATCCTCGGCCTGTTCGTCATCGTGATCTTCGTGCTGGGATGCGTCGTCCACCGGCGGATCGTGCGACCCACCCACCGGCTACGCGACGCGATGCACCGGCTTGCCGACACGACGATCGAAGTCGCCGACCTGCCATGCGGCGACGCCCGCGTCCCGGAAACCGGTCCGCGTGAGCTTGCTCAGCTCGGCGCGGCTTTCAACCACATGACCGAGGCCCGCGTGCGAAGCGAGGCCCGCTTTGCCTCACTCGTACGCCACGGCTCGGATCTGGTGTTCGTCATCGCGGCGGACGGTTGCCTCAAGTACGTCACCCCGAGCGTTCAAACGCTCCTGGGCGCAGTTGCTGCTGACGTCCTCGGAACCCACATCTTGGAACTGGTGGACGAGACCGGCCGGCCGGCACTTCAGGCCGAGCTCGAGCGCGCTCGATGCCGGCCCGACGTACGGGGATCGGCCCGAGTCGACTTCCGGCTGTCGATCGGGGCGACGTACCGCGACGTCGAAGCCCGCATCCAGAACCTGCTGGGTGACGCCACTGTCGAGGGCATCGTCATCACCTGCCACGACATCACCGACCGCAAGCAGGCACAGGAGCAGCTGGCTCACGCTGCGATGCACGACGCGCTGACGGGCCTTCCGAACCGAGCACTGGTGCTGGATCGGCTTCACGGTCTGCTGGCCCGCGCCGGACGCTCCGGTGCGACCGAGGCCGTCCTCTTCCTAGACCTCGACCGGTTCAAGCTGATCAACGACAGCAGCGGACACACCGTCGGCGACGAGCTGCTCGTCCAGGTGGCCAAACGGTTGCAGTCGGTAACCCGCCCCGGCGACACCCTCGGCCGCTTCGGTGGCGACGAGTTCGTCCTGCTCTGCGAGGCGCTCGAAGGGCCGGTCAGTGCCATCGCGGTGGCGGATCGCATCCTTTCCACCATGCAGGCCCCGTTCAAGCTCGGCAGGCAGGACGCGTACGTCTCGGCCAGCATCGGCATCGCGATCGCGCAAGCTGGTGACGAGCCCGGGGATGTGCTCCGTGACGCGGATGCTGCGCTGTATCGGGCGAAGGAAGCCGGGCGCGCCGGGTACGCCGTCTTCGACGACGGGATGCGCGCGCAGGTGCGGAAGAAGCTGCAGATCGACAGCCGCCTCCGGCAGGCGATCGAGGGGTCGGGCTTGTTCCTCCGCTACCAGCCGGTCGTGTCAGTCACGACTGGGGAACCGACAGGCGTCGAGGCGCTGCTGCGATGCCGGGACGGGCAAGCTGTGCTCCCGCCGAGTGAGTTCATCCCGGTCGCGGAGGAAACCGGACTGATCGTGCCGATCGGCGAGTGGGTGCTGCGCGAGGCGTGTCGCCAGCTTGCCGAATGGCAACGCGACGGCGTCGGGTCCAAGACGCATGTGTCCGTGAACGTCTCAGCGCGCCAGCTCAGCAAGCCCGGCTTTGTCGAAGCCGTCGCTTCGGCGCTGGCCGACAGCGGATTGCGCCCGGCGTGCCTGACGCTCGAGATCACCGAATCCGTTGTCATGCGCGACTTCGAGGCGTCCGCGGCGACGATCGCTGAGATTCGCGCCCTCGGTGTTGCGATCTCGATCGACGACTTCGGCACGGGTTACTCCTCGCTTGGATACCTCGAGCGCCTACAGGTCGACGAGCTCAAGGTCGACCGGTCGTTCGTCGCACCACTTGGACATCGCGGTCGCGCTGCCGCAATCGTCGAGTCGGTCGTACGGCTTGCCCACGCCCTGGGCCTCAGCGTCGTCGCGGAGGGGATCGAAGAGCCCGAGCAGGTCGCGCTTCTCAAGGCAATGCACTGCGACTTCGCGCAGGGCTTCCACTTTGCGCGTCCGCTGGAGCCGAACGAGGCCGGAGAGTTCCTGCGGGGCGGCCGAGTCGACGTGCCACAGCAGCGCGCCGGTTACGGCGACGCGCTGGCGGTCGTTGCGACACCGGCCTAGTCGCGGACGGGCCAGCAGACCTCTGTGTGGTGAGCAAGCAGGTCATCGGGATCGCCGGTCGGCAGGTAGTACTCGCGGATCGGGCCCCGCGCACCGGCTGATCGCTCGAGCACCCAGGTGCCGAGTGCGCCGTACGTCCGATCGAGATCGCCGAACGGCCCGTCGTGCACTGCGACCGCGGCGCGGATCCCCGGTACGACGGTCGCCACCACGCGATCCGGCAGCGCGCCGCCCGCCAGCTCCTCGACCGGCACGAACACCGTGACTTCCGCTTCCTCGTCCTCGAAGAACTCGGCTGGGAACAGCGCGCCGTCGGGCCCGCTGCGCCGGCCACCGCAATCGCGCAACGTCCGGTGCAAGAGGGTGACGGCCGCCATCCACCACGCCACCACCTCATCGCCCGTGACGTACTCGCGGATCGCCAGCGCCGGCGTCGCCGCGATGTCGCGTTCGGCGACGGGAAAGCTGTCGTCGGGCTGCTGCAACAGGGTTCGCAGCGACGCGACCGTCTGTTGCGTCGCCTCGAGTTGGGCCTCCATCCGCCGCAGGTGCGCGACGAGTGCGGCATCACGCGCTGCGGCATCCGGGGCGCGCACGATCGTCCGTACTTCGTCGAGTGGCATGCCGAGATCGCGCAGTCGGCGGATCATCTGAGCAAGCCCAACCTGGCTCGGCAAGTAGAAGCGGTAACCGCTCGCCGGGTCGATCTCGGCGGGTTCGAGGACACCGACGTCGTGGTAGTGACGCAGCGCCTTCACCGACAGATACGTCATCCGCGAGAAGTCCCCGATGGACAGCTTCGTCGTCGTCATGGCCCTCACCTTCGGGTCTCCCCCTACCGGAGAGTCAAGGCGCTGAATCTGGGGCTTGACCCTCCGGTTGGTGGAGACCGGACAACAGTCACATGACCCAACCACTGACTGCAGTCCGCGTCCCACAAGCCGCTGCCGGCGGCCGAACGGTTGAGCGCCCGGCACACCGCTTCGCGCTTCCGGTGCTGCTCGCAGCAACCTCGCTGATCGTCCTGGACTTCTTCATCGTCAACGTTGCGATGGCCTCACTGCAACGTGACCTCGGCGCCGGCTCGACGGCGGTCGAGTGGGTGGTCGCCGGCTACGGGCTCACCTTCGCTGTGCTGCTGTTGGCGACCGGTCGTCTCGGCGACCGTTACGGCCGGCGGCGGATGTTCGTCGCCGGCGTCGGGCTCTTCACGGTTGCCTCGCTCGGTTGCGGGCTGGCGCCGAACGCCGACCTCCTGGTGGCGGCGCGCTTCGTCCAGGGCGGCGGTGCAGCACTGATCAGCCCGTCCGTCCTCGCCCTCATCGGGGTGTTGTTCACCGAGACGAGCGCGCGGGCACGCGCGATCGGCACGTACGCCACGGTGATGGGCGTTGCCGCCGCCGGCGGTCAGCTCGTAGGTGGCGTCCTGCTTCGGCTGGACCCGGCCGGGGTCGGCTGGCGGGCGGTGTTCCTCATCAACGTGCCGATCGGCGCGGCCGTAGTCGGCCTGGCCCACCGTCATCTGCCCGAGTCACGCGCACCGAAGACCGAACGCATCGATGCCGTCGGCGTGGCGCTCGTCACGCTCGCGCTGACCGCGGTCGTGCTGCCACTCGTCGACGGTCCCGAGCACGGCTGGCCGGTGTGGTCACTGCTCGTCCTCGGCACCGCGCCGCTCCTGGTCGCCGACTTCGTGTGGTGGCAGCGGCGGCTGGTATCCAAAGGGCGGTTCCCGCTCCTAGATCCGCAGTGGTTCGCCGTACCGTCCTTCCGGGTCGGCGTGGTCACCCAGCTCGCGTTCTGGGCGGGTCAGGCGTCGTACTTCCTGGTCCTGGCTCTCTACCTGCAACTCGGCCTTGGGCTGTCGGCACTCGAGTCGGGCTTGGTGTTCTCCGTCCTCGCGGCGACGTACCTGGTGGCTTCGATGCGGGCGACGAAGCTGGTGGCCAGGTTCGGTCGCAACGTGGTCGTGGCCGGTGCCTTGCTGCTGGGCACTGGACACCTCGCGACCGCGTTCACGGCCGGACACGGCGGGCACGTCTTGGCGCTAACCCCCGGCCTGCTCCTGGAGGGCGCCGGGATGGGCCTGTGCCTCGCGCCGATCACTGGCGTGGTCATGGCGGGCGTCGAGCCGCAACATGCCGGTGCGGTCTCAGGCCTGCTCTCGACGATGCAGCAGGTGGGCAACGCCGCCGGAGTCGCGCTGATCGGCCTGGTGTTCTTCCGCCTCGCCAGTGACGGAACGCCGCACGCGGTCGCGCACGGCTTCGAGATCAGCACCGCGATGCTCGCGGCGCTGCTGGCCGGGGTCGCGGCGACAGCTCGCCGGCTACCGCGATGAGGCTT
>Ga0164242_10006791_pt1 | contig 12570 bp, 5 predicted proteins | sample OricomgcompostMG_FD_108783 | JGI IMG/M metagenome (GOLD analysis project Ga0164242, IMG submission 108783) | Miracle-Growth compost microbial communities from Emeryville, California, USA - Original compost - Miracle growth compost (MG) ... | reverse complement strand
TCCAGCTGTCCATCCCGGATATCCTGCAGCCACTTTGCATACAACGTATTGTTGTCGAAAATAAAACTTTCTCCATAAGAGCCGACTGCCCGGTCACCGAGCCATCCCATGCGCTCATCACGCTGGGGACAGTCGGTCGGCATACCGCGGTAATTACCGCGGATGCCCCAATAGGCATTATGGTATATCTGGTTGATGATGTCACTGGAAGTAGTGAACTGTCCCACGGTAGGCAGGTCGTCATAGACCACTTTACCGAGAAAATCCGATGCCTTTGGCGTCCCGGGATAACCCGTTACTTCGATATACCGGAATCCATGGTACGTAAAATGAGGCTCCCACTGCTGGGAACCCTCTTTCATGACATAATGATCCGTAGCCCATGCCCCCCGGAGATTTGCGGTATACAAGGTGCTGTCGGGGTTGAGCCTTTCGGCAAAACGCATGGTCACGGTATCTCCCTGCTTACCGTCAGCCACGGATAGCTGCGCCCAGCCCACCATATTCTGGCCCATATCAACAATGTATTTACCCGGTGCAATTTCGAAAACCGTTTTCGGCTTTACCGTGTCCATCACTTTAATCAGCGGATCCATTTGCGCCTCGACCCGATCACAAGGTGCCTCGACCAGTTGGGCGGACGCCCATTGCCCATCATTGAAGCCGGTTTTATCCCATCCGGGCATTTCCCGGGTCGCGTCATAATCCTCCCCGTCATACTCGTTATTGGCCACGACAGGGCCCCGGGCGGTCACCTTCCAGCTGGAATCGGAAACGATCTTTTGTTTGGAGCCGTCCTGATAGACGATCTCCAGCTGCAACAGCATCTTGGGGTAACCAAAATTAGAAATGGGAGGAATGCCCGATTTTCCCCAGCGCATCGTGTAAAACCGGCCGTTGCCCAGGATCACCCCTATGGCATTATCTCCCTTTGCAAGGGCATCCGTTACATCAAAGGTATTGTAGAAGACACGCTTGTCATATTGAGTCGGATCCGGGGAAAGTTCCTCATGGCCGATTTTCTTACCATCGATGAACAACTGGTAAATTCCCAAGCCGCTGATGTACAGGCGGGCCTCCTTTATTTGCTTATCCGAATGGAACTGCTTCCGGAAATAACGGGCGCTAAGCCGGGTGTGAACGGCGTGGGGGCTGTCAGACACCAGAAAAGTATCCAGGCCCACCCACTTGGCGTCCCAATCGGCCGGTTTGAGCAACCCTACGGACCAGTGCGCAGATTTACTGGTAAGACTGTCGTGATTGTTCAGCCAGACTTTGACTTTCCAATAACAATCCGCCTGGCTTGCCAGCACCTTACCCGCGTACGATAGTCCGACAGTAGCGTCAGAAGATATTTTACCGGAATTCCAGAGATCCCCTTTATCTTCTTTAAGGTTTTCCGGAGTCGAAGCAACCAAAATCTGATAAGCGGTTTGCAGAACACCCCTGCCCGGCGCTTCGATTTCCCAGCTCAGCCTCGGATGAGTAACATCAATCCCCAGGGGATCATGCAGATATTCACAGCGTAAGTTTATGACCTGGCTCCCAGCATTCGGTTTTCCGCAAGAAGCCAGCAATGCCAATGATAATAAACCCAGAGCAGGAAATATCCTTTTTACCATGGTCAGGTGTTTTACATTAGTGTAATAAAGACAATAACATGCGCCGACCGCCGAAGCGAAATTAGCAGAACTAAAGTGTTTCACCATCCTGTAGTATCCTGTCCGGAGGAAGCAATCTCCGGAACAAATAGGTTGCGAATCCTAACATCAAATATAAATGGCAAATTCTCTATTATTATCCTGTACTGTCCTGTTTTGCCAGTAAAAAATGTTTTGGTCAATTTAGACGCCCGCTATCCAAAAGCGAAGAAACAATTAGCGGGATCATAAAATAATGACACCCAGTTTATTAGAAAATATTCTCCGGCTGCAAAGCCCTGTCATCCGTTCGTTATTCCGGTTTGTTTTTTAAAGCAAACCAAAAGAAAACCCCGGTAACCGGCTCCTGCCGCGTTTCATAAAGCGCTTGAACCCTTTATAACTTTTACAAAATTTTTAACATACGCCATAAGAAAAAACCGCACCGTCTTCACCTCCGTACCTCAAGCATAACATTCCTGAACGGAGCCCATGGGCGCCTGACATACGTCGTTTGGACCAGCGCGGGGATGCATGCATCCCTGCGCGGTGTCCCGGCAACCGGCAATCCACGGGATCCTTTTCCAGGGCATCTCCCCCAAAGCAACCCGGTAAATGCAATAATATTAATGATCCTCTGCCACAATTTTCACCGGCCCCAGCAGTCCCGAAGATAACAGTGGTGAATCCGGTGTATATGGATCAAAGCTGGTGAACGTATATCTTTTACCCGGACGTTTCTCTCCTTTTAATAACCACTCCGGCCATTGTTTGTCGACGATCCCGTCCGAAGGAAACCGGGCATCCCCGATAAGCCTGTTAGGCCAGCGGTTCGCTACCCGAATCTCCAGCAGATTCCCCTTATCCTTGAGCAAACCGGTAATCTCCACCCGGTAGGGTGGCGTCCAAACGACACCCAAATCCTTCCCGTTCAACCTTACCGCTGCCATATCATGTACCTTTCCAAGCTCCAGAAAAATATGCGGGTTCCCTGCCCCCGCCGTCATGGCAGGTTTATTAAAGCTTTTTTCATATTGCGCAATACCGGAGTAAAAGCGAATACCTTCCGTGGCGCTCGAAATCCAGTCCGCCAGGGAATCAAAAGTAACCGATGCGGGGCCTCCCATATGCGGATCAAAGTGAACCGTCCAGGGACCGGTCAGGGTATCGATGATACGGGACGGCGGGAAATTGAGTCCCTTCCCTGGTTTTCCCGGACTCCCTTTAGGGAAGACCACGAAAAAACTCTGATGGGGTGCGAATGCCAGGGGTATTGTCGTATGTCCATCACTGGTAGTAAAGCGGGGAAGCGGGCGCGTTTTCCCTTCCAGGGGATCCCATATTTCCGGGGTTCCTTCAGTCACCCGGAAAATGGCGTCGCCCCGGATCGAAGTGTCGGAGCGGTTACTGACAAAATAGATATCCCAGGAAGCGGACGCCCGGTGCGTATAACGCAAAGGAAGCGTCGTGGCAAAGTCTTCGGTCATTCCCAGCTTATGGAGTACGTCTGCCGTCAGGTCATACGCCGGATACAGCACTTTTCCAGGTTGCGTGCCGATGTCACCTCCCCAGATGATCGTTCCTTCCCCGATCTTGCGGAAAGTAACCGATGCCGGCAAGGAGGTTCCTCCCCAAAGATTTCCGGCGAGCTGGCGCAGTTCCTGATCAGCAGCAGGATATCCCGATAGGCTGGGAGAGCTAACGGGCGGCACGCCCATTACGGCAGCACCGCTACGAACGAGAGAATCCACCTTTTTCAAAAGATCCGGCGTCATCGTGTGCATGGCCGGAAGCACCAGCAAACGATAGGATGCACCACCCGGAAAAACGATCCGGTGACCGGCGACGGTCGCCTGCATGAGTTGCCGGGGAGAACATCCGTCAAAATTGAAGCCTTTACGGTCCGGCATCACTGAATCTCCCTGCAGGGCCGAAGTGGGTGGCATAAATACCTGTGGCGCACCCTCGGGGGTCAGGTATAAAATATCGGCCACGGTACGTCCTTGCTGCAACAGATACTGGCAGCGGGCAATGTAGCGGTGATACGCGCCAGCCATCGGCCACCAGGTCTGCTTCCGGTCCCAATGCACGCCGTAAGGTCCCATGGTCATACCCGGAATCAGGCTGTCTGCAAAGGGCTTATGAGCAAAAGTATGGTAGTAGAATTCATTGATTCCCGCCGCAAACGCCCAATCGCCCTGATCTTTCATGGACCCGGGATATTGTTTCCAGGCTTCGTTCTGATCGGACGTAAACGATTCGCCCTGCACGACGGGTCTTCCTAATACATGGGCAATGGACGCTGCTTCGATGCAGCTGAATGCCGTGAGAAACCCATAACCACGGCTCCAGAATTCTCCCATCGGCACATCGCCCACGGATCCGAGATCGAGATCTGCGGAAGGATTCATATCGTAGGGTTCGATCGAAAAGCCAAGACCGTGCGCATGCGCATATTGCTTCAACTGTTTGGCATAATGCGCAATCACCAGTTCGCTTGCCGTCTCCCGTACATCCCACAGGAAGCGCTCGGTGACGGCCCGGCTTCCAACGATGTTACCGGCGTAAGCAGGATAAAAAGGACGTGGATCATAACCCCGGCGTTTGATGAATTCTTGCCGGAATCCGTTCGACCAATTCTGGGAGCCCATTTCCCAGCTGTCCAGGTGCAGCATTTTCAGTCCGCCGGCATGATCGGGATGAAGGTCGCCTATGGTATCCAGAATCCTTCCCACATATGCCTGCAGCTGCCAGTTGACCGCAGCCGTATCAAATTTACTGGATTCGAATCCAAGCCCCTGAACCGGTGCGGGGCGTGTCAACGCGCCGGTATTGCGGGCGACAAAGCGCATTACCGTCCATGTCCCGGCCGGCACCTGCCAATGAAGCGTTCCGCCGGAATCCATTTTAGCGGTGATATCCAGGACGTGAGCTTTGGCTATGACATCCGGTGAACCGGTAACCGTATCCGGCGTATATCCATTTAGAAAAGGTTTTACGCCAGGGGCTGAACTGAAAGGTGCCCTGTAATACAATGCCTTTTCATCAATGTCGTCAATGTGACCGGCTGAATCCGGTGTAGGAAAAGCCAGTACGGCAACATCCTGATAATAGCTCTCCCATTCTTCTTTAAGCTGAGGACTCAGCGTTCCCTCTCCGAAATAGGGCCGTTTAGGGTCAGGAAGTGGCAGCTTAACCTCCCGTACTGCCGGTCCGGTGATTTTTACAGAGGAAGAAACCAGCGCTTGCATGGATTGCTCCGGTGTGATCCAGGGTCCTCCGCTGCCGGCCCAGCCCGGCCCCACCCCCAATGTCAGCGCGATACCCAGGCTGTCCGCCTCGTGTTCCATATAGCGAAAAATATCGAACCATTGTGGGCTTAAAAAATCTACCGGTCCTTGCGGAACACCCACGTTGACTTCGAGAAAGACCGCACGGCCGATACCAGCCTTTTTCATGGAAAGAAGATCTTTCCGAATTCCTGAAGCGGACAGATTGCCATCCATAAAATACCAATATACCCCCGGACGTACCGAATCCGGAGGATGGATAAAACCGGCACGAAGCGTGTCGAGGCTGCCCGTGGGATGCTTGCATCCCTGGGATAAAACCATCATCCCCAAAAGGGCCGTGCCCAATAGTATGCAGATTTTTCTCATAAGCATTGCTTTAGTCCTCCGGTTGCCGGAATACAGCCTCAAACTCCTAAGGGCCGAAAACCTTCTTCACCGCATCCAGGTATTCCATGCCATAGGTTGTATCCGGTTCCAGGTAACTGCCTTCCGACCATTCATTCCACGCATTAATGGTAATCAGCTTTGGCTGACTCGGATGATCGTCTACATATTGCTTGGCACGGCGAAGATAACCTTCAAATTTGGCCGGCGTGGAATTTGAAATATATCCGGCCCTGAATTGAAATCTTGGATTTGCATCCCATCCAACCGTCACATCGGGTACATACGGAATGGAAAAATCAGCGGCAAAGTGCTGCCACATGGCCACCGAGGAATCCGCCCATGTTTGATAATCTCCGTCAGGGTTCCGGAGATGTGCCCAGGTATAGTTCGTAAAACTGTTGAACCCGAAATACCGGAGCACCTTATCCTGGGTACTCACATTACTCACCGGCACACCCTTCAGGCTCTGGGGTACCGAAGACCAGAGAATGGCCTGCAGATAGAGACCAGGGAAACCTGCCTCGACCGTCTTCTGCCGGAAATAATCCAGTGCTTGCCTGGCCGCTTTTGCACTGCCCATTCCTTTGACAAAATTATTCAGGTCATAAAGGGAAAACACCGGCTTGCCATCGATCTTATAATAGGAAGGCTGCTTAAAATATTTTTGAATGACCCGGTCTACGATCACTTTGAAGGTAGGCATGTCCACACTTCCGTACCAGTAGACTGAATCGATCTTGGGATTTTTCACGTCCCAGTAGGTAGTGGCATCATGGTTCGCCCACATGAGATAGAATTTCATGCGATCATGATTCGCCTGCAAAAAGCCGCTGTCCAGGCAGTTCTCCAAAAGCGGCTTGTTTTCATACCAGTACCAGTCGAAAATAAATACATTGACACCATGCGAGACGGCTGCAGTAATCTTTTGATCCATCACCGCAGGATTAGACTCGTCCTGGTACCCCCACAGGGGGACTCTTGGCTGGCGTTCGATACTGTCTTTGGGCCGTGTCTCCCGGATCGTTTCCCATTCGCCTATCTTTTCGGGAAAAATAAATTCCAGCCGCGGCTCGTCATGGTAATTAGGCCAGTAAAACGCCGCAACATCGTAAGCGGAATCTTTGGGTGAACCCGCTAACTGACAAGCCTGTATGAAAATGATCAGGCTGCATCCAAGGACCATGATCCACGTTAAGGTCTTTTTCATAAAGGTTGTTTTAAGTAAGGCAACGCATCCCGCGAACGTTTGATGAAAACTTACGTACCAGTTTTATAAACGAAACTAAAACGCCCCCCGGGAGCGGCATCCCCGTTGAGATACCAATCCAGGGGATCTCCCTCGTCCTGCATATTATCCGACCACTTAAAGGCAATGTTCAGGGCACCTTTCAGACCCAGGTAATGCCTGGGAACCGTGATCATCAGCTGATTTTCGTGCACAATGCACCTGAGCGCATGGACCTTCTCCCACTTCCCGCCAACATACCGTTCCAGAGACCTGCCTTCACTCACCCGGTAATCATAACCCAGCCACCCCGTTTTAGCATCGCGGTCCACATCGAGGTATAACCGCATCCAGTTTCGGGCGGTATCCGGTGTGATGGGTCGTGTGGTCTCGGCATAAAAATAAACATTCCTCCGGTCCCTGGCGACTTTCAATTTATGAAAGTCATTTCGGCCCGTATGGTTTCGGTAGCGAATAGGCGGATCGGTCACCGCAGCCGGATGATCCCGGGGCGCCACATCACCGGTATAGTCACGGTACACAGGCGCGACCGCGGACCAATCTGAAAGATTTCTGATGCTTTGAGGCCCGGATACGGTTGGGTTCCCGGCAATCCCTTTATACCTGCGGATGCACGCGACCAGCTGCAGATAATAAGTATCTCCCAGTCCGGCCGTCCGCGTTGGCTCCAGATCCCGGCTGTACTCGGCGCTTGCCTCATCGCAAAACCATGAATGCTCCGGATGACCGTCGTTGCTGGGAAACCGGCCGGCGATCCATTCGTTCCAGCCCGTTACAAAAACATAAGGGGTCTGTTGGGAAAGCGCATAATCCCACTGTTCCTGAAAATTATATCCATACAGCAAATCCTTTGCAGGATCTCCGGGAACCCCTTGGTGATAGCTTCTGCCCCAGTTGTCCCTGTTCCCGTAAAAAGCAGCGCCCCCCATGCCCGCTTCCTTCCAGTTCGGATGCTGGGCGACAGAGACCGAAACAATTTCCCGTTGACCATGGGGGTCAACATACACCCGCTGGGGCCGGACAAAATCTATCCAGGGCCATCCGTTCACTTTCGCCGGCTCATTGGGCCACTGAGGCTTCCTGAAAGTAAAAAACCCGGTAAGGGCCGTGTCTTTCACCTGACCTTCATCTCCGATGATGAGTGGCTTCCCGTCGATCCGGTACCAGCAATCCGGATGGCGGTAAGGAGCGCCGCGCGCATAAAACGCGCGATAAGCCTTCTCCATGGTTTTTCCGGACGCCGAATTGGTATAGAATACGATCCGGGGTGGCTCATATCCTTGTTTTCTGATGGCATCCATGGCGGACATCAATGCCTCCGCCGCGCGGGGATAAACCAGTCCGTTCGTGGCATCGATGACAACCATGTCTACTCCTGCATCGGTAAGCAACTGCATGTTCCGCAGTTGCACCCAGTAATCATCCGCCCGGTAGTATCCGTACAACGGCTCTCCCCAGTAATACATTCCTCCGCCACCCCAATAGGGGCTGTGAAAATCGTGCAACACTTCGGGATGCCTGGAAACGATCTTGGTTAAATCCCAGTGCCGGGTAGATACCTTGTCCTGCCAAAGAAAATAAAATAAGGCTACGTGTCTGTCGGTCCGGGGATCGCCCGCCACCTGGTTATCCGGAAGGCTGCGGCCCACTGCGTCGGTGGCAGTAACCACCTGCGCGTGGACCGGCCTTTCCGGAGCCAGCGTACAAAAGGCAAAGAGCCAGGGCCATATCTTCGCATAAGCGTGCGTCATTCACATTCAGGTTCCAAGTGTCAAAAACAAATCCCCGCGTTACGGCATCCAGATGCAGCGATAATTAAACCGCCGGTTGGGAGCGCTGTCCCCATCGGTACAAAGAGAAATCGGATCTTTGAGATCTTTTGGATTATCGCTCCAGTGAAAATCAAACGTAAAGCCGTTCCCTGTCAGCCCCAGCAATTTCCGCGGAACCCTGATCTCGAGCTGCGTCCCCTGGTAGCTGTAATCCAGCGGAGCAACCTTCCGCCATTTTCCGGTGGCCCCATCGTAAGACATGAGCGTCGTGGCATGAGGTCCGGTAATTTCCTGATTGACCAGATAATCGTATCCATACCAACCGGTACTGGCATCGTGGTCGGCATCGATCAAAAGCAACATCCAGTTCTTCCCCTTATAAGAAGTCAGTGGCTTGTCAGTCTCCGCATAAAAATACACGTTCTGCTTATCTACGGCAACTTTGGAAGTAAGGATGTCATTCCTTCCGGAATTGTTAACATAGTGCAAACCTCCATAACCATTGTAATCCCGGTGTGTCACATCACCACGGGTATCCCGGTATTCCACTTTAACGTCATTCCAGTCTTTAAAGTCACCGTCTACCCGTATATCATGCATGCCTTTGTTGACCGGTATGGCCCGTACACCTTTGTAGCGGCGTATATTCTCGGCCATCTGCATATAATAATTATCGGTATAACCTCCTTTCATTGGTTGAATGGAGCGGTTAAATTCCGCATTGTACTGGTCCACGAAAAAATAGGTGCTCGCGCGCCGCATAAAATCCACCGTTTTCCCCTGTGCAGGCGGATATTTACCTGCCGTCCATTCATTCCAGTCGTTGAGGTAAAGAAAATCGGGATCTGCCTTTAAGGCTTCGTTCCACCGCTGTTGAAAATAAATCCCGTAGGCTTCGGGATCTTTCACGGTTTTTCCGAGCCAGGGCACATACGCGGAATCCGGTAGATCATACTGGTTTAAAGGAGGCTCTCCTTTTTCCCGGGTCCATGATTTGCCGACAAGGCTGGAAGGATGTTGTGCAGGGGTAACGGCGCTCTCTTCTCTTCTCCCTTGATGCCGGGAGACCATGGAATCCGGCGGCAAAGCGGCCACGTGCTCATTCCCCAGATCGTAACCGAAACTCCAGTTATCCTCTGTGCCCACGAAGCGCTTTCCGCCCCACATATAATATCCCCACCACATGGTCCTCAGGGTAAAAAACTGTTTCACCGCTTTAGTATAATCCTGGTAGTAGCGGTCCTGGTAGTCGGGATCCCGGTAATGAGGATCTGCCGGATTGGTGGCAGCTGCACTATCATAATGAGGATTGGGATTGCGTACGCCTCCCCCATTGGCATCTACGCTGGGATTGCCGTTGTATAAAAGCAAGGGCTTGCCATCCCAATCAAACCAGAGATCCTTGAACTTCTCTGTTTTATAAATTTTGTCGTACAAGTCCTGCACCACCGTGATGACCGGACCGTTGAAGGCCCAAAAACAAAACTTCGGTACCTTGTTACCTTCCGCTTTCATTTGCTCCATCTCCGAAAAGATCACTTCCCACTCACTCCAGTAGCGTACCGCATTGGTCACGTCCATGATCAAAACATCCACGCCCGCATCCGAAAGCATGGAGATGTCTTTGCGGATCACATACCGGTCCTTGCTCAGGAAATAACCCGATTCGGGCTCTCCCCAATGGTACGAGCCATAGGCCCACAAGGGGTTATGAGCGTCCAGGCGCGCGGAAGGATCCTGTGCGAGGATCTTAGTCACATCGGCGCCGTAGGGGCTCTTTTGCCCGGCATTTTTATCACCGTGCCAGGTAATGTAAAAAATGCCCACCGTTCGCTGGTGGTCGTGCTTGGGAGGTCCGACCTCTGACTGTGAGGGCATGGTTCTTCCCAAGGCATCCGTCGCCACCCAGGTATCGGAATACAAGTCCCGGTAAGCGGACGGCTTTTCAGTCGTACCGTCGTCGTGAGTAGATTGGGCATGTCCGGCGAAAGCGCCGCATAAGCCGGCCGCTGTCATCATCAACAGGGATAGGATTTTGTTCATAGGTTATTTAAATTAAAATTGGGTTTCCAGTAACAAACGCTAAAAACATAGCCACCAGTCAGCCTTTAGAGGCCGCTAGTGACTGCTCACTTTTCCATCTATGTCTGACAGACGCGCTAAAGCCAAACCAGATACACAAATACCAAACGAATGTAAAGCGGCAGTAAGTGACCCTTACCGCCGCCGCTTCTTTTGACTAATTCTGCCACCCCGGATTCTGCCAGTTATTCCCGGACAGGCCTATTATTTTATTGGCCTCATTCTGGTCTATCGGATACATCAGGTATTTATCCGAAGCACAATTCCTGTCGGTAAATTTAAACCTGGAATAAGTCAGATTGGTCCCGCTCTTGGTAATTTTCATGCCAGTGACAAATTGATCCGTCTGGTCCAATATCTTCCAGCGACGCACGTCAAAGAAACGTTGCTCTTCAAAGGCGAACTCCACCCGCCGCTCATTACGGTATTTCTTCTCAAAATCCTCTTTGGACATCCCCAGAGGGAAATCGGGCATCCCTGCGCGGGCGCGTACAAAATCAACCGCTTCTCGCGCCGTCATGGTATGTCCCGAAAGGCTTACCGCGACATCCGGGCCGCCCGACTGATAAGCACACTCGGCAAAATTCAGGTATAATTCGGCGAGGCGGAACAACCGGATGGCCCCGTCTGCATTGTTGTTCTGGCCGGACTTATAGTTGTTGAACTTACGTAAGTAGTACCCCGTCCGGGTATGCTTGGTGTTCAGACTCGAAATTCCTTCATTCCCGTTCGAATAAGTTTCGACCTTTTCTCCAGATGGCTGATCCAGGTTCCTGATGGCGCCGTTGTAATAAATGGATGCATAAAATCGGGGATCCCTTCCCGCATACGGATCGTTTTCATCGTACCCCGAAGCAGGATTAACAATCGGGTTTAGCTTGCTTGCATCTGCATAGCCTGTGATAGGTGCCTGCCCGTTGGCCATTTCATAACTATCCACCAAATCCTGGGTAGGACACGGCCCTGCCTTTTCCATGGCAGGTGTGGTCGGTAATCCGGCATCTCTCCATACGTTCATCGTATTGCCGGCCTGATAAATGGTTTCTTTATCCACCGCCCGCTTGTCATTGGAACTGGTAATAAAATAAAGCGCATAAGCATTCTGGGCGATATCGGCGGCTGGTGTGACATTGAACAATTCGTAACCATTATCCAAACATTGAAAAAGGGCTTCTGCCGTCACCTGTGTGGCATCTGCCCAGCTATAGGTTCCGTCCTGCCAAAGCGGACTGGCCGCATACATCACCGCTTCCGATTTAATCGCGTAAGCCACCGCCCTTGACATAATCCCAAACTGGTTATCGTAAATATTCCACGAAAAGCCAAGTTGCGTGTTCGGCACGGCCAGCGCGGAATCGCAATCGCTCACAATAAATTTGACTACATCGGAAAAAGAAGCGCGTGTGTCTTTGGAGAAATCGTGATCGACCCCCAGGGGCTGGTCGATAATAGGCACTCCTCCGTAACGCTTAATAAGCTGCAAATAATATAAAGCTCTCAGCGTATGCGCCTGTGCGGTCCATCCTGCCTTTTCCTCGTCACTTGCATAAGCGGTAGCGGTCCGGATATTTTGAAGAAAGGTATTGCATTTATAGATACCCTGGTACAACTTGGGCCAGGGACTGCCGTCGGCGGAATAATCGGCGTAATTGGTAGGGGTTAAATTACCTGCGTACCACATGTTGAATTTTGATCCCGAAGTGACATCATCCGCATCTTCGGCCTCGTCCGAAAAAGAGGCCCTGTCCATATCAGGAGCCGGACAATATCCATAACAGGAATTCAGGTATCCCCTGGTCCTGTTGTAATCGCTGAATACCTGATCCATGGTGATGCGTCCGTCAGAGGGCAGATCCAGTTGCTTGTTGCAGGATATTAAACCCAACGCCGCAATGACAGACAGCGCAATGATATTCGTTTTCATATTAAGCAGTATTTCAGTTTCAGTTGATATTATATTATTCGGCAGCTTAAAAAGTCACACTCAAGCCGACATTATACACCCGGTACACCGGGAATTCGCCATAGGCGCCTCCCTCGGGGCCAAAATCCTTGCTCTTCATTTTATCCCAGGTAATTAAATTCTGACCACTTACGAGAAAAGTAACCTGGTCTGCCGATATCAACCTGGTCAGCCGGGCGGGCAGGTT
>Ga0164242_10006790_pt1 | contig 12570 bp, 13 predicted proteins | sample OricomgcompostMG_FD_108783 | JGI IMG/M metagenome (GOLD analysis project Ga0164242, IMG submission 108783) | Miracle-Growth compost microbial communities from Emeryville, California, USA - Original compost - Miracle growth compost (MG) ... | reverse complement strand
GCTTCGCCCTTTTGTGACCGTTGCCCTCGCAAGCTCGGGTCAAACCTTCATCGAAGCCTCACCGACTCCGCTGCCATTCTAAAAAACCAACCCCCTGCGGGGGCTGCTTTTTTAGAATGGTGGGGGAGAAGACTCCGAATAGTTCCGATAACTACTTGCCTTAAAAAGACTTCCCCCTCAACGCCCTAAAAATGTACCCCGTTTTGTACCCGTTAAAAAGCCAGATGCTAAATGACTTTATAGTTACTTATCGGACCTCTTAACTGAGTCAAGGGCGTGTACGAAGCTTGCTAAAAGGGGCAAGCACTCGTATCCTTAGGTTATCATATGAAGCAAGTATTTGCCCTTCTCTGTCTGGTTATTGGCTTAATGGTGGCCTTACCGGCTGTCAGCCATGCACATGGTATGGAAGGCGATTCTCATCAGCCCGCATCTGCTCAATCTGACTCAACTCAGCACATGGCATCCACTCCTTCTCACATGAACTGCCCACATGAGGACAGCAAAGGGGGCCATAGCGGCCAATGCTGCTCCGTAAGCGCCTGTGCCAGTTGCTGTGCCACGCTGGATATGAGTGCAAACCTTAAGTCTACCCCTCACTTTACCTCCCGAATTTCAGCCGTTCTCAATGACTCATACGTTAGTGTGAGCCTTTCTGGTCCTCAAAAGCCCCCCCGACTCTCCTAATCCACACCGCACGTTGTGCGGCCCTTTGGCATGACGTGGTGTCTGCCAGGGTTGTGCGCGCACAGCTAATTTGTGAATTAGGAGAATACTCATGAAAACTATCAATCAACTGGCCCTACTTGCCCTGACAATCAGCGGCATGGCCTTCGGTACTGCCCACGCTGAAACCGGCGTCTATGGTCGCTCCAAGATGTATGACATCGGTTCGGTTCAAACGGACAACACCATTGAACCGGCAGCCGGGCCGTCCTCCAAGCCTATGAACTGTATGGATATGCCATGCTGCAAAGACATGAAGAACATGGATTGCAGCAAGATGTCCGAAAAGTGCGAGGACATGAAGATGGATGCCGAAACCTGCATGAAGATGATGGAACAGGCCAAGCCTGAGACCCACCAGCAGCACCACCAGAAGTAGGGCCTACTCCGGGCTTCACCCGCCCTTCATGGGCGGGTGAAATGGCCGGGGATAAAGGATAAACACATGAGATTTATGAAATACTATCTGTTTGCGTTTGCCTTAATGGCTTACGTTCCCGCGACTTTTGCCACTACCGAGTACAACCTCACCATCAGCCGCCAGCCGGTCAACATCACCGGCGAGCCTGTTGAGAAGGTGACAGTCAACGGCGGCATCCCGGCTCCCACCCTGCGCTTTAAGCAGGGCGAAGAAGCACTCATCCACGTTACCAACACCATGAAAGAAGACTCTTCCATTCACTGGCACGGGCTGATTGTTCCGGGCGGCATGGATGGCGTACCCGGTCTTAACGGGTTTACGGGCATTCACCCCGGCGAAACCTTCACCTATCGCTTCCCATTAAAGCAGGCGGGTACCTACTGGTATCACGCGCACTCCATGGGGCAGGAACAGGATGGCCTGTATGGCTCTATTATTGTTGACCCTGCTGGCCGTGACCCTATCAAGGCAGACCGGGATTATGTGGTGGTGCTCTCAGACTTCACCGAGGAAAAATCAGACGCCATTATGTCTCATCTGAAAATGGACTCTGACTACTATGCCAATGCCCGCCGTACGGTGGGGGATTTCTTCCACGATGTAAAAACCAAGGGTTTTGGTAAAGCCTGGAAGACCGCCAAGGATTGGGGCCACATGCGGATGGCACAAACCGACCTAGCTGATGTGACCGGCTATACTTTCCTGATTAACGGCAAAAGCCCTGAGCAAAACTGGACGGGTATCTTTAAACCCGGTGAACGGGTGCGCCTGCGCTTCATCAATGCCTCCTCCATGTCATTTTTTGATGTGCGGATTCCCGGCCTCAAGATGACCGTAGTGCAATCGGACGGCCAGAATGTAGAGCCGGTGGCGGTGGATGAGTTCCGCTTTGCCCCCGCCGAAACCTATGACGTGGTGGTTACGCCCAAGGATGCCAAAGCCTATACCATCGCCGCCGAGCCCATGGACCGCAGCGGCTTTGCGCTGGGCACACTGGCAACCAATGAAGGCCAACGGGGTGAAATTCCAACCCAACGTAAACGCGCCCTGCTGACGATGGGTGACATGAGCATGGGAGACATGGGCGATATGACCATGACTCCGGCGGATATGATAAGCGGCTGGGCCAAAACAGGCACACCAGCAGGCGATAAGGCACTGAGCTATGCCGACCTGCGCTATGGGGGTATCCAGAAGGACACCCGTGAACCAGACCGAACCATTGATGTGCGTTTGGGTGGCAACATGGAACGCTACATCTGGACGATTAACGGTAAGAAGTTCTCCGAGGCCGAACCCATCCACCTAAAATACGGAGAACGTGTGCGGCTCACCTTCACCAACGAAACCATGATGGCCCATCCCATGCACTTGCACGGCATGTTTGTGCAGTTGGAGAATGGTCAGCCGAAAGAGAAGCTACCCAACAAGCATACGGTGATTGTGCCACCTGCCCAATCCTACTCGGTGCTGCTGACGGCGGATGAAGCGGGGGAGTGGGCGTTCCACTGCCACCTGCTCTACCACATGATGTCCGGCATGATGACCACCGTGGTGGTTGCCAAGCTGGATGCTGCTGATGTGCCGTCCACCACTACACCCCAACCGCAGGCAGGAGGTATGCACCATGGCCATTAAACACATCTTGGCAACCGCCCTGTTAGGACTGCCCTACGCAGCTCATGGTGAGGCTATGCGCCATGACATGGCCATGGAGCACGGTGGCACCATCAACCATATGTTCCGACTGGAAGCTGATACCGGCGCAGGCCCACATGGAGAGGTATCCACATGGGACCTAAAGGGTTGGATAGGCACAGATGAAAACAAACTCTGGCTTAAAACGGAAGGAGAGCAAAGCGCCAGCAAGCTAGAAGACGCTGAAGTATGGGCACTGTATAGCCGCAACATCGCCACCTTCTGGGATGCACAGGCAGGTATCCGCCATGATGAGCCAAACTCGGCTACCTATGCCGTGTTCGGTTTCAATGGCCTTGCCCCTTACTACTTTGAGACCGAGGCCCACCTGTTCGTCAGCGACAAAGGTGATGTGAGCGCCCGGTTGAGGGAAGAGAATGATTTCCTCCTCACCCAGAAATTGATTCTGCAACCCTACGCGGAACTCAATGCCTACGCCCAGGATGTTCCCCATCAGAATATCGGTGCAGGGATTTCAGACGGCAAAATCGGCCTGCAAACCCGCTACGAATTCACCCGAAAGTTCGCGCCCTATGTGGATGTCCACTATGGCCGGAAGTTCGGTGAAACCTCATCCATGGCCAAGGCCAATGGAGAAGATACCAATGAATTCATCGGCGCGGTTGGTCTGCGCCTGATGTTTTAACAACCCGACCAAAAGGAAAAAACCATGAATAAACTACTCCTCACCACCGCGCTCACCCTGCTGGCTGCCCCAGTCTTCGCCAAGGAATACGTTATCAAAGAGATGAGCGATTCAACGGGTACCGGCAAAAAGCCTTACTACTATTCACCCGATAAGCTAACCATCCAGCCCGGTGATACGGTGACTTTCCTTAACGACTCTGACGACATGCACGATGTGATGTTCGTGAATGTGCCCAAGGCCGTGGACGAGATGATTATGAGCCCCATGCACAACAATAAGGGCGATAAGTATTCTTACACCTTCAACGTACCCGGCACCTATAAGTTCCACTGCCATCCGCATGAAAAACTGGGGATGACGGGTATGTTGATTGTAGGCCAGCCCTCTAAGATTGGCGAAACCAAGGTGATGGACCACCACAAGATGGCCAAAATCCACGACCAGGAAATGGCCAAGCAAGCCAAGGCCGATGGGCAAATCCAGCCTGCCGCCGGGGGGATTGAAGCCACTGGAAAAGTAAACAAGGTGGATGCTGGTCCCCACACCATCAACCTTACCCATGACCCCATCAAGGCACTGGGCTGGCCGAAGATGAAGATGGAGTTTAACGTTGACCCCAGCGTTGACCTTTCCAGCCTCAAGGCAGGAGATGACATTTCCTTCACCCTCAAGGCCAAGGGCGAGGACGATTACGAAGTGGTCGGCATCCATAGCCACACCCACTAGGAAAAGCCTATGAAGCGTTTCTGGCTCATTGCCTTAGCAAGTGTCGTAATCGTTACCGCTCTTGTTTTAGCTGGATATAAGGAGCAGGTTCTTTGGGTACTGCCCTACCTGCTCCTTGGCGCTTGTCCTCTTATGCACATGATGCACCGCAGACATAAGCACGGCGGTAAATCACAAGATAAGAAAACCAAACCATGAAGCATAGCCATTCCTCGCACAGTTGCTGCCATACCGGGCCTTCTCCTGCGCCTACAACTGTCTCCAAAGACGCCATCTACACCTGCCCCATGCACCCGCAAGTGCGTCAGGTGGGGCCGGGTAACTGTCCCATCTGCGGTATGATGCTGGAGCCGGAACATCCCACCACAGCCCCCGCCGATGACACCGAACTGAAGGACATGACCCGGCGCTTTGTCGTGGCAGCCTTCCTCTCCCTACCGCTGGCCCTTGTCACCATGGGCAGCCATCTGTTCCAGGTTGAAGCCCTGCATCACTGGATGATGCAGCCTTGGTATAACTGGCTCCAGTTCGCCATTGCCACCCCCGTAGTGGCATGGGCGGGCTGGCCATTTTTTGTGCGCGGTGTGCAATCGCTGATTACCCGTAACCTCAATATGTTTACGCTCATCGGACTCGGAGTAGGCGTGGCCTATGGTTACAGCCTAGTCATCACCTTTCTTCCCAACCTGCTCAACACCGGCAGCAATGAAACCTATTTTGAAGCCGCTGCCGTTATCACCGCCTTGGTGCTGCTTGGCCAGGTACTGGAACTGCGTGCGCGCAGCCAGACCAATGCGGCAGTCAGCGAACTGCTGAAACTCGCTCCAGAAACCGCCAGCATCATCCACGCCAACGGCACGGAAGAAGAGATTCCCGTTTCCCACGTTAAACCCGGCGACCAGCTCCGGGTACGCCCCGGTGGGCGTGTGCCGGTGGACGGCATTATCATGGAAGGTGCCGCCACCATTGACCAATCCATGATGACCGGCGAGTCCGTCCCCGTTGAACTCAAGCAAGGGGGAAAAGTGGTCGGCGGCACTATGGTGCTGGCAGGCAGTTTCATCATGCGGGCGGAAAAGGTGGGTGCCGATACCCTGCTTTCCCACATCGTGGAGCTGGTGGCCAAGGCTCAGCGTAGCCGTGCCCCCATCCAAAAACTCGTGGATAAGGTCGCGGGCATGTTTGTGCCCATCGTCATCCTTGTTGCCCTGCTGGCAGCGGCGGCATGGGCGGTCTGGGGGCCGGAGCCTCAACTCTCTCACGCCATTCTCGCAGCAGTAGCGGTGCTTATCATTGCCTGCCCCTGTGCCCTCGGCCTCGCCACCCCCATGTCCATCATGGTCGGCACTGGGCGGGGTGCTCAGGCAGGTGTGCTTATCCGTGACGCCGAGGCGCTGGAAATCATCGGTAGGGTCAACACCCTGCTGGTGGATAAAACCGGCACTCTCACGTTAGGCCGCCCCCAACTAAGCGCCGCCATTCCCGCCAAGGGCTTTAAGGAAGATGAAATCCTCTCCCTCGCCGCAGCACTGGAACAATCCAGCGAACATCCCATGGCGGCCGCCGTGGTGGAAGGCGCAAAATCCCGCAAACTTACGCTGCCAAAGGTTAGCGGCTTCACCTCCAACTCTGGCAAAGGCATTCAGGGAAAAGTGGATAAGCGCACCATCATGTTGGGCAACGCTATGCTGATGCAGGAGACCAAAGTGGATATAGCCTCTCTACTCTCTCAAGCTGAAAAACTCCGTAGCGACGGCGCCACCGTGGTGTTCGTGGCGATTGACGGTAAGGCCGCTGGTCTGGTCTCTGCTGCCGACCCCATCAAAGCCGACGCCGCCGAGGCCATCACCCAGCTCCACGCCATGGGGCTAGAGGTGGTGATGGTCACGGGCGACAACATCACCACCGCGCAGGCCGTAGCCAAACAGCTCGGCATCACCAAAGTGGAGGCCGATGTGCTGCCTGAGAACAAGCACGCCATCGTGCAACGCTACCAGCAACAGGGCCGCGTCGTCGCCATGGCAGGTGATGGGGTGAATGACGCACCGGCCTTGGCTCAGGCTAACGTGGGCATTGCCATGGGCACGGGCACCGATATTGCGATTGAGAGCGCCAGCGTCACCTTGGTGAAGGGCGACATGTCCGGCATCGTCCGTGCCGTGCGCCTTAGCCGCGCCACCATGGCTAACATCCGGCAAAACCTATTCCTGGCCTTCATCTACAATGCCCTCAGCGTCCCTGTTGCCGCCGGGGTATTCTACCCCCTCTTCGGCTGGACCCTCAGCCCCATCCTCGCCAGCGCCGCCATGGCGCTAAGTTCGGTATCGGTCATCACCAATGCGCTACGGCTTAAAGTAGCGCGGGTATAAGTTTTCAAGTTTTTGATAATCTACCGTTGACGAAATCCCAATAAATCCGATACTTGAACCGTGGCGCAAGCCATGGAGCTTAGAACCTCCCTTATCCGGCGTGGCAACAGCCGTAAACCCGTTGCCTTCCGTGTCCTATGACCGGAGGGCAGTGTTATGTCCAAGGTGCAAGCCCAAAGGCGCTGCGCCGTTGATAAGACGGTTCTAACCTCCGGTCGCTCTATGAGCGGCCGCTTTAACAAGGAGGTTAGACATGGAAGACCATCAGGAAGGGCCGGGTTCAGCTGTTATTATCGTTTACGCGATGATGGTGTTGTGGGGCATGCTTATTGGAGTCGGCTTGGGCTGGCTAATCTGGGGCTAAGAAAAAGCCCGCGCCGGGCAACTTATACGATTTATTTATTAATACCAATAAGATATGACACAGGATGCTTGCCGGTCACAACCCGACGAGCCTTAACATAATCAATAACCGGCGGGATAGCAGCTTTTGCAGTGGCGGCGGCAAATGTAGCTAAAGCGTGGGTAAAACCAAAGCTAGCCAAGTAAGAAAGGGAAAGGCTAGGTACATGCCAGTGTGCTACGTTCTTGAGCAAATCTCCAAATAAGTTGTCCCGGACCTTAGCCATCTCATTCTGGTAATCTTGCACCTGTGGCATCAGTTCGGTTGCAATCAGACCCTTAATCACGGCCTCGGCGTGTTCGGGGTCTGTATCGTTCACCTTTGCCGCCAAGCTATTAACCTGCACATTCCAAGCATCGTAGAGGCCCTTTGTTTTTTTGCGATAATCAAGGATGTGGCGAAAATCCAGTTGTTGCAAAACTTCATCTGGGATGACCGCCCGTACAAATTCCAAACCGATAAAAGGCGCAAGTGCCGGGGTTGGCCCAACATACCTCCTCGTACCTGTCCGCAATGCAAGAAGTCGGTTCATATAATTGTCATCAGCCACGGGCATAGCATTGGCTTCGTCGGCCACTAAAAGTGTACTGGTCACCTGAGCAGATACTTCTACCAGGAGAGTTTTTAAAGTCGTCTGCCGCCCTTCTGGAGTATTCACCTGATACATCAGCCGGGGGTTTATTTCAGGGGTCAAAGGCTGGCTCAAAGCACGGTCTTGAAGCAAAGCCTGGCGCACCTGAGCGCCGTTCAAGTTTTCACCATACTGAGCCGTAGCTGTTATGAACTTTGAGGCAAAGTCTTCACTTTTTTGTAGCCCTTCTAAACACGTCTTCACAAACTCAGGATTAGAAATATCCGTTTCAATATAGGCTTCGTATAGGGGTTTGGTTTCACTGACCGGGGGATTATAAACTTGCACGGTGACGGGCTCACCTTCGGTTGAAAGTTGGCGCAACGGCGAATGGCTACCTACAAATCCCCAGTCACCGAAAGTGATTGATGGCCTATCCATAAAGCATAATTCGGTACCCAAAAGCATTAGGCGCCGCATCGTCTGTTCGCTGCAAAACGATGCTCCGGTGAACAAGAGTTTCATGCATTACCCCCTTGTGGGCACTATGTTTTAGGTGAAACAAAAGTCAAGCGCAGTTTAATCTTGCGCCCGCCGAGCCACTTCGGACAATAACTCGGTGGTAGTAATTTGCCCCAGTTCGGTTTTGCCCTTGCCGATGGCGTGCACCAGTTGCACTTGCTTCTCCGGCATCAGAAAGCCATAGGCATTGTAGGTGGTCATGGCATGTTCGTGGCCCATGTTTTGGCTTAAAGCCTTGTATTCCAACTGGGTGCAATGCTCCATCCCCCATACAGCCAGCATGTTGCGGAAGGTGTGGGGGTGGAAGTACGGCAGCCCCGCCGCCTTGAAAGCCTCCTTGAAAATCACCCGCACCGGGTTAGCATTACTCCAGTGCTGGCGGCTCAGGCCCACCACCTCAAGGCACAGCGTCTCCGCGTTATTGGATACCGCCGTGGAGGGGAACAACGGGTCATCATCCTCCATCCCTGCCTGCCGGGCATGGCTAATCCAATCCAGCACAATCTCCTCCCACAGCAGGTCTACCGGCATAAAGGCGGTGAGGATACCTTTGCGGAACTTGGTTTTTACATGCTTGGGGTCTTGCCATACCGTGCGCTTTTCCACGTCCACATCACCCAGCTTCAAACTAATCAAGGCGGCATCCCGCACCACGGTCAGGGCAGTGAAGGCCATCAAGGCCCGGTTGCGTTTATCAATCATGGTGGCATTGGGCATCCCCAGTAACGCCTGCCGCACCTGCTCCACGGTGGGCGCCGTGCGCGGCTTGGAGGCCCGCCCTGCCCGGTCATCATTGGTGGAGAGACGCAAGAACTCCGTGGCCCGGCCATCCATCTTGCGGCTGAACTGCGGGTGTATCACCAGCCACAGGAAAAAATCCCGCACATTGGAGAGGGTGGCCCGCACGGTGGAGAGGCTGAGGGGTTCACCCTTCTCATTCTCCTGCTTGGCCAGCCAGGTCTTGAACCCCTTTGCCTGGTCAGTGGAGAAGGTGGTGAAGGGTTGCCGCCCAGTAAATGTCTCAAACAGGTTGATGGCTTTCCATGCCGCGTCCACCGTCCGCCGCTCCCGGTGCCGCCCATGCAACAGGGCATCCTCATACTGCTTTTTCAGCTTCTCATTTAGCGGGTTAAATCCAGGCATAGCTGTTCTCCTTTCTCAACTGAACATTCAGGCTGCGGTGGCTGCGTTCCACTATGTTGCTGCACGCTGGCGTTCATGCAGGGGTAAAGAGGGTGCTCCGGCCCCCATAAATCGGGCTTCACCACCTTGTTGACCTTCCCACCACAAACCCCGCAGCGGCCCGTTAAACGCATCATCCGGTTGCGGGTGGGTTGGGTATCCAAACTCCCTGCCGCCACCTCCCTGGCCTCGCGGCAGCGGCAGCAAAAAAACTGGGTGGGGCTACATGGGTGCTTACGCTTCGCCTGCCGAGTTTCCAAAAAAGCCAACAGGTCGGAACTGTGGATGAGATAGGGCCGAGTATTGGGCACCGTCTTCAATCCATCCTTAACCCACTTCAGTACGGTATGCGTGCAGGTTTTCAGCATCTCAGCCACCTCCTGCGTGGAGTAGCTGTAATCCCGCCTGATAATGCGCAGCGGGTAAACCGTGCGTTTGCCAGCCATCTGGTTGCGCCAAAGGTTAGATGGAAGAGAGCGGGGTTGGTGCGGGCGCCATTTGGGCCAGCAATGCCCGGATGTCTTCCACCCGCCAAGCGGTCATGCGTGGCCCCAGCTTTACGGGTTTGGGATAGCGCCCATCTTTCACACCCGCCCACCAGGTGGAGCGGCTCACGGGGAAGACAGCAAGCACCCCCGGCAAGCGGACGTAACCGACTTCGGGCAGGGTGTAGTTTGGGTTATGAGTTTTCATGTTTACCTCCATTCATTAAGTTGTGGAGGCATCCTGTGAGAGCCAGTAACGGCGGTGGCCGAATTCGGTTTTAACCCAACCGAATTCGGTTATTCAGCATCAAGGGTTTTGCAATACTCGCCAGCTTGTTTTAGCCATTTGCGGGCCGTATCGGCATCCACCTTGAGGCCCACCGCATCCGCAGCTTTTTCAATATCGGAGGCAGCAGTTCCTTTTACACCATGGGTATAGCCGTACTGGTCTTTGGCTATGGCATAGACGATTTTTAGCAGGGTGTTTTTCTCCGTGGTGCTGAAAGGTTTGTCGGCTGGTTTCTTCATCTCCTTCTCTGCCACCCTGACAAGGGCTTCGGTCACTTCCTGTAACTTTGCACTTTGCTTACGGCTGTGCTCCATGAGGGTTTCGTACGCATACTTCCAGTCCACCGCCCCCACAAACTTGATGAGGGCTTTTTTCATCTCTTCAGGAAAATCCAGTTCCAGCTTTACCAACCAGTTATAGAAAGCCTTCGGCTTTACTCTTGCCACACCGCCCACATTTTCCCACGGTAAGTCACCCCGCAGCACAAGGTCTTGCCTTGCCGAGTATGCTTGAACAAAGGGGGATTGCGCCTTGCTCTTGATGAGTTCCCAGTTCACCTGCTTGGGGTTCCGCCCCATGCTCAGGGCAATCGCTTCATTTACCGTCCAGGTGCCCATCTTGGCCCAGTGGGTGTAATCCACTGTCGTCGCGGGAGGTTGGTTAAAGTACTGCCGCTGTTCTTCAAGTTCTTCAGCTTCTTTCCGCTCTTCCGCCTGCTTTTTTCTTTCTTCTTCAACCAGTAATGCCAAATCTTCCGCAGACTTCCCAGCCAACTCTTGGCGATATGCATCCACCTTCTCCGCCGCCCCAGCCAAGTTTTCCAGCATATCCAAGTTGGATTTCTTTGGAGCATGAGAGCTGCCGCCGCCATACTTTACAAAAAGCGGCGATGGAATGGGGTACTTCCGATGTACCAAATACTCAATCGGGTCAAAATCTGGCAGTGTAATAACCATAAGCACCCCCTGGGCTTGTTACCTACACAGTCCTACATCATCCGATAATGGGTATCAAGAAACCAGCTAGGCAGCCCGCCCAAACCTCCCCGCAATCACATTCCCACCGGCCTGCGCATCCACAAAGTCTGCCCAGTGCTGCATCATTGCCGTCCGCTCCTCCAGATACTCTGCCCGGTTATAAGCCGCCCGTACCTTGTTGCGCTCCTTGTGTGCCAACTGCCGCTCAATAACATCTGCCCGGAAGCCCTGCTCGTTCAGAATGGTGGAGGCCAGCGCCCGGAACCCATGCCCCACCATCTTGCCTGCGTAACCCATCCGTTTCAGCACATTGTTGACCGTATTCTCACACATCATCGGGTTCTTCTGGCGGTTCTGGCTGGGGAAGAGGAGGTTATGCGGGTTATCACCAGCCAATGCCTTCAACTCTTTCAGCAACGCAAGGGCTTGTTTGCTCAGGGGCACCACATGCGTCTCGCGCATTTTGGTGGTCTCGGCGGGCAGCGTCCATTCCTTGGTTTCAAAGTTCACATCTTCCCACTTGGCTTGCCGCAGTTCCCCCTGGCGCACAAAGGTCAGCAGTAGCAACCGCACGGCCAGTTTGTTTAAAGCGGTGGTCTTTACTTTTTCCAGGCTCTTCAAAAAGTCTGGCAGCTCCTTCACCGTAAGGGTCGGGTAGTGTTTAACCTTATGCGAAACCAGCGCACCCCGCAGGCTCGGCGTGGGGTCATACTCAACCCGCCCGCTGGCTACGGCATAACGGAATACCGCCCCGCAAATCTGCAAAACGCGGTGGGACATTTCCGTGGTGCCCTGGGCTTCAATCTTCTTCACCATCGCCAGCACGTCGGCAGGCTTGATGGCTTTAATAGGCCGGTTTCCAAAACTAGGAAACGCATGACATTCCAACCGGCTCCAGGTATTGGCCGCATGGTCAGGCGTCCACCGCGCCCGGTTGGCATGACGCCATTCCTCTGCCACGGATTTAAAGGTGTTCTCGGCGTTCAAAACAGCTTCCCTCCGCTCCGCCTTCCTTTCCTCGCCGGGGTCTTTCCCCGCCTGTAACAGCTTCTTGGCAGCTATCTGCAAATCTCTCGCATCCGCCAGCGTAACCACCGGATATGTACCCAAGGCCAGCGTCTTGTCCTTGCTGCCAAACAGGTAGCGCAGGCGCCAGTATCGGCCACCATTCGGGTGGACAAACAGAAACAGCCCTTTGGCATCCATCATCTTATATGGCTTGGCGCGGGGCTTGGCATTGCGGATGGCGGTATCAGTCAGCGGCATGGGTACATCTCCATAATGTACCCCGAAATGTACCCCAATTTGTACCCGGCTGCCAGCGAAAGTAGTTTGTCAGTATTGGACACTAAACAGGGCATATCATGCCTGTTTTCTGTCATTTTCAAGGGTTTTATTGGACGGTATCGGGGGATATAATATGAAGGTAAATGGTGGAGGGAGAAGGATTCGAACCTTCGAAGGCGATGCCAACTGATTTACAGTCAGTCCCCGTTGGCCACTTGGGTATCCCTCCAGCCGCGCGCAACCTAGCGGCGGCGCCCGGCCCTGT
>Ga0164242_10006789_pt1 | contig 12571 bp, 8 predicted proteins | sample OricomgcompostMG_FD_108783 | JGI IMG/M metagenome (GOLD analysis project Ga0164242, IMG submission 108783) | Miracle-Growth compost microbial communities from Emeryville, California, USA - Original compost - Miracle growth compost (MG) ... | reverse complement strand
CGAGTCGGCGAGCTTCGCGCTGACCGAGGTGAAGCTCGGTCTCGCGCCGGCCGCGATCTCGCTCAGCGTGCTGCCGCGGCTGACGCCGAGGGCCGCGGCGTACACCTTCTTGACGGGGGAGAAGTTCACCGCCGCCGACGCGGTCGCGATGGGTCTGGTGACACGTGCCGTGACCGCCGCGGAACTGGACCCGGAGGTACGCCGGATCGCCGCGGAGCTGGCCACCGGTTCGCCGCAGGGCCTGCGCGAGACCAAGCGCCTGGTCAACCGCGATCTGGTGGCCCGCCTCGACGCCGGGGCGGAGGAGATGGCCGAGCTGTCCGCACGGCTGTTCGGCTCCGACGAGGCCCGGGACGCGATGATGGCGTTCCTCTCTCGCGGGAAGTAGCCGGGCGGTTCGTCGAGGTATGCCCAGACGACCTCCGCTTCCCCGGTGGAATTCCGCGAGGGGTGTGCTGGTTCGTCGACATACCTTGATGAACCAGCGGCGCAGGGAAGCCGGTAGGCTTTCCTACTTGCCGCCCGTGGCGGGCGGCGGTCGCGTGACAGGTGGGGAACGCTGCGTTGAGTGAGGATCTGGTCCAGCGGGAGATCGACCGCGAGCAGGGCTTCGTGGATCGGGTGTACGTCCAGCTGGAGGAGTCGGCCCGGGCCGCTCAGGCGCTGGCCAAGGAGGGCCACGACCGCGGCCGGCTCGGTCACGAGGGCGGTCTCGTCGAGCGGGATGCGATGGTCTTCCAGGCCGCGCGCCGGATCGCCCAGCTCGACGCCGCGCACGAGGGGCTGGTCTTCGGGCGGCTCGACATGGACCCGGAGCTCGACCCCGGGCCGCGCTACATCGGCCGGATCGGTCTGCGCGACGAGAACCGCGACTCCCTGCTGATCGACTGGCGGGCCCCCGCGGCGGCGGTGTTCTACCAGGCCACGGCGGCCGAGCCGCAGCACGTCGTACGGCGCCGCGTGCTGCGCTCGGAAGGCCGCCGGGTGATCGGCGTGGAGGACGAGCTGCTCGACTCCTCCGCCTACGAGGGTCTCGAGGCCGAGCTGCCGATCGTGGGCGAGGGCGCGCTGATGGCACAGCTGTCCCGCGCGCGCGATCGCACCATGCACTCGATCGTGGCCACCATCCAGGCCGAGCAGGACAAGGCGATCCGCGCGCCGGCCAAGGGCGTGGTGGCGATCTCCGGCGGCCCGGGCGTCGGCAAGACGGTGGTCGCGCTGCACCGCGCCGCGTACCTGCTCTACACCGACCGGCGTCGCTACGAATCCGGCGGCGTGCTGATCGTCGGCCCCAGCGGCGTGTTCATGAACTACATCGCGCGGGTGCTGCCCTCGCTCGGCGAGACGGCCGTCGCGCTGCGTTCGCTGGGGGAGGTCGTCGACGGCGTCCGCGCGACCCGGCACGACGAGCCGGCCGTGGCCGAGATCAAGGGCTCGGCACGGATGGCCGAGGTGCTTCGCCGGACGGCGCGGCAGCAGGCGCCCGGCGCCCCGGGCGAGTTCCGGATGTTCTACCGCGACGACGTGCTGTCGCTGGACCGCGGTCGACTCGGCCAGCTGCGTCGGCAGCTGATGGGCCAGGGCCGGCGTAACCAGCAGATCCGCCGGGTGCCGCAGGCGATCCTCGACGTGCTGTGGCGGCAGGTGCGCGGTGATCGCGGCCGCGAGCGCGGGAAGGCGGCGTTCGAGGACGAGCTGCTGGGTAGCGCGGCGTTCCTCGACTTCGTCGCCGCCTGGTGGCCGCCGTTGGAGGCTCGCGAGGTGCTCGGCTGGCTGCGCGACCCGGAGATGCTGGCCCGGGTGGCGGAGGGCGTGCTCAGCTCCGACGAGCAGGCCCAGCTGGTCAAGTCGTGGGCCGCGCCCGACCTGTCCATCGAGGACGTGCCGCTGCTCGACGAGCTGCGCTACGCGATCGGCGACGTGCCGGAGGCGGCCGCCGACGAGCGCGACGAGGAGCTCGGCATCAACGTGGCCGAGCTGATGACGGCGGCGGATCGGGAATACGCGAGTGGGCCGGGATGGCGGCCGCCGACGCACCGGATCGAGGACGACCCCTACGCGCACGTGCTCGTCGACGAGGCGCAGGACCTGACGCCGATGCAGTGGCGGATGGTCGGCCGGCGCGGCCGGACCGCGTCGTGGACGATCGTCGGCGACCCCGCGCAGTCCTCGTGGCCGATTCCCGCCGAGGCGGCACAGGCGCGCGCCGCGGCGCTCGAGGGCAAGGCGGTGCACGAGTTCCACCTGTCGACCAACTACCGCAACAGCTCGGAGATCTACGAGTACGCCGCGGCCTACGCCGACCGCGTCGGGCTCGACGCCGACCTGCCCACGGCGGTCCGCTCGACGGGCATCGCGCCGGTGGAGCTGGTCGACGTACCGGACCTGGAGGCGGCGGTGCGGGCCGAGGTCGTCCGGCTGGCCGGCGAGGTCGAGGGGACCGTTGGCATCGTCGTACCTGTCGCGCGACGGGCCGAGGTCAACGGCTGGCTGGCCTCCTGGCCCGAGCTCGCGGAGGCCGCGCCCTCGGCGGCCGCGTCGGCGCGCGACTCCGCCCGAGCGCCCTCGGGCGAGGACCGGGTCGTGGTGCTGACCGGACTGGACACCAAGGGCCTCGAGTTCGACGCGATCGTGGTGGTGCGGCCGCAGGAGATCGAGGACGAGTCGACCACCGGCCGGGCCACGCTCTACGTGGTGCTCACCCGGGCGACTCAGCTGCTGACCACCATCAGCTGATCTGCCTGCCGGGCTTGTAACACGCTGTTCGCCACACTAGAAGGTCGACGCGTCGGCGTGTTAGTGACGTGGACAGCGTGTTACTCCGCCGGGGCGAAGCCCGGATGCTGCGGCCGCTCGAAGAAGAGCACCACGACCAGGCCGGCGACCAGCAGCCCGGCCGGCAGCAGCATCGACTGCGACATCGCCTTGGCGAACGGACCGAGCACCGGCGCTGGCAGTGAGGTAAGCCCGGAGGCGGCCGCGCCGCTCACGTCGAGACCGTACGACGCCAGCCGGCTGTCCATCAGCACCGCGACAGCGGCCGATCCGATGACCGAGCCCACCTGGCGGGTGGCGTTGTAGATCCCGGCCCCTGCGCCGGCCTGGTCCAGGGGCAGGTTCCGGCTGGTCGTCGCGGAGTTCGGCGCCCAGATGAACGCGTTGCCGACGCCCATCAGGGCGGTGCCCAGCAGGATCGTCCACAACGGCGAGCCGACGCGCATCGAGACCGACAGCCAGACGTACGAGGCCACCATCGCGACGAAGCCGAAGCCGATCAACACCCGCGGGTGCACCCGATCGGTGTGCCGGCCGACGAACCGCGCCAGCGCGATCGCGCAGACGGCCATGGGCAGGAGCAGCATCGCGGCCTGGGTCGGGCTGTCGCCGCGCACCACCTGGGCGTAGAGCATCAGCGGGAAGCCCATCGCCGTGATGACGAAGCCCATGATCGCGATGGACACGTTGCCCAGCGAGAAGTTCCGGTCCCGGAAGAGCCCGAGCGGGACCAGCGGCGCCCGGCGGTTGCGCCACTGCCACCACACGAACACCGCCACGACCGCGAGGCCACCGAGGATCATGGCGAGGATGCCGTGGTCCCAGTGCCGTTGGTGGCCCTCCTGGATGCCGAACACGAGCAGGAACATGCCGACCCCGGAGAGCGCCACGCCCGGCCAGTCGAAGCGCTGGGTGCAGGTGCCGAGCACCGGCACCCAGCGCCGCGCCAGCACGATCGCCAGCGCCACGAACGGCACGTTCATGAAGAAGATCCACTGCCAGCCGAGCAGGCCGACCAGAATGCCGCCGAGCAGCGGCCCCAGAAGCGTGGAGACGCCCACCGTGAGGCCCCACATCGCCAGTGCGCGGCCCCGCACCGCAGGGGCGAAGATGCGGGTGATGATCGCCATCGTCTGCGGCGCCATCAAAGCGGCCCCGAGACCCTGCGCCACCCGCGCGGCGATCAGCATGCCGACGGTGCCGGACAGACCGCACCACAAGGACGCCAGCCCAAAGATCACCAGCCCGATCAGGTAGAGCCGGCGGGGACCGAAACGATCGCCGAGGCGTCCGGTGATCAGCACCGGTACGGCGTAGGCCAGCAGGTAGGCGCTGGTCACCCAGATCGCCTGGTTGACGTCGGCATGCAGCGACGTGATGACGGCGGGCGTGGCGACGGCGACGATCGTCATGTCGATGAGGATGAGGAAGAAGCCCAGGCACAGAGCGCCCAGCGCGTGCCAGGGGCTGCGATCGCTCGGTGCCCGCGGCTCGGTAGGGGCGGGGGCCAGGTCGGTGGTCATCTCGGCGCGCACCTCTCAGTACTCCGGCCAGTGGAACATGAGGGCGGCGCCCAGCGCTCGCTGCCAGACCGAGTCGGGGCGCAGCACCTTCGGCGTCCGGATGGCGTAGACGGCGTACACGCCCTCGGCCTCGGGGACGCGGACCGTCACGGACTTGGCGTCGAACCCTGCTTCGGCGATGACGGCGAGCGTCTCGGTGATGGTCCGCTGCTGGAGCCGCGGCCAGACGCTGTCGAAGAACTCCTGCTGCGGCCGGTGGGCGAGCATGTTCGCCAGCACGATCACGCCGCCGGGCTTGGCGACGGCGCCGGCCGCGGCCAGGAGCCGGGCGGCCAGCCGAAAGCCGTAGCGGCTCCTGGGGATGTGCTCGAAGAGCCCGATCAGGTCCACGACGTCTACGCTGCGGGGCGCGACGTAGCGGGTCATCGGCGTCTTGAGGAAGTTCTTGCGGTGCACCGCCACCCGGTCGGCCCGATGGATGCCACGGGCGTAGCCGACGACCGAGGCGAGCGCGATCGGGTCATGGTCGACGAAGGCGAGGCGGCTCAGGTCGAAGCCCTCGCCCTCGAGCTCGTCGGCCAGCTCGAAGAGCGGCGCGGCGGCACCGCAGCCGACGCTGAGCATGCGCGCGGCGTTGTCGTCGCGTTGCCACAGGTGGCGCCGGATGAGGTAGGTGGCGGCGTCGCCGCGGGTGCGTACGGCGTGCGAGTCGACCACGCCGACGAGGTAGTCGCGGGAGGTCAGGCCGTAGCTGTCCTCGCCGTCGTCGAGACTGCCGCCGGCGAAGAACTCGTCGTACCGACCGAGGATGCGGCGTACCTTGCGGGGGTTCTCGTGGGCGATGAGGTCGCGTGCCGACCGGGTGCCCTCGTCGAAGAGCGGCTGGTCGTAGACGCTCGGGTCGAGGCCCGAGGCGGGTGTCGCCATGGTGCCGACGTGGTGGAGCGTATGCAGCGCGATGGCCCGCTTCGCCACCCTGGACCAGGCCCTGCCGCTGGGGTGGACCCCAGGGTCGAAGAGCCAGTCCACGAAGTCCGGCCGGGCGACCTGCTCGGCCAGCGCGCGGTCGACCGTCGCCTGCTTCCCTTCGGGGAGCAGGAAGCGCGGGCGGGGACGACACAGCTCGACGTCGAGGCCGGAGGCGGCCAGCCGGTCAATCTCGGCGACGACCTCCGGGCGGACCCGGTCGGCCGGGCTGCGGGTGGGCTCTGCGGCGACCTCGGTGCGCGGGCTGGGGACGAGCCAGCGGGCCTGGTCCGGCTCGGTGTCGTGCGACATGGTGGTCTGATCTCCCTCGTCGAGTCGACGGCGCCTCCATGCCGTCGGCTCAGGACGCTACGGACCCACGCCGTCGTACGACCGGCCTCTCAGCCACGGAAAAGGGTGGATTCCTCGCTGGTGACGGCGCTGGCCAAGGCATCGCGGCCGGGCGGCAGGATCCGTCCGGTGAACCGGCCGGACCCGACCCGGTCCATGTGCCCGCGCATCCAGTGGGCGATCGCGTCCAGGGTGTCCTCGGCCAGGTGGTGTCCCGGCGCATCATCGAGGAAGACCACGTCGACGCCGCGCCGGCGTGCTGCCATGGCCGCGTCCACCAGCGGCTGGCGGGCCAGCCGACCGCCCCGGTAGAGATCGCGCAGCCGCCCCTCCAGCGCGACGCAGTCGCCGCGCAGGTCCGCGTCGAGTTCGGCGCCGGCCGCCAGCAGGTCGAGCGTGCGGCCGATGACGTCGTCGAGGAACCGGGAGCGCCGGCGCAGCTCTTCATCCCGGGTCCGCGCCCAGGCCCGCTCCCGCAGCGAAGCCAGCTCCCGGCCGCGCACGGCGGTGGTGCTGCGCTGCATCCGCTGGATAGCGAGGGTGTAGAGCGAGGCGATGGCGGCCGTCGTGGCGGGACGGACGAGCGTCGCGGCGGCCTCGGGGTGCGGTCGGAGCACCACGCAGGCGCCTCCCACCGCCGTGGCCAGGACGGTGCCCGCCAGCGCCGTGAGGGGGCGACCGCGGGTGGCCAGGCCGGCGAGGACGAAGGCGGCACCGGTGAGGTACCAGGCTTCGCCGTACCCGTGAGGCGTCCGGAGCAGCGGCAGGACGGAGGCCCCGACGGACACGAGGAGTACGACGGCGGTGCGGGCGGGCGTCGGCGGCTCCAGGCGCCGCCACCCCATGACAACGAGCCCGACCAGGATCGCCGCCAGTCCGATGTACGACACCCAGTCGCCGGCGAGGACGCACAGCACCATCTGGGTCAGGGCGACGGTTGCGAGGATCACCGGCAGCCCCGTGCCCAGGTGTCCGGCGGGTCGCATCGCCGCGACCGACTCCGCCTCGGGGCGACTCCAGGCGAGGACGACCCGGGTGCCGCCGGACCCGGAGGAGACGTCGGCGTCGCCACCCTCGATCGAGGACATCCGGCCCAGGATGCTGACCGAGACCCCCATCCGGTCCGGGCCGACTCGGTGAGGATCGAAGCCGACGCCGTCATCGCTCACCACGATGCGTACGCCGTCGGTCCCCGCCCGGAGCGCCAGCCGGCGGCGGGCGCCATCGCCGGCATGGTCGCGGCTGTTGATCAGCGCCTGCCGTGCGGCTCCGGCCAGGGCGGTCGCCGCCTCGGCGGGCAGGCCGAGGCGGGGCAGTCCGGCGGGGATGAGCAACTCGGCTCCGACCTCCTCGGCACTGTGCCGTAGCCGCTCGACCAGGTCGGACAGCGGCACCGGGACGCTCCCCGGCGTGGCCGTCATCTCGCGGATCAGCCGGCGGCACCGCGCCGCCTTCGCCGCGATCTGGTCGCGGAGCGCGGGCGCGCCGTGGGCGGCCAGGAAGAGGGTCGCGAGCACCTCGTCGTGCACCAGCGCCTGGGTACGTCGGTGGGCGGCGCGAACCGCGCGTTCGGTGGCGGTCCGCTCCGCCGCCGTGAAGGCGTGCGCCACGGCGCGGTCGTGGTCGCGGGCGGCCGCCAGCAGGGCCGCGACCAGCACGATCAGCACGACGGAGGTGGCGGCGGCCTGCACGTCGTTGGCGGTGGAGGTGAGGTCGTGCTGGCCGGTGCCGAGCCGGCCCAGCCGGACGGTTCCGACGGCCACGGCCAGCACCGCGCAGCTGCCCGTCGTTCCCCAGCCGAGCGCGGCGCCGGTGACCGGCAGCGCGATGGTGCTCAGCGTCCAGGGCAGCCGGGTCACGTCCCTCGGGAGGGCGCCGGCGGCCGAGCCGGCCGCCACCGCCAGCAGCGGCGCGAGGTGGCCGACCACGGCCAGGCGGTTGAGCAGCCGCACCTCCTCCCGGCCGGCCCAGGGTGCCCGGGCGGCGGCGAGGACCGCCAGCAGCAGACCCGCCAGGACGGGAGCGGTGTACGACCACGGCAGCGCGCGCGGGTCGGGCACCACCGCGCGCCGCGACACGATGATCACCAGCGTCACCACGCCGCCGGCGATGGTGAGCAGTCGTGCCACCCGCAGCTCGGTGGAGGGCGCCCGGGCGCTCACCGCTGGGTCGGCACCGGCAGGTAGCCGTCCTCTACCCCACGCTGGTAGAGCTCGACCTTGGTGTTGGCCGGCCGGCACAGCCGCTGGTAGACCAGCCGGATGCGGCGGATGTGGTCGTCGACGGTGTTCTCGCTGACATGGAGCCGACGGGCGACCGCCTTCGCCCCGAGGCCGGAGGCGTAGAGCGCCAGCACCTCACGCTCCCGGTCGGTCAGCGGCGCGCTGGCGAAGTCCGCGTCGGCGTCGACCGCGGCCGCCCACTCGGTGGTGATGATCGGCTCCCCGCGCGCCGCCCGGGCGATGGCCTCGCCGATCTCGTCGACGGGAGCGGACTTGCGCACGATGCCGAGCGCGTCGGAGCGCGAGACATCGCGGACGAGATAGGGGTTCTCGCCGGAGGTCACCACCAGGACCCCGGCGCCCCAGGCGGTGAGCCGGGCGACATTCTCGGCTGGCTGCGTGTCGTCACGCAGGTTGAGATCGAGGACGACGAGGTCCGCGCGTGGCCCTCGGGCCAGAAGCTCGGTGACGGTGGCCCGGCGGCCGGCGTACTCCAGCCCGGGCTGAGCGTCGATGAGAGCACCCAGGGCCAGCGCGACGACCTCGTGGTCGTCGACGATCGCCACCCGTGCCGCTGACACCGCGACGTCCATGAGCGCCTCCCTGCGCGATCGCCGGTCCTGCTCCCGGCAGCAGGATAGAGGGCCGGCGTGGGCGCTGGCCGGGAAACGGACGACCTCGCCGGGTCACCGAGACGCTCGTCTAGCCTTGGCGCATGACGACCGCACCCGCCGCCCGGGAAGCCATCGAGGCAATCACGGGGCACGAGGCGTGGGCGATCATCCGTCGGTCGACGCGGGCCGGGGACCGTGACACCGTTGGCATCATCGGCGGCAGCCGCAGCGAGGTGGGCTCGATCCTCGACGTACCCCTGGAGGAGGGGGCGCCCGGCGACGGTCACGTCGCGGACCGGCTGGTCGCGATCCCGTTCCGGCAGGTGGCCGAGCGCGGGTTCGAGGCGCACGACGACGGTACGCCGCTGGTCGTCGTCGACATCGCCGAGGAGCACGAGTTCTCCGTCGCCGAGGTGATCGAGGCGATCGACGACCAGCCGATCGAGTTCACCGACCGCGGCGGCTTCGAGACCGACGACGCCGAGTACGAGAAGATCGTGCGACAGATCATCGACGAGGAGATCGGGCAGGGCGAGGGCGCCAACCTGGTCATCGCGCGGCACTACCGCGCCACCGTGGAGGACTGGGGCACCGCCAAGGCGCTGGCGGTCTTCAAGCGGCTGCTCGAGCGCGAGCGCGGGGCCTACTGGACCTATGTGTTCTTCACCGGCGACCGCTACCTGATCGGCGCCAGCCCCGAGCGACACGTCTCCGTGCACGGCGGCGACGTCCGGATGAACCCGATCTCGGGCACGTTCCGACTGCCGGTCACCGGCGCCGCCGAGGAGTTGAAGCCGCAGCTCCTGGAGTTCCTCACCGACGAGAAGGAGATCTACGAGCTCTTCATGGTCGTCGACGAGGAGCTGAAGATGATGTGCGACATCTGCACCGAGGGGGGCCAGGTGCTCGGGCCGTTCCTCAAGCCGATGTCGCGGCTGATCCACACCGAGTACCTCCTGGCCGGCCGCTCCACCCGCGACCCGCGCGAGATCCTGCGCGACACGATGTACGCCGCCACCGTCACCGGCTCGCCGGTCGAGAACGCCTGCCGGCTGATCAAGGCCTACGAGCCGCAGGGCCGCGGCTACTACGGCGCCGCACTGGCGATCCTCGGTCGGGATGCGTCCGGCGCCCCCGTGGTCGACAGCCCGATCGTGATCCGCACCGCCGATGTCTCGCCGGCCGGCGAGCTGAAGGTCAGTGCCGGTGCGACGTTGGTCCGCGACAGCGACCCGGCGTACGAGGTGGCCGAGACGCACGCCAAGGCGGGCGGGATCCTCTCCGCGTTCGGCCTGGTCGGCGCGGCGCCGGCCTCCAGTGCCGATGTCGCCGAGCTGGTCGTCGACGAGGACGTGCTGCTCGAGCTCAACAAGCGCAATCGCCGGCTCTCGTCGTTCTGGCTCGCCGACCAGGGCGGCTCCGACCCCGACCCCCGGCTGCGCGGCAAGCACGCGGTGATCCTCGACGGCGAGGACGACTTCGTGAACATGCTGCGCCACATCCTCGGCGTCATGGGCCTGACCTCCAGCGTGGTCCGTCACGAGGACTATGCGCCCGGTGTGTTCACCGACGCCGACCTGGTCATCGTCGGGCCCGGCCCGGGCGACCCGCGCGCCGACGACGACCCCAAGATGGCCCAGCTGCGCGCCGCCGTGGACGAGCTGCTGTCCGAGCGGAAGCCGTTCCTGGCGGTCTGCCTCGGCCACCAGGCGCTGTGCCACCGGCTCGGCCTGGACCTGCAGTACAAGGACATCGTCTTCCAGGGCACCCAGTCGCCGATCGCACTGGGTGGCCGTACCGAGCGGGTCGGCTTCTACAACACGTTCGTCGGCCGGGTGGGCGAGAGCGGACTGCCCGAGGGGGTCGGCATCGAGGCGGATCCCGAGAGCGGGGACGTCCACGCCGTTGCCGGCCCCCACTACCGCGGAATCCAGTTCCACGCCGAGTCGATCCTCACCGAGCACGGGTACGACCTGCTGCACGACCTGGTGAGCGAGCTCCTGCCGTCCTGACGCGTGGCTCGACGATGTGCCGTCGACATGCCCGGCGAGTACGCCGCGACCCGTTCGCCGCCGGCTCGCCCCTCGACGCCTTGGTCCTGTGACAGTCTTGGCGTATGGGCATCCACCTGCGGAACGTCGTGCTCGACACCACGGACGTGCCGCGGCTCGCGGAGTTCTACCGCCGGCTGCTCGGATGGCGCTATCCGGACGGCTTCGAGGTCGGCCCCGAGGACTACCTCGACTGGCGCTCGATCGTGGGCCCCGAAGGCCAGCGGCTCTCCTTCCAGCAGGCCGAGTCGGTGACCCCCACCACCTGGCCGGACCCGGCCGTGCCCCAGCAGTTCCACCTCGACTTCCTGGTCGACAGCGTCGAGGAGCTCGAGGACCAACACCGGCGGGCACTGGCACTGGGGGCCGAGGTTCGGATGGATCGAAGCGACGATCCGCAGGAGCCGCTGCGGGTCTACACCGATCCCAGCGGCCACACCTTCTGCCTCTTCGCCTGGCCGGACCGGAGCCAGTGATGTTCACCGAAAGATCCCGACGCGAGAAGTAGGTAGGTACCAAGCGATGGCTACCGTGGAAGACATGGAGCAACCGCACGTCATCGTGCTGTTCGGCGCGACAGGTGACCTGGCCCGACGCAAGCTGCTGCCCGGCCTGCTGAGGCTGTTCGAGGCCGGCCTGCTCCGCGATGCCATGATCGTGGGCACCTCGCTGGAGGACATCGACTCCGAGCAGTGGGCCAAGCTCGCCCGGCAGGCCTGCGAGGAGTTCGGCAAGACCGAGGTCACCGACGAGCGTTGGGCGCCGTTCGAGGCGATGCTGAGCTACGTGCCGACCGGCAAGGGCCCGCACGCGCTGGCCGACCTGGTCCGGGAGGCCGAGCGCAAGCTGGAGCCGCTGGGTCGCGTGATCGGCCGGCTGCACTACCTCAGCGTGCCGCCGAAGGCAGCCATCGACGTGATCCGGCAGCTGGAGGAGGCTGGCCTGGTCGAGCGCGCCCGGATCATCATGGAGAAGCCGTTCGGCACCGACCTGGCTTCGGCCAAGGTGCTCAACGCCAAGATCCACGAGGTCTTCGCCGAGGAGCAGATCTTCCGGATCGACCACTTCCTGGGCAAGGAGGCGGCCCAGAACATCCTCGCCTTCCGGTTCGCCAACGGCCTGTTCGAGCCGATCTGGAACCGCAACTTCATCGACCACGTGCAGATCGACGTACCGGAGACGCTCGGGCTGGAGGGGCGCACCGCGTTCTACGAGACCACCGGCGCCTACCGCGACATGGTGGTCACCCACCTGATGCAGATCCTGGCGTTCATGGCGATGGAGCCGCCGACCTCGTTGGCGCCGGGGCCGATCAGCGACGAGAAGAACAAGGTCTTCCGCTCCATCCGCCCGCTGGACCCGCGCAACGTGGTGCGGGGCCAGTACACCGGCTACCGCGGCAAGAACGAGGTCGCCGACGACTCCGACACCGAGACGTTCGTGGCGCTCAAGGTGACCATCGACAACTGGCGATGGGCCGGCGTGCCGTTCTTCCTGCGCACCGGCAAGAAGATGGCCGAGGGGGCGCGGATCATCTCGATCGCGTTCAAGGAGCCGCCGCTGACGATGTTCCCGGCGGGATCGAACGCCGGCACCCAGGGCCCCGACCATCTCACCTTCGACCTGGCCGACCAGTCGAAGATGTCGCTGTCGTTCTACGGCAAGCGGCCCGGGCCCGGGATGAAGCTGGAGAAGCTCTCCATGCAGTTCGCGACCTCGGAGACATCGTCCTCGACCGGCGTACTGGAGGCCTACGAGCGGCTCATCCACGACGCGATGCGCGGCGACCACACCCTGTTCACCACCGCCGAGGGCATCGAGACGCTGTGGGAGATCTCCCAGCCGCTGCTCGACAACCCGCCGCCGGTGCGGCTCTACGCCCCCGGCTCGTGGGGCCCGAACGCGATCCACCAGCTGATCGCGCCGCACGCCTGGCGACTGCCCTTCGAGCGGTCCTGGCGGGAGACGGGTACGACGACCAACCGCCGCTGAGGGCTCGCCCTCCACAGTGTCGCCCCCGCCAAAGTGTCACCGTGACACTTTGCGTCCAGAGTGACAGGTCTGAAGTG
>Ga0164242_10006788_pt1 | contig 12571 bp, 7 predicted proteins | sample OricomgcompostMG_FD_108783 | JGI IMG/M metagenome (GOLD analysis project Ga0164242, IMG submission 108783) | Miracle-Growth compost microbial communities from Emeryville, California, USA - Original compost - Miracle growth compost (MG) ... | reverse complement strand
TGCTGATCTTGCGCCGATACCGTCTTCTCCCTTGCCTCCTTTTTTCTCGCGTTCCTTCGCTGCTTCTTAGTCAACCCGGGGGTGTATTTTGTGCCCGCCGGCGCCGCGATACTCGTCGTCGAGTTGAAAGGGGAGACTCCGTTTGCTCCGGTTAGAAATGAGGGCTTCGTGGTGGTGTTCGAAGGAAAGGCAGGTTGTGCTTGCTCGGAAATATCGGAGGTCAGATCTACCCCAGGCTGAGTCCAGTGTTCCCACGCGACGACAGGAGGAGTACGCGGTTCCGGCCCAAGATTTGGTATCCGACTAGGGTGCATCTGACCGAGTGGGTTATCGGACTCGGGTTTCCTAGACACGGGTTGGTTATCAGACCCAGGTCCCGCTGGCAGTGCTGGGCGGCTTCCTTGTGAGCCAGCTGTCGCATTTCCCGCCTCCGCGTTACAAGAGATATCCGGGACTCGGAATTCTTTCTGTATCTCAAGCCCCGCGAGTGTGAATATCCTCGTATGGGTGGGCTCCTTGGACAGTTGCTCTCGCTTCCACTGAAGGAACCCGAACAGGGCCAAGTTGGCATTGACACCATGGACGCGGAGTGAGCTACACCACGAGGTTATCATTGCTTTCAAAGCTCCATCGTCAGAAGGATTTAGTTCCTTGAGCCGCCCACCAAGCCACGCTATGTAAGTATGGAGGATGTGAGTGCCGGTGATGCTGGACCTGGCCGTCTCTCGTAGTCTCTGCTCAAGGCTATCGAGAGATTCATCCCTCAGGTTGAGGAGGCCTAAGCTGGTAAAGCCTTGTACTGAGTGGGCCATCCCGTCTGTTTCGACTCTGCAAAGGCCTAACGCGTGGTCTTTACATAAAATGCGATGCGGATCATAGGCCGTGAGCGGTCAGGGGTGCAATTCTGTGATTGCCCCTGACTCGATACAGGAGAAAGAAAATGACAAAGTGTCGCCGACAGGAAATCGCGCTGACGCAAAGGAAACAGAATTATTATCGATCTCTGCCGGGGTCGGGGAGGTTTGGGGCCAAGTTCGCCGGGCTTCGCGAGGGAAAAGGTCGAATCAAAGGTGAGGATGGGGTGAAGCCTCGGGGGCGGGCAGAGGGGTGTTCGAAATATTCTGGACTTCCTCAAGAACAAACCGGATTTGCCGTGACGCTGGGCAGGATGCAAAGGTACGATGCAGTGGGAGAATTAAGAGCACCGGAGGGCATGGGTAAGAAAGAGAGGTGAAAGCGGTAGGTAGACAGAAAGGGACAAATATGGCAGTGGCGTTCAGCGGGCGCGGCTCATGGTTATCGGCTGCCCCAATTTGATACTCCCCCAATGCTGGGAACAGGTACTTGGCCCATGTGCTCTTGTCCAAACCACGACATAATTGGGTACCTTACTGCTCTTTAAACAGAAATGCAGATGCTCAAGGCATTATGTTTCTGTTCTCGATTAGCCCTGAGAACATGCATCTAAGCGCTACATAGGCGATTGATGGTCATGGCATGTCCAATATATCCTCAATTTAAACAGACACAAAAGCAAGAAACCTGACTAGAGCACAACTCCCACCCAAACTCCAATGCTTAACCTCAATGGGATGCCACTAGTGGGTGGTCGCCATGACCCTGAAGTTCCCAGCCTAACCCAAGCAAAACGAGACAAGCCCCCCGCCAAAACAAGATGAATTAGGGGCTCTGGTAAGCACGCTTGATGAATATGAGCCCCTCTACTTCTTTAGAGCCGCAAATCTCTTAGCGAGCTCATCAACGTCTGGGATTCCATCCGCGATCCCCCCCTTGGGTTCTGGGGATTTCTTGGCTATTCCCGCACTAATCATCTTCTTGCTGGGTTTCAGCTCCATGGAGTTGAGGGTAACTTTGGGGTGGATATTGTCCGTCGAAGGGCTCGGCGGGTTCACATGAAGCGGGCTGTTTGGACCGAATGTCTTGGGCGGCGTTGCTTTGCTGAGCTCCTCCTGTGTGGAGATTTCTTTGGTGTCGGCGATTAGCGGCTCCTCGAGATTCTTTTGGGCCTGGCCGCCGCTGGGATTATCATCGTCGTCGTCATCCTCGTCCATTAAATCCGGTGGAGCGCCGAGATCTTCCTTGGGCCGCCTCGGCCAGTCTACTCCGTAGGCCTTGGCGATTTCTTCTAGGTACCCTTGAACGAGCTCTGGTTTAGGTGGCGCCACGGCCAGCTTCTTCACAACCTTCTCCGACACCTTGCCGTCCGAGTTCTCTATTGCCGAGATGACGAACTCCTTTCCAAACTTCTCGGCGAGGAGCATCCGCACCTGCTGCAGCTCCTTGATCTCCGTCTTGGGCGCGGCGTAGATGATGCTCTTGACGGCCTCCTCTAGCCCGGGGTCGCAGGTCGGGGCGTCGAGAAGGCCGGCGCGAGCTAGTAACAGCTCGCAGTACAGCTCGAGGATCTCGTGTAGCTCAGAGGCAATATCGGACCGGATGATGTTCTCGACTCGGATACGTGCGGAATCTATCTTGCCAGCCTCGAGCAGCTGTGCCATGCCCCGTCGCTGGTTCTTCGCAAGGGCTTCGTCCCGTCGTTGCACCATGCGCAACCGTGCGATGGCTAACTTCAGCTGCACCTTCACCTTGGCCTATGCCCCGCGAGTCAGCACATGATTTAGACTACAAAGGGGAAGCTAGACGTTGTTCCTTACCGTAATCGCTGGGTTGGGAGGCATGTTGGGTGGTCCTTGTCAGTTATAACGCCATAAAAGGGGGTATGTAGGGTCCTGGTCGGCGAAGAGGCCGTAACAGATCGGAATTTCCTGGCGCAGGAGGTCCGTTGAAGCTGATGGCTGATGATGCGGTTGCCTTGGCGGGGCTGTCGCAAGCGCAAGTCGCAGTGGTCCCGCATCAGGCAATTGGAGGGGCTCGTGGCGCGGGTGGCTGCAGGGGTGGTACTTCCAAGACCACTGTCCAATAGCATAACAGCGGGATAGCCCCACATTACCCCGAGGTTGAATTGGAGGAAGTTGCCGATCCGCTAACGGCTGCCAACGGCGTTAGATTTTAACGTGAGGATAGGGGAATGTGCTCACGTACTTTCTCTCAATAATGCTATTGGAGTAGCTTCAGTCAGTTGAGTTTGAGGATACCGAGTCATGGCTACCTTATACCTCGTTATATGACCTATAACAGGCCTATAGTTTGTTGCAAATCGAAGACAATGGCTCCCACTTATATGACGACATCCTCGGCGCTCCATCTCAACACGCCCACTCGACAATGGGCCGGCCGATGAAGCTTCCGGAGTGGCTCTCCGGGGTCGGCGCGAACCTGCGGCAGAACCACCTCTGGCAGCGGATAGTGAAGCATACCACTGCCGTCACTATTGCCCTCATCATCGTCTTCATCCCGGCCGTTAGCGCCCTCTATGGGCCGGCCACTTTCCTGGCGCCGATGACGACCGTTTTCGGTCACGCCGGTCAGCGCTTCGGCCAGATGGCCCAGTCTCTAGTAATGGTTCTCTCCGGACTGGTGCTCGGGCTCGGCTGGTCGCTCCTAGGGCTGTATCTGTCGAGTCTGGTTTTCGATACGAATCAGCCTGCTGCCTATACTATTCGAGCCATCTTCGTGGTCATCGCCGTGGTATTTCATGGCTACTTCCGGTCTCATAGTCCGCGACTCTTTCTCACGTTGTTTGTCATACTTATTGTATGCTTCTCAACCTTGATGGGCACCGCCCATAGGGTCACCCTCCGGGTGGCTACTCAGATTCTCTATCCGATCCTCACGGCTATGGGAGTTCTGTTGGTCACCAACGTTGTCATTTTCCCGGAGTTCTCGGGCAGCTTCTTGGGTGAGACCACAATCGAGGCCCTGTCTCAAACCGAGACTACCTTGAAGGCCGCCGTGGAATGGTTCATAGAGCCGGTGAAGGGAAAAGAAGTCAGCGAGCCAAGCGCTAGTTCGCGCTCGGAAGCCAGCGGAACAGCGTGCGCAGCCTCTACCTCAGCGATTGCAGGTAGCCAGAGCAATCAACTACCGTCGATGGAATCGAACAAAGCCCCGAGAGCGGCGACGCGAGTCTCTCGTCTTGCTTCCTTGACCGCTGCGAAGGCCCGCCTGAGGGTGAGACTCTCTCACTGCGCAAAGGCTTATGAGGAATGCACTTTTGAGATCATGTACTCCGTCCTGCCTCCCCGAAGTCTGAAGCCTATAAGTATCAAGGCCATGGCCGCCCTGGTGCAGAACGTCATCACGCTGATTAGCGCTTGCGAGAGCAAGTTTGCGCTGATTCGCGAGGAGGATATGGAGGAATCTCTGCCAGGACCGGGTCATCCGAAGGTGAGCTCTGATTCTTCGGGCTCCGAGAGTGACGACTCGTCCGAGAGCAGCTCAGACGACTCGGATAAAGAGGTTACTGGCAGGTCTAGCAAACGGGACAAAAAGCACATGAGAGCCCGCCGCGCTCTTGCCGAAACCTTACAGGAGCTAAAACCGGATCGAGAGATAGCATCCGGTGATGTTGACGTGCTCGAGTCTCTCCTCAGTCGTGTTAGAGAACCCGTAGGAGACCTGGTGACACAGGTGAATCATGCCATTAGCCTAGTTATGACGTGTCTAGCTTATTGCTACGACGTTACGAGGCTACCGGACGGTTCTGTCGTTCCAAAGGGCATCAGTCTCGAGGAGATTGATATCCGGGTGGACATCTTCACAACCGCTATCGCTCACTTCGACAAATGTTCTACAGAGGCACTCGGGAAGGCGGTGTCGGTTGGGGCTGCGGACGGCGAGGTAAGTCTCGGCCAGTTCAGTGCCCCTTGAAAGCCACAAATTTACTTATAATGATGCACAGGTCGACATTATGCCAAGGATTGAAACCTTCGTGATGTCGTCGTACCTGCTGAGTCTGCGGCAGGCAGGAGAGCAGACGATGCACATGCTTAAACACGTCAGAGTCCTCGTTGAGCGGAGGCAAGATAAAAAGGAGGGGAGACGGTTCTACATGCCTCGCAAAATAAACTGGAAGAAATGGCTCTCGTCGGGAGGGGAGCAGGATGTGATGGCACTACCCGAAGATGCACGCAAGGATCTGCGGACTGGCAAGCAATGGAAGAAGGGTATGGCCGATGATGATGACGACGACGACGACGATGGCGACGACATGCATTCCACGCCGTCCAGGCGGGGAGACCTGGAAACTGCCGCTCGTGCTTCCGAGAAGGTGTTCCGGCAGCAGAAGAAGCAGCAGCAGCAGCAGCAACAACAGCAGCCACCGCCCCCGCCTAAGCATAAGAAGAAACGGACCTCCGAGCCTTCGTTTGTTTCGCGGCACAGGGGCCACCTGGCGGACTTTATAGAATCCGCCATGCAGTCCGAGCATCTACCGTATGCCCTTAAGCTGGCAGTTGCGGTCATGTTGGTGAGCTGGGTCGCATTTTATTGGCCGTGGAACTCTTGGTATTCGTCGTCCCGGGCGACCTGGGCGCCGCTACAGCTCGTCCTTATGTTCGAGGTGGCCATCGGCTCTTCGTTCTGGGTCTTCATGGTTCGAGCCGTCGGTGTGCTGTTTGGATGTCTATGGGGCTTCCTCGCTTATGAGATCAGCCACGGCAACCTCGTCGCCCTCGTCGTCCTTTTGGCGATTGCCATAATTCCGTCTGCTTATGTGCAGCTGGGTACCCCCTATGTCAAAGCCGGCATGATTTCGATCGTTTCGATGAGTGTGGTTTCGTTATGTACGTAACCTCTTCCCCCCAAACCCCCCTTTTCGCCTAGATGGCCAAATACCTAACTAAGTATCATAGCTATTGCCAATCATCTCGCCCCAGCGTGGGAAGTCTTTCTCAGGCGCCTCGCCGCCTTCATGATCGGCGGATTGGTTGCCATAATCGTAGAGGTGGCGCTCTACCCTGTCCGAGCGAGAGACCGTCTAGTCGAATCGCTATCTTCGTGCATCAACCAAATCGGTCAGATGGAGGGAAGCGTCGCGGCTGGAGTAGAAAAGCCGAGCAAAGTTTCCGAACTCCGGTCCTCCGCCAGGATCTACCGCTTCAACAAGGCGCGAGACAAAGCGCAGAACTCGCTCAAGGCCGCAGAGACCTTCCTCCCGTTCTGCCTCTCCGAACCCCGTCTCAGGGGCAGCTTCAAGACCCTGGAGCCTATCTACAGTGAGATTATCTATGTCCTTCACCAGATTATCGACCGCATGGACAATGCCATGGCCCTGCGCCAGGCTTACGGCACCTCGGTCCTCACCGACCTAAATCCTCAAATCCACTCGTACCGTCGCAACCTGGCGGCCAGCATCACCCTGACTCTCTTCGCCGTGAACGAAGCACTCACCACAAGGCTACCATTGCCACAATTCCTTCCCTCCTGCCGCCTCGCCCAATTTAGACTTGTCGAACGCGTCCGCGAAGTCCTTCAGTCCGAGCCCTCGATAGCCAACGCCGGCACCACGACTCCCGGCGGGAGGACGGGAGGCAACAGCCTTAACAGCCGGCCACCGACCCGATCTAGGGCTAACAGCCTCAACAGCCGGCCACCGACCCGATCTAGGGCCAACAGCCAGGTGATACGTAGCGCCAGCCAGCTGACGTTCCTCTCGTGGAACGCCATCACGGCGGGCCGTATGGAAATCATCGAATACCTCGAGGAACTCGTCGACCTCACCAAGCTACTTGTCGGCGTTAACGCCTTCCGTACTGGCATGCTCGACCGCGCCACCTACCAGAGCTATGTCCAGCACCTCGGCATGCGCCAGCGGTCCGCATCGAACCCGAGCGTCTTTGACCATCGCGCCATCGAGGAAGCCATATCCCTCGCCGGCGAGCCGAGCGGCTCAATACCCATGTCTCCCGTCTCAAGCGCCCCCGCGGAGCTGCGACGCCGAAGGATGCCGAGCATGGGGGCTTCGACGGGACTGGATCCCTCGCTGTCCGTGTTTAGGGATGGCGCGGTGGGGAGGAGGAAGAGAAGTAACACGGGAGCGTGGGCTGGCCAAGGTACCGAAGAGGTGGATGAATTACCGGTCAGTCTCCAGCGTGTGGGTACTAGACTCAGGCAGGAGAGGAGTAGGGCTAGGGGGATGAGCGTGTCGCATACTTAGAATTGGCTTCCATGGCGGAATACCGTCGCATCGGCATGTAGTTAATTACCGATACATTTACTCACGTAGACGAGACAAATTACAATATTCAGGTACATTGAAAGGGTATCGATCCTATTTTAAAACTACAGGTGAGGAGAGCCGCATCTAATCGATAGCCGGGAGGTATATAATACCCAGGCGAGTCATTAATCGAAGGACTTTCCTCCTCACCGAACCCTCCACTCCCAAAGAACTCGACCATTGTATGGTCTTTCATGGCTTTGTCGATCTCCAACTCTGGAAGGAGAGATCGTCATCTCAAGCCTCAAACCCCATGTCCAACCCTACCCGGGCGAACCAAATCCGACACAAGCGGTGTTGGGTATCTCAAATGCGCCCCCCCATTTCCGCCCTTGCGGCCCAAGCTTCCAAATTCCAGAAGGGAAAAAAAAAACGCCCAACACCAACCCCGAGATGGGAGAAAGAAAAAGGAAAGAAAATCCGGAATCCCTTAGATCTAGTACCTATTAGTAACACATAGCAAACTCGGGCTGGATCTGGGCTGGTGTGGAACGTACCAGTCTGATGTTGCTTCGCTGCTGCAACCTCGTCCCGTTCAGCATAGCCCGTGACTTCTTGGTGCGGACCTGGAGCCGGCGGTAGGCCTCTTGGATGTGCCTAGACTCGACCGGGGTACGACCCTCGCTCGGGGGGTCAAACAGCCCCTGGGCAAGTTTTCGCTTCTTGGTGCCTGCGTTCTCGCCGGTCCTCTCCTTAAGGAGGTCCTCGTGATCCTTCATCTTCAGCGCCTCTTCGGTGAGGGTCTGGACCATCTCAAAGGTGAGGAAGCCCAGGATGTCGACAATGTCGTCTGAGGGCTTGCTGTCCATGATTACGCTGAAGCCGGCCCACTCCCTGAACCGCTTGCTCTTGCGGTACGTAAATGATGCCTGGCGGAATTCCGACCACGTTACATACTCTTCCTTGGTCATCGCCTTGGTTCGTTCGTCCGCCTTACGGAGGCGCTGGAGCGTGATGTAGTTCATCTCCTCCTCCTCTTCGTCCTCTTCGTCTTCACGCTCAGGGACCTCCTGGTTGTAGAAAGACGACGGCTCCCAGGGCAAGCCGACCTTGGCCTTTTTGTTCTTCTTCGCAGCATCGTCAACGGGGCCGGCAGCCACGACACCACCAGCCGGGTCCTCCGCCGCAGCCAGATCAGCATCGCCGGCCTTGTCATCCGAGTCCTTTACGTTCTTGCGCACGTCCTTCCATGACAGGAAGGTCCGAAGCCGGGAGACCTTTGGAGCGTCATGACGGATTTGAAAGATCAGGTCGTTGATAGTGATCGAACGCGAGCCGCGCCGCGCGGCAAGCTCCGTGCAGTTACGGAGCTGGCCTTGTACATTAGAAACGGCTGAACTTGATAAAACCCAGGAAGGAAGACTTACCATTTCGACAACCTGCAGGCGCACGATTTCCTCAATAATGCCTGTGGTTTCGGCCGAGGGTTCGCCGGTTTCTCCAGAGACATACATCATCTTTTCGATCAAGTCAGTGAAATAGCTCTTGGGATCGCCGTACTCTTCAAGATCATCGTCCCAAAACTCTGCATGGGTCATGAGAGGAGGCAAAGGCTTTTTATGAACGAACTCAAAGGCACTAGCCAGATCATTCTTATAAGGACGAGACTTCTCGGCCTTGGTCCGGTCCAGGCTCGCAGAAATAGCACCAGAAACACCCAGGGAATGACCAGCTCCGGATAGTTTGAACGCGCTGCGAGGATTGCCCGCTGGGTTGAGCTGCCGGGCTGATCCGAAATGAGGCTTCCGTGGGCCAGGGACACCCAGCGCTTCGTCAAAGATATCCAAGAACAGAGAGGCCCCAAAGGGATTTAAAGCACCAAGCGAGGTACTATTTGGGTTCGGTTGTCGAGTTGCCTGGATATGAGGGAACGTTATGGCCTCATTGGTGGATGGGCTGGTTGACAAGCATTCTGAGCTCGCTATACGGGGGCTACGCGTGTGAGAATCAACATCGCCGGAGCTATCACTCTCATCCGAAGAGGAGGACGAGGTAGATCCCGCAACCGTATAACTGTCCCCTCCGGGGGAGGATAGACGGTGGTTATCGAGGATGGCGCTTGCACTTCCCGAGGTAAACGGCTCCGAGGAATCGTCTGATATTGAGGAATCGTCTGATATGGTAATCGGCGCGCCAGCCGTGCCAGCCATGTGAATAGGGTTCGCCGCTCGAACTGCATACATTTCGAGGGACCCGGGAGGGGGGCGGTGCATCAGGCCAGCTGCGGGAGAGTATCCTCTGTGCTGCACCTTTGGCGATGGAAAGGCAGCTCGGGCTCGTACATCGGCGCGACCAGTGTTGTCTATGAATATTCCGAATGGTGACGAATAATGATTTGGTGGAGCGTGAGTATATTGCTCAGGAGAGTGCGGAGCATGCCGGGTCGGAGCATCAGACATGCTGGCGGACCGCATAGTCAAAGCGCCCAGTTGTCTTGATTGTCCTGGAGGATGGAGCGACCCGGGTGCAAAGCGCGGCCCCTCACTACCCTGAATCCTTTCTTGTCTCGAGGCTCTAGGGATAGGTGCCAGTGATGCTAGGACACTCCTGAAATCAGCGGCATGGTGCGCACCCTGGTCTCCTTCGGACTTTCGCTTTCGTGAATTCATGTTGTTGTCTTGGTCCGTCCTGAGATATCGATGGGCTAGACAATGTCCACCAAATACCCGAAGATGGTTCTGATGCTGGCTATCGAGTCTTTTGTGGTAGGTATTACATGAGGTTTGTGTACGAGTCGGTAGGGGGTTATGAAGAAGTGGAGGGTCAGGATGGAAATGAAAGGTAAGGACGTCGTGAGGAAGTGAACTGTGAGAAAAATATTATGAGGAAGGACGCCGTGAGGGAAGGAGAGAAAAACTCTGCTGGAATCGTGGCTTCCAGGACGTTCCTATCACTTGCTCTTTTCCCGGTTTTCTTGATGTGAAGTTTCTGTTGTGCTCGTGATTTGTTGTTGTCTAGGGCGACCAGTGGTGGGTGGTTTGGTTTGCATTTGGGTTGGTGCTTTGGCGATGGGGTTTGAGTTCGACCTCGACCTAGCCGTGATATCTCCTGTCCGAACCGAGTCGAGTCGAGTCGAGTCGTTGGATCGCCTCCAGCATTATAGGCCCCAGAGCAGCCAGTCAGCCTAGCAGAGAATTTGCTAGGGATCGCTTGCATCTCTACCACAATCTTCGTAGTACATCCTGAAGTTCGGCGTGTGTCAAGCCACGGCAATTCTCTTGAGAGCTTGGTGCCATATTGACTTAGCTACCCATCTCCCCTTGCAAAGAAGCCCGGCTCTTCGCTTCTGGGACGTTTACTAGGCCAAAACCCGTTTGATGCCTGGGATAGAGCTTGCCGAGCGGCGTTGAGATGACACTCCGCTGCATATTCGAGAATGAATCCAGGCCCAATTCTTAATGGCTTCACGGTCCGGAACTGCGGCAGGGATTGCCACCACTCTATACTATCGGAATAGCAGTGGTACCAACGGGACGATCGAGAGCCGGGATCCGAAACCCAGCTGTCTTCCATCCGGATTGTTCGACAGAGATAACCTCGGGCCGGATTCAACTGTGTATAAACTTGGCTTGACTCCTAAACGAACAATATCCAGCCAGCACTTGCGGCGGGTCATTCAGGTATCACTTTGCCAATGAACTCCCTCTTTTAGACTCTTCAGCGCAACCCATCCAGTATGAATGAGTACCTCTTGTCTCGGCGACTCAACTCAACAGGCACAGCAGTGACGGATTAGGTAGGAAAAAACGACTGGTTTGACTGGCCAAAGAACACTGAATACCAACAAAAGCAACTTTGACTGACCTGCTGGATCTCCTGGCGGTACTTGTACTGCTTGTTATCCTTGCTCTCGGCCATCTTGGGTAGTTTCGGAGTCTCGTTATGGGCTGAACGAGCAAGACTAGAATTTGTATCGAGTATCAATCGTACCGATAACTATATCCTACACAGGTATCGTGTTACAATAAAAAGAGCTAGAGAGTCAAGAGGCGATGATTAACAAACGGAAATGGGAAGCAAGGCTGAATGTGAAGCAACGCGATGAGGACGGATCCGTAGTGAAGAGGCAACTGGGGTTGACACAAGGTTCATGGATTATGTAAGCCATTTCATCTTACCTAACCCAGTAATATCACCAACACTATTGACGGGCCCGGGCCACCTGATTAAACTTCAGACCCATTGGAACTCGGACCTCAGCATTGTCAATTATTTGGCATTATGGGAGTTGTGTTTGTGAAAAGACAGGCCGGATAGTCCCAGTCTAGAAATACCCTTCAGTTGTCGTTGGGGTTTACCGAAGCCAGGAGCCAAACCCCGTGCCCTTCCAGGCCCAAGCCACTATGTAATGCCCGGCTAGCAACTTCCACTCTTCCACTTCATCGAGGCCCTCTAAACCATCGACTCTCTCCTTCTCCGTCTCGGGGATCCACTTCTCCCAGATCTCGTCAACTGTCATCTGCCTGACATGATCAAAGCCAGCGTCTCTCAGCCTTCCCTCCTGATCCCGGGGTTCTCTGTATTTCTCCAGGGTTGGCATCCTAATGCCTCTCGCGGCAAGATTGGAGACCATCATCCTCCCAAACGGGTCATCCGGTTTGATAGGCTCGTAGATGACAATACCCAGATTAGGTATCCTGTCCGTAAACCACTTGATGACCTCGCCTGCTTCCGATGTCTGGAGGTAGCACAGGCAGCACTCGGACACAAGAAGCGTGGGTACGTCGGTCTTCAGGCCTTGAAGCACGGATGTATCCTCGGCTTGAGCGAGGTGACGGAGATCTATGCCATGGCACCACAGGTCGGATCCACCTGCCGACCGTGTCCGCCATGACCCTCCGTCTAGCACGACGGGGTCGGGTAGAATCTGGCGTAGACGGGGAGAGGCCGAAACTGTGGTGAGCTTCTGCTTGCATATGGTAGGGAAATCAACCTCGTGATAAGTCACGGGAGGCGAGCTTTGCTGCGAGAACATGCGAAGGGATCTGGTGTCCGTTCCCGCACCCAAAGAGATGATTTGTTTTCTCTGAGGCGACGAGCCCGCATCGTCCCCGGAGAGGAAAAGATCTATGAGCTTGTCCAATGCAGCAGTCCTGGTATAGGTTCCTGGAACGACACACTCAGCTTCTGGCCTTCCGGCACAGCTAACGTAAGGTGAGCAAGCTGACCTCGGTTGATAATAGGCAACCTCCTCGTCGGTGGCGCAGATCCTCCGCTCCGCACGAAATATTGGGCGAACGAGTCTTCAAGATAGCCCATCTCGACTGCGCTTAGGCGTGATAGAGCGGCATCGTTATCGGTGCCCTGGATCACGGCGTCATGCCCTTGAGACGAGCCTGTAGGCTGGCCTAGTTGGTGACCACCCCGCCCCCCCCCTCGACCGCGGCCGCCCCGAGCGCCGCCGCGAAGAGAAAGGAGGTTAGGGATCGA
>Ga0164242_10006787_pt1 | contig 12571 bp, 12 predicted proteins | sample OricomgcompostMG_FD_108783 | JGI IMG/M metagenome (GOLD analysis project Ga0164242, IMG submission 108783) | Miracle-Growth compost microbial communities from Emeryville, California, USA - Original compost - Miracle growth compost (MG) ... | reverse complement strand
CGTCCGTCGAGCCGTCGGCACGCTCCGCCGCCAGGCCGCGTTCCAGGATCAGCCACTCGACGGCGCTGGCGGATAGGCCCTGCTGGTTCAGCATGAACATCTCGACGTCGTCAGGTGCTCCGTAGCCCGCCGGTCCGTAGAAGCGCTCCTGGCTTCGAAGCCATCCTTGGTTGTAGGCGTCCGGCGCGGCCTTCACCGTGTAGGGGTAGATCGCGACTTCCGTGCGATCCACGGCGATCGGGCGTACGGTGCGGAGCTGGTGGTGGATGATCCCGAGACTCGGAAAGAGCATCGCCGATCCGGCGCCGTCCATCTTCGCGACCTGTTCACGACCGTATTTCTCAACCATGTCTCGGTAGAAGGCGGCCATCTCGTCACCACCTTCACCACTTAGACGCGCATCTAGATCCTCGTCCGGCATCGAACGATTGGCGCGGATCTGCCGCATCTCTCGAACCGAGCCGCCGCGATGCGCACCGAAGTCGCCCGTGCTGTCGCCGTATCGCGCCTGCAGCTTGATAAATGGTTCATGTACGAAGAAGAAGTGGTAGCCGTCCTGGATATTCTCGGTCTGGAACTTCCAGTTGCCCTCATAGGTCACGACATAGGGCTTGGACGTCAACTCAATCTCGCCCACAGGGGACATGGCGAGCTTCTGGTCGATGACGTCCTTCCACGGGCCTGCGAGGTACTCATCAAGGCTCGCGCCCGTCGGCGCTGCGCTGGCGAAGATCAGGCCGTGGTAGATGCTGACGCGGGGCAGTTTCACGAGACCTTCGGGCGCATCGAAATCGTCGCTGTAACCGTCCCTCATCGGAACGCCCACGAGGTGTCCGTCGTGCCCATATAGCCAGCCGTGGTAGGGACAGCGGAAGTAGTTCGCCGACCCGCGCTGCTCCCGACAGACGACGGCACCGCGATGCATACAACGGTTGTAGAAGACGGCGACCGTATCGCTGTCAACTCGGCATACGATCACCGGCTGGCGGCCGACGTACGAGGTCTTGTAGTCACCCGCTTCGGGGATCTCACTGGTGTGACCGACGAAGATCCAGGTCTGACCGAAGATCCGATCCATCTCGGCCTCGAAAATGTTCGGATCCGTATAGGCACGACGATGCACTCGGAACTTCGTCTCCTCCTCCCAGACGAGGTCCGAGAAGTCATCAAGAGCACTGGCGTTGGACATAATGAGACCTCACAAATGGATGGACACCTGCGGACTACAGTGGTCTGTTTGTGGTCGTGTGCGCGTGCATTGCGGTCGATCAATAGTTTTCGATAATGGACGGCGAATGCGTAGGGTCGGCACACCGGAGGGTCACGGCGACCGCGCCGGTAACGCTACTTGCGTGATCCATGAGCGTCAACCCTTCGACGAGTCAATCGGATAGGACGGCTCGATCAGCCCACCTCCATCGACACACCGCTTTCTTTATTTCTGTCGAGAGCCGCCTCGCGACCGATCTCTCCCGCGTCATGCACCAGAGCGAGGAATCGATAGAGGACGTGAATGAACTTGCTATAGGGCGCAGCGGCAAACGTCGTGCCAATCGCCGCGAGATGGACGAGTAGGACGATTCCGAATGCACGAGTGTCTCGCAGCAACAACACCGCGAGGCCGCTTGCCGCAAGGAAGTCGAGGGAGACAAGGAGCCCGTAGTCCTTGATGTTCATTTGACGGAAGCTCGTCACGCGCGAAGATCGGGCTTTCAGCCGTAGGAGGGTCGTACATCCGATCATGAGCGCAATCCCACCCACGACGCCGGAGACAACCGGTACAGACACGTAGCCATACGGAGGGTCGGCCCCCATGATGTCTTGCATTACTGCGGCAGAAGTCGTCGAGACGAAACAGAGCCCGAAACCCCACGCCACGGCGCTGTGCAGAACCCGTCGCATACCGGACGGCTTGTCATCGGCGGGGTAGTAACAGCCGGCTCCTCCTCCGCGCAAGTAACGAAGGGTGACCGAATCGCGGATTGCCTGAGCGATGGATATCGCAGGATGGCCGCCGGACGATCCTTCGATGTGACGCCAGTACCGCACGCCGCCGAGCGCCATGATCGCGGCGCAATAGATCGCTGGCACAAGGATGAATGCCAGCAGTGCCGGGTAAGGCACCAGGTCGTACGGCGATGCGGCTGATGTGCTTCGTGCCACCAGTCCTGCTGGCCCCGCGTGTACCAGCGCGATCACCAGTATGGCCGCGGCAAAGGATGCGACTCCGACGACGACGCCACACCAACCACTGAGCACCCGCGGAACCCGTGCGGGCCACAAGAACTCGTCGTAGCTCGCGATTCGTGCCTCGGAGAGCACGGCAGGGATGTTGATCGCGAACTCGTGGGGCGGCGAATACATGCACGCGTCGTAACACGCCCGGCAATCGTGACACAGATTTGCGATCTGTGTTATGTCCCCGCCGTCGAGCAAGGTCCGGCGTTCCAACGCAGGAAAGACTGCGCAGTACCCCTCGCAGTAGCGGCACGCGTTGCAAATGTTGAGTTGTCTCGTCGCTTCTTGGACGAGTCGCTCGAGGGGATTTTCGTCGTCAACGTACATTTTGCGCCGCCCTCGTGCCCGCTCGGCGACCCCATACGCTCCCGATCGTCAGGCCGAATCCCGCCAAGTAGCCGTTACTCAAGATGTTGCCGGACATAATCTCGCCAGCGGCATACACGTTGCTGAACACGCTGCCATCGGTGCGTTTGACCCGTGCCTCGGCGTCGACGGCTACACCCATGTAGGTAAACGTGATGCCGGGCCGCATCGGCGCGGCGTAGTACGGGGCAGAGTCGAGCCGTCGCGCCCAATGCGATTTGGGTGGCGTCAAGCCCGCGGTGCGACAGGTGTCTAGCACACGGGGGTCGAACACGCCGCCGCGCTGAACCGCATCGTTGTATCGCCGGACAGTCGTGGCGAGGACACCCGGGTCCAGGCCAAGTTGCCCTGCGAGGCCTTCGATACTGTCGGCCGAGTAGGGCGGGTACATCGGTGGCAAGAAGAGCCCCTGGGCCCTCGAGTCCCATAGCGAGAATGCCGCCTGGTCAGGCTGCTCCGCGATGTGACGGCCCCACATCGCGTAACGTTTTGGCCAAATCTCTTCGCCCTCGTCGTAGAAGCGCTCGCCAGCCTTGTTGACAACGATCCCGAACGGGATCGAGTCGAGCCGAGTGGCGATCCCACCATCGAACCTCGGGCTGCGGGAGTCGACCGCAATAGCGTGGAAGCCTTTCTCCTGCCCTGCGCGTCCGGCACCAACCCGATACAGACATGAGAGCAGTGCACCGTCGTTGTACGGCGTTCCGCGCACCGCGTAGTTGTCAGCAGCGGCTCCCCAGTACTGGCGAAGCCAAGCGATGTTTGACTCGAAGCCGCCGCTCGCACAGACCACAGCACGCGCGCGCACCCGCCGAGATTCGCCAGCGGTGCGCAACACCACAGCAGCGCACGTTCGATCCTCGATTTCGAGGTCCGTCGCCGCGGTGTCGTACAGCACCGTGATCGCCGGCCTGTGCGCGACCTCGCGATAGTACGTATTGATCAACGCCTTACCGCCGCCGAGAAAGAAGCGATTGGTCCTGGACAGATGAAGTGTGCCTTTCAGGGCTGGCTGCCACCGGACGCCGTGCGCGGTCATCCAGCCAGGCATGCTTTCCGACTCGCGAACGGTCAGGCTTGCCAGCGCCTCGTCGTTCGGCCCGTCGCCAACGCTGCAAAGGTCCGCCCAGAGTTCGTCGCGGCGATAAGCGTCACCGGTCGAGACATCTGCGCCACTGGCGCACCGGATATTTCTCGTGTGCCGAGTGTTGCCGCCCCGCATGTGATGCGGAGCTCGCTCGACGAGAAGCACCTCAGCGCCCGAATCAGCCGCCGCGAGCGCCGCGACGAGGCCCGCGTTTCCGCCCCCGACGACGATGACGTCCCATTCCTTGGCCGTGACATCGCATGACTGTTGCTGCGTCGGCCAAGAGTTGTGCGGTGCTGTTTCGAGGATCGCGCCTGGGTAGGTCTGTGCCAGTCCAGGCGAGTCGCCCACCGCATACACGGCGGCCTCGCTGTTGGCACATCCCATCACGGTCTCCGCTCTTCGAGCGCTCGGCGATCCATTCGCCAACAGGCTGAGCGATGCCGGAAAGTGATGCTTTTCATCCGGCGAAGTTGGCGCTAGCATGCCACGGAGTACGGCTGTATGCAACTGTATGCGCCTGACCAACGAAAGCTCCTCATCGAGGGGGTGAAGCCCAGACAGGGCCGGCAGCCGGGCGCGGGCACGACCACCCGGCTCGCGGGGCACGACGTGATGCGAAAGGCGCCGTTCGGCATGCACGTCTTCAGCCAAAAGCCCGTAGTCACAGGCCAATTCCAGTCTTGACTCAAAGATGGTTGACGCCTACTGTCGGACGCCATCACAGGAACGCACACGGCTTCGCTTGCCGACATCGTGAGGGTGTGGATCGATCTCAATGTCTGCCGAAAACTCCGCGGCTCCCGTGGATCCCGACAAGAGCAATGGCTTTCTGTTAACAGATCTGACCGCTACCACGATCAGCAACGAGTTCGCGCGTGTCGCGGTCGAGGTGATCGTCACGGATAACGGCTGCCGGCTGAGTCTGCGTGACGTTCGGCACGGCACTGAAGTTGTTCTTGATCCGATCGAACTTGAAGCGTTGACACGCCTGACGCCCGACGGGCTGGAGATTCTTGTAGATCCGTCATTCGACGGGTTTGCAGCTTTCCGACGGGCGAAGCTCCGCATAACACGGAGTCGAGCCGAGCGCACCTCTACATCGAAGTAACGCTTCTACATCGAAGTAATAACGTTTAAACCAATAGTGGCGAGTACCACACGGCCGACTGCGAGTCGCGCCATCCCGACTCGCGCATTCTAATTTTCGGCAGCAATCGTCAGACATTCGATGATCGATGAAGCAGAGAGAAGGAACCCAGTGGGTGACGACCAAGGAGCTACGCGCCGGTTATGGACACCGGTCAAACGATCGCTCGCGCTCGCAGCGGTAGTCGCGTTCGTGGTATCGGGCTGTTCGAGCACGAAAAGCACCTCATCGCAAGAAAGCACGACTCCGACGGTACAAGCTGCCGACACCGGTGGCGCCAGTACGGCAAGTACGGCGCCGTCCGCAGCGACGTCCGCCGCGTCGCAGGGCAGTGGACACTTGGCGGATCTACAGAAGTCGAAGGCCGTGACAGTCGGCATCGTGAATCAGCTTCCAGGCAGCGGTGTCCAGCCCGATGGCTCGATGACCGGATTCTCGCCCGACCTCATGAATGTCATTCTTCCCGATCTCGGCATCACCAAGATCACCCCCAAGGTCGGCGAGTGGTCAACGTTGATTCCCGGCCTCCTGGCTGACCACTGGGATTTCGTAGGAGCCCAGATGGTCATCAACGCGGACCGTTGCCCACAGGTTCTGTTCTCCAATCCGTGGTCTGCGTCACCCGAGGTGTTCGCCTACGTCGGTGACAGTGCGCCATCGTCGTTGAAGGACGTCGCAGCGAACCCCAAGCTCAAGCTCGCGGTACAGTCCGGCAGCACATTCCTCACGCCGATTCACGCCGCAGGGATCAAGGATTCTCAGCTAGTGACCGTCGCCGACATTCGGAGTGGACTAGACGCGCTGACGGCCGGTCGCGCGGATCTGCTCATCGCCGGCAAACCATCGATCCTGGGGATCAAGGACCTCGACTCACGGATCAAGCTGTCTGCCGACATAACAGACTCACCGACTTCCTACACCGCTTACGTTTTCAAGAAGGGCGACACCGCGTTGCGTGACGCATTCAACGCCGCTATCGCGAAGCTGACACAGGACGGCACCCTCGAAACGATCTCCAAGAAGTGGGGCTACGACGTCGCCGATATTGCGGGAAAGACCGCCGACGGCCTTTGCGCTTCTATGACGGCTTCGTCTTAAAAGGCCGCTCCCACCGATGTCAGGGGACACCCTTGCGCAGCGAAACCCCCGATCGCTCGCTCGGGTGCCCCCTGGCTTGTGCCCGAATCACGCAAGCGCGGCTTAGCAGCGACGGATTCCCGGAGGTAGCAGGATGAGTTGGCTGTCACCGTACGTCCCGATTCTCGCGCGCGGCCTTCTGGTAACGGTCGAACTTACGGTTCTGGCGAGCGCACTGATGTTCGCAGTGGCCTTTCCGCTGGGGCTCATGCGTCTCTCGAGGCGAGCCCTGGTGCGTCACCCCGCTACCGCCTTCGTCGAGATTCTTCGAGGCACCTCAGCCATCGTCCAGTTGTTCTGGGCCTACTACGCGTTGCCGCTCTTCGGCATCCACCTGTCGGCGTTTCTCACAGCAGTCGTCGTGATAGGCGTCAACGAGGGCAGCTACGGTTCGGAGATCGTACGTGCCGGCCTGCTCTCCGTATCGGCCAAGCAACGTGAGGCGGCTATTGCGCTCAACCTGGGCGCAATCACAAGAATGACGCGAATAATCCTGCCGCAAGCGCTGGTCTTCATGCTGCCTCCGTTCGGCAACAGGCTCATCAGGACGCTCAAGCTCACGAGCATCGCCTCGCTCGTCACGATCCAGGATCTGACGTTTCGGGCCCAGAGCATTCGGGCTTTCTCCGGTCACACCGCTACGCTCTTCGGACTTCTGCTCGTCGTGTACTTCCTGCTCGCCACGCTAATTTCATACGGCACCCGTTTTGCGGAGCGGTCGCTTTCGGTGCACCTGTACGCGCGGCAAGGGTCCGGCTTGACAACAACGCGCTCGGGCACCGGACGTGTCCGTTCCCTGATGCATTGACTGCCAACGAGTCGAGGCCGCGAAAGGAGGTCGTCCGATGATATGGGACTGGCATACGGCCGCTAGCGCATGGCCGCACCTGATGGCGGGCCTCAAGCTCACGCTCATCGCGACGCTTGGGGGATCGGCGGTCGCGCTCGTCGTCGGGCTCGCACTGGCGATGGTGCGGCTCGTCCGCGTACCGGTGCTCTGGTGGTTTTGCGTATTCTTCACGGATTTCATTCGTGGCACGCCGTTGCTCGTGCAACTCTATTTCGCATTCTTCGTCCTGCCGAGCTTCGGCATTACGCTCTCCGCCCTCAAGATCGGTGTCATCGTGCTCGGCGTATACAACGCGGCGTACATGGCCGAGGTCTACCGGGCCGCCGTCGAGTCGGTGCCGCGAGAACAGATCGAAGGCGCAAAGGCCCTGAACATACCCGTCGCACGACGATGGCGATCGATCATCCTGCCGCAGGCCGCCCCCACCGCGATCCCCGAACTCGGCAACTACATCATTTCGATGTTCAAGGAATCCGCGCTTCTTTCGACGATCACGGTAACGGAGTTGCTCCAACAGGGAGAGGCGTTCGGATCGGTGACCTATCGCTACCTCGAGCCGCTCACGCTCGTCGGTCTCATTTACCTCGTCGTGAGCTACATTTCGTCGATAGGGCTTCGCTGGCTCGAGCGCACGATGACCTACCGTCGTTAGGGATCTGCCATGGTTCAGGAGATTGAGGACAGGAAGAAGATGCTGAATCCAGGACAAGCCCGCCAGCAGGGCTCGATGGGGCCACCCGCTTCCGTTGTGCCGTACGCAGTGCGGCTCGTGGATGTAGTGAAGAACTACGGCTCTGTCACTGTGCTCGACAATCTCAGCTTGGAGATACCTCCCGGCGAGAAAGTCGCGCTGATCGGGCCTAGCGGATCTGGCAAGACAACCGTCCTGCGAACCCTCATGACGCTGGAGCGGCCCGACAGCGGTCACGTCTACATCGGCAACGACGAACTCTGGCAGATGGAACGACGCGGGCGCATGGTGGCAGCAAATGAGCGGCACTTGCAGAAGCGCCGCGCTCGCGTCGGAATGGTCTTCCAGCACTACACGCTATTCCCACACATGACAGTGCTTCGCAACATCATCGAGGCGCCCATCCATTCGCTCGGCGTCGAGAAAGAGGTCGCCGTCGAGCAGGCGTACGGGCTCCTCGACTTGGTCGGCCTACGCTCTTATGCCGACAGGAAGCCAAGTCAGCTTTCCGGTGGTCAACAGCAGAGAGTGGCGATCGCGCGCGCGCTGGCGATGAAGCCCGAGGTCATGCTCTTCGACGAAGTGACGTCCGCACTCGACCCCGAGGTCGTGGGGGAGGTCCTGAAAGTGATCAAGGACCTCGTCGCGACAACGGGAATCACGATGCTGATGGTGACCCACGAGATGCGATTCGCCCAGCACGTCGCAGATCGCGTGGTCATGTTCGACGCCGGCAAGGTGATCGAGTCGGGGCCTCCCGAGGCCATCTTCAGTGCGCCTACCCATGAGCGGACCCGCTCTTTTCTGCAAGCGGTCCTGGTGCGCGACTGAGGCGGGAATTCCGGATGCGGCGAGGTGCGGCGTCTCTTTCAGGGTGTCGGCGTCGCACCGTCAACAACGACGTTCTCCAAGTGGCGGCCGTCAAGAAAACGCACGAGTTGCTCGTGCACGAGTCGCTTCGCTCTGGGCAAGAAGGCCGAAGTGAACCCACCCACATGAGGCGAGATCAAGACGCCTGGGGCATGCCACAAAGGGTGCTCGGGCGGTAGCGGTTCAGGATCGGTGACGTCCACAGCCGCTCGCACATGACGGTCGTTTAGCGCCTCGACAAGCGCGTCGGTGTCAACGACGCCACCCCGCGCAACGTTGACCAGGAGGGCGCCCCGCTTCATTCTCCCTAGGAAATCGGAGTCGACAAGGTGCTGAGTCTCCGCGGTAAGCGGAGTGACTACGACGACGACGTCGGCACGCGGCAGCAGGCCGGAGAGCTCGTCGATACCGCGAACGCCGTCGGCTGGCCTTGGGCGGCGCGCCACGCGTACGACATCGCACTCGAATGGAAGGAGCCGCTTCTCTATTGCGGAGCCGATCGAACCGTATCCGACAATGAGAACCGTTTTGTCTGCAAGGGCGGGATATTCGGCGTACCCCCATTCGCGGGCCTGCTGGGCCACGACGAAGTCGGGAATGCCACGGAGTGAGGAAAGTATCAGCGTCAACGCCAGTTCGGCTGTGCTGGCGTCGTGTACCCCCCGAGCATTGCATAGCGTTACCCCTCGGGGCAGGTAGGGAAGAATATTGTCGTAGCCTGCCGTGAGGGTCTGGATTACCTGCAGAACCGGCATGCGCGTGGCAACGCTCAGGACCTCTGGCGGCTTCATGTACGGCACGACGAGGAACTCGACCTCGGACACGGGCTCCGGGACATCGCCCATTCCAGTGAAAACATCAGCCGCGATGCCAATAGCTTCTGCATCGACCGCAAAGTCTTCGTACGGAACCCACACTCGCGCCATCAGTATCTCCAGTCGACCGGTTCGCCCGGCAAAGTGCCGAAACCCAGCGACAATTATCTAGGTACACATGCTCTGCTACAAGAGCGACGACACCAACTGACACGTGACGGAGCGGATGTCTGGTGCCCGGTCGAGGGTGATAAGCCGGTCGAAGAGTTCGCCCGCCGCCTCGATCCCCAGACAGTCAACCGTAAGTGAAACGAATTTGGCTTGCACGGCGCCAGCAGGAAGCGGCCGCTCGGGGCTGCCGAGCGCTGCGGTGACGCGCTCAGTCAGTGACGTGCCGTCATCGAAGGTGAGGTGGAGAATAGCTTCGTCCTGCTGGATGTCCGGGTCACTCACAACGACGGTTCGCTCGCTGAGCGCAGTTATGTCCGGCCGATGTGCCAGCGCGGACGCGCTATACATTTTGACGTCAGACGCCACCCCTACGATGCCCATCGCGACGAGCGCGGGAACGCTGAACTTGACGTCGAGATCCTCGACAATTTGCTTGTTCGTAAGTTCGGCTACGAGCGGGTGCACCGTCAAATAGATCGAGGTAGGTAGAACTCCTCTCTCGGCGCAGGCTTGCCGTACCCGTTCGGCAGCCTCGATCGACGGGTGACTCACGACGCCGCATGGATAGGGTTTGAGGCCGTTTCGGAGAATCTCCCAGTCTTCGCCAAGGCCTGCCGACAGTGCTTCGGGTTTCGCACCGTCACTCATCACATGCCACATTCCGCGGATACCCTCGATGCCGTCAGGCGCGGGCCGGAAACCCTGATGCACGAGGAGCCCGGCAAGCAGTCCGGCGCGAGCTGCGTTACCTGCGTTCAGCGACTTCGCCATGCTCCCGAAATGCTGACGATGCCCGGCCGCCTGGTTTGCGGCCAGTGACAATGCCAACCGCATCTCGGAGGCGCCACCGCCCAGAAGGCGAATAGCCGCGACGGCCGCACCGATCCCACCGACCGTGCCGGTGATATGCCATCCCCGGTCATAGTGGCCAACCGGCATCGAGTTCGCCACACGCGCTGCGCATTCGAACCCGACAAGATATGCCTCGGCGAAACGCAGACCCTCGCTCGCTTCACCGATCGCTATCAGCGACGCCACAATAGGCGTCGACGCATGCAAGATCGTAGGCCAGTGCGTGTCATCGAAGTCGAGCACGTGTCCCGCGATGCCCGCAAGCCACGCAGCCTGCAGCCGCGGCGAGAAGTCGTCATCGGCAGGCGGCCAGTTTGCGCCGGATTCACGTCGCACCAGCGTACGTGCGACTCGCGTGGCATCGGCGTCTCGCCCGCCGTACATCACCCCCCACGTGTCGGCGATATTCGTCAACGCGCGCTCTTGCACACAATGCGGTACGTCTTGCCAAGCTGCCTCGGCCGCAAATTCAGCGAGACGATCGATCGCCGCGGGGCCGTTGTAGGTCATCTGACACTCCTTGACGATGATGCCTTCGACTCAGGCAGGCGACCTCGAAGACAGTATTGACAGCCTAACTGGTCGTGAGCGAAATGGCCGTACGTTTCGGGCTGTGAAATTGGCCATACGGAAGGCACTCTCGCAGGGAAACTTACGATGTCGATGGATCGGACCGCCGGTGGGCATTGCAAGACCAAACGCCGAAGTCGAAGCGACGTGAGCACGGTGGCCGCATTCAGCGCTTTCGTCCGTGCAAGGCGTCAGGAGACGACGGCAACGTACTTCGCGACACTATTCCCGCCGGCCATCAAGTCGTGGACGGCACCGACCTCGGCAAGCGAAGCGACGGTCACCACATCAAGGGCAAGCCTTCCGCCAGCGATGTGATCGAACACCTCACGCATCGCCCTTGCGACCCGCGCCGGCGCGGTCGCCGCGAGCGACGTGATGCTGAAACCCGCGATCGCAACGTTTCCCCGACGTAACCGGCTGAACTCGGGCATCGGTTGCGCTGATCCACCTCCCGCATTTCCGAAGTGCACGATACGCGCGCCGGGCGCAGCAACCTCGAGATCGATGTCGAGAAGTTCGGTGCCACTCGCGTCGAGGATGACGTCGACTGGTCCGCCGTCCGCAAGTACATCGGCGGCGAGGAATGGGCTTCGCACGATCACGGTGCCCCAGCCGGCGGCTCGCGCGGCGTCGGCCTTCGATGCCTTTCCGACGGTGCCGACCAGTCGTCGCGCACCAAGAATGGGTGCGAGCTGTGCCACTGCACGGCCGACTCCGCCGGACGCCGCGTGCATCAATACGCTCTCGCCGCTGCGGACGCGGGCGACGTCGTTCAACATCAACCATGCGGAGGTGGCCGCAATTGGCGCGGCAGCGGCAATACTCAAGTCGACAACCTCGGGGACGCCGACGACAAGGGCCGCGTTCGAGACGGAGATGCCTGCGAACCCACCACCCGAGGTGAGCGCCGCAACCCGTTGCCCCCGCGCGAATCCGGTGACGCCGGCACCAACCTCGCGCACGGTTCCGGCGACCTCGAGACCAGGAATCCACGGCCAGGCCAGCACATAGCCCGCGTCTCCTCGGCGGGCCATCACGTCGGCAAAGTTGATGCCGGCGAATGCCACATCGATCGAAATCTCGCCAGCCTCAGGTGTCGGCGGTTCGACGTCCGCTACCTCGGTGCGGCTGCTGTCGATCGCGGCTTCGGTAAATCGCAACGCCCTCATGGAAGACCTCTTCTCGCCGTCTTTCGACATTCGTCGTAAGACGTATGAAGCTAACACGTTGTACGATGAACGTCGAACAATAAGGTCGGCGCCGGGCAAGGTGGTATGCAGTGCCTCGTTCACAGCGACATGCTGATCTCGCACATCCCTCGGTGGGCGAGATTGACCTGCTCGACGTATTGCACGCACTGTCCGACCCCACCCGTATGAGGATCGTCCGCACATTGCGGATCGAGGCCGAGCGGGCCTGCGGCACCTTCCCGGTCGACGTCTCGCCCTCGACTCTCACGCATCACTTCCGGGTGCTCCGCGAGGCCGGGGTGATCCGACAGCGCGAGGACGGCACACGGCGCTGGACGGCGCTGCGTGCCGGCGATCTCGACGCACGCTTTCCTGGCCTGCTGGACGCCGTTCTCGCCTCCTACGAGCACCCAGAAGTGCGTGCCCGGCCAGGAAAAGCAGCGAAGGCAACGCGTCCAGCTCGGCCGTAAAAATAGCTGTCCATAGACTGCGGCGCCCATGGGCCCGGCAGCTAGACGAGGCAGAACTCGTTGCCTTCCGGATCAGCGACGAGCGCACTAACGCGATCGGCCCGGTCGTCT
>Ga0164242_10006786_pt1 | contig 12572 bp, 7 predicted proteins | sample OricomgcompostMG_FD_108783 | JGI IMG/M metagenome (GOLD analysis project Ga0164242, IMG submission 108783) | Miracle-Growth compost microbial communities from Emeryville, California, USA - Original compost - Miracle growth compost (MG) ... | reverse complement strand
ATGGCATCGTGGAAGACGTTCCATTCGCGGATGAAGTCGGCCGGCCCCCAAGCGGCGCGGCGATAGTGCGTGCGATAGGAATCGGGCTCGTTGCCGATCTGCACCGCCACCAAGCGGTCGCCCAATATCCGCTGCGCCGCGGCGGCTTCGGCAGCGGCGTTCTCCTTGCTGCCGCGGGCGAGATCGAGGCCATAGAGGCAGCGCCAGCCGGTCGCGTCGAGGAATCCGCGCAGATTGCGCAGCGCCTGATCCGAGATCACCGTCTCATGCTTGACCGTCTTGGAGGTGTCGGGGCCGAACGTCTCGAACGGCGGCGGCCCGGCCGGCGCCATCGGCACATAGGTGGCATAGGCGCTCGATCCGCCGCCGATCCTGAGATTGCCGCTTGGCGACAATTCGCGGAACAGCGCGACCAGCGCGCGATTGGCGGGAGAGAAAAAGGCGGGGTTGGCCAGTTGCGCGGCCTCATAGGACAGGCCCAGGAAATCGGCTGGCATCGTGGGCCCGCGCGGTCCCTCGCCGATGGCGAGCGCGACTTCCGACGCGCGATTCGCGCGGACGGGAGCACCGGCGAGCAGCGCCGTCGCTGCTGCGCCAGCGAGCATGTCGCGCCGTCCGATCCGCCTCGATGGCGCCATTCTTCCTCTCCTGCCGCCTGCCATGAGATATCAATTTAATCGGACATTTGGGGACGCGTCCACGGCCCGCCTGCCGGGCGAGACGCTGCGGAAGCGAGTCCGTTCAGCCGGCCAAGCATCAAGCCACTGATTGTCCATATAATCATACTTTTTGTTGACGGCAGGTATAAAATATTATTAATTGGAGAAAGACGAAACGTCAAAAACGGAAGGGGAGTGAGATGAGGCGCCTTGCCGCGATGAGTACGGCTTCGGCCGCGTTGGCGATTGCTGTTTCCAGCCCGGCGTTTGCAGCAACGTCAGGAACGCCGCCGAGCCCTCCGCAGGACGGCGCGGCGGCTCCGGCGCCGGCTCAGGCAACCGATCAGTCGAATGGCAGCGACATCGTCGTTACCGGCATTCGCCACAGTCTTGAAACGGCGCAATCGCGCAAGCGCGAAGCCGACACGATCGTCGATTCGATCGTCGCCGACGACATCGGCAAGCTGCCCGACAGCAACACCACCGAGGCGCTGCAGCGCATCTCGGGCATCCAGATTTCGCGCGATCGCGGCGAGGGCGGCTCGGTCGCGATTCGCGGCCTGACGCAAGTGCTGACCACGCTGAACGGCCGGGCGATCTTCACCGCCGGCGGCGGCCGCAGCTACAATCTCGAGGATTTCCCCTCGGAGCTGCTCGCCGGCGTCGATGTCTACAAGACGCCGACCGCCGATCTGATCGAGGGCGGCATCGGCGGCATCATCGACCTGCGCACCCGCCGCCCGCTCGATTTCCCGGGGCTGGAGGTGAGCGGCAGCCTGCGCGGCCGCTACGAGACGCTGGCGAAGAAGGTCGATCCGCTCGGCTCGCTGCTGGTCAGCGATCGCTGGAATACCGGCGTTGGCGAAATGGGGCTGCTGCTCAGCGGCTCGTATCAGGAGCGGTCGTTCCGGTCCGACGTGCTGTCGGTCGGCGCGCCGAACGCGCGGCCCGACATCATTCCCGGCGAGACGGTGATAACCCCCAACGGCGACTACGAGCCGCTGATCAACGGCAAGCGCCGGCGCATCGGCCTCGACGGCGTGTTCCAGTGGAAGCCCAATCCGGATCTCGAAATCTATGCCGAGGCGAGCTACCAGGAATTCCGCTCGCTCCAGCAGCAGCGCGGCCTCAACGAGCCGACCAACGCCTCTCACATCGATCCGGTCACGAAGCAGCGAGTCTACAACATCGCCGTCGAACCCGGCTCGGCGGTGACCTTCGACGGCACCAACGACCTGGAAAGCGCCACCTTCCTCAACGTGCCGATCACCACTTACGGCGTCGAGCGCGATACCTACGACAAGAACCAGCAATATTCGGCCGGGTTCAACTGGTATCAGGGCGAATCGAAATTGTCGGCCGACTTCACGTATCAGCGGTCGACCAACGATCTCTATTATTCCGAGCTGGACCTGACGACCGTCGCGCCGCGCGCGACCTACAATTTCGGCGGCGACGTGCCGTCGATGCTGGTCGACGGCGTCGACCTCAGCGACATCGACAGCTACAATATCGGCCCGCTCACCCGCAGCGAGAATCACTATACCGGCAGTTCCTATGCCGGCCGTATCGACGGCGATATCAAGATCGACAGCCCGTTCCTCTCGGGATTCAAGGTCGGCGCGCGCTATCAGCGGCTGACCACCGATTTCACGCCGATCCGCTTCTATCAGGGGCCGTCAACCACGACACCCGCGGGTCCCTATGCCGACCTGTTCGAATCGATGCCGTTCAAGAACTATTTCGGCGGCAGCTCCGGCCTCGAACATGATTATCTGACGGCGATCACGGGGAATCTCGGCAATATCGCCGATTGGGAAAAGATCCGGCAGGAGATCGGCCTGACCTCCGATGTCGCGGTCGATCCGGTATCGACCTATTCGATGTCGGAAGACACGATGGCGGGCTATGCCGAGCTGCTGTTCAAGACCGAGGGCAGCTTCCCGATCGACGGCAATGTCGGCGTCCGGGTGATCCAGACCAAGCTCAACATCGACGGTCACCAGAAAATCACCAACGCCAATGGCACCACGTCGGTAATTCCGGCAAGCTTCGGCGACAATTATGTCAGCGTCCTGCCGAGCGCGAATGTCCGGTTCCACTTCACCGACAAGCTGCAGCTTCGCCTGGCCGCGTCGAAGACGCTGACCCGGCCGGACTTCAGCCAATTGTCGCCGGCGCTGACGCTGGTGCCGGCGCAGGGCCAGGGCTCAGGCGGCAATCCCAATCTGAAGCCGCTGCGCGCCGATGCGCTGGATGCCTCGCTCGAATATTATTTTTCGCGGACCGGATCGGTCTATCTCGCCGGCTTCTACCGCAAGGTGAAGGGATTCATCTTCACCAACGGTAATACCCAGACGATCAACGGCATCGAATACGTCATTCAGCAGCCGACCAACGGCAAGAGCGGCACGATCAAGGGCATCGAGGTCGGCGGGCAGACCTTCTTCGATTTCCTGCCGGCGCCGTTCGACGGCTTCGGCGTCCAGGCCAACTACACCTTTGTCGACAGCTCGACGCCGAGCATCATCCAGACCGAGCTGACGCCGTTGCCGAACCTGTCGAAGAACAGCTTCAACATCGCCGGCCTGTATGAGAAGAACGGCCTGTCGGTCCGCGTAGCGTACAACTATCGGTCGAAGTATCTGGGCAGCCTGTACGGGCTCGCCAATACGGATGGCACCACGACGCTGCTGCCCGTCTATACGCGGGGCTACGGCTGGCTCGATGCCTCGATCAGCTATGACGTCACCAAGAACCTGACGCTGACGCTCGAGGGCAGCAACCTGCTGCAGCATCGTGACCTGTCCTATTTCGACGTGGTCACGCGCTCCAACAACCACTCGATCGACGACCGCCAGATCATGGCGGGCATCCGGTTCAAGCTCTGACGGGGGTGTCCGGCGGCGGCATCTGCTGGTGCCGCCGCCGGATGTCAGCGCGACGATCACGACAATCGATTGTGAATTGATTTTGTAATTGATTAGCATGTGGCCCAAGCGACATCGCGCATGATCGAACAGAGGGCGGCCAACATGGGTTCGAGGTTTCAGAACTTTTCGGAAGGGGCATTGTCGAGCCACGATCAGGTGGCGCGGGCGCTGGGAACCGACATCATCGCCGGCATCTATCCTCCCGGCACCAAGATTCCGAGCGAGGCCGAGATCCTCGAACGCTTCGGCATTTCGCGCACCGTTCTGCGCGAGGTGCTCAAGACGCTGACCGCCAAGGGCCTGATCGTGTCGAAGACGCGGGTCGGCACCAAGGTGCTCGACGAAGTGCACTGGAACATGTTCGATTCCGACGTGCTGGCGTGGAAGGTCGCCGGGGGCTTCGACGAGGGCTTCCGGCGCGATCTCGCCGAAATCCGCCTGGCGATCGAGCCGGAGGCGGCGGCCATGGCGGCGCGCCGGGCGACGCCCGACCAGATCGAGATGCTGCGCGAGCGTCTGGAAGACATGCGCAATGCGACGACGAGCCGCCGGGCGTTCGCCGAGGCCGACCTCGCCTTTCATCAGGCGATCGGCACGGTTTCGGGCAACGCGCTGATGCGCGGGATCTCGGGTGTCATCGAAACCGCGCTGATGGCATCGTTCACGCTCAGCTCGGCCGTCGACGACAAGGCCGAGCACAAGAAGAATGTCGGCCATCATCAGGCGATCGTCGATGCCATCGAGGCGCGCGATCCCGACGGCGCCCGCGACGCCATGCGCGCGACGATCGATTACGGCGTTGCGCGCATCCGCCGCGTGACCGCAAAGGGCAATGGAGCATGGCTCGACAATTCGGAATGACTTCCCGCCGCGATGTGATCGGGCTTTCGGCAATCGCCGCCGGCGCAGCCGCGCTGCCGGTCGCCGCGGCGGTTCGAAAGGCGGGCGATCGCGATCCCATCGCGCCCTATCGGACGCCGTACAAATACGGCAAGCTGGTGCTTGGTCCCTCCCGTATTGCCGGCAGTTTCGACGAAAAATCAGTCGATTGCCCGTTTGTCTTCTACCATGATGGCAAATATCACCTGATGTATGTCGGTTTTGACGGCATCGGCTATCAGACCGGGCTCGCCGAGAGCGACAATCTGGTCGACTGGAAACGGACGCGCCTGATCCTGGCGCGCGATCCGGGCAATCAATACACCCGCTACAACGTCGCCTCGGCGTCGATCCTGCGAGAGAACGCGCTCGAATCGCCGGGGCGCCTCATCAAGGTCGACGGCCGTTATGTCTGCGCCTGGCACGCCTATCCCAGCCCCGGCTACGAACAGGGCGCCGCGGTGATCGGTCTCGCCTGGAGCGACGACCTGATCCGTTGGGAACGCGGCGATCCGATCCTGCTGCCCGAGGACGGCGAGGCATGGGAACGCGGCGGCCTCTACAAGCCCTATCTCGTCAAGATCGGCGACCTCTATCATCTCTACTACAACGCCAAGACGACCGAGAAGCGCTGGCACGAGCAGACCGGCGTTGCGATCTCGCACGATCTCAAGACCTGGACGCGGAATCCCGGCAATCCGATCATCCGCAACGGCGGCCCCAACGCCCCGGACGCGCGCTTCGCCAGCGACCCTTTCGTGGTGCGGCACGGCAACCAGTGGGTGCTGTACTATTTCGGCCTCGGCAATGACGGCAAGGCGCGCGACTTGCTCGCGCTGGGCGACGATCCGCTCCACTTCCGGAAGGTGAACGAGGTGATGATCGACGTCGGCAAGCCGGGCTCGGTCGACGACGATTACGCGCACAAGCCCGCGCTCGTCTTCGACCGCGGCGATCTCTACCACTTCTACTGCGCGGTGAGCGGCCCCTATCCCAACGACGTGCGCGGCATTTCGGTGGCGCGCTCGCGCCCCTGGTGAGCCGTCACCGCGCCGGGCAGCGATCCTCGAGAAGCTCCGCCAGCGCGGTTTTCGCCATCCGCGTATAGCCCAGATCGTTTGGATGCAGGTGGTCGCCATGCTCCTCGCCGGGGCGCAACGCCATCGGATCGCCTGGCTGCTGCATCGCCTTGTCGAAGTCGATCAGCCCGTCGAACTGGCGGGCATGGGCGTGGATCCAGGCGTTCACCGCCAGCCGCTTCCTCTCACCTTCGTCGCTGTCGTAGCCCGCGCCCTTGAAGGGCAGGATCGTGCCGATGATCAGCTTGACGCCGCGGGCATGGGCGCGGGCGAGAAGCTGGCGATAGGTATCGATGATCTGGTCGGCGGTGACTTCCTGGCCGGCCTGCGCCGGGTTCATGATCTTGCCGATGTCGTTGATGCCTTCCAGCAAGATGACGTGAGTCACGCCGGGCACCGACAGCACGTCGCGATCGAAGCGCGAGATCGCGTCGGGCCCGCGTCCGTCGTGCAGCAGGCGATTGCCGCTGATGCCGGCGTTGACCACCGACCAGCACCAGCCGTCGGGCCGAGCGGCGAGCATCTTGCCGAGCTGATCGGGGTAGCTCATCGCCGCGCCGGGGGTCGAGGCGGCGCCTTCGGTGATCGAATCGCCGAACGCGACCAGCACACGCGGCTTGCTCGCCGTCGATACGTCGAGCTCCGAGGCAAGCCCCGGCGCGCGGACGTGGCGCGCGTTTCGGAACGTGGCCTCCGCCGTCGCGTCGCCGGATGCAATGTCGAGCATCTGAGCGTGCGCCGGCGGCGCAGCCTGACCGGGATAATAGACGCTGACCGCGAACTGCTCGCCGGCGGTGGCCGTCAGCGCGACGGGGTCGCTCAGGTAGGGCGCGTGCGCCGGGACCATCACGCCCCTGGCACCGCCGAAGGTCAGCGGCCGGATCGAGCCCGGCACGATATTTCCGGCCGCGTCGAGCCTGGCTATCGAGGCGGCGCCGATCGACAGCGGCGTGTCGGAAAGCTCGTTGGTGAAGCGGACGCGAAGCCGGTCGCCGCCGACACCGGGGCGAACCACCTGGCGTGCCGTTTCGTTGTTATAGGCGCGGCCGAGCGCACCGCGGATTTGCGGCTCGTAGCCGATCGGCGGCGCCATCCAAGCGGCAACCCAGCGCTGCGGCGGCGCCGCGGGAGCGGCGGCTGCCGCTGAAAATGTCATCACGCCCGCCAGCGCCGCTGCCGTCATCACTCGCATTGGTTTCTCCCGCCGAGATTGTGAACTTGTCCAGCTTCAATCGCTCATGCCGAGCGACGTCTAAGTATATGGTGGAGACTTGCTTTTCGCCTTCGCTCATGGCGAACGGTTGAAGTCAAGACTCGACGTTCCGTTCATTTGTGTCCGTCGATCGACAGCACCGCGACACCGTGCGCGGGCAACACCCCCTTGTCGAGTGCGCCGGTGATCAGCCGGGCGCCGGTGGGCGCAGCGAACGGATGCGCCTGGTCGCCATGGTTGATCGCGATCAGCACGCGCTTGCCGTCGCCGGCGCGCTCGCCGATCTCAAGATCGGGATTGGCATTCGGCACCAGCGGCGCGATGCCGGTATCCCCGAGCAGCCGATGCGCGATCCGGGCGAGGATGTCGTCGTCGAACCAGGCGCCGACATAGGTGACGCTGCCCTTGCCGACCCTCCGGGTGACGACCGCCGGCCTGCCGTCGAGCCAGCTGCCGGGATCGGCGTAGCGGGCGAGAACGGTGACATCCTTCGCCTGCGGCTGCAGCCATTCTGCCCAGATCGACGCCTTGCCGTCGCCGAAATCTCCGGTGACGCCGACCGGCTCGTCGAGCGCGTAGAATTGCTCGACCCGCGCGCCGAGCAAGGAGGCGAGCGGTCCCGGCTGCCGCTCCGGCCATAACGCGTTGGCGCCATCCTTCATGCCCGAACGCGGCCCCAGCACGAGGTGCCCGCCAGCGCGGACATAGGCGGCGAGATGGTCGGCTTCGGCTTGCGTCACGACATTGAGCGCCGGCGCCACGACCAGCGGATATCGCGATAGATCGTCCTGCGGCGACACCACCGCGACTCCCTGCGCCTGGCGGCGGAAGGGCGTGTAGAAATCGACGAACTCGCGGATCGGATCGAAATTCTTGTTGTGCCGCTGAAGATCGATCGCCCAACGGCTGTCGTAGGAATAAATGAAGGCGACGTGCGCGACCGGCACGGTGTCGGCGAGCTCGGCAGCCGCGGCGTGGAGCTGTCGGCCGAGTGCGGCGATCTCGCCAAACACCGGATTGGGCTCGCCGTCCTGGCCGAGCACGGTGCCGTAATAGGTCTCCTGTCCGTTGCGGGCCGGGCGGAACTCCCAATAAAGAATCGCGTCGGCGCCGTGCTCGATCGCCTGCCAGCCCATCTCCTGTGTCTGGCCGGGCAGCAGCGCGCGGTTGACCGGCACCCAGTCGATGCGGCCGGCCTGGGTTTCCATCACCCAGAAATTGCGCTGCTTATAGCCCCGCACGAGATCATGGTTGGCGGCGTTGGACATCCAGTCGGGCTGCGCGTCCTGGATGTAATCGTCCCAGGCGGCGAGATCGAGCCCGCGGTGCAGCGCATAATGATTGTAGCCCGCGTTCCAGAACATCGTGTTGGTGGTGACGAATTGGCGCGGATCAGCATGGGCGCGGATCGCATCGACCTGGTTCATGATGTAGCTGGTCCAGGTTGCGGTGGTGAAATGCTTGAAATCGAGCAGCAGGCCGGGATTTTGCTGACCGGTGGCGTGGAGCGGTACCTGATCGAAAGTGTTGTAGTGCTGGCTCCAATATTCGGTCGCCCAGCGCCGGTTGAGCGTGGCGATGTCGCCGTAGCGCTGCTTGAGAAATTGGTGCCACAGCGTCACCGCTTCGGGATCGAACGAGGGCGGGCCGATCTCATTGTCGATTTGCCAGCCGACCACATCGGGATTGTGGCCGTAGCGCTCGGCGAGGCGGGTGGCGATGTCGCGGGCAAAGCGGCGGTAGCGCGCGCTGGCGAACGAGAATTGCCGCCGCCCGCCATGGCCGGCGCGCGTGCCGTCCTCGTCGACGCGCAGCACGTCGGGATATTTCTGCGTGAGCCAGGCCGGCGGCGCCGCGGTCGGCGTGCCGAGAACGACCATGATGCCGCGGCGCGCCGCCGCGGCGATCGCGCGGTCGAGCCATTCGAAATGGAACTCGCCCTCGCGCGGCTCGATCGTGCTCCAGGCGAATTCGCCGATCCGGACGGTGTTGAAGCCAGCCCGCTTCATCAGATCGAGATCGGCATCCCAGCGCGATTCGGGCCATTGCTCGGGGTACCAGGCGGTGCCGAAGGCGATCGCCGGTTTGTCGGCGAATTGTGTCGCGCGCGCCCAGGAGGTATCGCTTCCGCCCGCCGCTTGCACCGGTATCGCCACGGCGATCAGGCCGGCGGTCAGCAGCGCGCGCCAAATTCCCTTCAAGACACTCTCCCCTTGTGATTAGTATTATGATATGGATAAAAAGCGCCAACGGCAACAGCGAGGAGTCGGCTGTTGCGCCAAGGAGAGGCGATCAAATGCACCACGACCATCATCATCGCGGCCATGTGACGCGGCGCGGTTTCGTGGGGTGCTCGGCCTGCGCGATCGCGGCGGCGGGAGCGGGGGTTTCGACGGGCGCGCTCGCCGCGGCGGCGTCGGGCCGAGAGGTCTATCGTGAATTTCCCTATGGCGCGGCGAAGCTGACGGCGGGACCGCTCAAGCAGCATTTCGATCGCATCCACGCCCATTATCTGGCGCTCGACAACGATCGGCTGCTCAAGGCCTTTCGTGAGCGCGCCGGCCTGCCCGCGCCGGGCGAGCCGATGGGCGGCTGGTACGGCCCCGACGGCTTCGTACCGGGGCTGACCTTCGGCCAATATGTTTCGGGCCTGGCGCGGATCGGCGCGGTTACCGGCGACAAGGCGGCGCACGCCAAGGTCGCCGCGCTGGTGGGCGGCTTCGGCGAAGTGCTGCGCCATACCAACAATCCCTATGCCGGCAAGAACTCGGCCGAGATGTGGCCGGCCTATGTGATGGACAAATATGTCGTCGGCCTGATCGACGCGTATCGGCTGAGCGGGGTCGAGGAAGCCAAGGCGCTGCTGCCTGTGGTGATCGACAAATGCCTGCCGTTCGTCTCCCCCGTGTCGCGCGATCGCGTCGGCAAAAAGGATCCGCCTTACGACGAGACCTATGTGCTGCCGGAAAACCTGTTCCTCGTCGCCGACATCACCGGCGATGACCGCTATCGGGCTATGGCTGTGCATTACCTGCTCAATCCCGAATTCTTCGATCCGCTTGCCGCGGGCAAGGACGTCCTGCCGTCGAAGCACGCCTACAGCCATGCGATCGCGCTGAGCTCCGGCGCGCAGGCGTGGCTGCACCTGGGCGATCCCAAATATCGCAAGGCGCTGGAGAACGCGTGGCGTTTCCTCGAGCTGCAGCGCTTCGCCTCGGGCGGCTGGGGCCCCGACGAGCAGTTCGTCGAGCCGCATCAGGGCAAGCTCGGCGAATCATTGACCACCACCAGCGATCATTTCGAAACGCCGTGCGGCAGCTTCGCCGACATGAAGCTGGCACGTTACCTGATCCGCTTCACCGGCGGCGCCCAATATGGCGACGGGCTGGAACGCACGCTCTACAACACGATGCTCGCCACGCGGATGCCGGACAGCAACGGCGATTATCCTTATTACTCGAGCTACAACGCCAAGGCCGACAAACGATATTATCCGAAGAAATGGCCGTGCTGCTCGGGAACCCTGGTGCAGGGCGTCGCCGATTATCCCCTCAATCTCTATTTCCACGACGACGATACGCTGCTGATCAACATGTTCGCGCCGTCGACGCTCGATTGGCAGCGGTCGGGCGGCGCGGTGCGGATCGAGCAGCAGACCGAGTATCCCGCCGGTGAGACGGTGCGCGTGATCGTGCGCGATCCCGGCGCGGGGGATTTTGCCATGAAGCTGCGCGTGCCGGTCTGGGCGCACGGCGCGCGGCTGATCGTCAACGGCGCCGCGCAGACCGCGACGCCGGGCCAGCTCGCCGAAGTGCGCCGCCGATGGAAGTCGGGCGATGTCGTCGAGCTGGTGATTCCGCAAAGGCTGCGCGTGCTGCCGATCGATGACAGGAATCCGAACCTCGCGGCGGTGATGCGCGGGCCGGTGATGTACGTCGGCCTCAACCCATGGGAGGGGCTGATGAAGCAGCCGCTGGCCCTGCCGGGCGCGCTGTCCCCCGTTGCCGGCCAGCCCGAGGCGCTGAGCATGGCGGTCGGCGGCCAGGATCTGGTGTTCGTGCCGTACTTCACGGTCGATACCGAAAGCTACAACACCTATTTCACGATCGCCTGACATGATCGACCGCGTTACTGCCCGATACTGGATCGAAACAGCTTTTCCGCTGGCCGATGCCGCGGCGATGATGGCCGGCGAGCAATCAACCGGCACCTTCGTCCGCACCCCCGGCGAGACCGACGAGCTGCGCGAACGATATGCCGCGCGGGTCGAAGTCATCGAGGAATTGGGCGAGGCGGCGGTGCCGTCGCTGCCGGGTTCGGGCCTGCCGAAAGCGGGAGACGGCAAGCGGCGGACGGCGCATGTCACCTTGTCCTGGCCGATCGAGAATTTCGGGCCCTCGCTGCCCAACCTGCTGGCCACGGTTGCCGGCAATCTTTCCGAGCTGAAACCCTTTTCTGGCCTCAAGCTGATCGACCTCAAGTTGCCGCCGGTATTTCTCGATCGCTACCAGGGGCCGCAGTTCGGCGTCGCGGGTACGCGGGAGCTCGCCGGGGTGTGGGGCCGTCCGATGATCGGCACGATCATCAAACCGAGCGTCGGCATGTCGCCCGAGGCGACCGCGGCGCAAGTCGAGATGCTGGTCGCCGCCGGCGTCGATTTCATCAAGGACGACGAACTTCAGGCCGATGGCCCGCATTGCCCGTTCGAGGCGCGGCTCAAGGCGGTGATGCGCGTGATCCGCGATCACGCCGACCGTACCGGCAAGAAGGTGATGTACGCCGCCAACCTGACCGGCGACATCGACGAGATGCTCGCGCGCCACGATCTGGTGGTGGGCGAGGGGGGCACCTGCATCATGGCGAGCATGAACTCGATCGGCCTGCCGGCGATGAAGGTGCTGCGCGCCCATTCGGCGCTGCCGATCCACGGCCATCGCAACGGCTGGGGAATGCTCGGCCGCTCCCCGGCGATCGGCATGAGCTTCATCGCCTATCAGAAGCTGTGGCGGCTGGCGGGAATCGACCATACCCATGTCAACGGCATCGACAACAAGTTCTGCGAGAGCAACGAATCGGTGATCGCCTCGGCGCGCGAATGTCTGACGCCGATGTTCGCGCCGCCGCACCGCGGCTGTGAGGTGATGCCGGTCTTCTCCTCCGGCCAGAGCGCGAAGCAGGTGCCGGCGACCTTCGCCGCGCTCGGCTCGACCGACCTCATCTATGCCGCAGGCGGCGGTATCCTCGCGCATCCCGGCGGCCCGGCGGCCGGCGTGGTGGCGCTGCGCCAGGCGTGGGAGGCGGCCGTCGCCGGCGTGCCGCTAGCCGATGCCGCGCGCGAGCAGGGCGAACTGCGCGAGGCGCTGGCGATGTTCGGCGCCTGATGGGCCGGCTGCTCTACGCTTATTACGGCGACGATTTCACCGGCTCGACCGACGTCCTTGAGTCGCTTGCCGAAGGCGGCGTGCCGGCAGTGCTGCTGCTGCGGCCGCCGACCGACGATCTGCTCGCCCGCTTTCCCCACGTTCGCGCGGTCGGACTCGCAGGCGACAGCCGCAGCCGCGACCCGACCTGGATGGACTCGCACCTGCCGGGTGCGTTCGAGGCGCTGGCGGCGCTCAGTCCGCGAATCGTTCATTACAAGACTTGCTCGACCTTCGACAGCAGCCCCGAGGTTGGCTCGATCGGCCGCGCGATGGAGATCGGCGCGGCGACCTTCGGCGGGCCGGTGCCGATACTGGTCGGCGCGCCGCACCTCGGCCGCTATGTCGCCTTCGCCAATCTGTTCGCGGAGGCCGGCGGAGCTGTCTAT